>Ga0172375_10000299_pt1 | contig 78602 bp, 79 predicted proteins | sample LakKiv1m_FD_114537 | JGI IMG/M metagenome (GOLD analysis project Ga0172375, IMG submission 114537) | Freshwater microbial communities from Kabuno Bay, South-Kivu, Congo - kab_092012_11.1m | ecosystem: Environmental > Aquatic > Freshwater > Lake | place: Democratic Republic of the Congo... | reverse complement strand
CAGCACCAGCCTTTTCATGGTCCCCGCGGCCAGAAGAGAATCGAACGCGAGCCTGCTGCCTTCAAGCCCTTCTTTTACCTTCTGCTCAAGGCCCGCAAGCACTTTTTCAAGGAACCTTGCGGGGACCTCTTCGACCCCGATCTCAAGGATAAGGTTGTTCTTTGCCATATCTATATTGTATCAATTATTTTTGTCAGTAGAATATCGAAAGGAGCTGGTCCAGCATGTCCTCGAAGATGACCTGCTCAAAGGTCCCCTGTTTGAGGAATTCGTTCACTGCATCGATCTTTGCGATGGCTTCGTCGATCTTCGGGTTGGAGCCTTTAACATAGGCACCGATATTTATGAGGTCTTCCGCCTCGCTGTACCTTGCAAGGACCTCTCTCAGTTTGCCTGCTGCCTCCTTATGTTCGTCGGAGACCAGGTTCGACATGAGACGGCTGACGCTGGGGAGAATGTCGATCGCCGGATAATGGTTCTTGGCCGCGAGCGCCCTTGAAAGTATAATATGGCCGTCCAGGATGCTGCGCGACTGGTCTGCTATGGGCTCGTTAAAATCGTCGCCCTCGACAAGTATCGTGTATAGCCCGGTGATAGACCCCACCTCAGCAGTCCCCGACCTTTCCATAAGCCTTGGCAGCATCGCAAAAACCGACGGAGTATATCCCCTTGTGGTCGGAGGCTCTCCCGAAGCAAGGCCGACATCCCGTTGCGCATACGCAAAACGCGTCACGGAATCCATCATGAAAACGACCTTCATGTCCTGGTCTCGGAAATATTCGGCGATCGCAGTGGCGACAAAAGAGGCCTTCAGCCTTACCAGAGGCGGCTGGTCGGACGTGGCCACGATCACTACGGATTTCTTGAGCCCCTCTTCCCCGAGGGATTCCTCGATAAAGTCCCTGACTTCCCTTCCGCGCTCGCCGATCAGCGCTATCACGTTCACGTCAGCTTCGGCGTTCCTGGCAAGCATGCCCATAAGGGTCGATTTTCCGACCCCCGATCCGGCAAAGATACCGATCCTCTGCCCTCTTCCGAGCGTAAGCAGGCCGTCTATCGCGCGAATACCGGCTCTGAGTATCTCCGTCACCCTGGGCCTTTTCACGGGGTCAGGAGGATCTGCGTCAAGAGGCCTTTCTTCAACGGTCACGATCGGACCTTTATCATCTATCGGCTCTCCCAGCCCTCCCAGAACGCGCCCGAGAAGCGCCGGGCCCACTTTTACCATCAGCGGGTGACCTGCGGCAAGGACCTCTGATCCCGGGGAGATCCCGGCTGTTGTCCCGAGAGGCATAAGGAGAACCCTGCCCTCCTTGAAACCAACGACCTCGCCGTAGCGCACATCGTCGGAGTTTGCCTTGTTGAGCCTGATTATGCAGAGGTCGCCGATGGAGACACCCTGGACCTGGGCCTCCAGTATCAGCCCGACCACCTGGATTACCTTTCCGATCACACGGATGCCCTCTGAACGCTCCACCGCCCTGTGATATTTATCGAAATCGATCATGAAGGGTTCCGTCTGAAGGCCGTTACTCTGTGACACTTGCCTGCGCCTTTTTGAGCGACTGCTCTATCAGTGAAAGTTTGGTGCTCACCCTCGCATCCACAAAACCGAGGTTTGTTTCGATCACACAGCCTCCGGGCTCGACCTGGCTGTCTTCGATAATAGAAAGATTTTTAACCCCGTCTATGATCCCCGAGATCCTGTCCTTATATTTTTTTATGTGCTCCGCGTCGTCCCTGTTGACCTTTATTATGATGTTCTCTCTGTCGCTCACCTTGTTTATCGCTTCGGCCACGATGTTCATAAGGACGTCCCTGTGCATTGAGACCTCGCTCCTTATGATCTGCTCGGCTATCTTGACCGAAAGCCGCAGGACCTCGCTCTCTGAATCCCGGATGATCTTTTTTCTCTCGTTTATCGCGGAATTAAGGGTCTCAAGCGAGGCGGTGATATTTTCGCTGACCTGCTCCTGTCCTTCGGTCTTCCCCGCCTGGATGCCTTCTTCCTTGGACCTGGAGAACATCTCCTCGGCCTCTTCATGCGCTTTGCTCAGGATCTCATTTGCTTCCGCCTGCGCCTTGGTTATGATCTCGCCTGCCTTCTCATACGCCTCGTCCACTGTGTGGGACACTACCTCTTCCTTGATCTCATCAAATACCTGCGGGGCCGCAGGCCTCGCAGCGGGGGCCTCGGTCTTGATGTCGATGAAGCCTTTTTCGATCACGTTGGACCTTTTTATCAGGGCCATATTACTCAGCTTTCCTGGTACATTCTTTCGATCCTTTCGGCCAGGACCGGGACTATCTTTTCTTTGATCACATCCGAAAGCGGGGTCTTTTTCATGTCCCTCACCATTTCTTCAAGCTGCCTCTTCCTGTCGGGCATGAAGGACATCACGTCGCGAGCCTGGACCTGCGGCAGCAGGGACAAAATAAAAGCAGCTACCGACAGCCTTTCGCAAGACAGGGCCATGGCCACTTTTTTTGGCATGGAATAGAACAGTGTGTCATATGGACTTCTTTTTTGTTTTGACGCCGGCTGCCGGCCGCCTTGCAGCGATGATTCCTGCTCTATCGCCCGCTTTGGAGCGTACCCCGGGAGCGACATGAAAGACGCGAATTCCTCAAGCACTGACGAGATGACATCGGAGGACGGGTTTGGAAGGTGGTTGATACCGGAAGCTATCATGTCCGCCATGTCCGGCGGCAGGCTGCGCATGATCTGCGCTGAAAGATCGGCTCCCAGCAATGACAGCAGTATCGTTGCTTTTTCTCTTCCGGTCAAGGCCATAGACTTTATTCCTCTCTCAGCCAGTTTTTGAGCAGCTCGGCCACCCTGTCAGGCGAGCCCGAGACCGCGGACCTGATCTGGTCCAGTGCCGAAGCCGCGCCTGCGGGGGCTTTAGGCTCAGCAGGGACCGGCTCGGGCATGGGCCTTTTTGATCCTTTTTTTGAGGCGGCTCTGAACGCCAGAAGCACTATTATCAGGATGAGAAGCCCGGTCATGGAGAACATATATACATTCTTTTTAAGCGCTGAGATAATGCCGCCTGCAGCGGTCCTGCTCTGCTGCCCGGAAGACGGCACCGGCGACGGATAATAGAAAGGCACCTGCCTGAGAATGATCCTGTCGCCCCTGCCGGGGTGATATGAAAGGGCGCTGCTGATAGTTTCATATGTCGTCTTTTTCAGCTGCTTTGTCAGGTTGAACCTGTTGTCGATCAGAACTACGACCGTCATTTTTTTGATATTGTCCACCGTCAGAGCTTTCTGCGGGATGTTGCGCTTTTCTCTCTCAAGACGGGGCAAGGCTTTCTTTGCCGCAGACTTGGTCTTTTTTTGCAGGACCTTTTTCGGTGCGGGCCTGTATTCCTCAAGATCGATGTTCACTTTGACAAGTATGCTGTTGGGAGGGTAGAAGCTGTTGACTATCTTCTGCGCCCTGCTCGACAATATGTTCTCGAACTCTTCTTTTGCCTTCTGCCTGACCACGGCTTTTTCTTCGGCAGAAAGTTTTGCCGGAGACACCATTATGGTCTCAACGGCCTCAGAGGTCGCCTCCGCCTCAAAGGTCCGGGGCGCTTCTTCTTTTGTCAGAGTTATCTCCTTAGCCTCTCTTGTGGGAGTTATGTACATCTGCGGTGCTACCGGCGACGCGATGACATTTGCTTCTACAGAGCCCGCGCCCGGCCCGCTCAGGATGTTGCCGTAGATATCAACGATAATGACGTTCTCAGGCCTCAGATTCTCGACGCTGCTGGCCACAAGATAGACGATGCCGTTGACCTGCTCCCGGGATAGCTGTCTTCCGGTCCGGAGCTGGAGAAGCACCGAAGCGGTTACGGGGGCTTTAGATACTTCAAAAAGTTCGGTCTTGGGGACCACTATCTGCACCCTGGCGTCCTGGACGGCATCGATCCTCATTATGGTCCTTGCCAGCTCTCCCGATATCGCCCTGACGAACTGCACCCTCCTGTCAAAATCGGTAGTACCGAGCTTTGACTGGTCAAATATCTCCCAGCCTACAGAGCCTCCGGTGGGAAGGTTCTTTTCCGCCAGCCCCAGCTTGGCATCGTCGGCCTTTTCCCTTGGGACAGCGATCGTCTTTCCTTCGTCTTTGAGCTGATATGGTATTTTAAGAGCTTTAAGGACCGTTACCACATTTGCCGCGTCCTTGAGGTCGAGATTGGAATATATGACCTTATATCCGGCGTTCCGGTCAACCAGGCCGCACGACCGCGTGAACAAAAGAAGGCCCAGCATGGACAGGACCACCACGGCTCCCGTGATGACCATGATATTCCTGTTCGTGGCCGAGGCCCTTCCCGGAGCTCTTGTCTCTCCCATTGATCACTCCCCTCTCATCAGACCTGCATCTGAGTAATTTCTTTGAACGTGTTGACCGCCGACGTGACCGTGGTCACCGCAAGCTGGACCGCAAGGTTCATTTTGGCGGTCGCTATCATCACTTCGGACATGTCGACCTGTCCGCGCATGTACTTTTCCATAAGGGCGTCCGCGCGGCTCTCTGTTCTGCTAACCCCCTCAAGCGCGTCAACGGCTTTGCTCAGCACATCGTCAAAAGTTGTGTTTGACGCTCCCAGGGGCGCCTCCGCGGCCGGAGGCTGCGAAACAGACTGGGCCCCTTCGGTGCTTTCCGTGCCCATTATCTGCGCCAGCAATCCCGGATCTATCCTGCTTATTCCTTCAGCCATGACCTAATATCCTTTACTGTATCTGCAGGGCTTCCTGCCCCATTTTTTTTGTCGCGTTGAAAGCTGTAATATTCGCCTCGTACAATCTGCTTGTATAGACCAGGTCTGTCATCTCCGTCGACAAAGAAACATTGGGAAGAGTGACAAAGCCGTTCTCATCAGCGTCCGGATGGCCGGGATTGTATATCTTTTGAAGAGGATTGAATGTATCTTCCGTCACCTTGGCGGTCACCCCTCCGCCGTAAGACCTTTTTTCGATCTCGCCCTCGGCCTTTGAAAGGACATCCTGAAAGGTGACGGGTTTTTCCGTATAGGAAAGGACCTTTCTTCTGTAGACCCCGCCGTCGGCGGTCTTTGTGGTGCTGATGTTGGCAATATTGCTCGCTATCAGCTCCATGTGGAGCCTTTCCGCGTTTATTCCCGAGATCGAAATGTCAAACGCATTGTCCAGGCCCATCCGTTATTTTCTCCCCTGCGAAACGACGTTCCTCAGCACACCGAGTTTAGCCGTCAGATACTTGACATAGGTCGAATACCTGTTGGAATTCTTTGCCATATCGGCCAACTCCTCCTCCATCACCACCTTTTTGTTCTCGCTGCGCTCCACCGCCTTGTTCAGCACGTCGTCGAACTTCTTTGCCGTATATCCGGGGGTCTGCGCGTTTGCGATGTTCGAAGCGATGACCTCCTGGGCTTTTATCGTTCTTGCTATAGCGCTCTCAGCGCCCGACATTCCCGCATCGAATATTTCCATCGTACTTTTTCTACCTCAGTTTTTCTTTCAGCCTGTTTATGCCCCTTGCGATCAGCCTGTTCACCTTGCTCCTTGAAAGCCGGTTCTCTTTTGCGATCTGTTTCTGGCTGAGACCTTTTTTAAAGAACTGCTCCAGCGCGGTCCGCTCCAGTTTGGGCAGGTCCTTTATCTCGTTGTCAAGCCTCACCTTAAGGTCGCTTGATTCAAGCTCCTCCACGGGAGTCCTTTCGCCGGAGACCTGAACCTCCGAAGATTCCCCTGCCTGCTCGAGCGAGACCAGGTACATAAGGGCGGAGGCCGATACTATCTTTTGGATCTTTGACACGGCTGACTTGAACTCCTCTTCGGTCAGTTTTTTCTTTTCGAGGAGCTTTGCGTCCTTTGCGGAGATCCCCTGGTCTTTGCCGTCGGTCTTCAGTATCGCGCTGTACCCTTTTTTTGCCAGGTCCCTTATCATCACCTGGATCCTGTAAGGGACCGGGTTGTAATATTTCAGCCCGTCAAGTATCTCGCCCCTGATCCTGTACGAGGCATAGGTCTCGAATTTGACGCCCCTCTTAGGGTCAAAATTGTCCCATGCCTTCATCAGTCCGATCATTCCGTCGCTGACAAGGTCGTTATAATCGATGTTCGGGGGAAGTCCTTTTCCCGAGATCATAGCCGCGATCGAATGGACGAGCGGAAGGTATGCCTCCATCGCCATCGCAGGCCTGTAGGATAACTGCTGTTTCTGTGATTCTTTATTTGGTTTTTGCTTTACGGGCATCCGTCCTCCTCTTTACATCTTTTTTTTGAAATCCGAAGCTATCATTTCATTCAATCCGAACGCGTCGTCCCTGGAAAGCTGGTCGATCATCTGGTCGACGAACACTTCCGAAAAATACGATGACGAAGCGTCATTTTCATCCTGAAAGAGGCCGTTCTTGAACTGGCTCTTGTATATCTCTTTCAGCATGGTTTGAAGGAACATGGAAGAAAGAGCCTCGGCCGCGCTTTCCTGCCGCTGTGCCGGAGCCTGCGGAACATCGTTTGCCCTGTTAAATGTCACCGGAGGGACAAAATATTCCATTTACAGCACCTCCAGTTCCGCGTTCAGCGCGCCTGCCTCTTTGACGGCCTGCAGGATCGCGATCAGGTCTTTTGGAGAGGCTCCGATAGCGTTCAGGGAACTGACAAGATCGGCCAGGTTCGCCGAGCCCTTAAGCTCGACAAGTTTTTTGTTGCTTTCCTTTATCGTGACATTGGCCGCGGAAAGGCCCGGCCCCGACGTCTCCGACATTCCCGGGACAAGGGGGACGTTCCCGATCGTCACCGTGAAATTTCCGTAAGTTACGGCAACAGGAGCTATCCTGATGTTCTCTCCTATGACGACCGTCCCGGTCCTTTCGTTGATCACGACCTTGGCCTTCACATCAGGCACCACATAGAGGCTTTCGACCCTCGATATCAGCGATACATAGTCCTCACCCGGCATCACCTTGACCAGGACCGATGAGGCGTCCAAAGGCTGGACATCTATGCCTTCCCTGGCTATCGTATAAGCGACCCTTGAAGCGGTTGTAAAATCCGGCTTGTTGAGCAGCAGAGTAAAGGCGGTCAAAGGCGTGCCGGCCTCGATGGTGCCGGACTGGACCAGCTCTTCCTCAAGCGAAACAGGGACCTCGTTCTCCACTATCCCTCCGTCAGGCACTCTGCCAGAAGTTGTAACGTCGGTCCTGAATGGAAGGATGTTCTGGTCTTGAATGCCGCCGAGGGAAACAGGCCCCTGCGCGACCGCATAGGTCTGTCCGTCCATGCCTATAAGCTGGGTGGCAAGCAGGCTGCCTCCCTTTAAACTGGTGGCGTCCCCCAGGCTTGCGACCACCACATCCACTTTTTGCCCCGGCTTGATGAACGGAGGCAGAGTTGCGGTCACCATCACAGCGGCTGTGTTCTTTGACCTGAACTCCTGCGATTTAGGGATGCTTGACTGGTTGTAAAGATTGTTCAGAGAACTGTTGCTTGCCCATGTAACCGGTGACGGGGGGGCCATTCCCATGCGAGTCAGCAGGTTCGTGATCGCCTGCTTTGTATACTCCGTCTGCTGGCTGTCCCCCGAGTTCCGGAGGCCCACCACCAGTCCGAACCCGATTATCTGATTGTCGCGCGCGTGTTTGACCGAAGTGATATCCTTTATCCTCACGCGGGGAGAAGCTGCATGCACCGGCAGTATAAGCGCCAGGATCAGAGACACCGCCGCGGCGGCTTTCCAGTCTGTCTTTTTTAAAATATCCAATTAAGGACCCTCCTGAACAATCCCGGCGACTGGGCTTCATCCACCGTTCCCTTGCCTTTTACCGAGACCGTAGAATCAGCTACCTGATACGAATAGACCGTGTTCCAGCTTGTAACGTCCAGCGGCCTGACAACGCCTTTTATCATCACTTCCTGGACCTCTTCGTTGACCGAAACCTTATGCGTCCCGGAAATGACTACATTTCCGTTCGGCTGGACCTCCTGCACCGTGGCCGCGACCACGGCAAGCACATTGCTCGTCCTTGAGGTACCGCCGGCCCCTTTATAGCTTCCCGACAGTTCGCCCTGCACCGTTTTTGGCGTCCCGGTAGAGCCGAATATCGGGACAAGTTTGCTGAGCGTATGCGTGAAGCTGGCGCTGAGGTTGTCCTGGTTTGAAGTATCGGTCCCCGCCTTCTGCGCGGCAGAAGTGTTCTCGACTATTATTACCATAATGATATCGCCCGGCTTGAAAGGCTTTTGCGTCGCGTAAAGCGACGCGCTCCCGTTGCCCCATAGAGAGTCAGAAAGAACGGGACAAGCGGCACAAAAAGAAAATACGAGCATAAGGGACCAGAGCAAGATCTTCTTCAATTTCTTCTCCTATTTTATCTTTGTTATCCTGTTACCCGCTCCGACAAGCACGATCCTCGGCCTGTACCCGTAAAGAGATTCCTCGTCTATATTTGCATATGATATCACGATTATCAGGTCTCCCGGGCTTCCCAGTCTTGCAGCGCCGCCGTTCAGGCAGACGATGCCCGAACCCTTTCTGCCCGACATAACATAGGTCTCGAACCTGCCGCCGGTTGAGATGTTCACTACCTGGACCTTTTCGTGCTCTATTATGCCGGAAGCCTCAAGCAGTGACCTGTCGATCGTTATGCTTCCCTCATAATCAAGCCTTGCCTGGGTCACGCTCAGCCTGTGGATCTTGGCTTTAAGCATCTGCCTTAAGATCATAATGCCTCTACCTCCCACGACGAGCGCACGATCCCGTCCACTGTTTTGCCGGACGAGAGGTTCTTTACTCTGACATTTTTCCCGAGATAACTGTCCTCAAGCGCAAGAGCTTTTGCCGAGACGCTGATCCCTGACACTGTTTTGAAGAGTTCCACGGTCCCGCCCTTTCTTACGGTCGGCACCTGCCTGAACATCCAGTCAAGCAGGACGGTCCCTTCGGGGATGAAAGTCAGGCTCTCTTTTCCGATGACGCCCTCCTTGTCAAAGAGGACAGAGGAAGGGAGCACGGAAACATTTTTTTCTGAGTACCTGATGTCTTTTGACGTCAATTGTGCCCCTTTCCCGATCCTTGCGGAACTTACCAGGACATCCTTGAATATCACTATCGAACTCCTCAGGTCGATCCTCCCTCTGGGATGCCCGTTCTCATAAACGCTTACGGGAACTATCATGCTGCCCGAAAGCCTCCGGTTCTCCTGAAGGTCTATCCTGTATGTCTTTTTCCCTTTTAGATCGGCCAGACCGCTGAAAGCGCTGTCAGGGTCTTTGAACTCTATCTCTATCCTGGCATCCGAATATGCGGGATTTCTTCTTATGATCTCTTTTTTTACGGCCCCCGCAATGTCGGCCGCGTCGTCCGGAAAAGCTGCCCCAAAGGCCGCTAACAAAAGTATAACAGAAATCAGCAGCTTTATTTTCACATTTTTCAGGACCATTTATTTATGATATCAGGCTTTCATCCTCTCAACGGAAGTGAGCATGGCATCATAACTCTGGACGGCCTTGGTAACGGTATCGAACACCCTCTGGATCATTATCATCCTCATCATCTCGGAGATTATGTCCACGTTCGACTGTTCAAGCGCGGACTGCTTGAGCGAGCCGTAGCCTTCCTGTGTCGGCAGGCCCACCAGCGGCGTTCCCGAGGACGCTGTTTCCTCATAAAGGTTCTGGCCCAGGCTCTTCATGCCTGAAGGATTGGTGAACTTTACCAGCTGGATCTGTCCGATCTCGGTCAGTTCAAGAGCATTATTGATGGATACATAAACGACTCCGTTCTCTTTGATCAGGACGCTGGTCGTGCCCTGAGGAAGGATGAGAGGCGGTTCCAGCAGATGGCCGTTAGGGTCCACAAGATTGCCTTCGCTGTCTGAATGCAGGCTGCCGGCCCTGCTGTAGACGATATTCCCGTCAGGCATCCTTATCTGCAAAAAACCTTCGCCTTCTATCGCGACATCGAGAGGATTGCCGGTGGTCTCGATCGTGCCCTGAGAGAAATCCTTGCGCGTCGAAACTACCCTGACGCCCGTGCCGTATTCAACGGGATTGATCCCCACCCCCGCGTCCTGCTGCCTTTTGATGGCATCGTTAAGATAGGACGTAAAATCCTTTTCCATATAAAAAAGGCTTTCTTTTTCGGTCCTGCCTTTTTTAAAGCCCGTTGTCTTTGAATTCGCAAGGTTATTGGTTATGTCGGTTATCTCGTCCTCAAAAGTGTTAAGCCCCGTTGCCGCAACATATAAAGGCTGGAACATTGTCTTGCCCTCCTTTCATTCCGGAGCCGGTCACTGCGCCGGCCTGCCGAGCTCCATCGCTTTTGCAAGCGCCGCGTCGCGCGCCTGCACGACCTTGGTATCAACGCCGTATATCCTGCTAAGGTAGATCATCTCCATCATCTCGTCCATCACGCTCACATTGGAGGCTTCTATATAACCCTGTATCACCCTCGGATTCTCGTCCTCAATATAGACATTGTTCTGTGCCGGCGGTATTCTGTAAAAAGTATTGTTGATGGACTCGAGTTTTTTCGGCTCGCTGAACAGGACCACCCTCAGCCTGTCGGTCTCGACATCGTCCACCAGCACGGACCCGTTCTGAGCCAGTTCCAGCTTTGATCCCGGGATGATCATTATAGGCCCGCTTTTCCCGAGCACAGGATAATTGCCAGACACCGAAATAAGCTTGCCGTCCTGGTCAAGGGTGAACCTGCCGTCCCTTGTAAAGATCTCGCCCTCCGGCCCCTGCAGAACAAAATATCCGTCCCCGCCGATGGCCGCGTCTGTGGCTCCCCCGGTCTTAAAAAGCGGGCCGTGGCTCTGGTTCTTGTAGACCCCGTTAACTTTAGGCAGCATCGCGCGGGAGCTTGTCCTTGATTCAAGGTCGCTTTCGGCCTGGTCAAGCATCATCGGGAAGGATTTGATCGAGACATCGGACTTCCGGAACCCCGGGGTCTGAGCATTGACGATGTTGTTCATCATGGCCTTGACCCTGGCGTCAGAGGTCTCAAGCCCTGCCTGCCCGATCGACAATATATTATCAGACATTTGTTATATTACGCCCGTTCCGGCCAAGATTTATTGTTATATATTATACACAGACGGGAAAAAAATTCAAGAACATTTATTGAAATTTCATCTTTTCGGCTGCTGCCTGATCGCTCCGACAAGTTTTTGCCGCTTTTCCGCCATCCTGTCGAGCTGATAGACAAAATAAAGCACTTCGGCGACCAGAACATACATTTCTTTTGGTATCTGGGTGTCCAGTTCAAGTTTGGAAAGTATCTCGGCAAGCCTAGGGTTCTCATAAAGAGGGATCCTGTTCTCTTCGGCTATCCTCAGTATCTCGTCAGCCACGACCCCCCTTCCCGAAGCTATCACAAGCGGCGCGGCATCCTTTTCAATATCGTACCTCAGCGCCACCGCTGTCCTCTTTGCCTCCGCGGTCGAAGGCAGGATCTCCGGCCTTTTTTCCTTGATCAAACCTTTTTTTTCCGCCATCACTTTTCCCTGTCTAGATAGTGCTGTCGATCCTGAAAAGATGGTCAAGCCCCAAAAGCGGGACCAGATAAGGCTTTATTATGCACATCGTGCTGTTGATGCGTGAAGAAACATTCTCGACCTTGTAGCCTTTTTCGTTTAGGCTGTTCCTTATTGTGACCGCCTGTTCGTCGATGAGCTTTTTTGTCGACGCCTGTTCGGTGTTGAAAAGGAACTTTACAGACCTGTCCTTGAGCGTCACGGCAATGACCATCTTGCCCAGGTTCTCGGTCTCAAGCCCGATCACCATCTGCGTATCTTCCATGTTTATCTTGTTCTTGTCGCTCGGATCGCGCTTGATTATAAGGTCGATCGTCTTGGGCGGGTTCACCAGGCTGTTGGGCACCTGATAATAAAGATAGTCCTGTTTCCCGAGTTCGCCGCCGTCCGACTTTTTGCTCAATATCGCCTGGGAAAGAAGGTTCCCGAGAAGACCTTCCAGTTTTTTTGCGGTGGTCATCATCGAAGACCTGAGGACCTCGTTCTCCGAGGTTGTCTGGTTTTCCTGGGAAAGTTTGGTCTCCTGAACGCCGTCAAGCAGTGATTTCAGCGCTCTTATATCGTTCACCAGGTCGTCCCTTCCTATGGAGTTGGCCCCGTCGCTGCCGAACTTATATTTTTTGGGAAGGCCTTCTATCATGTCTGAGAACTGCGCGAGGATGGCAGCCAGCTGGTTCACAACGGCCGGAGTGAGCAGAGCCTGGTTCGCGGTCAGCGCCCCCGACAGCTGGGTAAGCATGTTCTTTGCCTGGACAAGCTGGTCGGAAAGAGAAGGGCTCTCCGAAAGGTGCAGGGACAGGACCTTGACCGCCTCGGGCGAGCTTGTCATTCCTTTTGATAAAAGGACCAGCACCGCTTCCTGAGTGCTCAGTGATTTATCGGTCCCTTCAAGCATCGCAAGGGCGTTCACAAAGTTCTCCCTGCTCAGCTCGACCCCGAACCTCAGCATGAGCGAAGCAAGTTTTATGTTGGCCTCTGAATCCACAAGCTGGAGCGATAAAAGGTGCGATTTGATGTCATTTACGGTAAGAGCCCTTACCTGTGATCCCATTGAAGCGGCCGCAGTGACCGTTGCCGGCGCCGGAGCGGAAACCGTCTGAGGGGTCGCTACCGCATTGCTGCCGCCCGAAGCCGCTGCTCCCGTTGACTGCGTTTGAGAAGACTGCTGTGTTTGAGTTGCGGTCGATTGCGCGGTTTTCAAGGTCGGCCAGATTATCGGCGCGCCGGGATGGATGCCGCCGCCGCTTGTTGCCATCTCTCCCATTCATTTCCCCTTTCAATTATATATCGCGGGGATTTTCCGCAAACTTGCATCGATATCTTTCGATCTATTTTGCGGGTTTTTGCGGGGCCTTTGCCTTGGCATCGCCTTCTCCGGCCTTTTCCTTGCCCTTTTCCTGTTTTGCGGCGTCCGCAGGAGCAGCGCCTTCCGCAGGCACCGCGCCTTCGGCAGGAGCGCCTTCAACTGGAGCACCTTCGACCGCTGCTGCAGCAGCCGGGGCGACCTCTTCTTCTTTTGTAGGCATTGTGACGGTCACGACAACTTCATCTTTTGGAGTAACTATCGAAACGCCTTTGGGAGGCTTGATGTCTCCGACATGTATGGAATCGCCGATCTTAAGCGCAGAAACATCCACTTCGATCTTACCGGGTATGTCGCCCGGAAGACATTTCACTTCGAGCTGCCTCATCGCCTGGACCAGTATCCCTCCGTCAAGCTTCACGCCGGAAGATTCGCCGATGACGCTGATCGAGACCTTTGTCTTGATCTCTTCCTCCATGTTTATTTTGAGGAAATCAACATGCGTTATCTTGTCGTTCATCGAGTTTACCTGGATGTCGTGGGCCAGCACGGGAAAGTCCATCGTCTTTTTCCCGCCGTCGATCTTCAGGTTTATCAGGACGTTCTTATTGGAGCCGGCACTGAAAAGCACCGACAGTTTTTTTGCGTCAACTTCAAGCGATACGGGTTCGAAACCTTTCCCGTAAACTACTGCGGGCACCCCTCCGGACGTCCTGATCCGGTTGGGAGCGTCTGTTCTTACCTTGGCTTGAAGCTCTATCTTCTCCATATATTGGTATTATAATTCAAATTTCCTGTAAAAACAACTGCGGTTGCCTGTATGGCAGGCGGGGCCTTTCTGCTCTATCTTCAGCAGAAGCGCGTCCCCATCGCAGTCATAAAGGACCTCTTTCACGTCCTGGACGTTGCCCGACGTCTCGCCTTTCATCCAGAGCTTCTGCCTGCTCCGGCTGAAATACCAGGCTCTTTTTTCCTTGAGCGTCCTTTCAAGCGATTCCCTGTTCATATAGGCCAGCATCAGGACCTCTCCCGTCGCGCTGTCCTGGGCTATCGCGGGCACAAGGCCTTCTTTATTGAACTTTATCTCCATTTTTTTCCCTCCTTTTTTATGCCTCCGAAAAAGTGATCCAGGTTGAGCCTTTGCCGGTAACATTCTCGATCTGGTCGATCAGCGCCGGGGTTATGGATATCTGATAGTTCTCTGACGCGGATATGACCTTGCCGCCGACATGCAAAAAGGTCCTTTCCTGCCCCGGATACGTTACAAGGATGGACTTCAGCTTTGAGATGTCCTCCGGCCTTATCCTGGGCGCGATCTCGATATGTATGCCCCTTTTGGTCTTGACCCTGTCAAGCACCTCTATCTCCTCACAGATCACCTGAAGCTCTTCGTTCCTGTTGTCCACCCTTCCTTTTATGACCACGGGAACATCCTCTGAGATCATTGAGGAGTACCGTTCATAGACCCTCGGGAAGATCACAACGGGTATGCTTCCCGTCAGGTCTTCCAGCCTTCCGACGGCCATGGGATCTTTTTTCCGCGTCGTGACCTTCCTCATGTTGGTGAACACGCCGCCGAGCCTCACTTCCATTCCGTCCTTTTCCTGCACCACTTCCGATATCCTGGCGCTTGCCAGGAGGTCAAGCTGTCCGCTCACGTCCTGAAGCGGGTGTCCGCTAAGATAAACGCCGAGCATTTCCTTTTCCATCCTCAGTATCTGCTCTTTTGACAGGACCGCCCCTGCCCCCGGCTCTTCCTCCTGCCCTCCCGACAGGTCCACGCTCTCCCCGAAAAGATTGGTCTGGCTTCTGTGATGCATTGCGCCCGCCCTTCCGGCGGCGGCAACAATGCGCTCCATGCCGGAAAGCAGGGTGCCCCTGTTCGCTCCCGAAAGATCGAACGCCCCGCTCTTTATCAGGCTCTCTGTCACCCTTTTATTGACCGTCTTCATGTCGATCCTTGAACAGAAATCCTCAAAAGACCTGAAAGGGCCGCTCTTTTTTCTGGTGTCAACGATAAGGTCTATCGCGTTATATCCGATGTTCTTTACCGCCGAAAGCGCAAATCGGATGCCTTTACCGGACGGCACAAAATCGCGCCCGCTCTCGTTGACGTCTGGCGGAAGGACAGGGATATCCATCCTTAAGCATTCCGCGATGTAAGATGCGATCTTGTCGGTATCGCCTATGACCGAGGTAAGAAGCGCGGCCATGAACTCAAGAGGGAAATGGGCCTTGAGGTACGCGGTCTGGTAAGAGATGATCGCATACGCGGTGCTGTGCGATTTGTTGAAGCCGTACCCCGCGAATTTTTCGCAGAGGTCAAAAAGCTCCTTGGCCTTTTTCTGTGAGAAACCTTTGTCGACGGAGCCTTTTATGAACTTTTCCCTCTGCCTGGCCATCTCTCTCGGGTTCTTTTTTCCCATGGCGTGCCTGAGAACATCGGCCTCTCCCATTGAAAAGCCGGCGATGGCGCTGGCGATCTGCATCACCTGCTCCTGGTAAAGGATGACGCCGTAAGTGCTCTCCAGCACAGGCTCGAGCTCTTTGAGCTCATATTTCGTCTTTGTCAGGCCTTTTTTCCTGTTTATGAAATCCTTCACCATCCCGCTCTCCAGCGGGCCCGGCCTGTAGAGCGCGAGCAGCGCGATCACATCCTCAAAACGGTCCGGCCTGAGCTCTTTGATCAATGAGCGCATCCCCCTGCTTTCCAGCTGAAAGACGCCCATGGTCTCGCCCCGCGACAAAAGCTCGTAAGTGGCCTTGTCGTCAAATGGGATGTTCTTCATGTCAAGCTGCTGTTTACCGGCGGAATTTATTATCTTGACCGCCTCGGCTATCATCGTGAGGTTCCTCAGTCCGAGAAAATCCATCTTCAAAAGGCCGATCTTGTCGAGGTCTTTCATGGAATACTGGGTCACCACCTGGTCCTCGTTCATTATGAGCAGGGGGACGTATTCCACCAGAGGCTTCCGGGAAATAACGACACCGGCTGCATGGACCGAAGCGTGCCGCGTCAGGCCTTCGAGCGTTCTTGCGGTATCGATGAGGTCTTTTGTGGAAGCGTCGCTGTCATAGAGAGCTTTGAACTCCTTCACCGAAGAAAGGGCTCCGTCTATGGTCGCGTCGGGCACTCCGGGTATCAGCTTTGCGAGGCGGTCGACATCGGAAAGCGGGACCCTAAGGACCCTGCCGACGTCCCTGATCGCCGCCCTTGCTTTTATGGTGCCGAAAGTGATTATCTGCGCCACGTGGTCAGCGCCGTATTTTTTCATGACATAGTCGATCACTTCCTGCCGGCGCTGAAAGCAGAAATCGGTGTCGATATCGGGCATGGTGACCCTCTCCGGGTTAAGGAACCTCTCGAATATCAGGTCATATTTGAGAGGGTCGACTTCGGTGATGCCGACGGCGTACGACACTATGCTCCCCGCCGCGGACCCCCTTCCGGGCCCGACCTCTATCCCGCTCCTCTTGGCAAAGTTGATAAAGTCCTGCACCACAAGGAAGAACGGAGCGTACCCCATCTTGTCGATGACGGAAAGTTCGTACTCAAGCCTTTCGGATATCCTTTTGTCCGCAGAGCTCCCGTACTTTTTCTTTATTCCCTCTTCGGCCATCTCGCGGAGCAGTAAGAACGGGGTCTTTCCGGCCGGGACCGGGAATTCGGGAAAGTAAATATTTCCGGTCTCGATCTTTACGCTGCATTTTTCCCTGATCTCGCGGGTCCTCTTTACGGCGCCCGGTTCGTCTTTGAATAGCGAATGCATCTCCTCCGCTGATTTCAGATAGAATTCCCTGCTGCCGAACCTGAGCCTGTCCTCTTCATCCTTGAACCTGCCGGTGCCGATGCAGAGAAGTATGTCCTGGGCGTCAGAATCGTCCCTGTCAATATAATGGGCGTCATTGGTCGCGACGCAGTTTATCCCGAGCTTTTTTGACATTTCAAAAAGGACCTTATTGACCGGCCTCTGCTCGGGGAGGTCATTATCCATCACTTCAAGATAAAAATCGTCCCCGAACATCTCTTTCATCGTTGAAGCGGCTTTTTCACCGAGGTCCTGCCTTCCGGCCAGGATATATGACGGGATCTCTCCCGCAAGGCAGCCGGAAAGAACAACAAGCCCTTTGCCGTGTTTTGACAGCAGGTCCCTGTCGACCCTGGGCTTCTGGTAAAAACCCTCGGTATTTGAGAGTGTTACAAGTTTAAGAAGGTTTCTGTAGCCGGTGAGATCTTTGGCAAGCAGGGTGATATGGTATGGGGAGCGGTCCTCTTTTGTTTCTTTATCGAACCGCGTCCTTGGGGCAAGATACGCTTCACAACCGATCACGGGATGGATGCCGGCCGCCTTGGCCTCTATAAAGAACTTTACGGCTGAATACATATTGCCGTGGTCCGTCACGGCGATCGCATCCATCCCCAGATTGCGAGCCTTTTGGATTATATCCTTTATCTTGCAGGCCCCGTCCAGAAGGCTGAACTCGCTGTGAACGTGAAGGTGGACAAAATCCGTGGGCCCGAGCATATTACTTTGCCGCTCCTATCTTGAACATCTTTGTCCCGCAGGTCCCGCAGGTCCCTGTCGTGGCCGGCCTTCCGTTCTTCAGTTTTACTTCCTTTGCGCTCTTCATTTCTCTTTTGCTTTTGCATTTGACGCAGTACGCTTCCATCATCTCACCCCCTTTGCTGTTTTGGATTTTGTGCTTGGAATTTTGGATTTTTCAATGATACTCCTGAAGTGCCTTGACTGTCAACTGAGAGGTCCTTAAATAATCTATGGCTCCCGCAAGCGCCTGTGCGCCCGGCACCGTTGTGACAACGAGGACCTTATTGAGAAGGGCCTCCCTCCTGATGGAATACTCGTCGGTCCTTGAGCCTTTGCCCAGAGGCGTGTTGATCACCAGGTCGATCTTACCCGACTTTATCTCGTCCACTATGTTCGGCCTACCTTCGCTCAGCTTTTTGACCTTTTTGACGTCCACGCCCGACCTGCTCAGCGCGTTGGCCGTTCCCTGTGTGGCAACTATCTCAAAGCCGTAATTTGAGAGCATTTTTGCGATCGGCGCTATGGCCCTTTTGTCCCTGTCCCTGACCGATATGAAGACGCGCCCTTTTACCGGGATCTTTTCTCCCGCGCCCATCTGCGCCTTTGCAAAGGCCTCCCCGAAATTATTTGAGATCCCCATTACCTCTCCGGTGGACTTCATCTCCGGTCCGAGCACAAGGTCCTGCTGGGAGAACTTAACGAACGGAAGCACGACCTCTTTGACGGAGATATGCTCGGGAACGGTCTCCTTTATTCCCAGCTGCTTCAGCGTCTTCCCTGCCATAACCCTGGCCGCGACCTTTGCCCAGGGAATACCCGTGGCCTTGCTCACGAACGGGACCGTCCTTGATGCCCTCGGGTTGACCTCGAGCACATAGACCTTTTCGCTCTTGATGGCGTACTGGACGTTCATCAGCCCCACCACTTTCAGTTTTTTTGCCATCACGCAGGTGTATTCCCGGATCTTATCGATGAGCTCCTCGCCTATGGAGTACGGGGGAAGGACGCAGGCGCTGTCGCCGCTGTGAATGCCGGCTTCTTCGATGTGCTCCATTATCCCTGCTATCAGGACATCTTTTCCGTCGGACACGCAGTCAACGTCTATCTCGACGGCATCCTCGAGGAACTGGTCTATGAGTATAGGATGGTCGGGGGAAACGTCGGCCGCTTTTTTCATGTAGCTGCTCAGCATTTCATCGTCGTAAACGATCTCCATGGCCCTTCCGCCAAGCACATAGGACGGGCGCACAAGGACCGGATATCCGATCTTTTTTGCAATGATGAGCGCTTCTTCATAAGAGAAGGCGCTGCCGTTGCTGGGGCGGGGAATGTCAAGCTTTTCAAGGAGTTTTTCGAACCTTTTCCTGTCTTCCGCAATATCGATCGATTCGGAAGAAGTTCCCAAAAGCCTTACGCCGGCTTTTTGAAGGGGCAAGGCGAGTTTGAGCGGCGTCTGGCCTCCGAACTGGACTATGACCCCGGAAGGCCGCTCCTTTTCTATCACATGCATCACATCCTCAAAGGTCATAGGCTCGAAATAGAGCCTGTCGGAAGTATCGTAATCGGTCGAGACGGTCTCGGGGTTGCAGTTCACCATGATCGTTTCGAACCCGTCCTGTTTCAGCGCAAAGGACGCGTGGACGCAGCAGTAATCGAACTCTATCCCCTGGCCTATCCTGTTGGGCCCGCCTCCCAGTATCATGATCTTGGGTTTGGAGCAGGACGAGACTTCGTCCTCTTTTTCATAGGTCGAATAGTAATATGGGGTGTACGCTTCGAACTCCGCCGCGCAGGTGTCGACCGTTTTATAAACAGGAATGATCCCCGCGGCTTTTCTCGCTGCGGCGACTTCCGGCTCAGTCAGGTCCCAGAGAGAAGCTATCTGCCTGTCGGAAAACCCGCACCTTTTTGCCTCTCTAAGCAGATCGGTGTCCGCCGTTACCCTGCCTCCCGAAATGCTGACGGCCGGTTTTGCCTCTTTTATCCTGTTCTCCATTGCCACAATATCGAGTATGTTCTGCAGGAACCATTTGTCGATCATGCTCAGCGCCTGGACCTCCTTCAGAGAAAGTCCTGACTGGAAGGCTTTTTTTATATAAAAAAGCCTTTCAAGGTTGGGGATGCTGATCTTTTCTTTGATCATTTCAAAAGAAATGTCGTCCGCCGGCCGGGAAGGTCCTCCATAGATCGACAGCTGGATAGTTTTCCGTCCCTCCCTGTCCGGCAGGTCCTTTTCCTTCCGTTTCACATCCTCAAGGCCGGACATCCCTGTCTCAAGGGACCTCAGGGCCTTCTGCAGTGACTCCTTAAAGGTCCTGCCGATGGCCATCGCCTCTCCCACTGATTTCATCTGTATGTTGAGCGTCTGGTCCGCACCCGGGAACTTTTCAAAAGCAAAACGCGGGATCTTTGTCACCACATAGTCTATTGTCGGCTCGAACGAGGTCGGTGTTTTTTTGGTTATGTCGTTGGGGATCTCGTCAAGGGTATAGCCGACCGCGAGCTTTGCGGCGATCTTGGCAATGGGAAAACCGGTCGCTTTTGACGCAAGCGCCGAGCTTCTGGAAACCCTCGGGTTCATTTCTATTATGACCACCCTGCCGTTGTCGGGATTTACCGCGAACTGGATATTTGACCCTCCGGTGTCGACGCCTATCTCCCTCATGACCGCTATCGAGTAATTTCTCAGCCTCTGATATTCCTTGTCGCTCAGGGTCTGCGCGGGCGCAACAGTTATGCTGTCCCCTGTGTGGACCCCCATCGGATCAAAATTCTCGATGGGACAGACGATCACAACGTTGTCTTTCAGGTCGCGCATTACCTCGAGCTCGTATTCCTTCCAGCCTATAACGGATTCCTCTATCAGCACCTGGCCTATCCGGCTGAGAAAAACGCCCTGCTCGACCTTTTCTTTAAGCTCTTCCATATTGTAGGCGATGCCGCCGCCGCTCCCTCCGAGCGTGAAAGCGGGCCTGATGATCGCGGGGAACCCTATCTCTTCAATGACTTTGGCAGCCTCCTCGGCGCTGTACACATAAGCGCTTTTTGGCACCTCGAGGCCGATGTTATTCATGGCTTCCTTAAAAAGATGCCTGTCCTCGGCTTTTTTTATCGCCATGAGGCTTGCTCCGATAAGCTCGACCCCGTATTTTTTGAAAACGCCTGCCTCTCCCAGGGCGACCGTCGTGTTCAGCGCGGTCTGGCCCCCTATTGTCGGGAGAATAGCGTCAGGCCTTTCGGCTGCGATGATCTTTTCGACTATTTCGGGGGTGATCGGCTCTATATAAGTCCTGTCTGCCAGATCGGGGTCGGTCATTATGGTGGCAGGATTGCTGTTGACAAGCACCAGCGTGTAGCCTTCCTCTTTAAGCGCCTTGCACGCCTGGGTCCCGGAGTAATCGAATTCGCACGCCTGCCCGATCACGATCGGCCCGGAACCTATCAGCATTATCTTTTTGATGTCTGTCCGCTTTGGCATATTTCAAAAAAATTATATCACGTTATCAATCGCAATTATTTATATATTTATATTTCCCGGCATCTGTTGTATAATTCCTAGCAACAAAGGACACTTCATATGGCTTCAATAGAAGGGATACCGTCATCAAACCAGATCGCGGCGGCCGCAGGGACAGGCGGAGCACTTTCCACGGGTTTTGACCGCAAGGTCAAGCTTGACCCCAACGCAAAAGCGCCGGAGAACGGACCAAACACCGGATTTAAGGACCTGCTTATAGAAATGATATCCTCGGACGGCATTTCCGAAGTTAACGTCAAAAGGGAGAGAAAGCCTCTCGAAGAGGAGCTGCTTTATCAGCAGGAGCTTAAAAGGATCTCGGAGAACAGGCTGAACTCGGTGGTAAGGAAAAAAGACGAAAAAAAGAGGCAGAAAAAGCGGCTTGCGCAGGAGCTTGAAAAAGAAAAAGGGTCCGAAGAGACCGGCAAATTGAGCCCCGCAGCGCAGTACCTGAGCTTTTCGGAGAGGGTGAAGCTCATTGAGGAATCTCTCTTAAAAGATTACGTTTTTCTCACGGCCAAGGCGGCCCTCGGAAAAAACGAAGAACCGGATACCGTGAGGATCTCCCTCGCGCAGGCCAGGGAGGCCCTGATGAAGGCAGGGCTTTCCGAAGGCGACTTCAAGTATCTCGACCAGAAAGCCCGCGACATGATCAAGGAAAGCTTTTTCAGGCTGATCAAGGACAGGTTCTTTGCATCGGTCAACAGCCCTCTCGACATGTCCGGCTGGATACTGAACGCCAAAAGCCCGAAATCCATCATCGACATCCTGAACGCTCTTGAAAAAGAGACGCTCACCCTAAGCGACAGGGCAAAGGTGCTTGACGGCCTCGACGTTTCCGATATGGTGCAGCTGGCAAGGCATTTGAACCTTGACATCGATTCGATCATGGATCTTTTCACCAGGGAGAACATAAAGGTTGGCAGGGACGGGGGCAGCGACATATTTTTCCACATGTTCGACATACCAAGGATAAGGGACGTTTCCCCGATGATAGACGACTTCCGCTCCTTCCAGACCGACCAGTATCTGGAAGATAATCCCATAAAGAGGATCCCTTCCTCGATCGCTCTCAGGAGGCTTGAAGTGCGTCTCAGGGAGATGGGCCTGGACAAAGAGACGATAGAGAGCATCAAGACCCAGTCAAGAAGGATCGCCTGGCTTAAGACGATCTCCGACCTCAAAGAAAGCCACCTGCAGAGGATACTCACGTCTTCTTCCAGAGAATTCGACAAGGTCTCGGGAGCTATCACAAAGCTCACCAACAGGTCGAATTCACTGGGATACGACATCCCAAAGGAAGGGATAAAATGGATCGAGAGCGGACTGGAGAACCTGGCGCTTGAGACCGCCCGGTACAAGCTTGAGCTGCTCAGATCTCTTCAGAAGCTCAGTTTTGAGGAGAGCAGGAACAGGGACATCCAGCATCTGACCTCCGTCATCTCCGCGATAAAAAGAAGAGCGGGCCTTTAGTCCATCCCCAGTATCTTATGCGTCTGAGGTATCACAAGCACCCTGTCGAGCTTTCTTTTGGCTATGGCATGGAAGGCAAGGCACTGCTCCGGCGTCGGTGAAGACCTGTAATTCCTTGACGAAGAGACGGGCTGGAGCACAAGAGGGATAGCCTTGCCTTCTTCAAGAAGAAGGCTCGAGATGTCATCTATCTCTTTTGCCGCCGTGTCCTTTGAAAAGACAGCTTTGATGAAAAGGGACTTCTCTTTTGCCGTCCTTATAAAACGCCGGTGCTCTTCAAAATGCGCCTCTCCTTTTGTTGCCGACGGCAGTTTGATGTCCATCGCGATGATGTCGACGTCAAAGATGATCTCTTTCAGGTTCTCATAAAGGACGCCGTTTGTCTCAAGATATTTTTTGTGGTTTATCAGAGGGAGAAGCGCTTTCAAAAAATCCACCTGAAGCAGAGGCTCTCCTCCTGTCAGGCTTACGGAATGGAAAAGCTCTTTTCTTGTCAGCAGGCCGTTTATCGCTCCCGCGGCTTTTTCCGCGGTAACCGGGTTCTCGATAAAGTCTATCTTTTTATCTGCCGCGACCCTGCATTTTTTAGGGCTTCCGTCCTTTTCGCTCACCAGCTGCACCCCGCCCTCGTCGCAGTAGGCGCATGTCAGGTTGCACCCGATCATCCTCACAAAGACCTGCCGCTCTCCAACATGGACGCCTTCGCCCTGTATGCTCTGGAAGATGCCTGAAAGATAACCTGAAGGGCTGCTCATTGAAAAGTGAACTCTTTTGTGACCACCTGGCCCGGGCTCCCGGGGTCCATAACGACTTTTCCTCCCGAGATCAGTCTTATTCCCGCCGCGTTGCCGGCCTTGATCAGCAGTTTGTTATTTGCCTTCCAGGTGATCGTCCGTCCCGCGGGAACGATATCCTTAAAAACCAGCTTTCCGTCGGAAAGCACCAGCGTCCAGGTCTTCTGGAGGAACTGCGCCTGCACTTCTATCTTTCCCTGCGCGCTCTTCACCGCCGCGGGCTTTCCCAGAGAGGCTTTATCTACCTGGCGTATGGTGACCAGCACGACCGATCGGAGCAGAACGACAATAAACGCGGCTGCGATCACTGCTGAAACGGCCATTAAGAGGACCTTAATATAAGGCTTAAGATCGGCCTGTTTTTTTACCGCAGCAGGTTTCACTTCTTCTATTACCGGTTCCTTTTTCGGCTTTTTTGAAAGCTCGGTTATCAGCACTTTCGATTCGACCCCGAGATAATCGGCGTAGATCCTGATAAAACCTTTGAGCACTACTTCTCCGGGAATGAAAGAGAACTGTTCGTCCTCGATCGCCTTGAGGTATTTTTGCGTGATCTTTGTGTCCTTTGAAGCTTTTTCGAGAGGGACCCCTCTTTCGGTCCTCGCGGCCCTTAAAAGCCGGCCTATTTTTTTCTTCTCTTCCTTCATTGCTCGTCCAGCTTCGGGAGTTCGCCGATGTCATGAAGCCCGAAATGCTTTAAAAATTCTATGGTGGTCGAATAAAGGATGGGCCTGCCCACCTGGTCAGACCTTCCGGACTCTTTGATCAGGCGTTTTTCAAGGAGGGTATCGATCACCGTGTCACACATGACGCCCCTGATATTCTCGACCTCGAGCTTTGTTACCGGCTGCTTGTAGGCGATTATCGAAAGCGTCTCAAGCGCCTGAGGAGAAAGCGTGACCGACAGGGGACTGTTCAGGTATTTCTCGATAAAGGTGCTGTACTGAGGCCTGGTGGCCAGGACGAACCCGTGGGCCAGCCTGATCAGCTGGAGCCCCCTTGATGAATAATCGCTCTCAAGCTCCTTCAGGTTCTTTTCGATCTCGTCCCTGCCAAAAGAGCAAAGCCCCTCGATCTCTTCGGTAGAAAGCGGCTTTTTGGAAACGAACAAAAGCGATTCGATGACGTCCTTTATCATATCCTTTTCCTCTCTCACTGCCCGGCCCCTTTTCCCTGAAAGATCACTATCCCGCCGAAAAGCAGCTCCTGTTTCACCGCGATCTCCTTTGACTTCATCATCTCGAGCACTGCAAGGAAGGTTACTATGACCTCAAGCCTTGTCCTTGTCCTGAAAAGGGCCTCAAAGGCCAGGCCGTCCCTTTTCTTTCCAAGCATCGTCTTTATTTCGGTTATCTTCTCCCCCACGGTCATCACCTCGTCCACTATCTCGCCCTGCACTCCCCTGGTCTTCACTTCGAGCCATACCTTTTTGAAAGCGCTGACCAGGTCCTCGACACCCACGTCCTTCAGCATATAGTTCTTTTCGCCGGCAGCTCCCGCGTCCGCCTTTGAGCGGTGGAATATCTTTGAGAACATGTCTTTCTTCGCCTTCAGCGACTCGGCGATCTTCTTGAACAGGTTATACTGCATCAGGTGGTCCACAAGGGAGGTCTCGATCTTCTCCTCCTCTTCCTCCTCCTCTTCCTTGGGCAGCAGCATCCTTGATTTCTGCTCCATGAGATACGCCGCGATCACCATGAACTCCGATGCCATGGTCAGGTCAAGAGCCTGCGCGAGGTTCAGATATTCAAGGTACTGACCGGTAACATCCGTGAGGCTGACATCGCAGATATTGACCTTCTGCTCTTCGATCATGTCCAGCAAAGCGTCAAAATGTCCCTCAAAAATGTCCAGTTTGACATTAAACTTTTCAACGCCTTCCCTTTCCTCAATGAGGTCCACGGTCTTTATCCCGTAGGTCCCGGGCTTTTTTGGGCTCTCCGACGGGACCGCGAAGGCTCTTTCCGTGCTTTCCATTATTTAAGCCCCATGGCGTGCTTTGCCTCCTCAAGAGTGGCTTTTGCCGCTCTTGAAGCCTTCTCGCGGCCTTTTTCAAGGATATCCTTTATCTTTTTCGGATCAGCCTCAAGAGCCGCCCTTTTTTTGTGAATTCCTGAAAGTGAAGCTATGACATTTTCGGCAAGCTTTTTTTTGCAGTCCACGCAGCCTATTGCAGCCTTCGTGCATGACGCAATAATCGCTTCGGTCTCGCCCTTTGAATAGATACCGTGGTACGAAAAGACCGCACACACATCGGGATGGCCGGGGTCGGTCCTCTTTATCCTGGCAGGGTCGGTTATCATCGTGCCTATCTTTTGTCTTATCACATCGGGCCGGTCGGATATAGCGATCGTGTTGCCGTAGCTTTTGGACATCTTGCGCCCGTCAAGGCCGGGCATTACGGGGTAAGCGGTCATCTGTGCTTTTGGCTCGGGAAAAACGCTCCCGTAAAGATTGTTGAACCTTCTTGCTATCTCCCTTGTCAGCTCAAGATGAGGCAGCTGGTCCTGCCCCACCGGCACCAGGTCCGCTTTGTAGACCAGGATGTCCGCCGCCTGCAGCACCGGGTAACCGAGGAACCCGTAGGTCCCAAGGTCGATCTCTTTCAGTTCCTCTATCTTGCTTTTGTATGTAGGCACTCTTTCAAGCCACGGGAGCGGGGTTATCATCGAAAAAAGCAGGTGGAGCTCGCAATGTTCTGGCACCTCAGACTGGATGAAGATCGAACAGACGTCGGGATCAAGGCCTGCAGCGACCATGTCGATGGCTATCTCGCGGATATTATCCTTCAGGCTGGAGACATCGGTGTAGCCCGTGGTCAGGGCGTGCAGGTCCGCGATCTCAAAAAAGGATTCATGCTGGTGCTGGAGCTTGACCCAGTTTGAAAGCGCTCCTATCAGGTTACCCAGATGGAGCTTTCCTGAAGGCTGTATTCCCGACAGAATTCTGGACATTATTCTGTAAGAAGTATATCACAGGTCTGGAGCCGCATTCAAATATCTCAGAGCGAATTCTCCCGTCCTTTTAAAGACCGGAGCGGCAACGGTGGCGCCCCAGATGGATGTCCTCGGCTTGCTCATGATGACCAGGATTGCGATGCGCGGCTTTTCCGCCGGAACGAACCCGACGAACGAGGCGTTGAACCTGTCCTTGAGGTAGCCTCTGCCCGGAACGGATATCTGCGCGGTACCGCTTTTTGCGGCGGCCGAATACTGGAGCATCTTTGCCTTGTGACCGGTGCCGTGAGGCATATAGACCACGCCCTTCATCAGTTCCTTCGCTTTTTTTACGGTTTCGATCGAGATCGCTCTTTCCACTTCCAGAGGACCGTCTGACCGGATAATGTTCTTGTCAGGGCTTTCGATCTTTTTGATCAGCCTCGGCCTTACCCTTACGCCGTCATTGGCGATCGCGGCAATGGCGCACACGAGCTGTATCGGCGTCACCGCGATCGACTGGCCGAAAGTGTATGTGGCCGTGTCCCCTCTTTCCCTGTGCGACGGGTCACGCACAATTCCGCGGACCTCTCCGGGATAATCGATCCCCGTCCTTGCGCCAAACCCGAATTTCACAATGTATTTATGGAACCTTTCAAAGCCCAGTTTTAATCCGATATGCGCGGTCCCCGTATTGATCGATTCCGCGATAACATCTCTCAGGGACTTTGAATTTTTCCCGTAGTAGCGCACCGGATGGGAATTGGAGATCTTAATGCCTTCCACCTTGAATTCATCAGGCGTAGGAATGACCGAATCAAGGTCGACCACATGCTCCTCAAGGCCGACGCATGCGGTGATCATCTTAAAAGTGGAGCCGGGCTCATAGATATCGGTAACGGGTGAAAGCTTATGGAATTTATCGGCTGTCTTTGAATAATTGTTGGGATCGTAATCGGGGTATCCCGCGATCGCCAGTATCTCGCCTGTTTTTACGTCCATCACTGTGACGGAAGCCGACTCAGCCCCGCATTTTTTTGCCTCTTCCCTCAATGATGTTTCCGCAACGTGCTGGATCGCCTCATCGATCGTCAAATAGACGTTCATCCCCTCCTCCGGGGATTCAAGCTGCCTGAAACCGGCTGTCGCGATCTGCCTCCCCCTGTTATCATACTGATAGACATATTTTCCCTCTTTGCCTTTGAGGCTTTCATCAAGCCCCAGCTCTATCCCTGACAGGCCGTTGTTGTCTATATCGGCATACCCTATCAGCTGGGAGGCAAGGCGGCCTTTGGGATAGACCCGCTTTTTTTCTGTCTGAACATCGATACCCGTGCTCTTTAGGAGCCTTACCCTGCAGGCAAGCTCCTTATCCGTTTTTCTTTTCAGCCAGAAGTTCTTCTTGTCCCTGAATTTTTTCAGGATGAGCGCTTTTTCCCCCGGAAAGATACTTGAAAGAGCCAGGATGATCTCCTCTTTATTTGCGATCGCCCTTGGCCTTACAAAGACGGACCATTTATCCACCGACGTCGCCAGGATATTCCCGTTCCTGTCAAAGATGTCCCCCCTGTCCGGGGCAAGTACAACGGGCCTCTGGTGCTGGTCCAGCGATCTTTCTTCAAACTCTTTGTGCCTGACGATCTGAAGGAACGCGAGCTTTAGGAATATCACTGAAAATATAGCAATGAAAATCAGAAGAAGGGCCCTTGTCCTGTCGTTAGTCATTGTATTAAGCTCTGTCCCCTGCCATAACGTCCACAAGGAGAAGCTGCATCACCAGTTCGTTGTTCCTGCCGGTCGTCTTCATTTCAAGGTCGGCTGTTGAAAACTTAAGAACGGCGGAAACAAGTTCCTTCAGGGAATATTTGGCAGACCCTTTCTCGCATCTTTCAAAGTAATAAGGGTTCATATTCATCCTCTTCACCGCTTCGCTCTTCGAAAATCCCGCCTGCTTAAGGCTTTTTATCATCAGGTAAAGCCTCAGCCTAGAATAGATCCTTCCCAGTATCATGTCGGCCCTTTCTTTTGCCCTGAACATGGAGGCAAGAGCCGCAAGGGCTCCGCTGAGGTCCCTTCCTGCAACTGCGTTCTCTATGGCAAATGCAGCCAGCTCTCCGGACACGGCCAGCTTTTTCACGTCCTCTTCGGTTATCGTTTTTCTGCCGTGGGCGTATAGAGCGAGCTTCTCTATCTCCCCTGAAAGCTGCCGCAGCGACGGGCCCGAAATATCGTTCAGGCAGGCCGCAGCCGGCTGACCGATATATTTCTCGTGTTCCAGGGCTTTATTTGTTATCCATGAGATAATTTTATCGGTCTCCCATTCGGCAAAGGTCTTGAACTCCTTCACCTCCGCTTTAGCCTGAAGGGCTTTGAAGAACTTTGTCCTTTTGTCGACCTTTTCCTCAACAATGATGATGGAAATGCCGGGCGGGATATCTGCAATGCAGTCAAAAACCTTCTGATAATTTTCCTCTTCATATCCTGAAAGGACCAGTATGCGCTCGGCAGAAAAGAGGGAGGCCGTCAGGACCTCGTGCATCAGCTGCCGGGCACCGCATTCATCCGGGCCCAGCCGCTCCGCCTTTGCGCCCTTTGAGCGCATAGAGATCTCCTGCTCGATCAAAAAATCATCGTCCCCGTAAAAAAAACAGATGCTGCTCCGCGCCATTTATTTTGCCTCCGTCAGCTCACGCAGATAGGGATCGGCTTTTTCCGTTTCGATATCAGTCGAAGGCCCGTGCCCCGGGATCACATGCGTGTCGCCGGGAAGAGTGAACAGCCTCTCTCTCACTGAACTGATGATCAACTCCCGGGACCCTCCGGGAAAGTCGGTCCTTCCCAGGTCGCCCCTGAAAAGCGTGTCGCCTGAAAAAAGCAATTTTGCTCTTTCACTATAAAACCCGGATGATCCCGGCGTATGGCCGGGAGTGTGGATAAGCCTTAAGGTCTCTTTCCCAAACGTTATCCCGTCGCCGTCCTTTAAGTATTTTTCGACAGCCACCTTTTCGGCCTTGAGCCCCATCAGCGCGGCGACCGATGAAAAGATGCCGGAAAGAAGATAGGAATCTTTTTCGTGCACCATAAAAGGAGCGTTCAGCTCATTTTTCAGCGCGGGAACGGCCGTAACATGGTCCCAGTGGCCGTGGGTGGCCAGAATGGCGGTTATTTTCAGCGAATTGTCCCTTATAAAAGAGAGTATCCTGTCCGCTTCATCGCCGGGATCAATGATCACGCCTTCTTTTGTGTCCTCATCATAAGCTATGCAGCAGTTCGTCTGGATGGGGCCGACTACGAGGGTATGATATTTCATATTGGATTTTAAGCTGGCGGTCAGGATTGAACTGACGACCTGCGGTTTACAAAACCGCTGCTCTACCAGCTGAGCTACGCCAGCACCTCGACTCTTACTCGACTCCCCCGCCTTTGGCGGGGTCGCTCGTGATCGCTCGGTGCTTTGCTTCTATTATTTCTTGTCAAGGACCTCTTTCACCGTCGCGGTCAGCTCTTCAAGGTCGAACAGCTTGACTATATAGGCGACCACGCCCAGGGAAAGCCCTTTCTCTCTGTCAACGGCCTGATCCTTTGCCGTCAGCATTATCACCGGCGTCTTGAAGGTCTCAAGGTTCTCCTTCAGTTTTTGCATAAGTTCGAACCCGTCCATTTCGGGCATCATGATATCGGTGATGATCAGGTCCGGCTTTACCTCCACGGACTTTCTCAGCCCTTCGCTGCCGTTGCAGGCCACCGCGACCTCGTATTTCTCATGCTCAAGGATCGTTTTGAGTATATCGACCACGTCCTTTTCGTCGTCGATCACAAGTATTTTTTTTGCCATATATTTTCCTTATAAGTGATTTATTATATCACATTAAGCCGACGGTCAGAATTGAACTGACGACCCGCGCTTTACGAAAGCGCTGCTCTACCAGCTGAGCTACGTCGGCGCGGATATGGCGGGTCTCAGAATTGAACTGAGGACACATAGCTTTTCAGGCTACTGCTCTACCAACTGAGCTAACCCGCCTTTTAAACGGGCCCGAAGGGATTTGAACCCTCGATCTCATGCGTGACAGGCATGCGTGTTAGACCAGGCTACACCACGGGCCCACAATTTGACCCACCCGCGACTCGAACGCGGCACCACTTGCTTAAAAGGCAAGTGCTCTACCAGATGAGCTAGTGGGTCTTGTATATACAAAAAATATTATAACACGCTGGGGAAGACCAAAGATAGAAGCTCTATATTGGAAGATAAATCCTGAATTAATCCGTTATTTCTTTATCAGCGTCCCTTTGCCGGGCTTTGCGGACAACTGTCCGTTGCCCGCCCTGGCAAATTCGATCGTATATTCATGATCTGATCCGTCTTTTTTACCGACGACCGTTACAATGACCGGGCCCTTGAACTCCGGATCGGAAAAAGCCCTATGGACTATTTCCGCCGCCAGGTCCGCTTTATCCCTGGGATTGCGGCCGTCCAGTCTGACCCTATTCCCGTTCGCGGTAACGTACCGGATATCTGAACCGCGCTGGTATTCATTTTTGTTATATATCCGGTTTGAGATCAATGCCACCGACTCGCTTATCCCCATTGTTTTGCTTCCCTTATTTCTTTATTTCAACAAAATGTAAATAACAGGACTTCAATAGTTCTATCGGTGATAATTGTGCGATACTTGCATCAGTTTTGAAGCCTTTTTTGCGGGCTTTCTGTCTGTTCTAAAACGGAGCGTCAGAGGTCCTGTTTTCCCTCAGGTTTCACACGGAATTATTTAATTTCATAGTGGTCGGAAAATGGGGGCAGGTCAATTTCACGAAAAGATTTAGGGGTTTAAAAGGCAAGTGCTCCTTTGTCCTGAGCGAACGAGCGGCTTGTGCCGAGCCCTTCGGTCCTGAGACCTCAGGGTCGAAGGACTTGTCGAGGCAAGGGACGAATCGAGGGATGCCAAATGCCTTTATCTTGTTTTCAGCTTATAATACGTGGCTTTGCCTTTCCCCTTTTTCTCAATCAAGCCCATATCAATAAGCCTGTTGAAATCTTTATTGCGGGTGGCTTTCGCACGTTTAGCAATGAGCGAATATTCTTTTTCAGTGATATAGCCATGTTCTTTTATGCGGCTTAATAATTTCTTATCATGCGACTTGAGAGACGTTCTGGGGGTCGGCACCACCGATTCCAGCTCCTTTTCCACCCGCAGCAGCTCGTCAATTATGCCGTCGGTGAAATATTCCAGCCAGCGCGTAAAATCTATTTTGTTTTTTATTTCGTAATAATCCCCCGTCTCACCGACTTTTTCAAAATATCTCCCGACATTTCTATTATAGTAATTCTCAAAACTGAAGAGATTGAAAGTATTGAGCCCCATCGAGGCTAAAAGGACTTTTGTCGCAAGTCTGGCGGTCCTTCCGTTCCCGTCCATAAAGGGATGGATCAAAACGAATTGCTTATGGAATATCCCGGCTAAAATCAGAGGATCAATTTTGTTTTGATTATTTCTAACAATATCAATTAGTTCGTCGAGCAATATCGCGGCGTCTTTTTGATCCGGCGGCCAATATATGGTTTCCCCCGTTCTCGGATCATTAACAAAAACTGCTTCTTTTCTGACTCTGCCGCAATTATCTTTTTCTATCAGACCTTTTGTGATTTCTTTTTGAATATTTAGAACTGTCTTCAGCTCCAGACCTGTCTTTCCTTTATGGAGCTGTTTATTCAGATCTTCGAGGGCCTTGTTGTAATTTATCACTTCCCTCTCTGTGTCTCTGATATTTTCCGGCTTATGTTTAAGTATCCTTTTAACTTCGGTCAGCGGAAGAGGATTGCCTTCGATACTGGTCGATGTATGGCTTGAAAGCTCTCTCGCTTCTCTTTCCATGGCCACAAGGACGACTTTGGGAAGTGTTTTGCTGTTCAGTTGCGTGATAAGCTCTGTTATCCTTTTAATATTTTCAAGCAACTTGCCGGTAATTGTATATCTGGGCTTTAACATTTATCCCCCATATATGTATAGACAGATAGTAGACGAATAGTAGACGAATGTCAAGGCGACACTTATCGCTGTTATAATATTTTTATCGTTTATTTGACTTCCCACGCCAATGGCTTATAATTTATCAAGTGCAACATAAACACAGAGATCTATTTTCTTTTCTCCTTATTATCGGCTTGTTGGGAACATTTTTTCTTGAATGCGGAATAGTACAAAAGTCGACTTATAACACAACGGTCCAGGCAACAATTGTCCCCGGACCCATACCATCTGCTACGATAGAATTAAGCGACTTTGCTTCGTATGATGCCTACGGTTACGGCACTTGGACGTATGGTTCCGGGGTCCCGTACGACCGGCGTCTCGATCTCATGCCCGCTTCTTTCAACAGTTCCTCTCTTAATGTGAGAACGAAACTTTTGAACTTCTTCACTATTTCCGATATACATATTACGGACAAGGAAGCTCCAAATCAGCTTATCTATCTTGCGCATTTACATCCGACCATGACAATTGCGATCTCCGGCTGCTCAGGGGTCATGATGTTGACAACACAGCTTTTTGATGCGGCGGTGCAGGCGATCAACGCCCTGCACCAGCAAAGCCCGTTCGATTTTGGCCTCTCCCTGGGAGACGCAACAAACAGTTCTAACTACATAGAAACCAGATGGTATATTGACACGCTTGACGGAGGCCGCATTACTCCCAGTTCAGGAGCGCATTTAGGGTCTGACACGGTTGAATATCAAAAACCTTTTCAGGCGGCCGGGATCAATAAAGATATCCCCTGGTATCAGGTGCTTGGCAACCATGACCATTTTTGGATGGGCTCACTGCCCGTCGTTCCCGCGTTCGAGTCCTCTTACACCTCCGGCAATGTCCTAAAGACTAAAGATCTGCTCAATCCTCTTGACCCCAATTATTATTATATGGGGGTTTTTGACGGCAGCAATCCTATCGGCGCCGTCATAAAAGCCGGGCCTGTCTCTGATTTTTCAAGCGCTCCGACAATTGAGGCAGATCCTGACCGCCGTGCGGTGACAATATCGCAGTGGATGAATGAATTTTCAAATACGGCCTCCTTTCCTGTCGGCCATGGTTTTAATCTGGTCGATCCTACCTGGGAGGCGGGTTTTGCCTGTTACAGTTTTGTGCCAAAGTCAAGTATCCCTCTCAAAGTGATCGTTCTTGACGATACCCAGCCTGATGATACGGACTTTTCCAGCATTCACGGACATGGATATCTTAGTACGGCGCGTTGGAACTGGCTGAAACAGCAGCTGGCTGACGGGGACCGCGATAACCAACTGATGATCATCGCGGCACACGTGCCGATCAATGTCGAATTAGCGTCTTCTGCTATGGGGTGGTCAGCGGCTTCCGCGGTGACCCTGAACGATCTGATCGCTGAACTTCAAAACCATCCTAATTTAATAATGTGGCTGTCAGGGCATCGGCACATTAATGCAGTAAAAGCTTTTATTTCTCCCGACCCGGACCATCCGGAATACGGCTTTTGGCAGGTTGAAACCGCGTCGCTTCGGGAGTTTCCCCAGGAGTTCCGCACTTTTGAGGTCGATCTGAACCGCGATTATTCGATCTCAGTTTTTGCAACTGATGTTGACCCTGCAGCCCAGGAAGGGTCGCTTCCGGCGCAATCGCGCAAGCTTTCGGTCGGTGCCTTGCAGATACTTGGACAACCTATGTGGGATTGGGTAACGCAACATCCCAATCCAACGGGTGATCCCACCATAAAAGAAATGCCCACGGGGTCATATAACGCTGAATTGGTAAAACAATTAAGCCCTTCAATGCAGGCCATAATGCACGCAAGGTTCCCTGTGCCGTAAATGGAGCGGTTTGATCGGACACAAGGAGCATTCTCGAGGCAACAAAGATAAAGCCTGAATTAAGCCGTTATTTCTTTATCAGCGTCCCTTGTCCTTGGGATCGCGGCCGTCCAGTCTGACCCTATTCCCGTTCGCGGTAACGCAGTGGAGATACTATCTTCCTTCCGGCTCCTCATGGATATGCACGGTGCAGCGCTCGATCCGGTCTTTTATGCTGCACTCTATCTTTTCTGTGATCCTGTGCGCCTGCTCCAGCGCCATCTTCGGGTTCAGGTGCACATTTATCTCCACAAATGTTTCAGGCCCTGAGTTCCTTATCTTTATGTCATGGAAAGAATGCACCTCCGGCATTTTCCTCAGTATCTTCTCCACCACTCCTTCAACCCCCTGAGGCGCCGCGTCAAGCAGGACGTCGATCGCCCTTTTCCCGAGCCTGAACGAAATATAGACGACGATGCCCGCAACTATCAGCGCGGCTATCGAATCCGCGGCAAAGAAGCCCAGGCTCGCGCACACAAGGCCGAGCAGAACGACAGCCGAGCTCCAGATATCGGTCAAAAAATGGAGCGCGTCTGCCTCCAGCGCCTGGCTGTTGAACTTTTTTGCGGTGCGCGATAAGGCTGAAGACCTTGAATAATCGATCATTATCGAGGTCATGATCACAAGATAGCTCCAGATATTCACATCGATATGGACTTTTCCCGTCCAGAGCCTGTGCGAAGCTTCATAAATGATCCAGCCGCAGGTGATCAAAAGAAGAAGAGTTTCGATAAAAGCGGAAAGGTTCTCAACTTTGCCGTGCCCGAACTGGTGGTCACGGTCGGCAGGCTTGTCGGAGATGCGCACCGAAAAATAGGTTATCCCCGCCGCGACCAGGTCGAGGCCGGAATGAAGGGCCTCAGACAGAATGCCGAGGCTGCCCGTTAATAAGCCTATCACAAGCTTTGAGGAGGTCAGGAACACCGCTGCAAAGACCGACAGCAGCGCCACCTTCTGTTTTTCTTTAAAATGGCCTTGATTATCCATATTTTTTTACGGGAACTATATAAAAATATCAGAACCGAGCTGACCGCCGATCTTTAGGGCGGCGGTTGCCGCCGTCCAACCGCCGCCCCGTTCCCGCTGGGCGACCTTTTCGGATTGGACGATTTTAAGTTTTTTATCCCGCCGGAGGCGGGATCGCCCCGATTTCATCGGGGCCTTTGGTGGCAAATTCTTTTAGCTATTATATCATTTTTGCTCTTCATTTATGCTGTCCTATTTATATACCGAAGTCATGTAGTACCAAATCAGTAATGAAATAAACAGCGGGTTGAATTTCGTGTAATGAAACACATTATACAACAATCACCTCCCTTGCAAAAGATTTCCTGACTAAAGCCACTACCTCACGGCAAGCCACCTCTTTTTGAAGCAAGGTTTCATTGTAAACACCTGTCCTTCTTTCCGAGATAATCATTCTTTTCAGCTCTTCACGGGCTTTAATTATCTCTTTGTCTTCTCCCGTATACCGCTGATGAGGTGTCACTCTGTTAATGCCCTTATGCTTCCTGCGATAGTTGTATTCGTCAACAAATATCCGTATCGCTCTTTTTAATTCCATAGGGTCGTTAAACTCTTGCAGATTAAGGCACATCTGCCGGAGCGTCCTGTGATATCTCTCGATCTTACCAAGGGTCTGGGGATGTTTGACCCTGGCCAGAACATGCTGTATTTCTTCCTGTTCCAGGAACTTTTCAAAATAACCGTATCTCTTGCCTTCACCGGAATAGAATTGTACCCCTCTGTCGGTTAATTTCTTTACAGGCTTAATTTTGTTTATCTCCATGGCAGTTTTTAATGTATATACAGCTTCTTTCCCGGTCGCCAGAGGGAACAGCTCCCAATGCATTATCCTTCTGGAATAATCATCAAGGATGCTGAACAGGTAATAATATCCATACCCATAGACAAAAGCATGAAGGATATCCATCTGCCAAAGCTGATTGGCATACTCCGCCTCAAACCGCTTGTATTCATGTCTTGGGGCCTTCGGCCTGGGTTCTATCAGTCCTTCCTGATGCAGGATATTCCTGATGGTTTCATGGCTGATGAATATTCCCTGATCCTCCAGCCTGCCCATGATAGTTTCAGGGCCTATGACATATTTGCCATATACCCCTGTCTTACGGATATCTATTATCTGCTTTCTGTACAAATCCTCTATCCTTACGGCACTTCTCTCATATCTGCCTCGTTTGTCATCAAGACAATTGTCGAGATAATATTTAAGCTGCCATCGGTAGTATCTTACCGGAGCCATCCCGAACATGGCTATCGCCCTGCTTTTCCTTATCGGAGAGGCCTCTATTATGCTTAAAATATCCAGCTTGTCCTCGCTGCTCACTTTTGTGCGTCCTTTCAGCTTAACTCCGCGTTGCTCAAACTCCCGTTTTTTTTTAATATTTCCAGCTCGGTCGCTAGTTCATTGATCCTATCCCGGGACTCCTCTAGCTTTTTCCTGAGTTCCCTCTCTTTTTCTGTTTCAATCCTTGTTGATCTGGGACCAGTCCTGTATTCCTCAAGTTCAGCCATGCCTCCGTGAAGGAACCGGTTTCTCCATTTGTAAAAAGTTGAAACCCCAACTCCGTATTTCCCGCACAATTCCTTCATCTTCTTGGGATTTTTCAGCACGCACAACACCAAGTCCATCTTGTCCTGTTTCGAAAGCCTGTCTTCTTTTTTCATCATTCCTGCCTCCTATACTATTCTACGAAATTCCCAGCTGAAAAGTATCATTCTTGATTTGGCCTCACAGTCATACGCAATGAAATTTCCTCTTGGTTTTGACGATATATGTATAGGAGGGGTATATATGCCAACAGTTTCCTCAATTAGGAATCGAAGAATTGCAATGTTTACGACGCATGCAGATATTATGCGGGCTGCTCCAGTCCTTAGGCATCCAAAATATCAATCACTTGCATTAGAACACTATTTTCATGCTGGTGATTCACTAAGAAGTATTACTCAACGCCTCAATTTACCCACTGAAGCTATTGCCCTTTTAGATCAAAACTTTGCTTTTGGAGCAATGTTATTCCGAGGTAGACCTGAAATGATGGATTGGTTGGTATCACAAAGTGCCTCAAGCGAAAGAGAGATTTTTGGATATTACCATAGAAATGGATCAGGGCTTAGATTGTGGGCTAATATGGGCTGGGCATCTGCAGCACCTGCACTTACTACAAGAAAGTGGGTATTCCACACTCACCCTTCTGGTGGACATGACTTGTCCGGGGGAGATGTTTTTGCATTTCTTAGCTTAAAAAATCAAATAGGCATGACCGTAGCTTCAGGAACCGGGGTAACTACTGTTGTAAAAGCCCATCCAGAATTAGCAAACAGAGTAGGTGATTATTTAAGAGGGCTTGCGTCAACTTGGGCAATATATCATAGATTGAGTTCCCCTGATGATCCCAATCTTATTATTAGAGAAGCTAGATTTTCAGATATACCTGTCGATGCGATGCCGTCAATACATTCTATGAATGGGCAAAACTTCGCGCTTCAGATTCTTTCGGAAGCAATGACTGGAGAACATTTCGACCTGAAAAGATTAATGCTGTATTCTGGCTTGGAAATTGAGCATTATTCTCAAGCTTGTTTTAAAAATGCTCCGTCAAAACCAAAGCATGGGCTTGTGTCAAAACTTACCAGGGATTTTCTTAGAGATCCACTCGGCATATATCTCAAATTGCAATCCAGCTATGTGCCTTATGATGCCATTGAGATAGAACCATTTAGTGATTCACCAGATGCCACGGCCGTCGAAATTGTTGATGTAAATGGCGAGTAAATATCACATATTATGCGGGCATGTTCCAAATTTAGCTTTCATAATTCATAGAAATATCCACGCTAGAACAAGTCCTTTATTTTTATGCTCAGGGCATTCGCCAATTTTTCAACATTTTTAATTGATACATTGCGATTTCCATTTTCTATATTGCTAATATACGTTCTATGCAGTCCGGATATATCAGCCAATGCTTCCTGAGACAACCCTTGCTTTAGCCGTATTTGCTTAATCTTCTTTCCGAATATTGCTCGAATGTCTCTCATAAGTCTGTTACTTATTGACTACATTAACTTATTTGCTATAATTAGTCTATAGACTATGAGTAACATAACATTACAAGAGGGGGTGGCCGGGGGCAATTCAATGTTCAAAAAGCCCGCTTTTGGCCAAAATAAAGTTCGAGCCGATATTTTTGGGTTCTTTGGCAATTTTTCAAGCCGAAAAGGTCGCCCAGCGGGAACGGGGCGGCGGTTGGACGGCGGCAACCGCCGCCCTAAAGATCGGCGGTCAGCTCGGTTCTGATATTTTTATATAGTTCCCGATGATTGATATATCCACCGTTCTTAAAAAGCGGCCGCCAGCCGATCCAAATTGGAATTTTTTGCCTTCAGCTCCATTTGGAGCCTAAATACTCCAAATGAAGCTGGCCAAAAGCGGGCTTTTTGACCGGTATCTCTATTGAAAGGAGGATGAGGGATTATGAAATATTTCCTTTATGCCCGAAAATCGACTGATTCGGAAGAAAGACAGATTTTATCCATAGAGGCCCAATTAGTTGAGCTAAAAGAATTTGCCGCCAAAGAAAAACTTGAAATCGTCGCCTCGCTGTGCGAGGCAAAAACTGCCAAAGAACCTGGTAGAGAGATATTCAATGAAATGCTTGATCGCATTGAAAAAGGAGAAGCTTGTGGCGTTTTGGCTTGGCATCCGGACAGATTAGCACGTAATTCTATAGACGGAGGCAGAATTATTTACTTGCTGGACACGGGCAGGCTGAAAGACCTTAAATTCCCTACTTTCTGGTTTGATTCAACGCCTCAAGGAAAATTCATGTTAAATATTGCCTTTGGTCAAAGCAAGTATTACATTGATAATCTTAGCGAGAATGTAAAACGAGGACATAGACAGAAAGTGCGCAAAGGTATTTGGCCTGCATTTGCCCCACTTGGTTATATTAACAATTGCAAGACCAAAGGCATTGATGTTGATCCTGAAAGAGCTCCGCTAATAAGGAAAGCATTTGAGCTGTATGCAACCGGCGATTATACGTTATTAGCAATAAAGGTATTTCTTGAAAAAGCAGGACTAAGAAGTTATCGAGGTTATGTCCTTGTTCCTGCCCGTGTCCAGCACATGTTGAAAAGTCCTTTCTATTACGGAGTATTCAAATATAACGGTGAAATGCACGAGGGGACGCACGAGCCAATTATTTCCAAATCATTATATGAGCAAGCTCAACTGGTCATGGCAAATAGAGGCAAGAAGAAGCGCAAGAGAAAGCATGAATTTGCTTTTTCCGGTTTAATGCGATGCGGTAACTGTGGCTGTATGATAACTGCTGAAAAGCAAAAAGGCCATATTTATTACCGCTGCACAAAGAAAAAGCAAAAGTGCGATGAGAAATATACGCGCCAGGAATCTATAACCGATCAAATGAAAGAAGCCATCAGCAAAACGATAATCCCTGATGATTGGGTAAAGAAAATGCTCATAGACCTCAATAACGAAAAAGAGCTTGCTCAAGCAGAGACAAAATCTTTTGTTCAAAATCTGCAACAAAGAAAAACGGAGATTGCAACAAAGATGGATAAACTGCTCGATCTATTCATAGAGGGCAAAGGCATTGATTCGGAATCATATCAGGTAAAAAAGAACGCCCTATTAAACGAAAAGCTGGACATACAACAAAAGATAAAGGATTTTGAACAAAAGGGAAATAATTGGCTCGAACCGATGAAAGAGATTATTTTATCCGGATGCCAAGCCAAAAATATAATCGCCACAAATAATTATGAAGAAATCCTTACATTTTTAAAAAATATCGGCTCGAACTTTATTTTGAAAGGCAAAAAATTCCAATTTGATTCTAGGATCGGCTGGCGGCCGCTTTTTAAGAACGGTGGATATATCAATCATCGGAGAGGGAGGGATTCGAACCCCCGTTACGCTTGCGCATAAAGTAGTTTTCAAGACTACCGCCATCAACCGCTCGGCCACCTCTCCTCGCTTCGCTCGCAAATTCGAAATTCGAAGCACGAAATTCGAAACAAGATCCAAAGCTCTAAGTCCCGAAACAAATCTCCAGGTCCTTATCTCCTCTGCCTGACAAACAAACAACAACGGTTTTGTTTGCTGACAATTTACCGGAAAGTTTTTTAAGGTGCGCTACAGCGTGAGAGGATTCAAGCGCGGGGATTATCCCCTCCTGTTTTGAAAGCAGCCTGAACGCCTCTATCGCCTCTTTATCGCTCACGGTCTCGTATTTAACGCGGCCGGCGTCCTTCAAATAAGCGTGCTCGGGCCCGACGCCCGGATAATCCAGCCCTGCTGAAATGGAGTGGGTATCCGCGATCTGGCCGTCGCGCGTTTGAAGGACATAGCTCTTTGACCCGTGAAGGATACCTACACTGCCCTTTGTTAAAGCCGCGCCGTTATCGCCGATCTTAAGTCCCCTGCCTCCCGCTTCAAGACCTATGAGCTTCACCTTTTTGTCATTTATGAAAGGATAGAACATGCCGATCGAATTGCTGCCTCCGCCAACGCAGGCAAGCACCGTGTCCGGGAGCTTTTTTTCGGCCTTTTTTATCTGCTCCTTTGTCTCCTCCCCGATCACTTCCTGAAAATCGCGCACCATCATTGGGTACGGATGAGGCCCGACGCAGGAGCCTATCAGATAAAAAGTATCGCTGACGTTCGCCATCCAGTCGCGGAGAGCTTCATTAACGGCTTCTTTCAGTGTCCTGCCGCCAGAATTAACGCTCCTGACCTCCGTGCCCAAAAGCTCCATCCTTTGGACGTTAAGCGCCTGTCTTTTTACATCCTCGGAACCCATATACACGATGCATTTAAGGCCGAAAAGAGCGGCAACGGTCGCGGTCGCGACCCCGTGCTGGCCCGCCCCGGTCTCCGCTATTATCCTTGTCTTTCCCATTCTTTTTGCGAGAAGTATCTGCCCTATGCAGTTGTTTATCTTGTGGGCCCCGGTATGGCAGAGGTCCTCGCGCTTCAAATAGACCTTGAAACCGTATTTCTTTGAAAGGTTGTCCGCTTTGTAAAGAGGCGTCGGTCTTCCCGCGTAATTATTAAGATAATGATTGACTTCTTTATTGAAGGAACTGTCATTCTTCAATGAAAAATATGCGTCCTTCAGCTCTTCAACACACGGCACCAGCGTCTCCGGAACAAAAGTCCCGCCGTATTTTCCGAAATAACCGCTCTTATCAGGCATTCTGTATTTCATTTTTTCCCGATCCCTAGTCCCTAGCCCCTAGTCCCTGATTTTTGACTATTATATCACGCCCTTATATAATAAATTATTATGTCGGACTACAATCCCTCTGAAATAGAACCCAAGTGGCAGGCGTTCTGGGAAAAGAACAGGTCATTCGAAGCGCCGAACAATTCTGAAAAGCCGAAGTTCTACGACCTTGTTATGTTCCCTTACCCCTCCGGCGCGATCCACATGGGCCATGTGAGGAATTACGCGATCGGAGATATCCTTGCCAGATATAAAAAGATGAAGGGCTTTAACGTTCTGCATCCGATCGGCTGGGACGCGTTCGGCATGCCGGCCGAGAATGCCGCGATCAAGCACAATTCTCACCCGAAAGACTGGACAGAAAAGTGCATCGCCCGGATGAAGGTCCAGCTGAAAAGGCTGGGACTGTCATACGACTGGAGCAGAGAAACAACCACCTGCAAAGAAGATTATTACAAATGGACACAGTGGCTTTTTCTTCAATTCTATAAAGCCGGACTCGCATACAGAAAAAAATCCCTCGTCAACTGGTGCCCAAAGTGCGAAACCGTGCTTGCAAATGAGCAGGTCAAGGACGGCAAGTGCTGGAGATGCGACAGCAGCGTTGGAGAAAAGGACCTTGAGCAGTGGTTCTTTAAGATAACCGCTTACGCCCAGAAGCTCCTGGATGATATTGATAAGCTCTCCGGCTGGCCTGACAGCGTCAAGATAATGCAGAGGAACTGGATTGGCCGCTCGGAAGGGACAAAGATAATATTTAGGATCGACGGCTCCGACAAGAAACTGGAAGTTTTCACAACGCGGCCGGACACCCTTTTCGGCGTAACCTACATGACCCTTGCCCCGGAGAACCCTCTGACAAAAGAATTATCAAAAGGAACAAAACAGGAAAAATCGGTTGAAGCATATATTGAGAAGGTCAAACGGGAATCCGCCGCATCCCGCGAATCCGTAGGGGCGCAATATATTGCGCCCTCCGGAAAAACCGGCGTCTTTACCGGCGCCTACGCGATCAATCCGGCCAACGGTGAAAAGGTCCCCGTCTGGACATCGGATTACGTTTTAATGGAATACGGAACAGGAGCAGTGATGGCGGTCCCCGCGCACGATCAGAGAGATTTTGAATTTGCCAAGAAATTCAATCTGCCAATCAAAGAGGTTATCGTTCCCGTAGGGGCGCAATATATTGCGCCCAATGTAAATATGAAATGCGCATTCGCTGATGAAGGCGTGATGATAAATTCCCGGCATTTCAACGGAATGTCCAGTGTCGACGCAATAAAGGCCATCACCGGCTGGCTTATCGAAATGGGCGCGGGAAAAAGAGAAGTGAATTTTAAAATGCGCGACTGGCTGATATCCCGCCAAAGGTATTGGGGCGCTCCGATCCCGATAGTCTATTGCGAAAAATGCGGCGCAGTCCCCGTTCCAGAAAAAGACCTGCCTGTTAAGCTCCCCTATGATGTGAAATTTTCGGGTGAAGGCGGTTCGCCGCTGGGAAAGAACCAAGAATTCTTAAATACTAAATGTCCGCAGTGCGGAGGACCGGCAAAAAGGGAGACAGATACTCTTGACACGTTCAATTGTTCTTCATGGTATTTCTTCAGGTATGTGAATCCGAAAGAGACGGACAAACCTTTCAAGTTCGAAGATCTCAAATACTGGTTCCCTGTTGACCAATACATCGGCGGCATCGAACACGCGATACTTCATCTTCTATATTCCCGGTTCTTCACAAAGGTTCTCTACGATCTGAAACTTGTACCGGCTGATGAGCCTTTCAAAAACCTTCTTACTCAGGGAATGGTGGTAAAAGACGGCGCAAAGATGAGCAAATCAAAAGGCAATGTTGTTGACCCTGACTATATTATTGAAAAATACGGGGCCGATACGGCAAGAATGTTCATCCTTTTCGCTTCACCGCCCGAGAGGGAGCTTGAATGGAGCGATGCGGGGGTGGAGGGGAGCTATAGATTTTTAAATAGAGTGTGGAGATTGATAACAGGGACTAGGGACTGGGGACTAGGGGCTAGTACAAACAATTCTTCCGGGACTAGTCCCCAGCACCTAGTCCCTAGTCCCCTTCTTCAAAAATTGCATCAGACAATAAAAGGCGTAACCGACGACATCGAGCGTTTTTCGTTCAACACCGCCATTTCAAAGATCATGGAGCTGACGAACGCTCTTCAGGGACAGGAGTTTGATAAAGATACGGCCGAGAAACTTATACTGATGCTCTCCCCTTTTGCGCCGCATATGACCGAGGAGCTGTGGGAGCGGCTCGGGAATAAAGGCTCTGTCCTAAAACAGCCATGGCCAGAATATGACGATGACCTTGCAAAAGAAAGCGAAATAGAAATACCTATACAGATCAACGGCAAGCTGCGCGACAGGCTGCTGGTCCCCTCCGACACAAACGAAGAAAAAGTGAAAGAACTGGCGCTTCAGTCTGAAAAAGTTAAACAATATATAGAAGGAAAACAGGTTGTCAAGATAATATTCGCCAACGGGAAGCTGATAAATATAGTGGTGAAGTAGAGCTCAGTCCTTTTTTTCTTTTACAACGACATTTGTCAATTGAACGTCAGCGCTGCTTTTACCGACTGTCATCAGGTTGATTTTTACCGTGCCTTCAGGGATATCAAGCTCCGCTTTCTGCACGTCCGCTTTTATCTCAAGGTCTTTTCTCTGAAGAAGCTTTTCTCCCGCTCCAATAAAGAGCACCGAAAAAAAACCGTCCCCCCATTCGTTCCTGACCGTGCCCGCGTGTTCGAAGCTCAGCTTGCCTGAGGTCCCTTTTTTGAGCGGCATTGTGAGTCCGGGATCATTGGCGTTCTTTGCGCTGAAGTTGATCCCGTTCTTTAAGACGGCGGCCTGCGCCCCGTTAAAAGGAAAAGCACCCTCGATCGCTTCAGCAAGCATCGTCTGGCCGGGGATTTTGGTTTTTGCTGCGGGTTCAACAACGGTCCCGCTGAAAGGAGTGTATTTTATCCAGTCGTATTCGGCGATCAGAGGAGCTCTGTACTCGAATTTTCCCAACCAGTTGTCCACCCCAGTCCCCGGCCAGAGATTCATAATTATTCGCCCCGGAGTTTTTGGGAGCGGCCCTGCAGAAGCATTGACCCTATGGACCTCTTTATCGTCAACATACCAGATTATCGAGTCCGGCCGCCAATCGATCTTGTAGGCATGAAAAGCCCTGGAAGGGTCAAACCCGAGCTCTATGACCTTTTCGTTGCCGCCTTTGCCGTTGACATAATAGTTGACCTGCAGTTTTCCTTTTATGATCTCGACATCTATCTCATCATGAGGGTTTTTGTCATAAGGGCCTGTGTGAAAGAATAGGGAAGCGGCCACGACCCCTTCACCTGAAGCAGCTCTGATGCTGGCTTCAAGCGTTCCGTAACCGTAAAACTCGCTGGTGCGAAATTCACCCGAAGTGTAGGGCTTGTCGGCGCTCTTTGCGTTATCAAGGGTGAGGGCCATTTTTCCATCGGCAAAAGTTACATGGTCACTTCTCCATCCGCAGTAAAAAGGGTCCCCGTTGCTCCAGCCGTTGGACTTTTCCCATCTGTCCCTGTCCATTGAGTCAAGACCGTCAACAAAACCTTTTCTTGCGGCAGAGGTCTTGGTTTCCTCTCCTTTGCAGCCGGCAATTATCGCCGTTGCCGCGATTATGATCGGGATAAGCGGTAGAGGCATGATTATTCTCTTTTACCCTTCTATAGATATATCGTGGGTATTTTGCGAAAATTTCAATGAACTTTGGGGAACGGGGAAATTATCTGAGATCTTTCAGGAACTCATCAAGGCTTTTCGCCCCCAGATCGCCCTTTTCTCTTGAGCGGACGGCAACCGTCTTTGCTTCAACTTCTTTATCGCCCAGCACAAGCATATAAGGTATTTTCTGCAGCTGAGCTTCTCTTATTTTTAACCCGATCTTTTCCCTTCTCTCATCCAGCTCCACTCTTACCCCCGCCCCCTCCAATTGACCCTTTACCTTCCCCGCATACTCAACATGCCTGTCCGATATCGGCAGAACAACGACCTGCACCGGCGCCAGCCAGAGAGGGAAAGCTCCGGCATAGTGCTCCGTCAAAGCGCCGATAAAGCGCTCCATACTGCCCAGGACAACGCGGTGGATCATGACGGGCCTGTGCTTAGCCCCGTCCTCACCTATATAATTCAGGTCAAAGCGCTCCGGGAGATTGAAATCCACCTGAATTGTCGGGCCCTGCCAGGAGCGGCCGATCGCATCTTTGAGCTTTACATCGATCTTGGGCCCGTAAAACACCCCGGCGCCCGGATCGATGTCATAATTTATTTTTTTGCTTTTCAAAGCCTGCTCAAGAGCTTCGGTCGCATGCTTCCAGTTATCATCGGAACCTACTGAATCTTCCGGCTTTGTTGAAAGATAAACTTCAAACTTTTCAAAACCGAATTTCTTCAGCATGTCAAACGCGAAGTCAATGACTTTTTTGATCTCATCCTGCAATTGGTCCGGTCTGCAGAAGATATGGGCATCATCCTGAGTGAAGCCTCGGACCCGCAGCAGCCCGTGAAGCACGCCGGACCTCTCATGCCTGTATACCGTGCCAAGCTCAAAGAACCTGACAGGCAGATCGCGGTAGCTGTTTATCTTCCTTTTGTAGATGAGGATATGTCCGGGGCAGTTCATCGGCTTCAGCACGTACTGCTGTTCATCGATGTCCATGAAGTACATGTTTTCTTTGTAGTGACCGGTATGCCCGGAAGTGTTCCAGAGGTCGATCCTTGCGATGTGAGGGATCACAACAGTTTGATAGCCCCGTTTTCTGTGCTCCTGTTTCAAATAATCTTCGATTATTCCGCGAAGGACCGCGCCCTTTGGATGATAAAAAACAAGCCCCGCGCCGGCTTCTTCATGATAGATATTGAAAAGATCGAGTTCTTTGCCAAGCTTTCTGTGGTCCCTTTTTTCGGCCTCTTCCAGCCTTTTGAGATATTCCTCAAGCTCCTTTTCCGTGTCAAAAGAAGTCCCGTAGATCCTCTGGAGCATCTGGTTATTTTCGTTTCCTCTCCAGTACGCTCCCGCGAGCTTTGTGAGCTTGAAAGCTTTGGCTTTCCCTGTTGATTCAATATGAGGCCCTCTGCAGAGATCTATGAAATCAGCGTTCTGATAACACGAGACCTTTTCATCTGCTATCTCTTTTAAGAGCTCGACCTTGTATTTTTCTCCCAGCTTTTCCATCTTTTTAACGGCATCATTTTTGTTTATCTCGATGCGCTCGAATTTTATGTTCCTCTTGATGATCTCCCTCATCTTTTCTTCGATCTTTTTCAGGTCTTCGGGCGTGAGAACAACAGGAAGTTCAAAGTCGTAGTAAAAACCTTCTTCGATAGAAGGCCCTATCGCAAGCCGTGCTTCCGGAAATAGCTCCTTCACGGCCATCGCCATGATGTGGGAGGTTGAGTGGCGGAGGATGTCAAGCTGTTCTTTATTCATAAGTTTATTATACACCCGCTTCAGCCCTCGCCCATATCTCTGCTTCTAGTATCTCTACAAGGCTAGGTTTCTTTATCAGCTTGTGCCGCCTCATGACGGAAGCGATTATTTTTGGAATATCCGTGAATCTGATCTTATTGTTCAAAAACAGATCGACCGCGCTGTCGTTGGCAGCTGACATCACGGCCGGAAGGGTACCCCCTGTTTTTCCTGCCTTATATGCGAGCTGAAGGCAGGGGAACCTCTCTGTATCAGGTTTTTCAAAAGTGAACTTCCCGGTCTCCGTAAGATCAACACTTCCATAAAGCTTTGGCTGTCTTTGAGGATAAGTGAGAGCATATTGTATGGGTGTTCTCATATCGGGAACTCCAAGTTGAGCGATGATGGAGCCGTCAACGAACTCGACCATAGAGTGAATAATGCTTTGAGGATGAACGACAACATCTATTTTTTCATACGGGACCCCGAACAGATGATGAGCTTCGATAACTTCCAGCCCCTTTTTCATCAACGTAGCAGAATTAATTGTTATCTTCGGCCCCATGCTCCACGTCGGATGCGCCAGCGCCTGTTTTGCCGTGACCCTTGAAAGCTGTTTCTTTGAATATTTCCTGAAAGGGCCGCCTGATGCAGTTAATATCAACCTCTTTATTTTTTCTGTTTTACTGGACCCTGGACCCTGGACCCTTGTCCCTAAGCATTGGAACACCGCGCTGTGCTCGCTATCAAGCGGCAGTATCTGCGCTCCGTATTTTTTTGCCAGCGGCATTACAATATCCCCTGCCGCAACAAGTATCTCCTTGCTTGCAAGGGCGATCGTCTTGCCCATTTTTATCGCTGCAATGGTCGCAGGCAGCCCGGCAGTCCCGACTATGGACATGACGATGATATCCGTCCCGGGATCTTCCGCAAGCCTTATCAGGCCGTTTTTGTCGTCAATGACGATGTGCCTTGGCTTAAACTTACTTATCTGCTTTTCAAAGACATCGAGATAGCCTTTTGTAGCAAGTCCTGTAATAGTAAATAAAGACGGAAAGGCAGACACTACTTCCAGCGTCTGCCTTCCGATAGAGCCCGTTGAACCTAAGACCGCGAGGCGTTTCTTAGCCATCAAATGATCTTAAGCGTTCGTTTTCGGTATCCAGCTCATCATCCTGCGAAGCTCTTTACCGACTTTTTCTATCAAATGTTCGATCCCTCTCCTTCGATGGGCCATGAAGACCGGCCTGCCGGCCTGATTCTCAAGTATCCACTCTTTGGCAAAAGCGCCCGACTGGACCCTTGAAAGAACGTACTGCATCCGCTGTTTCACGGAGTCGTCGATAATGAAAGGACCTACCGTGAAATCGCCGTATTCCGCAGTGTTGCTTATCGCGGCCCTCATACCCGACATCCCTTTTTCGTACATGAGGTCCACGATCAGCTTCAATTCGTGCATGCATTCAAAGTACGCGATCTCGGGCTGGTAGCCCGCATTGACCAGCGTCTCAAATCCGGCCAGCACCAGGGCCGTGCAGCCTCCGCAGAGCACCGCCTGCTCGCCGAAAAGGTCCGTTTCCGTTTCTTCTTTGAACGTGGTCTCAAGAACTCCGGCGCGGGTCGCGCCGATGCCTTTGGCATGGGCAAGGGCGATCTTTTTTGCTTTTCCCGAGGCATCCTGATAGACCGCGATCAGCGCCGGGACCCCGCCGCCTTCGGTGTAAAGCTTCCTCACCAGAGGACCGGGACCTTTTGGCGCGATCATGATAACATCAACATCCTTCGGCGGCATTATCTGGTGGAAATGGATATTGAACCCGTGAGAGAACACCAGGGTCTTTCCTTTTTTTAAATGTTTTTCTATCGATTCCTTATAGACCTTTGCCTGGAACTCGTCGGGAACAAGTATCTGGATGATGTCGGCCTTGCTCGCGGCCTCATCCGCGGACATAATGTTCATCTTGTCCTTTTTTGCCCTCTCGTAATTCGCGGTCCCTGGAAGCTCCGCAACTATCACGTCAACTCCGCTGTCCCTCAGGTTGCTCCCCTGCGCTCCTCCCTGACTTCCGTATCCGATTATCGCAACCGTTTTCCCCTTCAGCAGTTTCAGATCCGCGTCCTTATCATAATAAATCTTCGCCATTTCAATCTCCTTTCTTTAATCTTCGCTGCTTCTTGACAGCGAAATTCTTCCCGTCCTCACCATCTCCCTAATCCCGAACTTCTTGAGCAGTTCCTCGATCGCGTCGATCTTTTCGGAATCGCCCGTCGCCTCGACTATGAGCGACGTTTCGCCAAGATCGACTATCTTTGCCCTGAAAATATCGACTATCTGCTGTATCTCGGCCCTCGTGTTCTCGTTGGCCGCCACTTTTATCAGGACCAGCTCCCTATCGACCGCGCTTATGTTAGAGAGCTCATAGACTTTAACAACGTCTATCAGTTTATAAAGCTGTTTTGTTATCTGCTCAAGGACGTCGTCATCCCCCCGGACAACAATCGTCATCCTCGAGAGGCCATCGTCCTCCGTGGTCCCGACCGCGAGGCTGTGTATGTTAAAACCTCTGCGGCTGAACAAACCCGACACGCGGGACAAAACGCCCGGCTTATTTTCTACGATAACGGCAATTGTATGTTTACGCATTCCTCACCCTGTCCTTCGGACATCCCTCTCCACTCCGTGGAGAGGGAAAATCTCTCTCATCCCCTTATTTCTCCCCTCTCCCTCTGGGAGAGGGGCCGGGGGTGAGGGTTAATCCACGATCATCTCATTGATCGGCTGGCCCGCGGGAACGAACGGAAAAACGTTCTCCTCTCGGCTGACGACGAAATCTATGACCGTCGGCCTTTCCCTTTCTGCCATAGCTTTATTAAGCGCCGCCTCAACATCTTCCAGCTTTTCAACTCTGATAGCCTGCGCGCCGTAAGCTTCGGCTATTTTTATAAAATCTGGATTGTTCCCGAGGTCCGTGTGGGAATATCTCCTGCCGTGCAGAAGCTCCTGCCACTGCCGGACCATGCCGAGATAGCCGTTGTTTAAAATACAGATAATGACTGGCAGCTTGTTATTGACCGCCGTGTTCAGCTCCTGGATATTCATCTGGATGCTGCCGTCGCCGGCTATGTCTATGACGACCTTGTCCGGACAGGCCGCCTGCGCCCCGATGGCCGCGGGAAAGCCGTAGCCCATCGTGCCCAGCCCTCCGGAAGAGATGAACGTCCTCGGCTTCGTATACTTGTAGAACTGGGCCGCCCACATCTGGTTCTGCCCGACCTCGGTGCAGATGATCGCCTCGCCTTTTGTGGCCTCGCAGATCTTTTCTATGACGGCCTGCGGCTTCATTGTGCCGTCATCCTTGTAGCACAGAGGATGTTTTTCTTTCCAGCCCATCACCTGAGCGATCCACTCTGAATGGGATTCTTTTTGTTTTACATGTTTGTTGAGAACCGTCAGGACATTCTTGACGTCCCCGACTATAGGGACATCGACTTTGACATTTTTACCTATCTCCGCGGGGTCTATATCGATATGGATGACCTTCGCGTTGGGAGCAAAATGGTCTATATGCCCGGTAACCCTGTCATCAAACCTGGCGCCGACCGCTATAAGAAGGTCGCATTCGGTGACAGCGTAATTTGCGTAGACGGTCCCGTGCATCCCGAGCATTCCGAGCGAAAGAGGGTGCGTCTCGGGAAAGCCGCCCTTTCCCATCAGTGTTGTGGTAACAGGCGCCGAGATCTTTGTCGCAAGCTCAAGAAGTTCCTTCTCTGCACCGGCAAGGATGACCCCTCCGCCCGCGTATATCATAGGCTTCTTTGCGGAATCTATGATTTTAGAAGCTATCGAGATCTGCTTGGGATGGCCGTGATAGGTCGGCTTATAAGAATCGAGGTCTATCTTTTCGGGATAATTGAACTCCAGCTTCTTTATCTGAAGGTCTTTTGGAATATCTATCAGGACCGGACCGGGCCTGCCGGTTGAGGCGATATGGAACGCCTCCTTGACTATTGCCGGTATCTGCGCGGTGTCTTTGACCAGATAATTATGCTTTGTTATCGGAAGGGTTATACCCGTGATATCGGCCTCCTGAAAGGAGTCCTTCCCGAGCAGGGAGGTCGCGACCTGTCCTGTGATGGCGACCATCGGGACAGAATCCATGTGCGCATTGGCTATCGCGGTAACAAGGTTGGTCGCTCCGGGGCCCGAGGTTGCGATGCAGACTCCGGCCTTGCCGCTGGCCCTGGCGTAGCCGTCCGCGGCATGGCCCGCGGCCTGCTCGTGGCGGACAAGAATGTGCTTTATCCCCTTTTCATGATAGAGCGCGTCATAAAGCGGGAGCACGGCCCCGCCGGGGAGGCCGAAAACGATCTCGACCCCTTCTTTTTTTAACGATTCAAGCAGCGCCTGCGCGCCGGTGAGTTCCATGGCAGTGTCCTTTGCTTATTTGATATATTTTATCAGATATGGATTTTCAGTTCAACTTGGAGGGCGTTACGCCCCGAAAACAGCTTTGGCCGCGATCATGAAACCTATGCCCGCGCAGAGCCAAACGAACGAGGCGACCTTTCCAAAACCTTCAGTCTTATGCATGCTGGGGATAAGGTCCGAGGCGGCGATATAGATAAAGCCGCCGGCTGCCAGAGGAAGCAGGAACACGGAAAGGAGCGTTATTTTTCCCATGAAGATGAACCCGATAATGCCTCCCAAGATGCAGGAGCACTGGGCTAAGAAGCTGTAGAAGACGGCCTTTCTTTTTTCGATGCCCCCCGAAACGAGTATCGAAAAAACGCCGAGCTCCTGGGGCAGTTCATGGCCGAGCACCATCAGGGTGGTAACTACGCCGAGGGGGACGCTGACCATAAAGGCCGCCGCTATCACCAGGCCGTCGATCATATTGTGCAAGGTGTCCCCCACTATCATGAGATAACTGTAAGGATGTATCTCACACTCCTCGCACAAATGCCAGTGGAGGTATTCCTCAAAAACGAAGAACAAAAGAAAACCGATAACGGCAGTTAAAAACGTAAGATTGGGAGAAAGCATGTCAAGGGATTCGATGAGAAGATGAAAGAACGCGCCTCCTATCAGCACTCCCGCTGAGAACGCCACAAAGACCTTCACGAACCTGTCTAGCGCTTCGGGCCTCATCCGCAGGCTCACGATGCCGGCAAGGCCCATGAGGCTGTTGAGTGCGGTAGCGGCTATTATCCAGAGGAGTGTTTGCATACGGTATATTTTATACTAGTGATAGATTTAACTCAAGCATAAATTTCTTCTATTTATCACGAATTTATCACGAACGATTATTTCGCGAATTACGCGGATTATTAGCTCTTCTCGAATTCCCTCGAATCTCCGCTAATTTCTCTAATCGGTTGTGTTAGATCCTACTGGTCGATTTTCTATCTGCTTATCAGGGCTGCCGCGGAGTATTCGCTTGAAAATTATACCGTTCCTGTTCAAGCTTGCCAATATTCCGAGCTCAAGACCGCTTTGTTTCAGATAACCAAGCACCTGCATTATATTCCGTATTGATAGACCTTTTCCTGATATCCCCCGCCCAGTTCATTGTAGACTTTGTATAAGATTCCGACTAACACATAACTTAGTTTTCGATACACGATTTCAGCCATTACAAACTCACCTCCTTTTTACTTCGGGTGTTGAAAAATCCAACAGTTAAGAAAAATAGGAAAGCGAAGCTTTCATCACGCATCTTTGGATAAACCCACCGTAATTCGAGGAATTTGCGGCAAATTCGGGTGAAATTCGAAGGTCAAATGGATTCGTGTTATTCGAGAAATATTCTTCGTGAGAAATTCGCGACAAATTAAGACGAATAGCCTTTTACAAACCCAAAAAGTAAATTGAAGTATAATAGTACTATGAATCAGCTCCCATCATGGCTTATCAAACGCACCCCAAAATCAAAGCGCATAAAAGAGATACATGACCTTCTTGGCGATGACTCCGTCCACACTGTCTGCGAGAGCGCGATGTGCCCTAATATCGGTGAATGTTACTCAAACAAGACCGTTACCTTCATGATACTCGGGAATACCTGCACAAGGAACTGCGCATTTTGCGCTGTAGGCCGCGGAAAACCTTTGCAGGTGGACGAAAATGAGCCCCAAAAAACAGCTGAAGCCGTGAAAAAGCTTGGCCTTAAGTATGTTGTTGTCACGTCTGTTACAAGGGATGACCTTCCGGACGGAGGAGCGGAGCAATTTGCAAAAACAATAAAACAGATAAGGTCCGAGGTCCCGGATGCGAGATGCGAGGTCCTGATCCCGGATTTCAAGGGAAACAAAAACTCCCTTAAAACGGTGATCGATGCGGGGCCGGATGTTTTGAACCACAACATTGAAACGGTCAAAAGATTATATAAAAGGGTCCGTCCGGCGGCGGAATATGAACGGTCTTTAGAGCTGTTAAGGTCTGCAAAAGACCTTTCCCCCTCGCTTTACACCAAGAGCGGCCTTATGGTAGGATTAGGGGAAACAGGGGACGAGGTCGTTTCCCTGATGAGAGATCTGATCGAAGCGCGCTGCGATATCCTGACCATCGGTCAATACATCCGGCCTTCAAAGGATCAGGTCGATGTCGAAGAATATATCCATCCTTCAAAGTTCGAAGAGTATGCAGCCGCAGGAAGAAGGATGGGGTTCAAGAAGGTGTTCTCCGGGCCTTTCGTCAGGAGTTCATTTAAAGCGGGGGAAATAAATGGCATTTGAAGAAGCAAAAAGATTAAGGGACCTTCCCACATACGTTTTTGACACCACCGACCGGTTAAAGACCGAGGAACGCAGCAAGGGCAAGGACCTGATCGACCTCAGCATGGCAAGCCCCGATTTCCCGACTCCAGCTCCCGTTGTGGAAGCGATGAAGCGGGCCCTCGACGAACCGGTGAACCACCGGTATCCGAGCTTTGACGGGCTTCCGGAGTTCAGAAAAGCCGCTTCAAAGTGGTGCCATGAACAGTATAAGATAGACGTTGATCCAAATAGAGAGATCATCCCTTTAATAGGGTCTAAAGAAGGCCTTGTCCATCTTGCCTTTGCTTTTATCGACCAGGGAAATACAACACTTGTCCCGCTTCCCGCCTATCCCGCCCACTTTCGGGGCACCCTGCTTGCCGGAGGCACTCCCGTCGTGATGCCGACCAGCCAAAAGACGGGTTATGTACCGGACCTTTCGGTCATAGACGGATCGGTGGCCAACAAGGCAAAACTGATGTTCCTCAGCTTTCCCACCAATCCCACAGGAGCTGTGGCGCCTATAGAGTTCTTTGAAAAAGCCGTGGCTTTCTGCAAAAAGCACAGCATCATTCTGATACATGACTTTGCTTATGCCGAGATCTATTATGACGGGAATAAACCGCACAGCCTGCTTGAAGTCCACGGCGCGAAAGACATCTGCCTTGAATTCCACACGCTCTCAAAGACCTTCAGCATGGCCGGATGGAGGATAGGTTTTGTCATCGGCAATCATGAACTGATCGCCAGCCTCCGCAAAATGAAGACCAACCTTGATTACGGGCTTTTTGCCGCCACCCAGAGGGCGGGGATCGCCGCGATGGAGCTTCCCAAGACTTATCTTGATGAAATGAGGGGAAAGTACCGGGAAAGAAGGGACACCCTTATTTCCGGGCTGCAAAGGCTGGGATGGAGAACAGAAAAGCCGAAGGGCTCCATGTATGTCTGGATTGAAGTGCCCAAAGGCTATAATTCCACAAGCTTTTTCATGGCGCTCCTTCAAAAGGCCGGCGTCGTTGTTTCCCCCGGCATCGGATTTGGCGACCTTGGCGAAGGATATGTAAGGATCGCCCTTATCGACACAAAAGAGAGGATCGCCGAAGCAATAAACAGGATGGAAAAGGCAGGTATAAGATATGACAACTAAGACGAGAGCCGATCTTGACAAAAGTCCGTTGATCGCCGTGACCATGGGGGACCCCGCCGGCATAGGGCCTGAAGTGATCATAAAGGCGCTTTCCCTGGCCGAGATCCACAGGCTGTGCAGGCCGGTGGTGGTCGGCGACGCGGGCGTGATGAAGAACGCGATGAAGGTCGCCAAGGTCTCTCCTCTGGTATTGAACGAGATAAAGCGCATCGAGAACGGCAATTTCCAGAACGGCATCATAAATATCCTGAACATGGACAATGTGGAGGCCTCAAAACTGAAGACTGGAAAGATCTCAGCCGAAGCCGGCCGCGCAGCCATTAAGTATGTGGAGCGCGCCACTGACCTCGCGCTTGAAGGCAAGGTCCATGCGATCGCTACAGCTCCCATCAACAAAGAAGCGGTCCACAAGGCCGGATATAAATTCGACGGCCATACCGAACTGCTGGCAAAAAGGTCGGGAGTCACCAACTATGCGATGATGTTCCTGTCGGATTCCATCCGCGTGGCGCTTGTAACCACCCATATCCCTTTGTCCCAGGTGCCAAAAGAGCTCGACAGGAAAAAGATACTGAGCCTTATCAAGCTCGTGGATAAAGAACTCACAAAACTTCTCGGAAAATCCCCCAGGATCGGGGTTGCGGGGCTGAACCCGCACGCGGGCGAGAACGGGATCTTCGGAACAGAGGACGAAAAGATAATAAGGCCGGCAGTAGATGAAGCAAAAAAGTCGGGGATCGACGTTAAAGGCCCCATTTCCGCGGACGCGATCTTCTATCTTGCCAATATCGGGATGTTCGATATCGTGATCGCGATGTACCATGACCAGGGGCTGATTCCCTTAAAACTTCTTTCCTTCAACAGGTCCGTCAACGTTACCATCGGCCTTCCGATAATAAGGACCTCCGTTGACCACGGCACGGGCTTTGACATAGCCGGAAAAGGCTGGGCCAACCCCGGCAGCATGGTCCAGGCCATAAAGGTCGCGGCCATGATGGCCATGAAGAAAAGAGAGTGAAACTCTAAACCCCAAACCCTAAACTCTAAATAAATTCAAATCTCAAAGGAGTAATTTTAAAAGACTTTGAATTTCGATCTTTATCCTTTGAGTTTTTTTAGAATTTAGGGTTTAGAGTTTAGGATTTAGACAATGGAACTTTCCCTTTCATCCCAAACAAAATCATTATTATCAAAAAACAATGTCCGGCTGAAGAAGTCATTGGGCCAGAACCTGATGATAGATAAAGCCGTTATTCAAAGGATGATCGAAGCCGCGGAACTTTCAAAAGACGACACCGTCCTTGAGATCGGCACCGGCACGGGGCTTTTAACCAAAGAGCTCGCAAAAGCCGCAGGAAAAATCGTTACGTTCGAAGTTGACAGGAATATCCTTAAGGCCGCAAGAGAATATCTTGCGTCTTGCAGGAATGTGGAGATAGTGAATGAAGATTTTTTAAAAGGGACTAGGGACTGGGGACTAGGGGCCGGTAAAAACAATTCTTCCGGAACTAGTCCCCGGCTCCCGGCCCCTAAGCTCGTCGCTAACATCCCCTACTACATCACCACCCCTATCATTGAGAAGATCCTCACAGTAAGGGCGTACCTGCCTGCCGGCAGGCACGGTTGCCATACGCCCCTAACACTTGCCGTCCTCACCGTCCAGCGAGAGTTCGCCGAAAGGATGTCCGCCAAACCGGGCACAAAAGAATACGGGAGCTTCACGGTATTTCTCGACTATCATTGCGAAGCTGAGCTGGTATCTTTGGTCCCCAAGACCGCTTTCATGCCCCAGCCCGACATCGGCTCTGCCGTTATCAGGTTGAAGTTCAGAAAAAGTCCTCCTGTTGCCGTAAAAGACGAAAAACTATTCTTTGAAGTCGTCAGGGCCTCTTTTTCTCAGAGAAGAAAGACTCTGAGGAATTGTTTATTGACTAAGTTCGATCAGAAAATAGTTGACGCCGCTTTATCCGCGTCCGGCATTGACGGGAAACGGCGCGGAGAGACTTTATCTACCTACGAATTCGCGCGGCTTGCTTCTAATATTTGATCTCAGAGTGAAGGTATGCGACCCTCTGAGGCGCCGACTGCCCCGTCTGCATCGATTGAAGATCCAGTGCGACCCTAACCTCTTTTGTCCATACGTACGAAAGCCCGGCAAACGTCTTCTGGACCACGGAAGCGCTTGTTGAAATGTCAGGATTGTAATAATCATACCTGCCCAGGATATAAACTTCCGGCAGAAGAAAAAAGTATCCGCCTACAGAGTATCCTGATATATCCGCAGCCGATCTTTTCCCTCCCAGGTATTCAGCGTAAAGGCTGCTCCCCGGTTCGCTCTTGTAACCCAGCATGGCTCCGTAAATTGCGCTGTCAGACCCTGCGCCGAACCTGTCGGTCATGACCGTGTACGCCCCGAGCACAACGCTTCCGCCGTTGGCGCCTGAAAATATATCCTTATTCAGCCTCAGGGCGATGTCCTTTCCGGAGTTGGTTTCCGGGTTCTTGAACCCGGACCCGTTCATCAGGGTGAGAGCGTATTCCGCGCCAAGAGCCTTCAGAGTCCCCTGGAAACCGATGCCAAAATCCGCCGTGGAAATTATGCCTTCATCGTCAGTGAAGACCTTTGCAATATACCTGTTGCCCCACAGTTTTTCAGCAAAGGGAGCCCAGACCGTCTGCTGAAGACCCAGCTTTGTAGATAAAGAGATATTTGGATTGTCGGCCAGAGGAAGTTCCACATACGCGTACTTCAAAAAATCCAGAAGGTACTGGCTGCTTCCCGTCGGGTCGGTGGCTGCGGCCAGTCTTGCGGCATCCAGGGTTACCCTGACATTTGCGCCTTCTGAAAGCGCTTTTTTGAAATTAATGTAAGCCCGGGTGATGTCGAATTTATTGTAAGAGACCGCGCTTGCCTGCGTCAGGTATTTCTGGAAGCTGAAAAACACCTCGCCGTCGATCTTAAGTCCGGCATCGGAGGCTCTTGCCGGAGCAGACTGCATGCCCTTGAACGGCTGTGGCTTGTAGATCGGCTTATTGAGCGGCTTAAGGGCGGCTGCCGGAAGGCACAGAACGGACAGTGTCATTATGAACGCGATCAGGCCGGACAGTTTATCGATCATTATTTTACTCCCTGCTTTTATTATATAATGAAAACATAGAATGAAAAAGCTTTTACCTTTGATACTGCTCATCATTTTGTGCCCCGTTTCCTTCGCCACGGGCTATGACGGCACGTGGTTTTTGGGTTTTAACACCAATAAAGATGTTTTCGGCGGCAGGGCAGCAAAGGCGGTCCGGCAGGCGTTCAATCTTGCCGTGGACCGGAAAAGCATCTGCAGGGATATTATCGGGGACAGCAACATTCCGACAGGCATTATCCCGAAAGGCATGGACGGCTATGATGCGTCCCTGAAGGGATATCCGCATGATATCAATAAAGCTGTTTCCCTTCTTAAAAAAGCCGGGTACTCAAGGAACGACAGAAGGCTGAAAGAACTTGTCCTCATCCATACAGACGGAGTAAAAACGGTTAAGATAGCCCGCAGGATCGCGTCCGACCTTAAAAAGATCGGGGTAACTGTCCGCTCCAAACAGGTCAGATACAGTCAGGGGGAAGACTGGGAAGAGGCGCTGTCAAAAGGGAAATTCCATATGTTCCTGATGGGCTATAAGCTCCTGCCCGAAGAGGACGTCCCGACCTCAGAGGCCCTTTCCACGCAAAGGATGCTGAAAGACCTTTTTCACACGGACGGCGAGGCCAACTTCTTTTCTGTCAGCGACAAAAAACTGGACTCCTCTATCGAAAGGATCGATCTAACGCCGACAAGCGAGGCGGCTTCCCTCACCGCCGGTCTGAAGGCCCTGAACAAATACTTGCAAGACCTTTCCCTAACTGTTAATCTGTTCTATATAGAGAAGATTCCCGGACTGTCTAACTAAAATGGAAATAAAAGAGACAATAAAACGGTATCTGTGCCCCAAAGAATATGTGGAATCCATCTTCGGGATAGACCTTGACAGGCTGTGGCAAAGAGGGATACGGGCACTGATAATCGACCTTGACGACACTCTTATTCCCCGCAGGGAGTACAGCGTGCCTGTAACGGTTTTTACCTGGATACAGAGGCTCAAAGAAAAAGGCTTTGAAATATATCTGGCTTCCAACGGCGGAAGGGTCCCGAGAGTTAAATATATTGTCAATTCCCTGCAGATAGACGGCAACGCCCTTTCTTTTAAGCCTCTTCCGTTCGCGTTCCGCCACGCGCTCAGGGTGCTTGAAGCCCCGGCCGAGCGCACCGCGGTGATCGGGGACCAGCTGATAACCGACGTCCTGGGCGGGAATATAATGGGGATGTACACCGTGCTGGTGAAGCCGCTTTCGGACGAGACCTCTCTGATAAGGATGCCGATGAGGCTGCTTGAAGAATTCCTGATAAGACTTTTGAGGCTTACGCCAGGGATCTGAGGGACCGTTTGATAATTTCCTCGATCGAAGCTCCCGTCTTCAGCTCAACCCCCGATCCCATTATCGCCTGCCGCGCTTCTTTTGCCGAATATCCCAGCGCCATCAGCGCGGATGCCGCGTCCTTCACCACGGGATCGTCCGTATTTGACAGTGACGGCCGGTCACCGGTCTCGAGAGCATAGATCTTGCCGAGCTTTTCTTTCAACTCCACTATCACCCTCTCGGCGGTCTTTTTGCCGATCCCCTGGGCGGAAGTGAGCAGAGCAACATCGCCTTTTGTTATCGCGACCACAAGAGTGTTCATGTCAAAAGCGGAGACGATGTTCATCGCGCTCTTCGGGCCGATCCCGGAAACGGTCAAAAGATGATTGAAGAGGCCTTTTTCTTCCTTGCTTGAGAAACCGAACAGCTGCATCAGGTCCTCTCTCACGTTCAGATGAGTGATGACCCTGATCTTCTCGCCTTTTTTGGGGAGCTTGCGAAGCACCGAATTTGTGACAGTTATCTCATACCCTACCCCGCCGACATCAACTGTTATCCGGTCCTGGTCAGTCCCTTCGTAGATCCCTTCTATAAAACCTATCATCTAAGCTCCTTCAGTTTTCTTGAATTGATGTGGCAGATCGCGATAGCAAGGGCATCCGCCGCGTCGTCGGGGCTCGGCGCTTCCTTACATTTTAGCAGGTTCTTTACCATGTATTGTATCTGTTTTTTATCGGCCTTTCCGTAACCCGTCAAAGCCATTTTTACCTGAAGAGGAGTATATTCCGAAACTTTGACCCCCGCCTGCGCCGCTGTGAGTAAAATGACCCCCCTTGCCTCTCCCACTTTTATCGCGGTCTTTGAATTTGACGCAAAGAACAATTGCTCGACAGCAACATTTTCGGGCTTGAATTTATTGATTATCTTTTTAAGTTCCGTTGAAATTGACTTCAACCGGTCAGGAGCGCAGTTCTTAGGTGAGGTTTTGATGCAGCCGTACTCTACAAGTGTAAGTTTATTGTTTTCTTCGTCTATGACGCCAAATCCGGTTGTTGCCGTTCCCGGGTCAATGCCGAGCGTTCTCATGGGGAGATTATAGCACTTTCTCTCTCACAAACTCCATAATTTCCCTCGCGACCGGATGGATAAAAGAAAGATAATAACTGTGCAGGGCCATTTCGGGCGTTTTGTCTTTTTTGAGGCCGTAGACCTTATCCCCTACTATCGGATGATGGATATGCGCGAGGTGGACCCTTATCTGATGCGTTCTTCCGGTTTCAAGCTTCAGCTCCAATAAAGTTGTATCTTTGTTCCTCTTAAGGACCGTGTAATGCGTTACCGCCTGCCTTGATTTGCTTTTTCTGGGTTTATTTTCGTTCAAAGCCCTGTCTTTATCACTTTTTATCTCAATGACCGCCATCTTTTTTCTGTCAGAGGAGCTTCGCCCTATCGACGCGATGATAGTTCCGGCATCATCCTTAACAACTCCGTGGACCAAAGCAAGATATTTTTTTGTTATCTTCCTGTCCTTAAAAAGATTTGACAGGTATTTATGCGCTTTATCCGTCTTTGCGATGACCATGATGCCGGAAGTGTCTTTATCAAGCCGGTGGACTATTCCCGGCCTTTCTACTCCGCCGATGCCTGAAAGGTCCCTGCAGTGATGCAGAAGAGCGTTAACAAGAGTACCTGATCTGTTGCCATGAGCCGGGTGGACCACCATGCCGGAGGGCTTATTGATGACGATAAGCTGATCATCTTCATATACGACATCTAAAGGGATATCCTCTGAAACAGCTTCAAATCTTTTCGGGGCCGGGATATCTATCTCCACAATATCGTTATGCAGAAGCTCCTGAGCGGCCTTTTTGCTGACCGCGCCGCGGACCTTCACCTGCCCGCTCTTTATCATCTTCTGGACAAAAGACCGGCTCATGGACGGGAGCTTTTTCGCAAGGAAAAGGTCCAGCCTCAGATGCTCATATTCTTTTGGGACCGCATATTCACGCATGATCATCTCCGTACGGGCACAAGATATTGTGCCCTTGATAAGCTCATTTTACATCAACCGGCCGATTATGTATAATAGAACTATGAGAGAAAGACAAAAAGAACTTAAACGCCGCAGAAAACGCAGGAAAGAGAACCTAAAGAAGAGGAAGAGACTGGGAAAAGCCTGAGGCTTTTCAAACTCTAAGCTCTAAACCCTAAACTCTAAACAAATTCCAAGCTCAAAATTCAAGGTGTTTTGATTTTATTTTTTTGAGTTTTAGGTTTGTTTAGGATTTAGAACTTGGGGTTTAGAGTTTATCCGATCAGATTTCTTGAAAATATATTGTCCAACCCCAGTATGCAGCCTGGGTCCAACTCTTTCTTTATCCTGGCCATTTCCTTCAATCCGCGCTCTCCGTACATTTCTTTCAAAAAAGCATGTTTGATCTTTCCTATTCCGTGTTCTGCAGAAACAGTTCCTCCCAAAGCGACCGCTTTGCGCACAAAATCAAGGTAATATCCCTTCACCCTTTTGACCTCTTCCTCATTTCCGGGGAGCATGTTCACGTGAAGATGATTGTCCCCGATATGCCCGAAGATAAGGTTAACGACGGAAGATGATGAAAGGACCCTTTCGTAATGATCGAACATCTCCCGGAATGCGCTGTCCGGAACGGCAATATCCGTCCCCAGCTTGGGGAAACCCCTTTTTCTGACGATCTCATTCACAAGCTCGGGAACAGAGTGCCTCATGTCCTTGAACTCCTGCTCTTTTTCCGGAGTTTCGGCTGTCCAGACATCGTCCAGAGAGACCTTATGTTTTTCAAGCAGAGCCCCCCATTTTTCAAGATATCCCTTCTCTTTTTCCCGGGTGATCTCCTCCTCAAAGAATACACAAGCAGCTTTTTTGGGAAGACGGGGGTATTTTGTCCTGATAAGATCAAGAGCTTTTTTGTCGAAGAACTCTATCGCAAGCGCGTCCTGCTTTTTTGCCTCTGAAACAAACCCCAGAGAATCTTCGAGTTTGTCAAAGAAAGCAAAACAGGCAAAAGTGAAACCGACCTTTTTCAGCAATCCTAGCTCCGCCTCAACAATAACGCCCAGCGTCCCTTCACTGCCGATAAAAAGGTCGATCAGGTCCATGTTCTCTTTAGAATAATACCCCGCCGCATTCTTTATGTCTGGAATTTTATAGCTTGGGATTTTGAATTTATTTCGAATTTCGAATTTCGAATTTCGAATTTCGAATCTATTTCCTTTGGCAGTGATCCCTCCCCTGTTCATATCCAATATTCGCCCGTCACTCAAAACAACCTTTATCCTCTTAATATACTTGCGCGTCGCCCCATACTTGAACGTCCTCGCCCCCGAAGCATTCGTTGCGATATTTCCTCCGATAAAAGCCGTCCATTCCGTCGCATCAGGAGGATAAAAATATCCGATCGAATCAGCAGCTCTATGGATCTCAGTTATGGGGACTCCCGCCTGGACCGTGATCGAACCGTCCTTCAGATCAATGATCTTGCTGAAGCGGTCCATGGCAAGCACGACCCCTTCAAAAGGAAGCCTTCCTCCTGTGACCCCCGTGCCTCCGCCGGAGACGGTGACAGGTATTTTCTTTGCGGAATGTTCTTTTAGAAGCCCTGCGATCTCTTCAACGCTTTCGGGAAGATAGACCTTGTCGGTATGCGCCCCGTTAAGGCCTGAAGCATCCTCAAGATAGGTTTTTATCGTGTCCTGCCCGGTCTTGATTATCATGAGGATATTGTAGCATCAAAGGGGCGGAGGGATTAATTCTTGCCTTCGTCGGCAAAGACCTCTTTTTCCATGAACTCAAATGCCTCGCTGAGCGTGGGGTCGCCCTCTTCTTTTGCTTTTTCGGCTATCATCCTGAACCTGTCCCTTTTATCGTAGAACCATTCATACGCCCAGGCGAATTTTTCAAGCGGGTTCTTGTCCCAGGGGGCGTTCGTTTTTTTCGGGAGCTTGATGAATATTTCACCAAATGTATCCTGCTCTTTTGAAAGGGAATTGAGGCTGAAACGGTCCCAGACGCCCTCCCATTTGTCTTTCGGGACCTGCAGAGGTTTCACCCCGAACTGGTACATCCTGTTCTCGTTAAAAAAGACCCTTCTCATCTCGGTCATGTTCCACCCGCCCTGCCTTACAAAATCCATGAACCTCTCGAACGACAAATTGAAATGGTTGACCGCATGCCCTATCTCATGGATCAGCACCTCGGGGATCTCTTCGGGCGGGAGCTCGTCAAAAAGATAGACCCTCTTCTGCTCGGCCACGTACGCCCCTCCGGCATGGACAAGGGCATTGTTGAGCAGCTTTATCCTGATCTCCTTGTTCTTTACGATCTCTTTGACTCCTAGAAGATGGCTTCTTTTCTTTTTTCTCAGGTCCTTCAGTATCTTTTCAATGACCAGAAGCTCGGATTTTGAAAATCTAACGTCGCTGTCAAGGACCTCTATGCCGAACTCCTTGAATATCCTCTGCCTCACCTCGATACCTGCAGGCATGTGTACAGGAGGTTTTTCTCCGGGAAGCCCCACCTTGAAAGGCAGGGCCGAAGATATAGGGCTGGCGCCCACGGCCCCAATGCGTGCTATTTCCATATTATATGTATCTCATTATATATATCGTGGGAGGGGTAAAGGAACTTGTATTTATCTCTCGACCATCGTCCCTATACCGAAATCGGTGAAAAGCTCGAGCAGTATCGCATGGGGCACCCGGCCGTCAAGTATATGGACCTTTTCAACGCCTTTTTTAAGCGCGAAAAGCCCGCACCTCACTTTTGGGATCATGCCTCCGGAAATGGTGCCGTTCTTTATCATCCTTCTGGTCTTGGATGAGTTGACCTGAGAGATCAACCTGTCCTTTTTATCGAGAACTCCCCTTACGTTGGTGAGAAGAATGAGCTTTGCGGCCCCCAGCGCAGCCGCGATCTCGGCTGAGACCGAATCGGCGTTTATGTTATAGACCCTGCCCCTGCTGTCGAACCCGATCGACGATATCACGGGGATCATTCCCTTCATGATTATCTGCTTGAGGGCTTTTACATCTATCCCCGTCACGTCCCCGACAAAACCCAGGTCTACCTTCTGCTTGTTCCTGAAAAAAACGTGCTTCCTTGCCCTGATCACCTTTCCCTTTTTGCCGGATATTCCCCTTGCGATGCGGCCTCCGTTGTTCAAAAGGGAGACTATCTTTGAGTTCACCCGGGTCAGCACTTTTTCGACGATCTCCATCGTCGCTTCGTCGGTAACCCTCAGCCCTTCGATGAACCTGACCTCTATCTTTTTTTTCTTCAGCTCCCTGCTGATCTCGGGGCCGCCGCCGTGGATGAGCACAGGGTTCATTCCCACGTACCTTAAAAGAATGACGTCCTGGATCACCTTGGCCTTGAGGTCCCTGTCGAGCATGGCGTTGCCGCCGTACTTTATGACGATCGTTTTACCGTAGAACTTCCGAAGATAAGGCAAAGCCTCGATAACAACCTCGGCCCTTTTGATCAGACGTTCGAACATTTTTTCTCCTTTAGTGCGGGCGTATTGCAATACGCCCCTCCAACGTCACGTATGATAATGCGCGTTTATTTTTATATATTCCTCTGTCATGTCGCAGCCGAAAGCCGTCGCGTTGCTTTTGCCCGTATTAAGGTTCACGGTGACAGGGACCTCTGCCTGCTGCAAAAGCTCCACAGCTTTTTTCGCGTCAAAATCGATCGGCATCCCGTTCTTCACGAGCCGGATACCGCCTATAAAGACCTCCATTTTTTCATGGCTGAATTCCGCTCCGGAATACCCGGCCGCGCAGAGAATCCTCCCAAAGTTCGGGTCAGCGCCGTACACAGCGCACTTGAATAAATTTGATCCGGCTATCGCTTTTGCTGCACGTCGGGCATCTTCTTTCGTTTTTGCTCCCAGAACGCTGACTTCGATCACTTTTGTCGCTCCCTCGCCGTCGCGGGCGATCTCTTTGGCCAGATGAGAACAGACCGCCTTGAGGCCGCCGACGAACTCATGATACCGCTTTCCGGGAGTGATCTTTTCGCTCTGCCCGTTGGCGAGGACAAAAACACAGTCGTTCGTGCTCATGTCGTTGTCCACCGTCAGCATGTTGAAGGTATCGTCAACAGCCTCCTTCAGCGCCTTTTGAAGCAGCTTGGGGTCGATCGCCGCGTCCGTGGTCAGCACCGCTATCATTGTCGCCATGCCCGGACAGATCATGCCGGAGCCTTTTGCCATGCCGCCTATCCTTACTTTTTTGTCCCTGCCGAAGACCAATTCCACGGCGGTCTCTTTTTTCTTTGTGTCGGTCGTTAGTATCGCTTCGGCCGCGTCGCAGATGCTTTCCTTTTTTATCATCCTTGAAGCCGACCAGATACCTGAAGTCACGTTCTTCATGGGGAGCGGAACGCCGATGATGCCCGTGGAGGCCACAAGGACTTGTGAAGGCAATATACGCAGAGCCGCAGCGGTCAGATTGACCATTTCCCACGCATCCTTGATCCCCTGTTTTCCTGTGCATGCGTTTGCGTTGCCTGAATTGATCACTATCGCATAAGCCTTCCCTGTCTTAATATTCTTTTGTGACACCAGCACCGGCGCTGCTTTGACCTTATTTGTCGTAAAGACCGCCGCGGCTGAGGCAAGATGCGGCGTGTAGATCAGCGCAAGGTCCTTCTTCTTTGACTTCTTTATTCCACAGGCAACTCCGGTTGAAAGAAAAACCTTGGGAGCGCAGATACCTCCCTCAATAATCTTTATATCTTCTCTTATTTCGGATTTCGAATTTCGAATTTCGGATTTCTTCATGGGTAGACCGGCATTCTCCCGATGCCCGCCCTTTCATCAAGGCCGAACATGATGTTCATGTTCTGCACGGCCTGTCCGGCCGCGCCCTTGATCAGATTATCGATCACCGACAAAACGACCACCCTTCCGGTACGATCATCCACGACGATCCCTATATCGCAGAAATTGGAGCCGCTCACGTATTTTGTGGCCGGAAGTTTTCCTTCATCAAGTATTCTGACGAACGCCGCGCCCTTGTAAGTGCTTTTATAGACCGAAATGATCTCTCCGGCCGTCTTTTTTGCGGTGAGGTCGGCGTATATCGTGGCGTGTATCCCTCTGTTCATGGGGATCAGGTGGGGAGTGAATGACGTTGTCACTTTTTTTCCGCCGATCAGGCTGACGATCTGGTCAATCTCGGGATTATGCCTGTGAGTGCCCACTCCGTAGGCCCTGACATTTTCGTTGCATTCCGGAAAATGAGTTATGTCGGTGAGAGCCATTCCCGCGCCCGAGACCCCGCTTTTTGCGTCGATTATGATGCTCTCCGGCCGGACAAGACCGTTCTTTACCAGAGGCGCTGTCCCGAGGATCGACGCTGTGGGATAACAGCCCGGGTTTGCGATCAGCCAGGCCTTTTTGATATCTTCCCTGAAATATTCCGGAAGTCCGTAGACCGCTTCTTTTACCAGTTCCGGGCTGGCATGATCTATTTTGTACCAGCTCTTATATTCCCTGAGGTCCTTTATCCTGAAATCAGCGCTTATATCTATCGCTTTTTTTCCCTTTTCCTTTATCTTGGGCGCCCATTTCATGGCAAGCCCGTTGGGCAGAGCAAGAAAAATGACATCCGCTTTTTCTATCAGGCTTGAAATATCGGGAGGGCTGCATGCCAGATCGCACAGGCCCGACAGCATCGGCCTTATGTCAGACAGCTTTTTGCCGGAATGCGCTTCTTCGCTCGAGATCCAGACCAGTTCCGCTTCCGGATGATCATGCAGAAGCTGGATTATCCCGATCCCCGCGTACCCGGCCGCCCCCACAACACCCGCTTTTATTTTTTTCATATTCTCTTTTCCCCTTCCGTACGGGCGTATTGCGATACGCCCCTACGATATTAATGAAACCTCATTACTCTAAACCTGAACAACTCCACAGGCTCCTTATCCCCTATCCCGGCCTTCCTCCTGCATACCGCGATCTGCTGCTCGGGGGAATCGACCCCTTCAAGGTCGGGGAGCAAAAGGCCTCTTTTATTGCCAGACTTTACTATCACGCCGTATTCTTTTGCGTTCAGGTCCTTCACGCTCTGCGCCGGCTCAGGCGGGCTCAGGATATCAACCGATATATCAAGGCCCGGGATCTCATCCGCTTCGATGGCGGGGAACCTGGGGTCCTGCGTTGCAGCAGCTATCGCGTTATAGATTATCTCTTCCGCTATATTGTTCCTTGTCGGCGCGAACGTTCCGATGCAGCCCCTCAGATCGCCGTTCAAAGAATGTATCGAAACAAAGGCCCCGGCCCGCCCCTTTAACGCCCCGTCAAGGACCTCTGGAGCTTTGATGATCTTCTTTTCCTTCACATAACGTTCAACGGCGCGCTTTGCAAGCTCAACCGCCGGATGCGCCATCACCGCACCTCGTACTTTGCGACCATATATCCGACCCCGAACGGCCCTTCATAAGATAAAAGCTCGTGCATAACCTGGAGGCCGTCGAGCGCGCCCAAAAGGATCGCGATAGACCACAGGGCGTCCTGTCCGGCCTCCTCTGCAAGCCTTGGTTCAAAATCGAGTATGCCGTCCACATCGTTTTTTTTCACGAGGTCCGCCAGTCTTTCATCGAACACTTTGCCCGCCGGATCGTATCCCGCGGGCGCGTCCTTTGTCAGCCTGTGCGACATATCCGCCGAAGCGACTATCGCTATATTTTCTTCGGAAGCTTCGACGGCATATCTTATGGCTCTTCCGAGCTCGAACAGCTCCCTGAGCGGCCTCAGGGAGACCGCGACCGGAAGTATATTCTTATTGAACCCCGCCTGCTGCAGATAATAGAGCGGGACCATGGTCCCGTGGTCCAAAAAAGATTCCTGTATCTCCGCTGTAAGGATATTTTTCTTTTCCGCTTCTTTGCTGATCCTGCGGCTGAGCGCGGGATCCCCTTTGGAAGAAAGTTTTAGTCTGGGATGTCCGAAGTTCCCAAAATCCCCCTCGAACACGTGGCTTGAATAAAGGTGTACGGTGGTACGAGATATCTCGCCGTGAGGGGTTATCATGATCACTGATGAAGGATCGAAAGATCTGAGCTTTTTTGCGGCCGCTTCAAGAGCTTTTTTTGTCTTTTCGGCGTCTTTTACCCTCGATCCCCCTATCTGAGGGACGATAACAGGAGGGTGAGGAGAGATCATTGCGAACAATATTTTTCCCATTATTATTATGTAAAGATATATTATACAAGGTTTTTCCCAAACTTCAAGAATATTTTGTTATAATTTCTCCATGACATTAAAGATAAGCATCTCCGGCGTCAGAGGCATCGTGGGAGACTCTCTGACAGAGGATGTTATTTCGGATTTTGCCGCTGCTTTTTCAAAATACCTTAACGGCGGAAAAGTGATCGTCGGGAGCGACGCGAGGCAGTCGTTCAAATATGTGAAAGACATCGTTATTTCCGCGCTTTGCAGGAACGGCTCCGAAACGATGGACATAGGGATCGCGCCGACCCCGACCGTCCAGCTCTATACCAGGGCGCATTCGGCCGCGGGAGGCATCGTTGTTACCGCGTCGCATAATCCTCCGGAGTGGAACGGCCTCAAGTTCATTGCCGGCGACGGTATATTTTTGAACGAGATAAGGGCCAATGAGCTGATCGCAATATACGGATCGCTCAAAGGCGCTCCAAAGCCCGCGGGAAAACACGAGATGTTCTGCGCCTTTGGCAGGGACGCTCTGAAAGAGCATGTCAACGCGGTCCTCGGCGTCATTGACGCAGAAGCCGTGAGAAAAAAGGCCTTCAAGGTGGCAATTGACTGCTGCTGCGGCGCGGGCTCCGTCATAACGCAGGAGCTTTTGAGGCTCCTCAACTGTGAGATCTTTGCTATAAATACGGACACCTCCCTGGTCCCTAAAAGAGGTCTTGAGCCCGTTCCCGGGAATCTGGGAGAGCTTTGCAGGGTAGTGAAAAGTTTCGGGGCGGACATTGGTTTTGCCCAGGACCCCGACGCGGACAGGCTTGCCATCGTATCCGACGCGGGAGAAGCCGCAGGAGAGGAATATTCGCTGGCGCTTGCCTCCGACTATATTCTTTCAAAGGTCAAAAAGAGCGGACAGACTGTCGTGACCAACCTTTCAACCAGCAGGATGATCGATGATGTCGCAAAAAAACACGGGGCCTCGGTAATAAGGACAAAGGTCGGCGAAGTGAACGTCTCCGAAAAAATGAAAGAGACAAAAGCGGTCATCGGCGGCGAAGGCAACGGCGGGATCATCTATCCTCCGGTCGGGCTCGGCAGGGACAGCATCTCGGGCATGGGCCTTATGCTTGATATGCTGGCGTCAAAAGGAGCTCCTTTGACAAAGATAATGAAAAGCATCCCCTCTTATTCCATGATCAAGGACAGGATCGAGCTGAACGATCCCGCAGGGACGGCGGAGCTTCTTGAAAAAGTCAGGGTGAAATTCAAAGGTGAAAAAATGGACGACTCGGACGGGATAAAGCTCGACCTTGGCGGCGGCTGGGTCCACATCAGGCCTTCAAACACCGAACCTATTGTCAGGATAATCGCCGAAGGGAAAAGCAGGGAAACAGCAAAACAGCTGATCGAAGATATAAAAGCCCTGGCCTAGCAGGCGATCCCCAGTTTTTTTATGCTCTCCGCAAGGCCGGTCTTTGGTATGTCCAGTATCCTGGATGCGGCGTCCCGGTCAAAAGCCGCGCAGGCCAGCACTGTTTCTATAAGATATTTCTGAAAGCAGGTCCTGGCCTCCGCCAGGTCCCTGTCCTCCCTGGCAAGGGCCTTTTTTATACCTGAAGAGACCGCCATCGAAGCGTCCGCGGGCAGGTCTTTCAGGTCTATCATTTCCTGTCCGGATCTCAGCACGGCGCCCTCAAGAACTGCCTCCAGCTCGTCATAGTTGCCGGGCCACGAATGGTCAAGAAGGATCTCAAGCGCTTTAAAGGAAATGCCTTTGACGCCTTTTCCGTATTTGACGTTGAACCTGTCGATCAGGGCCGAGGCAATGTCGGGAATATCTTCTCTTCTCTCCTCCAGCCCCGGAAGGTCTATCCTCAAAAGATTGCCGGCGACCTCTTTTATTCCGCCCAGCCCCAGAATGATCTTGATCGTCCTGTCGGACTTTCCCTGCCTTCTGTCAGCCAGAAAGTCCGTTATGCTCCTGATAAAATGCGCGGGAAGGCTGTCAAAGCCGTCCAGATAGACCGTGCCGCTGGCCTCCTTTTCCGACCTGGTATCTACGGGATGGTCGGCAAGGAGCTCGTTGATGGCGGTCCAGAACATCGATTCGGAAGCTTCTTTTTCAAACGATGACATCTTCAGCTCGACGAATTTTTTCCTTTTGTTCTGTGAGTTGTCGTGGATCATCCTGGCAAAAGACGCCTTGGGCACCCCGGGACCTCCGGAAAGAACGATGTCCTGCTCGCTCTGCGAAGCTTCCTCCGCCTTGAGGAACAACTCCGCAAGCTGCCGGCTCGTCCCCTTGAGCCATTCACCGCATTCAGGGGGGGAAGGGACCCTTCCCCGCAGGTCAGTCCTTGAAACTATTTTTTCAAGAGACGCCAGAAGGACTTCTTTTTGCAGGGGTTTTGAAATGATGTCAAGGACGCCGCTCTTTGCCGCGGCCACGGCCTCGTCGATGCTCCCTTTTTTGGATATCATGACCGCTTTGATGCGCGGAAAGACGCTCTTGAGCGTCCTGAAAGATTCAAGGCCGTTGATCCCTTCGCATTCGCCGTCGATCAGGGTGATGTCGGGCTGCGCGCGCTTCAACTGCTCCACGGCGCCGTTAAGGTCGGCGACCGCCTTGACGCCGAAGCTCCCTTTCAGCATGGACTCAACGTCCGCGCTCACCGAAGGCTCCTTTGAGAACACAAGTATCCTTTTCATTTATGGCCCCCTTTCCTTTTCAGGACCTTTTCTGCTTCTTCAAGATGCTCCTTCGTGTTGACCCCTATCGCAAGGGACGGATCGTCCATTAAATGCGCGCAGACCTTTTTGCGGTGTTTTTTCAGTATCTGGATTATGTCCGTCAGATAATATTCGTGCTGGGAGTTCTCGGGCTTCACTTCGTCAAGGGAGGCGAAGATGTCCCTGCTCTCAAAACAGTAGGTCCCTGTATTGATCTCTCTGACCTCCAGCTCTCCGAGGCTCCCGTCTTTCTGCTCGACGATCTTTTCAAGGTCGCCGTGGCCGTTCCTGATTATCCTGCCGTACCCTGCCGGGTCGCCCAGGACAGCGGTGAGGACCGTTGCCGACGCTTTTTTTTCTCTGTGATACCCGATCAGCTTTGACAGGACATCGGCCCCGATCAGAGGCATGTCTCCGTTGAGGAGAAGTATGGTAACATCTTTTCCCGCCAGATACGGCTCTGCCTGGAGAAGCGCGTGCCCGGTCCCCAATTGTTCTTTTTGAAGGACAAAGCGGACGCTCCGGCCCTTGTACAGTTCCTCTATCTTGTGCGCCTGGTGCCCCACGATCACATAAGGTGCGCCCAGGCCCAGGATATCCACGGTGTCAAGCACATAAGTGAGCAGAGGCTTTCCGCAGAGCTTGTGGAGCACTTTGGCAAGGTCGGACCTCATTCTTGTGCCTTTTCCGGCGGCAAGGATAACTGTTTCTATCTGTCCCGTGTTCATTGGTCCATTATAGATTTTCGGCCGTCCGCAGTCAACTTGATGTATAATTACTGATATCGTGACCGATAACGAACTGAAAGATATCCGTGAAGAGCTCCGCCGCATGCTGGATGCGGAGCGCTTCTGCCACTGCCTGGAGGTCGAAAAGACCGCGGTCCGCCTGGCAGGGCTGCACGGGGCCGACAAAAGAAAAGCCGCGGTCGCAGGGCTTCTCCATGACTGCGCAAAGACGATGTCCCCTTCCGAGCTCCTTAAAAAGGCCCGCAAAGAAAAGATCAGGCTGGACGGCTTTACCGCTTCCAACCCCAAGCTTTTGCATGACAAGATAAGCGCCGTTGTGGCGGAAAAGCACTTTAAGATCAGGGACAGGGACGTCCTTTCCGCCATCGCCCACCATACCGCCGGCAGGGAAAAGATGACAAAACTTGAAAAGATCATCTATCTCGCGGACCATATCGAGCCGGGAAGAAAACACGCGCACGTTACCAGAATGAGAAAGATCGCCGGCAGGGACATGGACAGGGCGATTGCCCTTGTGGCGTCCGAAATGATACAATATCTTTTGAAAAAGGGCCTGCCTATCTATACACAGACCGTGGTCACAAGGAATTATTACTTAACATAAATGAACCGTACAAAGCTGGTCGTTTCAGTGACGGTGGTGCTTGTCGCGCTCGCTGTTCTGCTCGGTTTCGGGACCTCTTTCGTCATCAGCCGCTTCTCCGTTTTTGAAATGCTCTTCACTCTGACGCCGTCCCAGGTCCAGATACCCGAAATGAACATCCTTCTGCTGGGAGTTGACTCTACCGACGGGGTCAACCGCTCGGACACGATAATGGTGATGCACGTCGATCCCGTTACAAAGACTATCGGCATCGTTTCCATCCCGAGGGACACGCTTGTTGTGATCCCGGGAGTGAGGATAGATAAGATAAACCACGCTTACGCGTTCGGCGGCCCCGAGCTCGCCTGCGCCACGACGACAAATTTTCTCAACATTCCGGTGAACTATTTTATCAAGGTAAAAGTGGACGGCCTAGAGCAGATAGTGGACCGCCTCGGGGGCATAATGGTAGACGTTGACCAGAGGATGTACTATGTCGATTATGCGGGAGGGCTTTTCATAGACCTTAAGCCCGGACTGCAGAAGCTTAACGGCAAACAGGCCGTCGGGTACCTGCGCTTCCGCCACGACAGCCAGGGCGATGTGGGCCGCATCAGGCGCCAGCAGAAATTCCTCCAGGACCTTGCGACCCAGATAGCCGGCACCAGGAACGTGGTCCATGTCTACCAGCTGCTGATGGATATGATGTCGTGCGTCGAGACAAATCTTTCGACCTCACAGGTGCTGGGGCTGGCCTCTCTTGTAAGGCAGTCCTATGAGATAGGGAACATCGCCGTAGTGTCGCTTCCGGGCTCGCCGGCCACCATTGACGGAGTGTTTTATCTTCAGCCGGACATGGACAGGATCATCCCTATTGTCGACCAATACTTAAGAGGAAGGAGAGTGAATGAGCTCCAAAAAGAAACGGCCGCCTACTAAAAAACCGTCCGCATCAAAAGAGCTGACCTCGCAAAAACTGGCACAGCTCATCGCAAAAGGAGCTGAAGCCAAAAAAGCCGGGAATATCGAGTTGATAGATGTTAGAAAGAACTCCTCGATCTGCAACTATTATGTAATCTGCACAGCTTTTTCAAGGCCGCAGATAGAGGGCATCTGCGACGGGATAGACGAGATACTTGAAAAGAACAAAATAAAGCATTCCAACTGGCAGGGAAAGGCCGAATCGGGCTGGAAGATCCTCGACCTCATTAACGTGGTCGTCCACGTCCTGGGAAAAGACGAGCACTCAAGGCTGAAGCTTGAGGACCTCTGGGGAAAAAGCGGGGTCATATATCATATCTGATCTATGATAAAATATCCTTGTCGCCTCTTTCGTTATAAGTTATCAGTTATTGGTTATTGGTTACATGGGCCTGTGGCTCAATTGGCGGAGCGCTAGCATGGCATGCTAGAGGCTGGGGGTTCGAGTCCCCCCAGGTCCAGTTAGATATCTTGTCCTCGTCCTCGTCCTTGTCCTTCTAATTTTTGCGAATTTCCTTGTCCTCGTCCTTGTACTTTTTCCATTTTTGCTTTTGCTCATAGGACAAGGTCAAGAACAAGGAAGACCGGCGAGCAAATTACTTCATGGTGGGTCAGTTCTAAATAGATTTCCTAGTGAAGATATTAGCGAAGCGGGATACCTATTCCCTTTACCCCGAGCACCGAGCCTGTCGAGGTGTCGAGGGGCCTCTCGAATAATTCGCGGTCGACAAGCAAATCAAAATTGAAATATATTGATTAAAACACTATAATGAAACAAAATATGGCAAAAAGTCATCTCACAAATGCAAAAAGAGCAAAGAACGACGAGTTCTATACTCAATACGATGATATTCAAAAAGAGATTGAAGCATATCTGGAATACGACCCAGATGTATTCAAAGGTATGGTTGTGTATTGTAACTGCGATGATCCGTTCGAGAGTAATTTCTTCCGGTGTTTCGCGCTAAATTTCAATAAGCTTGGATTGAAACAGCTTATCACCACCAGCTACAAGCCCTCGCCCGTGGCCAATACACAACTGGAGTTGTTCGGCGATAAGAAAACTCCCACAAAAGCAAAGGGCCGTCCAAGGGTAACTGCCAACAAATTCATAATCAACGAGGTGCGCGACATCGATGGTGATGGCGAATTTAACTTGAAGGATATAGCCTTACAGTTGAAGGCAAACAAAAACAACGAATGGATGCCATTAGAAGGCGATGGCGACTTTCGTAGTGATGAATGTATTAATCTGCTTAAGCGATCCGACATTGTTGCAACAAATCCACCGTTCAGCCTATTTCGCGAATATGTTAAACAGCTTTTTGATTACAACAAAAAGTTTGTCATTATCGGCAGCATGAATGCGATTACCTACAAAGAAATATTCCCGTTAATCAAAAATAATAAGTTATGGCTGGGAAATGGATTCAATGCCGGCAATGCATATTTCTTTACTCCAAATACGCGCGATTTTGCTTCGGGAGTTTATGATGCAAAAACAGGTTTAGTGAAATTTCGTAATGTTAATTGGTTTACAAATCTTGATCACGGACGCCGTCATCAGCCGTTGCCGCTTATGACAATGAAAGATAACTTGAAATACAGCAAACACAAAGAAATAAAAGGAAAAAGAGCGTATCATAAATATGATAATTACGATGCCATAGAAGTTCCCTTTACTGATTCCATACCGAGCGATTATAATGGCGTAATGGGAGTGCCGATTAGTTTTTTGGATAAATATAATCCAGAACAGTTTGAAATCATTGGTATGGCACAAAGAGGTTGCCATAATGAATTACCTGATACAAAAAAATACGATGATTATGTTCAAATGAAAAGCGATGGAACGATTGAAGGTTCAAATGGAAGAAAAATTGATGAGGCGCCGATTATTAAAGGGAGAGCTGAAGGTAAAACTTATTATGCAGATAAAAACGGAAGAGAGGTTACATCACTTTTTATGAGGCTATTTATCAAGCATAAGAAAAGAGGAAAATAACGTGAAAGGAATTATTTACATAATGACAACGGCTGTTTCCGGTCTCATCAAGATCGGAAAATCAGGCGCAAAGAATTATTCAGAGAGAATGAGAGATCTAGAAGCCAACGGATATTATAATGTTGCCGGATTAAAAAGATTTTTCGCTATCGAGCTTGATGATTATGACGACAAAGAAGAACTGCTGCACGACATTTTTAAAAAACATCAGGTCGGAGAGAGTGAACTGTTTGCACTCGATCAAGAACTATTGCAGCAACTCCTTCTCTCATTTAAAGGCAAGATCATTTATCCTGAAAATATTGATCAAGAAAAAGAGTTTGATGTGGTCTCGCATGCTAGGAAAGAAAGCAGATTGTTCAATTTTTACAGGAAGGGCTTAAAAAATGGAGATGTAATAGCTTTTAAGGACGATGAAATGATAACGGCAAAAGTTGTTGGGGAGCGTGAAGTGGAATATGGGGGGCAGATTTGGAAATTGTCACCACTTACATATAAGCTTTATGAGCAACGAGGTGAATTGAACAAGAGCGGAGCTTATGCCGGTGCGGATTATTTTAAATATAAAGGAAAAATATTGAGAAATTTACCTGATATAAATATATAGAAAATGACATGAAAACAACACTAAACGATAGCGTCACAGTCAAAGATATTTGCGAAGGGTTTGTTTATAACGAACTTGAAGGTAAGGGACTATTCGGTTTGTCCGGCAAGCTCACAATTCAGCCGGAGTATCAGCGCAATTATATCTATGCGTCCGACGGCGGGAAGAAAGAGGTTGCAGTCATTGAATCATTGCTCAAAGGTTACCCGATAGGATTGATATATTTTAATAAGGTTTCTGACGATAAATTGGAAGTACTGGACGGACAGCAGCGCATAACCAGTGCCGGACGCTTTGTGACCGATAAATTTGCCATCAAAGATGAAAATGGTATGGAGCAATATTTTGGCGGTATGGCAAAAAACAAACAGAAAAAGATATTAGAAACAAAACTGCTTATTTATGAGTGCGAAGGCGCTGAAAGCGAGATAAAAGAGTGGTTCAAGACAATAAATATTGTCGGTGTACCGCTTAATGATCAGGAGCTGCTAAATGCTGTATATTCCGGGCCGTTTGTAACTCTTTGCAAAGAAGAATTTAGTAATAGCCAAAACGCAAATATCCAAAAATGGAGCACATATCTATCAGGCAGCGCAAACCGGCAGGATTTTTTAGAATGCGCGCTGGACTGGGTGAGTAAAGGCAATATCGGCGATTATATGAGCCGCCATCGCTATGACAAGAATATTACTGAATTAAAAACATACTTCAATACTGTAATTGACTGGATCTCTAACGTGTTTACTGATGTGGAAAGCGAGATGCGCGGACTCGAATGGGGACGATTGCATGAGAAGTACCATAAAAAAGCGTATGATCCTGCAAAAGTATCAGCTCAAGTTCAAAAACTCTACGGCGATCCATATGTTAACAACCGAAAAGGAATATTTGAATATGTGCTTGGCGGTTCAAATGACACAAAATTGCTTGATGTCCGTGTTTTTGATGAGGCGATTAAAAGATCAATGTATGCGAAACAAACAGCTAAGGCAAAGAAAACCGGGAAATCCAATTGTTCCTCTTGTGCAACTGGGCATGATGCTAATAAAGGTAAAATTTGGAATTATGGCGAAATGGAAGCCGACCATGTAAAGGCATGGAGCAAGGGCGGCAAAACAGCAGCTAAGAATTGTGAGATGCTCTGCAAGACGCATAATAGAGCAAAGGGAAACCGGTAAGGCTGTATATTTAAACGTTGAATTTAGTAAATAGATGAACAATAAACTCTCCCTCGTCCTCTCCGGCGGCTCTTCGACTCGCGGCTCGTCAGACTCGCCGCTTCGCTCAGGGCCTTTTATAATGAATATTTCGCCGACAAGAGGTTCTCCGTTCTATGAAATCTAACCTCGCACTAGTATTATCCGGCGGCTTTGTCAAAGGCGTTGCGCATATCTCAATTGCCGAAGAAATGTGTAGGGAACGCAGCTCGCAGTACGCAGGTACGTATTGCGCGAAGGGCATTAAAGGTGTAGAATATTACACTGATAGGTGTAAATAACAACGTCATGATAAGCATAAGGTCAAAGATAACAAAAGACATATTGAACTACCTTTTTCTGAATCCCGGAGAAAGCCTCTACGTCAATGAAATAGCCCGGATACTGGGCGCCGACAAAAGAAACCTGGTAAAAAAGCTGAAAGAACTTGAGGCGACCGGTATCTTGTCGTCATTTACCCGCGGGAATCAGAAGTTCTATGGATTGAACAGGGAATATCCGCTGCTTGCGGAATATAAAAAGATAATTTCAAAAACCTCCGGGCTGGAGGCAAGAATAAAGCACCTCGTCGATCTTGCCAAAGGCGCGGAAAGCGCTTATATTTTCGGGTCGTACGCGGAGGGAAAAATGGATGAGGCAAGTGATATCGATGTTCTGGTCGCAGGTTCTCATAAGGCGATCGATCTTACAAAAAATATATACAAACTTCAAAAGGAGACCGGAAGAGAAATAAACGTGATCAGTATCGGCAGTGATGAGCTCAAAAAGAAATTAAAGAACAAGGACCCGTTTTACGCGGGCATTATGAAAGGCAGGCATATTAAGATAAAATGAACGATTTTGACGAAAAGTTCTTCAAGAAATTCACTTTCACAAAAGACCAGATAGCGGTTAATATCAGGAACGCCAAAAGAGATTTTGAGATAGCGAAAAACGATGTTTATATTGAGGTCAGATTTACTTACGCGTACAACGCTTTGATTAAAGCAGGAATTGCCCTTTTAAGCAAAAACGGATTAAGGGTAAGAAGCGTTCCGGGGCATCACATCAAGATCGTTGAAAGCCTTTCGCGGTTATTGAAAGACGAGGAGATCAGGATCATTGGTGATCAGATGAGGGAAAAGAGGAATGTCGGTTTTTATCTGGGAGGAAATGAAGTGACCGAGAAGGAATGTGGCGAATATCTGGAATTTGTCGGACGGATCATTCAAAGATTATAATCCTAATCAGCAGACAGTCGACAGCAGACGGTTACGCACGAAAGATATACAATGAAAAACCCCCTAGGCTCGCATAAACTTGCTCGGGGCAAGCTTGCCCTCGTCCTCTCCGGCGGCCCTTCGACTCGCGGCTCGTCAGACTCGCCGCTTCGCTCAGGGCCTTTTATAATGAATATTTCGCCGACAAGAGGTTCTCCGTTCTATGAAATCTAACCTCGCACTAGTATTAT
>Ga0172375_10000298_pt1 | contig 78715 bp, 137 predicted proteins | sample LakKiv1m_FD_114537 | JGI IMG/M metagenome (GOLD analysis project Ga0172375, IMG submission 114537) | Freshwater microbial communities from Kabuno Bay, South-Kivu, Congo - kab_092012_11.1m | ecosystem: Environmental > Aquatic > Freshwater > Lake | place: Democratic Republic of the Congo... | reverse complement strand
GAAATAGCATAATTACCAGCACTTTTAAGTTTTTCTATAATATTATACTTGTTTTCCATTTCCCAATATACGTTTGATTTGATATCTTCTGGCTTTTTCATAGACCAATTGCGAGAACACACATCTATTTCTCCATTCAAATTAGAATAAGTAGCAGAAGTTCCATCGCACTTAATAGTTATATATACTTCTAAATTCTTTATTTCATCTAACACGCCTACTACAGATTCTACTAATATTCCATCTGTTTTCGGTACATAAGAGGGGAAATTACCTTTTATTTCTCCCGACATACTTGCAGGAATCTCTTTTAAGTATTTTTTTATGCCCAAAATTTCTGACACGTCCTGATTAAGTGTATAAGTATTAGGAGGAATAATAGATAATGGGAAAATAATACCCTGCGAAACGGTTTTTTTTAGCTTACAGGTCTTTATTCTATATTTTACTTTTTTAAGAAATTCAAATTCGGGTTTTTCAGGCAATACAGTATCGATCATACAATAAATACATGGATCACCAACCTTGAATTCATTTTTCTTCACTACGACTTTCCACGCCATTCCTTTAATAGTTGCAACCTCAATTCTATCAGCATCAGGAATAGGGCTTAAAGTTTCTATTTCTTGAATTGTAGCAAGTTTAGTATCCATTATCCAAACCTCTTTACGTATTTTATTTTTGATTCCAGTTCTTTCAAATGCTGCAAACAAAGCCTGAAAGACACACTTTGTTTCATACCGTCAATTATTAACACTATTTCATACACATTATCATAAACACTAGTAGCAGGACAACAATTACAATGTCCCATATCAATCACTTTGCCTTTAGAAATTTCAATCATAATTTACCTATTGTTAGCTACATGGTATCACGAGCCATAAAACACGTCAATATCAAAAATATTACAATTTTTATTTTTTATTAAGCATGTGTTTGAAATAATCGGAGTCAAGATACTGTTTATTCAATTTGTTCAAAACATTATTATCTAATATGATTGTATCTTGTGCGTTTCTTCCACCTCTTATTTTACCATCTTTCCACAAAATTACATATTCTCTGGTAGAACGTCCCATTATATCAAATCCTGCCATTTCACACGCTCCCATTATTGAATGTATTGTTGATTTGGTGCCGCTACAATAACCAACAGCCAATATTTCTACCTGTGTATTTTTAGTAAATTCTCTATGTTTTCTCTCAGCAATAAAAGATAATCGGGAAAGAAAAGCCATTAACTTGGGAGTTGGCATATCGTTATAAACAGGAGATCCAATTAATACTATATTGGCATCAATTATCTCTTTAACTATCTTCTGGAATTGATCTTCATATCTACACCACTCTTCACATTTCTTACAATACTGACAGGCATGTATATCATTTTGAAGGAAGAAATTAACTATATTATCTTTGGGATATTTCTTTTTAATAATAGCGTTTAAACAGGCAGTAGTGAACCCATTTTTTCTATAACTTCCATTAATAACAACTATTTTCATGCTCTTTTATCCCAATAAACTTCATATAATTGATCAAATTCTTTCTTGAGTTCTATAAAACGACGATTTAATGTATCTCCAATATTAAATTTTCTTATCTTAGTATTATAAAAATCAGACATATAATACTGCCATTGATAGAAAAACATAAAGAATCTCATCTTCTCTCTAACGGTTTTATTACGTATCAAAAAAGGCGTCTTGGAATCATAATACTTATAATCCTCTATATCCACATAAGTATAATAAGTATCCCATAATTTTGTACCTGGAAATGGCATTAGAAAATTACCACATATCATTTCAGGCTTTAAATCTTCAATTCTGTTCATCAATATCTTATAATAATTTTTACCTGCCGATGCTCCAATTATCTCTAAAGGGTTAACAATAAAAGATAAATATGTCATTATTTTATATTTTTTCAATAAAGCAACAACACTATCTAACGATTCATTTTTCTTATATTGTTTAGTAGGATCTTCTAATCCCAAACATAACATATAGACATTTTGAGATTTCATAAATTTTATTTTAGCTTCGTTTAATGTATTAGCAGAAGCAAAAAGATATAATTTGGTCATAGGAAAAATATTATGAATAAGCTTTAACCGTATATCCCAATCAGGTTGCATAGTAAAATTCTCATCGCGTATAAATAAAAAATCCAAAAAACGAATCGCTTGGTGTTCTATGTCATATAGTTCTTTTTCAATAATTTCAATGGGTCTGGACATAACTTTTGAACACATTATTGGACTGGCACAAAAATCACAAGGTGGATTATTTGCACAACCCATAGAAGTATTAATTGAAGCAACCATATCATCTGGCATCTTATCAGGTATTATTTGCTGATTTATTCGCAGATCATATAAATCTCTTCGGGGTATATGCTTATGAGTTACTATACCGGATACTATTTGTCCAACTTGTTCTATTGTAGCATAAAAATCATCACATGGACCTTGAACAATTTTAGCAGCATATTTAATAAAATCATTAGGAAAAGTAGTAGGATGATAACCGCCCACTATAATTTTTTTATTATCGTGTTGTAATGACCATTTAATAAATTCTTCATAACCACTTATATACACTGAACAGACATAATATTTAACATCTTTGTCATTAAATATTCTGTTTTCACACGAATATTCAACATTATCTCCATCAGGCAATACAGATAATACTGAAGGCTCTAATCCTAATTTTTTATCGCTTATGGGAAAAGTAAGACCAATAATCCTGTCATTCTTTTTATTGCTTCTAATATCAACAGGATTAAAATCACTCCATGTTAATTTGCCATGTAGTTTATTTTCCATAATAGCACGTTCCATTATAGCGTATATTTTTCTCTATATTTCTTAAGTCGGTTGCAGAATTTATCTTTACATAAAATCCATCACTTGTTAAATAATAAAAGGGTTTACGTGCTACATACTTAATCCTTATGTTTAAGTCCCATATTTCTTCTTCAAACGATTCTAAATCTCTATCTGAACGATATAAAGTAACAGGTTCATATTGTGACAAATTACAAGTTTTATATAGTACTTTTACCCATGAATCAATAGGCATAGGATCTTTAAAAGAATATAGTTTATAGTTGGTTATATTAAGTTTATCTAATTGCCTTCTTATAATTGTTTTTCGTTGATTTATATTGAAAGGAACAGATAGTTGAGAAGAACCTATACATATAATTAGCACATCATTTTCATAAGAAATTTCCTGTATTAATTGAAAATGTCCCAAATGTGGAGGTTGAAATCTTCCAAGTAATATTCCGGCCTTGTCCATGATACACTTTTCACTTTCGGATACAACATATCATAGGGTGTTAAATAGGTCAATATTAATTTTATATTACGGAATTTTTAATTTCGGCCATGCAAATCGTGTCATTATGAGCACCGCCATGACAAACCAATTTTATTTCAATTATTTCATAGCCACGTTTAATTCCCATGCCAACAGTATTCCATCCAAAACTCAATACAATACCGTTCTCTTTTATAAGAGGATCTAAAGCATCTCTAACACGTTTATATAGTAAAGATGATTGTGTATCTTCCATTGCAACCTTCTTACCGATTTGTTTATAACACTCCGAAATTTGACGGGGCGAATACGGAGAATCCATAATTCCCAAATCTACTTTACCCTTTAACCCTTTATCCTGCAAAACTTTACAAAACTCTTCGGCATCTAAGTGATATTGCGCTTTGGTATTCGGATTTAAGTCATTAGTATAAGTAAACCAATCTTTATCTCTAGCAAAAGGATCTACAGAAATAATATTTTCTTTTAGATACTTTTTGACAAAATCACCTATGGGCTTAACAGAAAAGGTATCTAAATTCGGCATAGCCCAGTCTCTACTGAAAATTATATCCATATTGCCCTTGTACTACAGATTTTTATTCGCCAATTAACTTGTCAAATATTTTTTCTTTATCGCATAGTTCCTTAAATTTCTTACAAAAATCGCTTATTATCTGTTCTTTTTTATTAAGTAGCTTTTCTTTGTCATTTAAGATCTTTTCTTTATTATCTATAATTTCTTTGGGACAAACAACATCTTTATAGACATTTCCTCTATCTACTGCTTCTTTTACTTTTATAGTCCCAATTTTATTCTCTTTTATTCCAAATACTTGTCGCGCCTCATCTGTTAATCCATCACTAATAAGCAATTTTTTAGATAGTGCCACATCAACGCTACAATAACCTTGACAATCCCAACAGGTATAACAACATCCTCCGCTCAAGAAAAAATATCGCTTATCTTTCAGTCTACCAAATAAAAGCCAATTAATTCCATCATTTTCTCCTTCTCTTATGCCGTATATTTTAACAACATCTTCTCTGCCAAAATCAGTGTTAAAAGCCTCATCAAGAGTTTTAACTCCCATTATTTTAAACGCCTCTTCCCAATCATAATTATTGAGTTGTTCTATCATATTTTAATCCTCATCTCATGATACATATTACAGCACCCACAATATTTCTCTTTTACATCATTAATATTATAACTGGTTTTTCCACATCGTCCACATTTAATCGCATGTTCTTTATTATCTTGATTTAATAATATTTTATAGGTTTTATTTTCTTTTAATTTAGGATCATCATGAAACGCTTTGCAATTATTACAATATCTGTTTTCTATATTAAACCTACTTGTGCTTGTAGTATCACATTTTAAACATTTAATCGCTGCTATTTCTTCGTTTGCATATATTAATTCATATGTTATTAAATTAAGTCTTTCATTTGCTTCATATAGTCCATTGTTTACCATTTCTTCATATTGTGCTTGTGCCTCATATTCGCTCATAATACTTCTTAAATTACGACTTTTAGGATTAAATACAGACCTGTCTATATTCTTATTTTTAACAAACTTTTTATGCACCATTACATTATTACTTTCATTTAATCTCCAACAGGTAATTGCTCTTTTATCAACAACAACAAACAATAAATCATAATCTCTATTTGCTCTAAATTCATATTTGGTTTCTACGCCATATTCTTTTTGTAAATAAAGCATATATTCGGTATTTAAATAGCCTTTTTCTTCCGTACTGTTTTCCAATATACTCTCAAGTTCTAAATATAGTTGATCTTTGTTATCCCAACTTACTTCTAATTTTGGAAATCTCTCATGAAGCCTGGTTATAAAATGATCGGTAAAGTAGTATTTTCTAGCCATTACGACCTCCTTTTATATTTATTAAAAATAATTATCATAGTTATATTCCCTTTCAAATACAATTTCCTTATATAATTTATCTATTTTATCACGATCTGCACTATAAGGAAGGGTGCTTGTTTCATAAAGTTCTTCCATTGCTTTCATTTCTTTTTTTACATATTCCATAAGATATTCATATTCGTATTTACCAGCACGAATATCTTTTAGAAATTGAAGCTGTTCCCCCTCAAATCTAACAATTGGATAACCTTTTGTTAAAATATTCTTACCGGAAATAATTAAACGAATACAATGTTGCATGTTTTTTGAATTGCCCTGAATGGCTATTTTACCTTTATTTCTAGTGATTAAAATAGAATTATCCACCTCAAAACAAACTATTTTTTGATTTCTAACATGTTTTTTTCTTACCCCTAAACACAACTTATTATTTTTTATATTCGCTTTTGAATGAGAAAAATATTTTACCATACCACACACATGTCTGTTTGTTTTAGGAATAAATAATTGGTAAATTGGCAGTTTTTGATACATTTTATCTTTGTAAAAATACGAACCATAAATTTGCGAAATTTTTCCATTAATAAATAACAATCTTTGCAAGTCTTCAATAAGTTGTTTAGAGGTGCTATAATAAACGACATGTCCTTTTTTATGTCTATGACCATCCCCCGCTAAAAGAGTATTTAAAAATAATTCAACTTGTTTTGGAGAAAAACTAAAGACATAATCAGCTAAATGTTTATTGTTACAACCATGACCAAAATCTTTCAAATATGTTGTTGCAATTAACGGATTTTTTATTCTATATGTTAATTCAACCCTATGATCTCTTTTATGAGACGTAATAGCTATATTAAATTTTTTAACAGGCTTGATTTTATTCATAAATACACAAAGTTTTCCCCCTCGATTTTGTGCCACATATAATTCTTTCGGATTATGCTTTTTATCAAACACCACACTTCCTTCAGATAAAAAAGACCCCATTAAAATGATATCGTTATCAGATATGGGGTATTTCTTCTTATTGGCAACATAAGGAGATAACAAGATATGTTTATGACTTCTGTTACTGTCAATTAAATGCTGAAAGGTTTCAAAATGCCAATTGCTATACGCCGGAAGATATTTTGTTGAAAAATGATTTTTTAAACTTCTATGGCAATCTGAAACATAAAGCCTGTGATTGGGCGTAACAGCAAATCTCGTAAACCTATTCTCATAGGTGTAAATGGCCCCCGTATATTCTTTAACAAATCTATTCTTAAACTTTTGAAAAACCAAATTATGCTTTCTATTTAATGTCGCCAACAAATCTAACTCTGTAATATGGTCAAATTTTTTCCAGCCATTTTTAGTTAAAAACTCCGTTTCTTTTTCTAAATAACAATCAAAATCGATCTCTCCTTTTTCTTGAGCTATCCATCTATTAGGGTTTCTTTCTTTCTTCCACGTCCAATAATTCTTCCAATCTAACATGGCTTTTTGATATTCGTCGTCATTATAAATAAGAAATCCCCAAAATTTAGAGGCTTCATCTTCAATTGGAATGCTTTCACAAACTAAATTATTATTCCTAAATACACCCTTAGAACTATTCCCATAATGATAAAGTCTAAAGGTATTTGAAACATGCTCTAATCCGGCAGCATGATATTCTTCCAGATTTATGCCTGATTTGTTAATCGAAACAGGTCTTGCCGGAATATTTTTTACATCATAACTCATTGACTCTGAAGGAATTACCCAACAAAACTCATCTCTAATGGGTGGATTTTCGGGTTTTGGGTTGTTTATCCACTTATGCTCGCCCTTTGCCTTCTTAATTTGGGCGTAAGCATAACCGGAAAATGTATGAAACGCTTTTTTAGATATAAATAAATTCCTGTTATCTATAATCATCTGCATAATAGGAGTGCAAATTTCAATACAATCAGAAGGGGGAAATAGAAATTCAACAATATTAGGATTACAATCAAGTGCTAATTGTAAGAATTTTTCCACTTCATAATACTTGACATCTACAGGTTTTTCTTGTCCTACTTCGGGAATAGAAGATTTCAAAGTAACACGTTCACTTAAAGGAAGCACAAATATTCCACGATAATCCTTGTCTGATTTACCCTCAATAGCTGTTCCATAGGCATAACTTCCTGTAAGCCATTTGTAAATTATCCAGTTTGATTTTTCTAACATTTCAAGATTCATATTTCCTCCATGCTACGACACTACCATAGCACATCATTAAGTGTATGGCAATATTAATTTATTATGCGAGAATTGATTTTATTGAGAGAACTTAATCTTAAATAGTTAGTTTTTGTTGTGCTATATTTTCGCGCTCTGCAATAAAATGTTTTTCCCATTTTTTTAATTGTTCCATGTCGGGTAGCTCAGACATAATTGTATTATAAAACAATTTTGGAAGTTCGTTATTGTTATATTTATCTATTATTAAATTAGAATATTCATTTATCACAAAACCCAAAAGATTAATTGTATAAGCTACAAACTCATCCAATACATTAAGAAAATTATCTCTGCCTTTCAAGCGTTTTAATACCTCATCAACCATATTAGGCACCAATACACTATAAGCATCAACAAGTACAACAGACCATGCGTATTTAGCTAAATCACAAAATGGTTTATATTCTATTCTATTTGTATAACCAATCAAAACATCTTCAGGGCCTTGTAGAATTTTAATCAGGTTTTCTTTATTGATTTTATAGTTTATCACCTTGTCTAAAAGATCATAATTAAACTGCGAGATAGCATTTGCCTGAGAAATATCCTCTTTATTAATTGTTTTCATAAAAGTTGTACAATTCTTGTTTTAAGAGGAATTTCACGGTCCCAATTTTCATCATAATGCCACAACTTGATTTTGATTTTGGAGTGATTTTGTTTGGCTTCGGGGAACACATAAACAATATGCCTTTTTATCATCTCAATAAAACTCTTTAATTTCATTCTAGGATTATCATCGTTATCATAATCACAGGGTATTTCTTCCCATCTTTTATCTTCATAAATATAAGCTTTTGCATTATAGGGTAATTTGTTCACTGTCATTCTCCTTCAATTTATCTCGCCAGTTTTTACGAATTTTTGAAGAACGGGTATTAATTCTTTTACCATATCTTGAGTCAAGTGCATCCGCGTAGATAACAAAACATCTTCTGGAATTTTATAATCTACCCAGCCATTAGGAATACCACCATTTACTTTACAGGCTAAAATTTTGGGATTAGCATTATCAACACCCAACCAAATTGCTTTTTCTGTTGCTAAAGAACTTTTTTGTATAGAACATTCCTGATTATAACGATCAATAAATTTACCTGTTGCAAAGCCTCTATTTGTTTTATCCATTTTTATTTTCATTTCAGATCCGCCTTTATCCTCACAACTGGAAGTATAATATAATGTCTGTAACTCCAAAAATAATTGGAATTATTATTTGCATATGATTTGAGGTGTTCTATTGCCTCTGCTTCATTATTATAGCCACCATCGCAAGTATTTCCGATGTTAATTTCTCTTGGGAGACAATCTCTATTTATCTCAAAAATCCTATATTTTGTTAATACTTCCACTTCTGTTTCAATAGGTCTACAATCTGTTGGTATTTTAAGTTTTTTATTACGCCTCATCGTTATACTCCATTAATTTTACAAAAGCTTTATCATACCCCTTATTATTCCTTCATTTTCTCTAATGGGCAACAATCTGGAAAATCTTTATCTAAATTGTCATCAAATTCAAACTCATTTATTTCGCCATCTGGAGTTTCGCACCAAGTACTTTCATCATTGCTTTTTCTACAAGGACAATCTAAACAATTTTCAATCTTAATAATCATGTATTCTTTCATTAATCCTCCAATACAATTATATCTACAGTATCTTTTATACTAGCTGCAAATCTATGATAACCGTCAATTAAACGGACATATCCACTTTCCTTTTTACATACACAAATAGGCAATTTAAGCTTATTAACTGTTTTCTTATAATCTTCAATTACATTTATATCCAATTTTTTATAATGATCCGGCTGTCCCACCTTAATAGAACTTCTCCATATATCTATTATTTGAGCATGTCTTGTGTCCTTAATACTATCTAACAAGTAGCCATATTCCATTTTTAATACATACTTTATCTTATCTGTATCTGAAGCGGTATCTATTAAGCGTATAATTTGACTTTCTAGAGCTTTTTGAACGTCATGACACATTTTGACTGATTCTATTTCTTCTCCATAATATCCACCACCAACATTAACTTCCCAAACATCATGATTTTCTTTACTCCACAATTTATTTATATATAAGAGCCGATTAATACAATAACCCAAAATATCGCTATTTAATGTTACTTCGCTAAAAACACTGTATATGTCTGCCATATTTGTTGATTCAATTTTAATATCTACAATTTTTCCACAACGACAAATACCTTCACTATCACATCCAGCATTTGCGCAATCATGTTCAGTATTATAATCCAAATCCATACTATAATGGAAATCACGATCACAAATATGATGTATTATTTCTTTGATTGTTTCGGTTTTCTTTTTCATACAAGTACTGTTTTTAATGAATCTAATGCCTCTACTTTTAGATCACTACGATTGCCAATTATTCCATCCCACATAACCCTAGCTACGTCATTCCCTCTCTTTGGCTCTTCATGATCTACTACATAGGTTACGGCATTAAGCATTCCATAACCTGTACGAGCAACCGATACATCCAAATCTTGACAGATATTAAACCTATCCTCAATTTCGTTTCTAAAGTTAGTAATATTTGTCTTCTGCTTTTTAGTGCTTTCGTCTTTAATAGGTAGAAAATCATCAAAGAACATTTCTACCTTACTAGTATCCATTTGTTTTGTAGCCAATATATTAAGTAATTCTTTTTCTTCTGTAAATTTCTGTTTAAGAGCCAGAATACTTGCCATTCCATTCTTAATTCCAACTTCTGCATTTTTAGTATGCGAAATCATTGAAATTAACCCGCTATTAATTGATTCATTAGTTGCCATTCTAAGAGTATTATTACAAACAACACGTATATTATGAGCACAAACCTTATATTTACCAAGTCCTAGAGGGTTATAATACATTAGTCTAGAAACAGTTGTACTTTTATCACCTTTAACTTCAAATTCATCCATCTTCAAATTTACAAAAGCAATCTGACCTTTGAACAATGTACCAACAGATTCTATTTTAATATCTGGAAATTCCGACAAAATAGAACCATTAATATACTCAAAGAGCTTACGATTATTCATAACTGTAAAAGATTTCCCAACGGCAGATACTACAGAAATATCGTGATCTGTTCTAACTATTTCCCATGCATTTGTTTCTACTAGATTACCATTTGAATCTTTTCTAAATAGCACTTTCTTTTCTAGTGGATAATCTAGTACTTCTATTGCTTGATTTGGAGTAACTGGAACATCAATTCTAATATATTGAGACAATCTATGCCAAGTATCGCCCCAAACATAACCCTTATCTATTTCTGTAATTCCATGTGACATTTTATTCCTCCACTTCTTTCATTGCGTTTTTGTAAAGTCGTTTAAATTCGCGTATTCTACTAGTTAATTCTCTTTTCTCATTTTTTATGAATTTATTAAAATCTTTTCTTATAGCTTCTTTGGCACTCTTTACATCAGGATATAACTCTTCTGGCTTCCAATGACTGAAATAATTAGAGTAATCTTCATCTTCTGATCTGCAAACCGTTTTCAAAACCTTACTTATTCTCGTCCTGCCCGTATCTGGATAACAACCTTCCGAAAGAATAACATAAGGATAAACTTTTCCAACTTTTATGTCTTTAATATTCATTTTTCACCACCAAGAACTATAATAAACTTTATTTCCCTTTTTAATTTCTTTCTTAGCTTTAGAAATAAATTCCAAATCAGTTTTCTTATGATACCTTTCATATTCTCCATATGAGTCACTGCCAAAGAAAAATCCTGTAGTTTCGGGAAGTTCTTTATCTTCTACAATACGTTCCAATTCATTCAAATCCTTACTGGTTAGTTCTACTTCTACACAATTGAATTCACCTTTACCGCCCTTTTTCACCCACAAATTTTCCATCCAGCCTTGAAGACGATTATGTTTGCGCCAATATGCCAGTTCAATTCTTCTTTTATCATCAGGCTTAGTATCGGGTGGACGAGCATTACCATATTGATCAAGTCCCATGTTATTTCTCCTGTTTATCTACTGGTTGTTTTCCATCTTCACAGCAACATCTTAGCAGGTACTACGAAACATGTCTATAAGAAAATATTTGCGAAAGATTGATTTTTATTGCTTGGCGTTATCGGGGAAATATGTTTGTAACCTAAGTACTTGCTCATCTACATAATACTTTTCTTCATCGGTTAATTTTTCAAATAGTGTCGCTAATTCAAGTTCTAATTTCACTGCTTCTGACTGTTTATTATCTCTCATCAAGACAATAAATTTATATGCCAAATCTAAATATTTTTTAATTGGTTCCATTTTCAAAAGTACTCTTATAGTATTCTTCTAACTCTTTCCAAACTCCGTCAGACCGTTCCCTTAAACATACAAAAACCTACTAGTAGTTGATTCTTGTATGTTTTCTGGGTTGTAACAGGAACCGTATTTTCCTGTTAGAAATCGTTTACGTATATTCAAAGCAGCATTCACATCTGCATTGCCAGTATAGCCGCTTGGCAGGTTTTGTCAAATGCAGGATGTATTTTTATTTCTTTTGTGAATTCGTTCTTCATAGCATTTCATTAAACTCCTCTTCAGAAATAATTTGTACTCCAAGTTTCTCCGCTTTATCTTTTTTACTACCGCAATCGCTCCCGCAGATTAGGAAATTTAATTTTGCGGATACAGAAGAAGCAAATCTACCACCATTTTCTTCAATAATGGCAATAAAGTCGTTTCTTGGGCGAGATAATGTTCCAGTTATGCAAAAACTATTACCATTTAGTTTACCACTCATTTTCTTAGCCTCCTGTATTTTTATGTGTTTTAACAGTTTATCTATCTCTTTCCTTTGACTTTTCCAACCATCTATGAAGTTTTTAGCTTTAATTTCAGCAAATCCATGAATATTCAATATATCCGGTATAGTTAGTTTATCTATTGCTTCTACTGTAGGCGCAATTTCTGTTATATCCTTACTCATACGCCCAATTTTGCCTATTCCTAATGCTTCAATAAATTTAGCTAATGAAATTTCTTTAACAGAATTAATTGCTTCTAGTAAATTCTCAGTAGCTTTAGGACCAAATATAGATGATAATTGCGACTTATACTTATTCAGTGTATACATGTCTGAAATAGAATTAACCATGTTATTTTCTTTATTGATTAACCTTTCTATAATACCTTCACCTATACCAAGAACATCAATGGTTTTAAAATAATGTTCAATAGAAGAATTAACCTGAGAAGGACACATGTTATTATGACAGAACTTTGTTGTATTAGTATCGTCCCATTCCAGTTTGCTGTTACACGATGGACAATTTTCTGGAACTTCTATTTTTTTATTTCCAGCCTTAGTCATTTCCAAAATTTTAGGAATTATATCGCCGGATTTCTGTAATTTTACCGTACATCCTATCTTATTAATGCCAAGTCTTTCCATTTCTTTTAAATTATGAATAGTGGCTCTTTTTACAGTAGTTCCAGCCAATTGAACAGGTTGTAGAAGAGCAACGGGAGTTAATGCGCCAGTTCTACCAACACTCCACTCTATACCCTCTAGAATTGTTTCTTTTATTTCTGTTGGAAATTTAATAGCCCTATTACTTTTAGGTCTTTTACCTTCATCTGTTGTTCCCAAAGATTCTGCCCATTCAATATCATCAAGCTTAAATACTATGCCGTCAATTGAAAAAGGAAGATTTTCTTTATCCACATTATTCATAAATAGAGTAATAAAATCAACCACATCTTTAACTGTTTTTCCTTTACAGTTTATTTTAGAAGTGTATTCGTCAAGATTGGCAAAACCATTATCAATAAGGAACTTGGTTTTTTCTGTTTCGGTTTTGAAATCAATTCCTCTTACTTCATAAGCTACAAAATCCAAGCCCCTTTCTTTTGTAACTAATGGGTCTTTCTGGTTTATAGCACCAGCAGTAAAATTGCGATCATTAGCAAATTCTTCTGCAAAATACTTTTCAAAATCCTGTTTGTTTTTATATACTTCGCCTTTAATTTCTACATAACCCCTAGCCGAAATTGTTTCAAGTACTCCTCTTATGTGTTTTGCATTCTTTGTATAATCCAATCCAACAAGTCCATTTCCACGACTTACGGCCCTAATAAGTTTCCCATCCTGATAATGCAAACAAAAGCTGCTACCATCAACCTTTAATTGCAGGATAGCAACAACCTTATCTATATCTTTTTCATAAGTCTTTTTAAACCAATTACCAAATTCATCGGGATTAGGATCTTTCTCTAAACTTCCCATAGTATATTTATGAGTATATTTAGTACCATAAATATGTGCTTCATCCATTCCACCTACTTTAGAAAAGAAATAATTATCAGGAGCAATTTTCTTTAATTCTGCATATTCCTTATCATATTCATTATCCGTAAGAGGACTATTGCCACTAGTTTCATATAAATTTGCGCAATGTTCCAGATATTTAATTCTCTCTTCAATAGATTTTTTCATAATTATCCCTTATAGTACTACAGTTAGTCCAATTTTTTCTACGTCTTTAACAAGAACACGCTTCCATATAGAAGGCTTTTTAATTTGTTCCCATACTCTTGCAATACTAGCCGAAGAATGACCTGTAAAGTCATCAATAACAGGTGAAACAAACATTCTATCCAATGCCCATCTACGACCTTCTGCCTTACAAAATCTATCTTTTAGTGAAGAAAAGCTATAACCAATTTGAACCTTGTTATTATCAACCATGCTTGCGAAAGTTACTACAGAATTCTTTGTTGGATGTTTGATACGATGAATTTTGATTAGTTTTTTCATTATTATTTCTCCATTAATTCCAGATATTCTTTCCAACACTCTTCTTTATTTTCAAAACACTTGCAAGCAGCGATAAAACCAAAACCCATATTTTTAGAACATTTTGTATTATATAGCGAATGACACTTGTGATCTTTATTTTGCATTGCTTGATTTGTGTGCATATAGGGACAATGTAAATCAGTAATGGGTTTTGGTTCGGCACCTTTTAGCCAATCTTCATAAGAACATCCAGCTTCAGAGAATCTAATTGTTTTTCCCTCTTTTGTAACGAAATCTTTATCAGCTATTCCACATCCACATGCTGTTAGATATACTCTTTTAACATCTTTTCTGGTTTTTCTACCGGTAAATTCTGTAAAAGATAGTTTCGTTTCTACTTTGCCAGTTCCTTTACAAGTATGGCAAATAACCGCAGAATTATTACCCTCTGCTATTCCTCTATAAAGCCCTGTACCTTCACAACTTACACACATTACCGTTCCGGTTAGAATATATTTATCGCCTTGTTTTTCCAGTTTCATATTATTCCTTTCTATAATGTTCATAATCTTTACACGTTTTTGCGGTTTCAATAAGTTTCAAAAAATCATCTTTCTGTAACATTAAAGGATTATCTACCCAATGACCCTTTATACAATCCCAAGATGCTGAAGATCCTGGCGTATATTCAGAATAACCTTGCATTTCTGGATCAAGCACGCTATATTTGCAAATTAAACAGTTTTTATTCATCACTTGTGAGCTACCAACGCCTAAAGGACGTTGGCTTCCGACTTCAACAGAAACAGCTTGCTGTTTAAATCAACAGCAGAGACTATTCCCTCCATCGGAGATTTATAGTGTCTATACTCCGTAGACACTTTATTAATATCAAGTCTGTTCATGCCAATATTCAATATGTTCTGAGCGGCATGAATATCTCTATCATTTTTATAACCACACTCACAAATATATTCTCTTTGTTTCAAACTAATCTTATTTAGCTTAAAACAAACGGGACATAATTGAGTTGTAGGCATATACTTATCAACTATTTTGAGAGTATGAGATTTGACACACAAATCTTTCATTATTCCTCCCAAAACAGAATTGTGAACTTGCTTACCGAACATCCCATCTTTCCACTGTTTAATATTTTCATCTTGAACACATACTGTTTCATAGTTATTTACTATTTTTGATACAATTTTATTTTTGCAATCTTTCTTTTGATTATTGATTTTATCTATAGATGCGTTTATCAAATTTAGATTTTTATAAAAAGATTTGGATTTCTTCTGTCCTTTTTTATATCCATGTTTTCTAGATAATTTACGTCTTAGTTTTCTAGTTCTTGTAGATTCTGGAATGTTGATATTGAATTTTTCTCCATTAGACAATACGATATTATCTTGAATTCCAAAATCTATTCCTATTTCTTTTTCTAAAAAATTCTTGGTTTCTTTTTGTATATAACAAGTTAATTTGATATAATAGTTATTATTTTTATTAATTAAAATAGCATTTGTTATTTCTGCATTTTGTGGAATTTGTTTAATACCATTAAGCTTAAAATAACCTTTAATGTTTTGAAATTTTATATAGTTTGGTTTGGTTGGATTAAATCTAAAAGTTACTCCGTATTGTTTTAAAGGAATAGATTTTATTCTGGATTTAAATTTAAGTTTTCCAACTTTATAGTGTTTTTCTTTTAGTTTTGATAATGCTATTATAGAATCTATAATTCTTGAATGTATTGATTGTTTAATTTGAGATCCAATTATTGATAGTGTTTTATCAACAGTATTTTTATCTTTATCTAATGCTTGTACCACGCTTATTTTAGTATCAAAATCAAAGATATTTTTCTGATTTAGAATATGATTATATAGCCATTTTGATTCAGTAAAAAGAAGTTTTAGATCATTGAGTTTTTTGTTAGAAATATGCGAAGTATCTATTTTTAATTCAAAAACCTTACAATCTTGAGTTGATCGTTTTAATCGTGTTTGTCTCAGTGTTTCTTTGATTATATCAGATTTTGTCAAGTGTTATTTTCCTTTTTGATTCTCAATATATTTTTTAACCGTCTCTAGACTAACGGCACCTACTGTACTGATAAACTTACTTCTTGACCATAAACACGGAAGTCGAGTCTTAAGACTTGGAAATTCTTTTCTCAATACCTTAGAAGCATAACCCTTAATATGATTAATAACATTATAGATACCAATTTTGGGATTAATATCAAGAAGTAAATGAACATGATCTGGCATTACTTCCATATCTAATATTTCATAATTCCATATTTTAGATTTTTCACGAACAAGTTGTTTAAGTCTTTTGTCGATTCCATCGACAAAAATACTTCTTCTATACTTAGGACAGAAAACAACATGATATTGACAAGAATAAATTGCTGTATTAGATTTTTTATATTGTTTTGAGGGATTTTGAATATCCATAAGTATTTATCCTATTAAATTTATTAAGTTTACATATGTTTCTTATTCAAGATTATTATACAAATTCCTTTTTATTTTTTATACTATTTTGTATAATAAAAACGTGAATAAATTAAGAGTATGCGGCATTCATCCCACAGCTAAAGCATGTGGGCTTTCTGCCGCCATTAGTAACACCCGATTCTTCCACATTAGTAAGAAAATCATGTAATTTATCTTCGTCTTTTGCAATTTCTCGTATTTCGTCCAAAGGAATTTCTTTTAGCAATTCTACGCCATAATAAACGTCAGAATTTTCTTTTTCTTTTTCGTTGGTTTTATCCCAATTTCTCGCATACCTTCCTTTAGCATTCTTATTTTTATTAAATCCTTTATAGATCTCAAGAACACTGGTATCTAGATTTATAATATATGCCCATTCACAATATAGACTGTCATTCAAAAAACTCTTACCGTCAACCATATATTTTAGTCCCTTCTTAAATGCACCTAATTCTCCTTGTGCATTTCTCAAAAGGCAATACCATTCAGTTAATTTACCAGTACTTACATGTGTATCACTAAACTCCTTACATTCTTCAATTTGCTTTAGAGTAGCCTCTTTATTGCCATTTACTAACTTTATCTTATCAGATATATCGTTTAACTCTTCATTGCTTGTGTCGCCAATAAAAACAATTACGTCTTTACCCAGTCCCGTAGGATAACTATCAAAATGATTATACGTTACCTTTTCCTTACCACCCCTATAGAAACCGTATGCGCCTCTGGTTGACATGTGTACGTTCTTTCTACATCTTCGTTTATTGTGCCGCCATTGTAACAGAAGAGTTTAAACGTGTCTATAACAAAATATTTTCGGATAATTTTTTCTTTAGTGCTTCAATAGTTTATAATTGATAAAAGTGTAGTGCGACATCATATCGGTTAAAACATATTCCAACGATAATACACCCTATACCAATTATAAAAATCAACATTAAAAACGGTTTTATTTCATCAAAATCAAGTAATTCAAATAATGAAGTCAACATGCTCAAAACAATTATAATAAATACTCCTAAAACAATTAATCCAGTAAATAATCCGACACTATTTACAATGCTCATGAATATAAAAATAGTTAGAGATATTAGAATATTTGGAAATTTAATATATGATGGTAAAAATGCTAACACAGAACCAAATAACCAAAATGCACAAACCGCATAAGTTTGTCCTAACTCATTCATGTAGTTAAAATTATCGCCACCTAAAAATGTCAAAAGTAACAAGCTACATAGTGGCAACAGTATTAAAGAAAGCAATAATCTTCCAAACATATATCGCCTATTTAGTAAAGTTTGTTATATTAGTGAATCCACATATTAATGCAAATATACCATAAATTAACATTATAGTATTTACAATTTTACCTAATTGATAACTATATATGTCTATTTCATCATTTTCTTTTAATTCTGTTATATGGGGTAATACTATTAAGGCAATTATTGTACAAAATATTCCAGAAAAAACATAGCCTAAAGAATAATCGCCGTTATTAAAAAACAAACAAGTAATAGTTATAACAAAAGTAGGAGCTGTTAGAAGTCTACTAGAAGGTGAAAATATTGTGGAGATACATACTAAAAACGAAAATGCAGCAACTTGTTCTAATTCTGGCAGTTGTTTTAATGTCTCAATTTCTCCGCTTAAATATAATAGTGCGGTTACTACTATAATAGGCAGAATCCAACTTCTTATGAACCTGAACATAGTTTCTCCTTTATTACACCAGTAGTATCGCACAGCCTATTAAACAATGCAATATAAATCTATTTTTCAACAATTTTAATTTTCTTGCCACATTCAGGACAAATTGGGTAGTCTTTTGCGTCATGGTAATACGTATAAATATCACAACTACAGGTTTTTACTATTTTGGTCTTATTATTATGATCGTGTATATAATAGTCTAGTTTTTTTCTAAGCTTATTAATCGCCACATCAAAATATAAAAAATCATTCATGCCTTCTATTTCATTACAATCCAGTTCTCTCCATGTATTTAGGTCCCATGAATGATTATTACAGGTATCAACATGTATAATGTCTTCATCTTTTAGTAATATATAGGTGTCATAGTTAGTAGAAGGAAAACACACGCCAATTTTACCTTCTAATATGTCTTTGTTATTTAATTTGAAGATTGTTTGTAGGTTTTTTTGCCATTTACCATATATCTTTAATCGTTCTTTGCTATTTTCATTCCATTCTGAAAAGTCTTCTACAACAATATCCAGCATTGAAGTGGCAATTTCTTTAATATCTGTGCCACTTACAATAAAACTAGAAGAGCTACTATTTGATACGAATCCATTACGTATTTTCATGTTTTCTCCTTTAATGATTACTGATTGTTATATGCGGTACATTCCTAAAAATATCACCATGCTCCAAAGTTGTTCCGACATCTCCCTCATCATTATCAGAATATTCAACAATAAATATGAACTGTGTATCATAATCTTTCAAAAATACTTCGGCGTCTTCCGCAGCAATTATTTCTCTTAATTTGTGTTGTTTTCCATAATCCTCAAATGATTTTTCGTATTCTTTTTCAAGTTTCTGATATTCCTTGTTGTTTTTCTTATAATCTTCAATCTCTTTGTGGTGTTTTTCCCATTTTTCAATATCTTGTGACGTATAGGGGTTTTTGGTAATAGGATTTGTGCCACCCTTATAAGCACATGGTATATCGCAATTAATACCAGAATCTTTTATAATTTCAGACTGTCTAGTATTAATTCTTTTTTGTTCTTTTTCGTGTTCTATAACCATATTGCGTAATTTGTCCAGATTTTTGATATTAGAACCACAATATTTACCAATTTTTTCATCCCATGCCCCACCTAACGTATCTTTTGTTATGTTGTTAAAAAACATTAAACTATAACTATCAATATAATAATTATAACGACCCGAAAACCGATCAATTATTTCTGATTTTGTTGCTGTTTTAAAACCACTATGTTCTATATCTCTAAAAACCCTTTCAGCTATTTGGGAATGAGACAACCCATTTAAATCATAAACAGATATACCACCTTCTTTACCATTAAACATAAATTCCATTACATCTTTAGTATTTTCTGGTTTTCTAGGAAATACTACCACAAAAGAACTTGAGCTTGAATTAGATACAAAACCATTACGTATTTTCATATTAATCCCCTTTGCTAACTATTATAACCTCTTTGTTTTTAACCATTGTATTTAATATAGTATTCAAAGCTTCATTATGATAAGAAATATTAATACTAGCCATTTTATACTTAGGATTGCTTTCATATTCTTCAATTTTACTTATAAGTTTTTTTATTTCTTCTTCGGACCTCCATGTATTTTCTTTAAAAGATTTCATTACATCATCATATCCAATAGCGTTTACATCGTTGTCTTCACTTTCACAAGAAGCAGTTTCTATTAATGCCAAAATATCTGGATTACTTCTGCCACAATGAGGACAGGGTTTATTTTTAGTAATATCTATAGCAATTATAAAACTAGAAGAGCTACTATTACTTACAAACCCTGTTCTTATTTTCATATTTTCTCCTTAGTGATTACTTATTGTTATATGTGGTACATTCCTGAAGATATCGCCTGTTTCTAATACATATTCACCGTGTCTATCTCCATATTCCAGTACACATTCAAATTTATGTTTGGGGTATTTAGCTTTGAATTTGTTATAGAATTCTTTTGTTTCTTTTTTTCTTTCTTTTTCCCATTCTTTTCTGGCTTTTTCATCGTTTTTTTTAGCTAAATGCCATTTTTTGTATAGTTCTTTTTCTTTTTTAAACAGTATTATAAGCTTACCGTAATCTAAATCTGTGCCTTTGGGATTACATTTTCTATTCAATTCGTTCCAAAGATTACATTCAATACTATTAGCTTCGGCATAGCTTTTATCATAGAGTTTTACAATAGATTCTTCGTCTACTTCGGTTATATATCCTCCCATAGCTTCTTGTAGGCTATAACAGTTATATCTTCCTTTTTGTTTATGGATAATATCTTGGAACACTCTAGCACACACTTCTTCAACTGTAATAGGTTTAACTACGTCTTCTATTTCGCCTGTAATTTGATAATCTGGTTCAAAATCGGGGAAAAGCATATTCATTAAATCTTTGACATCTTTAGGCTTATGTTTCAAAAGCACAATAAATGAAGAAGAAGAGCTATTACTTACGAATCCGTTTCTTATTTTCATATATTATATATTCCCGCCTTCTTTTGTATTCTATGATATTCATTCCAAAAAGCAATATTTAGATTTGCCACACAAGTATCACAAATATTTATAATTCTAGTACCAACGGGATCTGCTATCGTAGTTAAATTGTCAAAAGACTTACGCTTACAAAGATTACATATTCTTTTTGATTTCATTTTATTACAACCGTTTCTTTAGAGCCATCTTTTATATCTTTTATAATCCATTTATGTCCATCTATACAATTAAATCTATGAATTATTACAATATTATCAGAATTTACTTTTCTTGAATCCAAATAATTTCCATCCTCATTACACACAGGACAATCGGGTGCTTTTTCAAAATAGTTCACATTATAAGTATATTCGGTTTTAGCTTTTCCTACCACTTGTTTTACATCATAAGGTTCTGTGGCACAATAACTTAGAAATATAACACAACACATTAATATAGTTTTAGTTTTCATTTGTCCTTTTTATTAGTTCGTCATAATCTTTAATAAAATCTACAACTTTAATTTTTTGAATTTTAGAGTCTTTGAACATTTCCATATGTTTGTCGTCGATTCCATATGTCTCAAAACTTAAACCTAAATTTGGGATAATATAGAAATATTCTTCGTCCTTTTTATAAAACACACTTTCGTGCCCATAATGACAAGAAGCAGTAAAACCTATATTATTTTTAAGTAAAAAGCAAATCACATCATCCTGATTACATGTTATATTATATGCCAAATTACACCAATAATTCTTAAAAAATTTGTTTTGAGTCTTTTTATTTTCAAATTCTTTTTCGGGCAAAAACTCATAAGCCGTTGGACTATTCATAGCGGTTTTTTTAAATCCAGATTTTTCAAGTAATTTAAGCTCTTCAGGAATTAAATAATAAACGATTTTCTTCTTTTTTGGCTTTGGATCTGTTAACTTCTCATAGGTTGTTTCACTGTATTTAACAATAAAACTAGAAGAGCTTGAGTTGCTAACAAAACCATTACGAATTTTCATATTAAACCTCAACCATATCATTCATATCCACTGGTTTTAGAAGGTTTTTTAATTTTCTTATTTCTATTTCTAATTTACGTGCAAAAGAAGCTGGAACTACCATTCTTTGTATTTGGGGTCTATTACCTGTTTTAAGGTCCGTAAAGTATTGTGATATGTCGCAAGCTATTGAATCTGTTCTAGGCGTTTTCATATTAATCCCCATCATTTTCTATATTAAAATCTATCAACTCGTATTTTCCTCTATGAATTGTAAGAGCTAAAACCAAATATGCCAGTTTTGCGGGAATATCATTTTCGTCATTATACATTGAAGTAAATCCATGTGTTTTATATACCCCATTAGATGCAGTTGATTCAGTACACTTTTTAATATCTTCTAAATGAGAACCAGAAATAAGACCTCCAATATCGACATCTTTATTTACTGCCTCATTACAACGCCAGTAAACTACAAAACTAGCAGAAGAACTATTAGATACAAATCCATTACGTATTTTCATAATCTCCCTTTACTTATTATACTTCTTTGTAAGTCTTTCCAATTCAGCTCTTTCTTTCTTTTCAAGCTCTTCACGCTCTTTCTTTATACGCTCTTTTTCTGCTGCAATTTCTTCGGCATTCATTAAATCATAAAATTCACGTAGTTCGTTAGCATCATAAGGAACGTTAATATCGGTAGTAAAATTCTCTACAACTATGTTTTTCCTTCGCTCACCTGTAATATTCTTTGTTTTCTCGTCAATTTCTTGAAAAGTTAATTTGCCGCCCTCATTAACAGATCCGATATCTCTAAAAAATCTCAAGCCTTTAAGATGTAACAAGTTAATATTTGCCTTTGCCATATTATACATTTCTTTATCTAATTCATAAATAAATACGCCCCCATCATTACTTTCAGTATCATCGTCAACTACAAGTATTTTAGGTTCAAATTTACTAGGCAAAGAATTCAATTTCTCAGCAAATAGTAAAAAAGAACTTGAACTTGAATTACTTACAAAACCATTACGTATTTTCATATTTTCTCCTATGTTTTATCCATCTTTACAATCACTCTACCACACTCCAAAGAACTATGCAATATAAATCAAAAAGTTTATTCTTGTTTTAATTGAAGTGCTCTTTCGTTCAATACTCTCATTGTCTCTTCATATTGTTGAGGGCGTTCTTTCTTAAACTTATCATAATCTATTGCAAATACAGATTGAGAATAATCACGATAATAATTGGCATGACTACTTTCTTCCCAACAATCAGGTATTTTGTTACAATTTTCATCAAGATAATTAGAGATTTTATCCGGTTTATTCCATATTTTACTATCATCGCTATTATAGGGCTTGTCAAATCCTTTTAATGAATAGCCTACAATTAACAATATAAATCCACTTAGAACAAAAAAAGCATAAAATCGTTTAAATCCACATCCACCCATCTCTAAAAACGGCGTTATCCAATAACTTACTACTATAATAACAATACCCAATATCCAAAAAGAACTAAATAATCCTATATCGTGCCATATATAACCAATAATAAATAAAGCTAAAGCAGAGAATATACTTAAAAATTTAGTATATATCTCTCCCAATTTGAATAATGAAAAGAAAAACCATAATGCACCGCTCAACATCATCAAAGAAGCCACATTAGCACTATCCCAAACATCTTTTTCTGCTGGACAATAAAAGTAAGAATAACATACGGCGATTATTATTACTATAAAGTCTAACAAATAATTACGCGATATTGCATTCATAATTGCTCCTTATAATTATATACGTTTTTATTATTTGTCAATTTATATTTGATATATCGGACATTCTCGTGCTTTATGGCAATTATTACAGTTATAATTTAGTTTATTACGAAATTCTACAACCCTCTCGTTATACCATAAATCTTTAAAATAATCAAAATTATCGCATGTCATATCTATACCCTTTTCCCACCCTTCAGTTCCTTCACAAAAAGAACAAGGGAAAAATTCTCCATCAACGCTACAGTATTGGGAGAAATTCGTAGATTCACAAGGTTCGGCCACTATTTTAAACTCTTCATATCTAGGATTATCTTTTACGGCATCTAGAAATTTTTTAGCCCCACAACTGTCCATACCAAAATTTATATTGTTTTCAAGACAGTAATTAACTATATAGGCATATTTATCTGGTGAAAGACTAGTAAAACCAGTTCCTCTGCCTTTCTTTTTTAAGGATAACAATACGATGGCATTAAGACCTTTTAAACGATTATCTGTTTTTATATCTTTAAGCGTTTCTAGGCAAGCATCATAAGTGTTTTCGCTTATCATATAATGCATATTTATTTGCGTCATTTTTCTATCTACAAGTTTCTTAATAGAATCATAACAAACATTTTTATCATTATAACGCGAAACAGCAACGGCACCCATCACCTTAGATAATTTGTCTGCCGTTTCATCTGAAATATCCGCAACAGTAATATTAGGAACTACGCCAATAGACCTACAATATTCTGCCATTTTCCATAAATCAGGGTTAGATGTTGCTTGGCTATCTGAACCAAAAGCTACTTGCATTAGTGTTTTAGGAATTTTGTCTATAATCTTTTTAAATGTTTCAAACGACATATTTTTGCCATTAGGAGTATTAGATTTGTAGCAAAACGGACACAATATTTGTTTATTCGTCTCTCTATTTCTTATTCCGTGGCATATAGTGGTAATTTCTATATCAAGTATCTCGCCGCCAACAGGACTAAATGCAGGATCGTCTTTTTCATTTTTACCCCATCTGGCAAAAAACCCATTACGCTTATTAAAGTGATAATTATAGGAGTCACTAATAGCGTACTTATTGTCTTTATCTTCAGCAATTACATACCTCTTACCATCAATAATATATTCGTATTTATCCATGTTGTCCCCCATCTTTGACACGAGGATAGCACACAGGCATTAACAAGGCAATAACAAAATAATAGAAAAAGATTTTATTTACTCGTGACGTACTACAGAACAGTCGTCTGCTAATTTCGCTAAAATATCTCCATGACAAGCTTTAGGAGCGCACCAACAAGCTAATATTTTGTTTTTTAGTTCCGGTAAATCTTTTAACAATTCTGGTTGATTTTTTATCCATTCTTTATATTTTTCAATCACTTCTTCTCTATTTCCATCTTTGCCAATTTCAAAAGGATTTCCCCATTTAGAAGGACGACCAATATAAACATCATATTTTTCTTTTTTGCAATGGACTACTTTGGTTGACATTTTTATATGCAGTTAATTGAGTTGAAATTGACCGACAAGTGTTTTCTCATCTTTTTTTTAGCATTTTGTATTTCTCTACCCGTTGCACATCTAAAATACTTTGAATTAAACAGAAGACAACTATTAATTTTAGGCAATAATACAAAAGAATCATTTCTTATCATTATTGAACCCATTACCAAATAAGCAGTTTCTTTTTCTATCATAGCATAACCAGATATATAATCATCATTAACATATTCATCTTTAATAGTAACCCAATCACCAATATCAAAAAGAGGCAAAGAATCTGGATCTTTATAAGGAATATTAGTTTTATTTTTGTTTTTCATGAAGATTTAGCCTCTTTAAGTTCATTTAATGTTTTCCAATACTTTTCTGCTGGCTTAACAAGTTTTTTCCAATTATGAGCCACATATGTTAATACAAAACCAGCCTCTATGTTTTTAACATCTTTTTTAGTTCCTAATAGACAACTAGGAAATGATGTTTTATCAATGCTCTCATCAAAACACAATATAGCCATAACTTTAAGTGTTAATTCTGGTCCTAATCTATCTAATATTTGAGCAAGTACCTGATTAATTTTTGTTTCGCATTCTAATTTTATCGTAGTTTTATGAGAAACAGCATTTGTCATTTGAACTTTCCTTCCAAATATGCCCTTTTAATTTCACTGGCATAAAAACATCTATTTATAGCGTCTTTAGGATCTAGATTCCAATAATGTTTTATGTTGTTCGGTGCATACAAAATAACTCGTATAAAAGTATTTTCATCGCGTTCATCTTTCGCGCCCTTATCAACGAAATACTTGAAATCTTCGCCGTTTATTCGGATTTTTCTTGCCTTTTTCATTTTATTCCATTAGTTCTTCCATACTCACGATATCACATGAACTAATAAACCAACTAGTACCATCCTTTAGAATAATTTCAACGCTTCCATCCTCATTATCCACATCGCAATCAACATGTTTTATTTTAGAATTTTTAAATGCTTTTAATGCCCTATAAACCAAATCTAGCACATCTAATTCTGTCGTTTCAGTGGACATCTTCATATTTGTTTCTCCCAAGGCTTAATTACCCATTCCTTATACCTATATTGTTTTTCTCCATTCCAATTTTCAGCCCAATTTGAAAGCTTATTTTTGACATTTACTGGAATTTCTATCTCGTCTTGAAATCCCCATTGAGAATAACAGTCGCCAGTAGGAGAATCTAAACCATGAGTATTCTTCAAATAAGTTTCTACCCAACACAATCTTGTTTGAGGCTTGCCAATACCTTTTCCACCTACATAGCCACCATATACTTTGCTTTTATGTAAAATAGAAAACCCCATATACATTTGATTTTCTTTTTGATTTTTAATTGCCTTACCCCATGTTCTATCAATAGTATTCTTTATCATGTAAATTATTTCAGCAAGATTACTATGGGGATTGCAAAAAAACGTATCAACTGCCATTCCTTCGGTATCAAGATCATCAAAAACAGAAACCGAAACAGTAAAAGCACTTTCACCATCAAAATCAATTTTAGCAGATGCAAGTTCTTTTTTAGATGAATACCAATTAGTAGTAAACGCATTACCCTTTTTAATAGCTTTTTCAAGAGCTATTTCTTTTTCTTTATACCAATCTGTCAATCCCCAATGAGAACCATCACAGATTCCATTACTATCAAATATGCCTTTGCTCATATATTTCTCCAATGTTTACAAGCATCGTATCACACTTCAAAATGCGTGTCTATAACAAAATATTCTTCAAAGATTTTTATATCTCAACAACTCTTGGCTTAAATCTTACAATATATAAATCATCTAATATTGAAGCATTAACATAAATAGGCGTACCATTAATTATTCCAGAAGGTTCATGTATATGCCCAAATACGTGGAGTTTTAAACCATATAGCTTCTTATCAATAATTTTTGCTAAAGATTGAGAGCCACAATGTTCTCCACCTGCAAAATTCAAATCCATAATTTTAAAAGGTGGTCCATGTGTCAATAGTACATTAGTATCAACTGGTATTTTTTCATAAACTTCACTTAATTCGGGTTCATATAAATTAAATGCCCAATTGCAAAAAAACGGAGTATAAGGCGTACCATAGAACTTAATACCATTAATAATCACCTCTGTATCGTGTAATAAATGGATGTTCTTATCATCACATAGTTTCTTTAATTCTTTTACATATTCTTTTACTTCGCCACAGAAATCATGATTACCAAATATAAATAACTTGTTTTTATATGGCAAAGAAGAAAAATAAGGGATGAACTCATTAGTAACCCACATCTTTTGGAATGTTTTACCATGACTTTGATCTACTGGACAAATATCTCCAGTAATAACAATAGTATCGCCAACGGGTAAATCTTTTAACAAATTACCATGAATATCAGATAAACATATTATTTTCATGTTAAAAGGCTCCCATTGTCCCTTTTGCCTTAACAATGGGGATTAAAGATCTTCGTCCTGATATATATCATTAAATTTCTTTTCAATTTTAGATAGTGAACGCATTATTAAATTTAATTCTTGTGTTGACATCTTTTTATCGTTATAACTATCTAATGCTTCATCTTTATCTTTCTTTATATTTTCTTCTATTTGTTTAGATTCTTCTTCTAAAGCATCTAAATCACCGTCTATATCCGCAAACTCTTTAATCCATTTTTTATATTGTAATGGCGGGATGTGATCTTTACAGCGTTCTATAATGTCTTTACATTCTATCACTTTTTGTCTATAGGCGATAATCCTTTTTGAATTCATACTCATAATCATTATACATTATTAAAAACATATTGTCAATTTAATGTTTAATTACTGCTGTTTTTAATCCTCTTTTCATACATCGGTGACATTTCCTACAATTTCCCATACATAACACATAATCTTTAGGCTTATTTTCTTTATTAGCAATTATTTGGAATATATTAGCTATACCGTCTTTTTTAAATCCACTACCCGATACAACTAAATTTTTAATATTACGATAATTCAAATCAGAACGAGAAGTATAGCAATAGCAAGTTACCCCAAATTCTTTTAAATACTGAGCTATTTTATCAGCTTTATTCAAACATTCCTGACTCCAAAAATCTCCCGACTCATTAAATCTAAGCCCCATAAATTTATTTTTCTTATTTTTCTGAATCCGTATAAAGTCTAATGCAAATTTTTCAGCGGTTATATTTTTCCATAATTTTTCCTGCCGCTTTCTGAATTGAGTAACATTGGGATAAAACTCTTCTGACTTTATGGCATAACATTTAATATGAGCTTTACAGGCAGCACATAATCCTAAATGTTTTGAGGGACAATTAAATGCACTCCCCATATTAAAAATTGCTATACTCGAAGGAATTTTATGATTACCCCTACGCACCAATAATGTTTTTAATGTGTCCATAATTTATCCTATAATTAATTCATCATTTTTAGCGTTTATTATGTAGTTCCTAACTATTTTTTCCCATACTTGTTTTTTTAGTTCTTTATCATCCAATATAATCATCTCTATTTCGTTATCTGAATTTCTAGCATAAATAATAGCTTTGGCGAGTTTCTTTTTATTAAAATATTTGGTTATTTCTGGTGGATTCTTATACATAACAACATAATTATGACGCAACGACTCAGAAGAACGATTAGATTTTATTGCCTCTATAATTCTATGATTAAAATCTATATCACTTCCGTCTTTATATAATTGAAACTGTAAGGGATATGGGATCTTTTTAAAACATTTGCTGCATATATCTTTATCAGATACTTCGGAACTAAACACATTACGACACTTTACAACGATGTGACCGCCTAATATTTTTTTATTGCAAATGTCACATATTAAACTGTATGATTCGTCCATCATGTTTTCTTATGTCTTCCTTTTGTCGGTTTACATGCTTGACACACATAGTTATCAATCAGATATTTCATTGTAGTATTAAATTTTTCAGCCTTTTTCTTTAAAAAACTAGGATTTAGGGGCACTTCATTTCCACACTTACAAACCAATTTTTTAGGTAAACCAACGAACTCTAAACTTGGTTTTTTACCTCTTTTAAATGGACGACAATTTTGACATTTAAACCCTGCAATATATTTTTCTATATTTAAGGCACCCATTGATTTATCTATTTTATTTCTAAGAACAGTTTTGTTGATTTTTTGTGTTTTGCCACATTGAATACAGGCTACTTCTTCTGGAAATCCTGGAAATCTATCTTTTCTTGCTTCTCTTAATGCATCCATTTTTTCTTGAAGTTCTTCTTGTTCTTTTTTAAGTTCACCAGATAGTTCTTTTTGTATTTTTTCAGGTATTTTGTTCCATATACCGGCACTTTTTAATTCTTCTATTTCAAAATCACGCACATCATAAAACCCACATATATTATGATTAGTAGCATCTGAACGGTAATTATGCCAACAGACGAGATATTCTCCATCAAATTTAACCAATTTTAGACTTCTACCATCATTATGTTTTATATCAACAAGATCATTATATAGTTCTACATTATCCATATGCCCCCCATTGTTGAAGGCATGTTAGCAGAAAGGACAAAGTAACGCAATAACAAAATATTATGCGCTATTTTTTTGTTCAGGAAGAGTACTACAGAAAATTAAGTATTAGAAGTGGCCAAACGCAGATTCGGGACAATTAAATATTCAATATTATTAACAATTACTCTTACTACTCTATTTAAAGGGATAGAACGCCAAGCTCCACGACCAACAATCTTATTTCTTTTTCTTATAACCTTGTTAGTATCTAAAACGGTCATTATATTGTGTTTTTCTTGAAATGTCTTTCTTTCTTTCCAATCTTTTTTACCTTTTACTTTGGGCGCAATAGAGGGCTTAAACACCTTAACCCTATATGTCATTTTGCGTAACGTACCATCTTTTTTAATAAAATGAACAGAACCTATTTTTGTCTGTGCATATCTTATTATTTCTTTGATTCTCTGGGGGCTATTATTACGCTCATAAACTACATTTTTAATTTTGTTCTTCGCCATTGTTTTCCTCCAAATCATCATCGTCATCTATCAAATCTTGTTCTTCCGTTTCATCACGATCTGTTTCTTTTTCTGTATCCCCACTACCCATATCGTTTTCATCTTTTTTGGAAATATCAAAGTCTTTTTTTGTAAAATTCTTTGCCATGTCTGGTTTTTCAACTAGTTTTGTAGATTTTCCAGTATTTCCACATTTCTTACAAAGGAAAAATCCGTCCTGAATTTCTTCTTGGGCAATAGGCAACCCACAATTACTGCAATATCCGGCAAACTTTTGATCTTTCACGGTTCTATTTTCTTGAGGCACAGGAGTATTAGCATCATAAATAATTTTAGTTTCTTTGCTCAGAATTACTTCTTTGCCATCCGCGATTCTACGCTTTTTAATTACCAATATCTTTTTTGGTCCAGAAGAAGCAGCTAAATTCTTTGGAGGTCTTCCCCTACGTGCGTGTTTTTTTACTCCATCTACGGGATTCTTCCTTGGTCGCCCCCTACCACGTTTTACTATTGGAGCTTCATCAATTGGGTTTTTTCGTGGGCGTCCACGCTTTTTAGGTGTTTCAGTGGATGGATTAATACGACCCTTATCTTTCCTTGGTCGCCCTATTTTACGTTTTGGAGCAGGATCAATAGGATTCTTTCGTGGGCGTCCACGCTTCTTTGGAGTTTCTACATTCTTCTTAGGTCTTCCACGCTTTTTTTTGGGAGTTTCTACAGGCATAGGATCGATTGGATTCTTTCGTGGGCGTCCACGCTTTTTAGGTGTTTCAGTGGGCACAGAAACAGGCGGAGTTTCTACTATTTTCTTAGGTCTTCCGCGCTTTCGCTTAGGCATATCGGGTTGAGGTGTAACAATTGGATTTTTTCGTGGTCGCCCCCTACCACGCTTTACAGGAATATTTGTGGTTTCAGGTTGAGCGACTGGCTTTACTTCGGGCGTTACGGGTTTAACTTCTGGTGCTACTTCCGGTTTAGCTTCTGGTGTTTTTTCTTCGTTCATTTTTTTACTCCTTTATTAGAAACCATCACTTTTTACTTAACACTATTTATTATACCTATAAAAATAAAAAGTCAAGTACCAATATCTTCTTGTATATCTCGTTGACTTGCAACCGGATACAGCTTGAGCAAGTTGTTTGTTTGTATATTCCAACCTTGTTCAAACATTAAAGTCAAAAAAAATGGAAATGCAGATGCCGATAAAACACGCAACCTTCCGTCAAATTGGCATCTTATAGAAAAAACAAATGGTTTGTCAACAGTATTTTCAAAAGTACAACTATTTATGATAAGAATCTCATCTTCAAATCTGTTTTTATTAAAAGCTGACATGAAACTATCTTTAAATTTCTCTACAATATTACCATCAATAAAATGTTCAACATTATTAAAAGGCGTTCCCGTATATCTAATATGACAGTCGGGTAAAAAAGAAAGGTTATTCATGGTTCGCTCAAAAACTTGTGCCGCCAAAAACAAACAAGGAACTTCCTGTTTGGACAGTTCTTTTATTTGTTTGTCTACCGCCCATTGAAAGGATGGATCACTAAATAGACTAGTGGTATTTATATCCTCAAAATTTACGCTATATGAAACATTATTAGCCATAAAAACTATGCACCAATTCTATACGACCTAAGCATTTTAACCATTTTGCTTAAATACGTTTTGACGCCTTCTTTTTTAACAAATTTAGCAGCAACATCTATCCATTCATTTTCATTTAGAGCATTAGGGTGTCCACCAATTCCCAAATATACTGGATTATGTGCCAACCAATCCATTTCTTTATAATAATCAGATTGAATAACCTTAGATTCAATAGGGGGCTTATCTACCTTAATAAATCGTCCATTTGACCCTCTAATATTATGATAATTAGGTTTAAACTGATTTGGTCCTAACAAAACGTCCATAACTGTCCCTCATAATTTTTGCTATTTTAGAGATTAATTTTGATTTAAACTTACCATTAGAATCTCTTAAATCATGCCTGTAATTACACTTACATTTTCCAGCAGACTTTCCACATCTACGACAGAAAGACTTAGCAGAAACAGGCTTTGCTTTTTTGTTATAAACCGGACCCGTAAATGCCTCTTTCTTTTCACCACCTTTATAATCAGCAATCACTTCGTAATAACAGGTTCTACCCTTGGAAATATTGAAGTCCTTTGGAAAACTTACAACATCTTTAGGATTAATTTTTACCAAAATAACCTTGCCCTGTCCACCATGATATATAGGTAGATAAGTAAAAGAACAAAAATGATAGCCCCTTGAACAATCATGATCCCTATTATGATCTACGTTTTTACGTGGCATTCTAGGTTTTTGTCCAATGTGATTATCTACTTTACCAGTATAAAAATCCCTGTAATTATTATCTACCTTTTTATACGCCAAGAAACATCCATCTGGCGTAATTGGAATATTGCCATTTTCCAAAAATTCATAAAGTTCTTCTCGTGCTGATTTGGTTGGATTTTGCATAACATTATTCATAAAATTAATCATAAACTGAAATGGGAACTGACCTTTAACCAATTCTATAATCTTTTTGGTCATAGCGTTATGCATTACTTTATTGCGGAATAATATGTTTTCATTCTTGATCTTTATATTACCAAAAGACATGTTTTCAATATATTTCTTGGCATCTAAAAGAGCTTCAAGATCGTCATATCTCTCATTTTTTAATGCACTTTTAATTAACTCATAATTGACATGATTAGGCGCAACAGTATATGGCCTTCCATTTACCAATATAGAGATATTGCCATTACCGCTTATAACACATGCTGGATTTTTCATATTACTCCTTTGTATTTATTATACACTTGCATTTGTTTTGTCAAGTTCTTTTGTATTATCTATTAAATCTATATACTCTTGAAGCATACCTATATCGGTTTTATTACCGCCATAATGATAACCACTTACAAGATTAAGCATAGGATATCTCTTGAATAATTCCTTTTTAAAATCAACAGTTTTTACGGATGGATTTTTCGTTACAATATTCATTTTAGAAGTAGAATATTTGTTTAGAAATTCAATAAGATTGATATACTTGTAAATAGAAGCAAATTCTTTTATCTCCTTGTTTAGAGCATTATAATTCATTTTTATTTTGCCAGTTAAGATGTCCTGTATGGGTTTAAAATCGCTCCTATTATAATCAGACATATTTTCTTTATACGAATTATAAAGGGTTATAAAATTAGTACCAAGATCATTCATTAATTTTGTTTCAATTTTAGCAATAACCACATCTATCAGGTTTTTGAGGTTAACATTGTCTTTTACAATTTTCATTTGCGCCTTATTAAAACCATAAACCTTTTCCTTTGTAAACAAATCTGTCGGCATACCTATAGCCTTAAAAATTTCACTCATGTCATTAGCCATATAATCCACCACATATGTGTGCCCATCATAAACAATATTATAACGATCTATAGAAAGATAATAGCCCGATAAACTAGTTAGACAAACATCGTCTTCAGCATTCCAAAGATTTCTCTTTTTACACCTATAGCTATAGTTATAACTATTATTATATACGTAAACCGTTTGCTTTCTTTTTTCTCTTTCTACTTTAGGCACAGAAACAGAACTCCACATTTTCAAATCAACATTCTTATCCAATCCTGTTTTAGCACATACTTCATCAACCAGTTCTTGCGGAATTAAATAAACTCTTTCTATTTTGTCAGATAATACTTGATCTGCCCTTTTAAGAATAGCAAAGTTAGTATCTGCAACATAAATAACACAATTTTTAGAAGGTTTGATTAGTTTTTGTTTAATGACATCAAATGGCTTTCTAAATCCCCCACGCCGTATTACTTTTATTTCTTTGCTTGATTCAATAATAGTATGACGATCTATTTTTTTGTCCTTCCAATTAATTTGCTTTACTAACCCACTAAATTCTTCATTAATTTTGTCAAACACAATACAAGCATCCCAAAACCTATTAATGTCCTTAATTCTTTTTTCAATATCTACTTGTATGTCCTGATAGATCTTTTTCAACCGTTCAAGTATAATTTTTCTAGTTTCTTCAGTATAGGATAGTTTTTCTCGTGAAGGTGTTACGTCTAACTGGCCTATTTTAAAAAACATATCACAATTAAAATAACGCAAAATACTATCCTGATATTCTTCTAGATTTTCAAAATCAGACGTGTTTACAAGATAAGGAACATTACCCATTATTGCATATGTCTTTTTACCGTCCCCATCATTTATTTTAGTACCCCATAAAGGATGTTTTACTACATATTTAATCTTTTCTACTTCTACCGCATTTCCATTTATAATAGGAGCAACAGGAAAATACCTAAGTACATGTGCGGCTTTGTTTTTGAATTCATTAAAGTCTTTTTCCGTTACTGAAAACATTACTTCTAATCCATTGTGCTCTTTTGTGTTTTCAGATCCTAATGGTACAATTGTTGGAATTCCTTCTTCGTTAATAAATGAATTATAGACAGTTTTCTTGCCCTCAAATATACTTGTTACTGTAAAACTATCAACATAAGAAAATGGAGATTTGCTGCCTAGTCCCAAACATCCGACATATTCATTAGAATCAGTTTTGTTAGAGTCAAAATAAGTGGTATAAAGTGTCATTACATCCTTATGAGAAAGCCCTATTCCAAAGTCTTTAATACTAAAAAATGGTTCTATTGGATTAGGTAAATGGATCTCAAAGGGTTTATCTTCCTTGTTTGCAGCCACATGTGAATCATAAGCATTACAGGACAACTCTCTTATAATGGCAGTAATTTTATCAGAATACAACCCGCTTGAAAGAATCCTAAAAGCTTTTGCGGTAGTTTTGATTTTAAACGTAGACTCAGCTTTGACTCCAATTCTCTCAACGGTAGATACTTCGTTCTGTACGATCATGGGTTTCTCCTTTGTTATGGGAAGAGCGTAACACAAGGTCAATTAATGCGCAAGAACTAAATATTTCTCAAGAATTGTTTTTTGCCAGAGCGATAATACGAGGATCTACGTCTTTGATAATTTCTTTTATCCAAATATTATATTCTTTATCCAGCCATACATAATCATCCTCTGATAATAACGGAATAAGCTCGTCTAATTTTTTCTTTTTTTCAATCCATTTATCTCTAAAATTCTTATCAGTCTTTAAATCGTTTCCATGAGTCTTTAAAGTTAAAACGATATCTCTTAATATATCCAAAACTTGTTCTTTTATGGACGGCATGGAATTTTCATCCTTCTTAATTTTCTATGTAGCGTTTTAGGCTTTATATTTAATATTTTAGCCATATTAACATAACCCTTATCTGTGTTATTGCGAATAAATTCAAGTTCTTTTGTGGTATATTGATGATTTATAACCTTCTTGCAATTCAATATCGCCATTCTTTTACTAATAGAGGCAACAGTACGATTTAATTTATTAGCAACCCATTTACACGTTTGTTTTAAATAGTTTTCTTTTATAAAACTATCTTCTTCCGAATTATATTTTTTTTGTACACATACAACAGCGAGTTTAATATTGTTTTTTCTAACATGATATTTTACCTTACTTCTTTTCCACCCGAACATTTTTACAAAATCCGAACAGGTTCTATTTGGATTATTTTTTATTATCTCAATTTCTTTTGGAGTCTCATATTTACGAACATATTTTCTAGTAATATTCAATCTTACAAGTTTATTTTTCATACTATCTACTGTTCTATGTAGAGATGATGTCAAAAAGCTCCATTCAGCATCCTTATATTTAATCAAAAACTCTATTTCTTTCGGTGTATAACCTTTATAATTTGAACTGATATTTAGTTTTCGTAAACGACAAGTTATGTGTTTAGGTTTGCAATACATGTTTTTCGCCAGCCATTTATTACCGCGAAAAACATTAAATAATAGAAAATCGTCATCTTCTTTATTAAAAACAGCGATCCACTTTTTTGCTTTAAGTGCATGATAAAACTCTTTTGGTAAAAACACATCTATTCTTGAATCGTTTTGCACTACTTTTGTAAGTCTATAACCTAATTCAGTGGAAGATATTTTCTTTAGTGACTTAATCATTTCCGATAGTCTCATCGGAATATTTTTTGTAATTTTAGCCCTTATTTTATCAGAGATATCAGATAATTCGGGAAAAGACAAATACGGCAATGGCAACAACCCCTTTTTAATATCTCTTTTAATACGTCTGCTTCTGTTTTTTTCTGTCCACGGATTTAGACTTCTATACTTGCCCATATTTCGCAAGTCCTCATTATTATTTTCTATTTTTAATTCCTTTTTAATAGTATTGAAAGCTTTAATTTCCTTTAACCTAACAGATTCTTTTGTAAGATCAAACTCGTCGGCAATATATTGAAGACTATGTTGATCTTTTATATCCCCAAATAATCTCTTAAAAGCAACTACCTGATCCTGACGTGGCATTTTTTCAATTATATCAATTACACGGTCTTTAGTTTGTTTATCTTCAAGTAACATTAATGGATCTGGCGAACTAGTATCTTCTATGACATTATTAAAATCAACCGAATTATCTTCACCACTAATCGTAGCATTTAAATATAACATCTTATATTGTCTTATTTTTAAAGCTTGTTTAACTACATTTATACTTACACCGATCTTTTCGCTTAAGAAATGAAAGGGCAAATTAGGACCATAATCGCCTTCCAACGCATTAATCTTCTTTATGTATTCATTGTAATTATCAGGGAATCTAATCTCGTTATCTTCAGCAAAAACGGTTTCGTCAATATTCCTTTTTATACATGTAACAGCATATGTTGAAAACCTAAAACCCTTACGCCAATCAAAATGCATAGCGGCTTGTATCAACCCTACGTTACCATATTGAATCAAATCACAAAGGTTTAGATAGAAATGATCTTTGTGATAATTTCGGGCACACATTAACACTAATTTTAAATTAGCAAGAACTAATTCATTTCTAGCTTTATCCCTTTTATTTTTTGGTTGTTTCTTATTAATAATTATTTTAGACAGTTCTATTTCTCTTTCCGGAGTAATACGAGGATATTCGGCCACTTCCTTAGCATAGCAAGAAAGCGTTTTTTCGTCATAGATGTATTTTTGTATGTCGTCTTTCATAGTCAGTATTAAACCATTATTATTTCATTCAATATTAGTATACATGGATTAAATAAGGTTTCAACACAAATTATTTTAAAACAATTTTTAATAAAAATTCTACTTCTAAACGTTTTATAATTGTTGCATCTGCCAAAAGTGCTCCCAATTGAAGATACGGTTGCTCTTTTATAATCTCATATAAACCCACTTTATCTTGGTTATTTTCTACGTTCCTTCGCCTAGCAATTTTTTCTTCAGAATTCTTAAAAACTATATATGTGCAGCAGCCACTAGTAAAAAACATAATACACAACAAGATTATAACAAACAAAAATCTTTTCATTTTTTTTCTTAGCATGTACTTATTCTATGTTGACCCGCTAATCTAATCATCACTATATCGCTTTTATTCCATATCTTTGTAGAGGATTCTTGTTTAACTAATTCTTTTATCTCTTTACATCCCATATCCTTGATTTTTTCTATGATTTTTCCAACCCATTCCTCATCATGTTTACTAAAAGGATCTAAGCTTATCGATATAAGAGACTTTGCTTTAGTTAATGATAATTCTCCATGTTCTATTGCGTCCCATACAGGTAATGGGCACGTCATTATTTTCCATCTTTCTCTAACAGCAGTATCCGACAGTCCTGTTTTTTCGGAAGTATATTTTATTGATTCTCTTTCTACGCCCCTTATAAATTCATCAAAACTATTATATTCTGTATCATTCCAAATACACTTATTATTTTTTTCTTCCATAACACATTTATAATTTATAAACAATTCATCAATTTTAGATAAAACACAAGTAAATGTTTCATACAGCTCATTAAAACTAGCTTTTTTTATTGGATTCATATTATTCCTTTATTCTATTTTTACATTTACTTTATATAAACTATACCAGTTCATCATTATTTTCCGTCATTATACATAGAGGATTTCGCACATTGTTAAAACACATCATTGCATTTTTTACTTCTTTAACCTTAGAATTATCGCTAGTAATCCATTTACCATTTATTGCCTCATTTATATTTTCTACAATATCTTCAGCCCAAATTATAGTCAATGGTTTGGGATGTTGACCTTCTTTATTAATCCAAAACTCAGCATTTTGTAGCGATATTTTATTCATTTTAAAAGTCAGGATATAATTGGTGTAATCTCTCAACATATCTCATTTTGATTGTGTCTGCCATTTGTTTTATATCTAGTCCAGTATCTTCTCGTTTATTTATAAGATTTTTAACAACAGGAATATTGTCTCTGCCTACCAAAAAATCATAAATGTTATTTTCTAACATAGTATATAGGGGAAGATGTTTCTTTTTAGCCTGTAACATCCAGCCTCTCACAAATGCTTCTATTTCTGATTTATCTAACAAATAATTCTTAAATTTGAATGTGGCATATTCTAACATGTTTTTATTTAACCAATATTCTTTAGATTTAGAATTCATTTCTTCAATATTATATTGCGGTCTAATATTTGGATCTTTATAAAAAACCATTGCGTGTTCTAATTCGTGTCTTATTGCCCCTATTAATTCAACATATAAATCATTATAATCGTTTTTACTAAAGGTCGCAGTATTTATAAAAACACCTACATGTATTGCCTTAAATATTGTAGTAAAAACCTTATTAACATAAAATGCGGCTTCAACATCAAATTTTCTATCATGATAAATTGATTCTATATAAGTAGCATTAAAATTAATAAAATCTATTTTTAAAGGAGAATCATAATAATTAATTATGTCTCCTTTAAGCATTTTATTGGTTTCTCTCTTAGAAATAAAAGATAATATTAGGGCAGCAATATCCCTTGCTATTTTATCTAAAGGATTTCTACGCGATTCTTTATATAGCTGATACCAATTCATATTATATTTTTCTAAATTATACAAGAATTCCCTTTTCAATAAGATCTTTTCCTTTGGGCGACAATATTCTACCCTGATTAGTATTATCAATTAATCCCAATTCTCTTAAACGAACTTCCAATTCAGATTCAATATTACTCTCATTTACCCCTAACTGCAATGCTAAATTTTTGCATGAAATTGGTTGATTTTCATGAATTTTTTTGAATAATAATAGTTCTGTACTATTTAAACCCAATAATTGTATGTCTAATATCGTTTTGATTTCTCGCCAATCTTTATCACTAAAACAAGGTAAATTATATAAGTTTACGTAACGAACGATATCTTGCGAAAGTAAAAAGGCATCTCTTGCACGTTCTCTACAGGCATAAGCTATTTCTTCTGCCACTTGAGTAGAGCAATTCGTTTTTATATCGCCCAAATAAAAACTTAATATATCTAGCACTTCCTGTTTTTCATACATATTAAAATAGATAACCTTGGCTCTATTTGCTAATGGCCTACATATCATATAGGAATCAGTAGTTGCCAGTATAATATTAATTTTAGAAAAGTTATAGACTATATCAATATCTTCTTTATAATTAAGAGTATTTGTATAAGAAAGATTTGGGTTGGTTAGGGTTAATAACAGCGTAGTAACTTCAGAGGTCAACTTGTGAGCTTCATCCAACAACAACGTCTTTTCTTTATTACCTACTATTTTGGCTAGAAGAACATTCTCTACAAAATCTTCTTTAGTTGCAATACCACTACAGTTAACCTCTACAAAATCACGTCCCAATGCATCAGCTACTTTTTGTGCCATAAATGATTTACCTAGTCCCTGAGAACCGGCAAATAACAGTGTAGGAAATGGAGTGGCAATACTATGAGATTGAACCAAAAAAAGCAGTTTCTTTTTTACAATTTCCTGACCGATAATGCCTTCAATAACATGTAAAGGTCTAACAGGATTCTCATCACATGTTACTAAGTTTATGGTGTACTTGGGATTATCAGTTGTCATGGTCCCCTCCTTCCTACACCTATTATATACACGCCACTAAAAAGTCAATAAAGCAATAATGGCGTATTAATTATTTGAAAGAGAGGCGCTTATGTTACAATAAGGACATGAAATTTTTATATTTGTTCCAACCATTACCCCCATATTGTCAATGAATTTATAATCAATAGAGAAACGATATTTGCATGAAGGGCATTCTAAATTCAACATGGTATCCGGTTTTACACATGCGTCAAAATGAGTTTTTAATAAGTTGTTGAACGAATTTTGCGCTTTGTCTGATTTTATAGTTTCTTCTGTTGGTAAAACTGGTAAAACACTTTGTTCGTTTATTGTTTTCATTTATTTCCCTTTTCCCCTTTATTTTATTTTTCAACTTCCTAAGTACATTTTTGGTTAAAATTGAGATATACTGTCTGGTCACTCCGTATTTCCTTGCTATTGCTTCAAAGGTTTCGTTTTTATAGAAATGACAAATAATAATGTCTTTTTCTTTTTCATTAAGATTTTTCAAAATACTTTCTATACCGTTCTTGCGTTCTATTTCTTCCATATTTTTAGATGGGCTAGAGTCAATATTAGCCAAATTCATTATTAAAGGATCTGAATCCAAAGATATAATAGAAGCCTTAATTTCCTGTCTAATCATATCTATAAATTTAACAGAAATCTTCTTTTTATGATTTTTTAGTCTATTTAAAATAAACGAACTTTTTATCTCGTCTCCAAATTCGTTTAATATTTTTTTAATTTCAGAATAGTATTTGAAATGATGTGTTGGAACTCTTATAAAGCCATTTTTCTGAATTGCATTAATAATCGCGTTATCTATAATTTTAATAGCATACCCACAAAAATTAATGTTCGGATTTTTTTGAGCATCATAGTGTTTTGCAGCTTCATATAACCCAATATTAGCTTCAGAAACCAAATCTAATATTGAAAACTGTCTGCTGTTTTTTATAGCCCAATTAAAAGAAAAAGCATGTTTTAAAGCCAATAACAAATTTGCTTCGGTCAACTGCTTAATAGCTTCGTTTATATCAATAGTATTATGACTGGTTTGAATAATTTTAGACAGAGATATCTCTTTTGTTCTATCTATACGAGAATACTTCTTAATACTTTCAATATATTTATTTAATGATTTATTTGGCATATGTCTTTCTTACAACAACTTCTTTATTCTCTTTCTAAATAGTGATAGAACCTTGTTTTCAATTTGTCTTATGCGTTCTTTAGATACTCCATATCTACTACCTATTTCTTCTAAAGTTTGAGTATCATTATCTAAAAAATGTGACTTAATAATATCTTTTTCTATATCGTTTAATCTTGACATTAATTTTTCAATTACCTCTTTTGTTTCTCCGTTTTCTATATGTGTATAAGCTTGAATAGCCGTTTTATCTTCTATTAATTGGATTTTTTCAGAACTATCAGAACTATTATTTCTTTCAGCAAGCGATATGTATCTTGTACTATCTAGTCTTTTCAATAGTAATAGTTCGTTTTTAGTGATACCCAATTTATTCGCAATTGATTCGTCCGTAAATTTATTGATATCGTACTGCTCTTTGATTCTACGATATTTTGTTAGGCTTAAAACAATATTATTGGGATAATTAACTGGTTGCATAAATAAACGAACATATTCAGCTATTCTAAAATGTATTCTATAGGTTGCGAATGTACTAAATCTGTTTTTATATGAGGGGTCTAAGGCATCAACGGCATCTATAAGACCGACAATACCAGCATTAACCAAATCCATTTTTGCTACATAATTACCGGAAAACCTATAATGGTATCTAAGAGCTTCTTTAGTTACAAGTCCTAAATTATGATTTATTAATTGTTCACGAGATATTTGTCTTTCAGTATCATTACCAAAAAACAATTTATTAACAATACTTCTTTCAGCTTGTTCGGTCAATAAGGGATACTTTTTCATATATTCTGAGTATTTTTCAAAACTTATATCGGGTTTAAAATCGTTGTACATAGTTCCTCCAGATAGTTCTTCCATCTTTGCCAGCAGTCTAACACATCAAAATAAGTATGTCTATATAAATAAATTCAGCGATACTTTATTTATTTCCCGTTGTACTACAGAAAATTCAACATTAATAAAACCAAGCGATTTTTCATGCGACTACGGTACGCCAACCCAAAACAGATTGCAACAACTTTCTATTACCACATAATTTTATTTTTCATTGCGTCATTTATTCAAACATCATAGCGCCTTTATTTGTGTCCGATCCTTCTAACTGTGGCACCTGTGGATACGACGAATTAGGAAGAATAGTTCTTAGCTTTTTATAAAAATCATTATAAGTTATTTTGGGAGTTTCTTTTAATATTTTGATTGCATAATAAGAGAAAGCACCGGCAGGTTTTCCATTTATATTTGCATCATAACTATAGCTTTTATCATCGGTGCCACTAATTAATAAGTGATTCATATCTTTTTCCGAATATGCAAATGACTTAAGAACTGGCAACATCATTAATCTAAGAGCTTCGTCATCATTTTTTGGAGGCATATATTTAGGCTTTGAGTAGAAACTAAAATCGTTCATTGCATTTAAAAAGCTTCTTGTAACGCTTCCCGAAAAACAACTATCCGATATAAAGGTTAATTTTACATCTTTTGGCAACTTATCAAAAATAGCCCTTATTTCGTCATCCAATAATAGTCCATCATATAAACAAATTGCCTCATCCTTACCATCTATTTCATCATTTTGAGAGTCTACTACTGAGGTTCCATGACCAGAATAAGTAATAACCATAATATCACCAGCCTTAGAACCAGTCAACATTTTTTCCATAGCATTTTTAACATTATTTTTCGTAACCGCATTATTCAAAAGCACTTTACAGTCTTTAAACCCGTAACAATTCGTCAATAATTCTGCCCAATCTTTTGCATCATTTACACAACCTTGTAAATCATTGTTAGTTCCAGGATAATCATTTATACCCATACATAGTGCTATTTTTGTTTTCCCCGCAGGTATTTCGGTTTTTGTAGAAGTAGTAGTTGTAGTATTGGTTACTGGTGGTTTGCCAAAAATAAGTTTAATTAAACTATTTAATAATGTCCAAATATTCATTTTTCTCTCCTGTTATTTGCCATATTCTCACGCGCCTTTTCCCCTAAATATCCAGAATGATGTCTTAACAAATAATCTTCAGTGGTAAATCCTTTTTCTTTTGCTGCTATTAATGCTAGTGAATCGGTTAATGCCAACATAACTAAAATACTTGAAGTAGGTGCTAATGATAAATGTCCAGCCTCTTCTATTATTCCCATATCTAAAACGTAATCACATTTTGTTCTAATTAGGCTGTCTATATGAGAAGTAATACCGATTATTTTTGAAACACTCATATGCCTTGAGAGTTCTACAAGCTCCAATATTTCTCTTGTTTTACCACTCGTACTTGCAATAAACAATACATCTTCTTTTTTTATCAATCCCAAATCACCATGAGAAGCTTCACCTGGATGTAAATAAGTAGAAGGAAAACCCAAAGAACAAAGTATAGAAGAAAATTTCCTCATTGCTATTCCTGCCTTACCCATTCCTGAAACAATTATAATACCCTTGCAATTTATAAGCACATCTATAATGTTTGAAAAGTCACTATTAATTTTAAGATTAGCCAATGTGTCCGCAAACTGTTGTATTATTCGTTGTGCCTCTAATTGTCTTTCAACAACGTTCATTTTTTCTTCTTTTTATGAGATAACTTAATAAATATATTTTCTTCACCGTCATCAAATTTATTTAGATATTCAGTGAATGAGCCGCTTACCTTATTTGACAACAATGCTTTTGGTTTCTTTATTTCTACTATTTTTTTATTTACCAACTCATCAAAATCTAATACTTGTTTTGAGGTCTCATTCTGCTTGAAAGGTCCATTTTTACTTAGAATATCTTTCCTTAATTGTTCTAAAGTAATCGATCCACGTTGAATTAAACTTTTCAAATAATTAAACTTACTAATAACAAGCCCCTGTAATTTAACCAGTTCAGATGACTCTTTTAAAAAAAACAACTTGCCCTCAGTAACTTCATACATAGCTAATTGATATATTTCGGAATCAATTTTAGATACATTATCAAAATTTAAGAAATCTTGTTCCATATTATGTATTTCCCCAAAATTCAAAAAACATCCTACAACTATTGTTTTTCCAACACATCTATATCGCTTTCGCTTATTGACCTAATATCATAATAAGCAAAATATTCCAATATCCTTTTACGATTAAACGGTATTGCAGGTATTTTTGGAATATTAACAACTATATCAATTGTTTTTAGAGATTGAGAAATGGGGATTCTATCTTGAAACATTAGTAACATTAAATCTTTTTTAGATAAATCTGTTTTAATCTTTTTATTTTCTATATCCAAAGCAACTCCGGAAAACGGCATTCCCAACCACGCACCTTTATATTTAGGTATATCCTTTTTATTTTTAATTTCTAATAGGCTCTTAAAAACAATCTCGTCTTTAATATCCGGAGAACTATTTTTCAGACAACCATATTGAGCATTCTTTTTTTCTAATAAATTTTTACATGTTCCAAATTCTTTTATTGTTTCTAGTGCCGTAACCTCCCCCCAACTAGGAACGCCAAAAATATTATCACTACTATCGCCCGTTAATGCACAAATTTCCAAATATTTATCAATAGTAACACCATTTTCTTTTTCCCATGACGCTTTTGTAACTGTTTTATCTGTCATACCATCAAACGTAGAAATCTTATCGGTTAATAATTGATAAAAATCATTATCACTGCTTACTATAATAACTTCTGATTCAGTGGATAGTTTTTGTGCATAAGAAGCAACTAAATCATCAGCTTCATATTCTGCCATTCTTATTTGAGGAATTCCAGCTTGTTCTAATGCTTTTTTAAGAAATGGCGATTGCTGTTCAAAATCTATTAGTGGTTGTGGTCTAGGATCTTTGCGTCTATTAGCCTTATAAAGTTCTGGAATAATTTTATCATTTACAGCTTTTTGAGACACTTCCATTCGCCTTTTAGATTTACCATCCCATACTACCAATATTCTAGAATCTTTAAAATTCTTCTTTAATTTTATAATAGAATTAAAAAATCCATAATGTAATCCGGTAGGAATTCCCAAATTATTCTTTAATTCTGCGTTAGCGAAACAACTTCTACAGCCCATATTATTGCCATCAACTATTAACATCATTTTTCACCTCTTTGTTATTATACCAATTCGCATATTCTTTTGCGGCATTTTTAACTATATTATCTACGGAAACAATCTTATATTTAATACATAATCCAGGAATATCTTCAAGTTTCTTTCTATTCTTAAACAATGTCGTTCTACCAATTAAATAAGGCAATAATCGTGATTTAATTGATCTATTAACATATAATTTATACATTAATAAAGCATAAATTTTAGCATTAATAGCGTTATAAACAATCCATCTTTTTTTAAACATTTCAGGCATTTTAAAACTTAATAACGCTGTCCAAAACGGAGATATTAAACAATACTTATCTGGCAGTTTTAAACATCTCCTAGCTATTTTTATTGCTTTTATATCACATGTTTCTTCGGGTATACACCACTTTCTAATATAATCAACGGCACTATGACTATAAAATATATATACTTTTTTATTGATGGTTATTTTATTTCCAGTTGCCAATACCCCCGCCATAAATGATAATGTATCTTCGGAATATTTAGAACAAAACGCAACAATATTAGACCAAAAATGTGCCCTTTTAATCTTATATAGTCCAACATAAAAAGGGGCTAATTTTAACAGTTTAATTATACTATTATTATCATACCACTTAATACATGGAAAATCTTGTCGTTCTACCAATGTGCCTCCAGTAGCAACACCCCTTATAAAATCGGAATTCCAAATATTATCTTTAAATTCTACATAATTATAAATAAACCATCTAATATTAGCTATAGAAATAGAATGTTTTAACGGTTCTATAGAAGGGCTTGACAAATTCTTTTTATAATCCCAAAATTCAGATATATACTCTTCTTTCCAGAATTTCTTGGGACCATACTTAAGATATATTTGAGAAGCAATACGGCAATATTCTAATTTTTGCTCATATTGTTTGGTGATATGATATGAATTGCTTAATAATGTCATTTCTCATCTTTTTTCCAGCAAGAACAAGCCATTTTATATTCAGCATTCAAATCTACTTCACCAACCAAATTCAAATACACAACAACGGGATATTGATTTGAACTTGGAGGATTTTTGCGACAGATATTATTGTCTCTATAGATACAATCTTGACATGTTTTATCTAGCCACTCTTTCACTTTGATTCCTTAAATTTATTATACATCCCCAAATAATTAGGATAAATTATTTCTGTAGAATTTGCAATTACTTTAATGCTTAATTTTGCCTTTTTACATAACTTAACAAATTCATCTGGCGTAATTTTATTTAAAGTAAGTAAAGTATCTACAACGCTTTTGAATAGCACGACGTTATCTAACAATAATTTTCTGGTTATTTCACGCTGTTCTTTAATAATACTCTCTATGCGCGTATTGCTGTCTTTTAAATCGTTATTCAAATGATTTGCTCTTTGATTAAATTCTGTCAAGATAGAAGAAGAAAACTTGTCCATACCATAACTTCTAACCATTTCTCCTACCATTGTTGTTGCATAATTCAAATCACTAATACCACCAGAAGTAAAGTAATTATCACCAAACACCACTTTCTCTGCTTCGCTACCCGCTAATGAAACGCATATCTTGTCCAAAATAGACACCTTAGATCCACAGATATTATGCAACAAAACATATCCCTCTACTTCATCAGTTGCGGGAGTAACCACAAATTCTGGCGGAGCAATACCAGTTAATAATGCATAAATAACCGCATGTCCTGATTCATGAACTGCCGACATCGTTTTTCTATCCAAATTCTTATTCTTAAACCCTCTTAATTTATCAATAGTACCGTCATAAGGAATACTGTTTATCAATGTGTTTTTAACAGATTCTGCAATTATTTTCTGATTCTCATATTTAACTTCGACTTCTCTTATTCTTTTTATCATAGATTGCATTAAAATAGTAGGCAGTTGTGCTTCCAATATTTCCGATATTGTGCTGAAAACGGGCCTAGTACCTTGTGTTGGGAAAACACCATTACTATAGATAAGAGCCTCTATTGATTTGTCTATGTGTACCTTAATACCAAAATTATCAAATGTTCTTTTTTCTATTTCCACAATTTTACGATGAATGATTTTTTCGTAACTACTTTTGCTCAAAGAAGGATAAATCATGTGCGTATTACCAAATCTGGCTATTTGTTCAGGCTTAAATCTTAACTTTAGTGCGTTTTTAATGTCTATAATGGTTATTTTCTTAGACCACTCATGATACGTATCTGCCTCTGTATCAACATCTTCTGCTCGCTTTCCAAATTGATAAGCTTCGTCCAAATTGCCCGAAATAAATATCAGAGACTGACAATAATTCTCTTCTTCATAAAGTGCCTTGTCGTTTAACCTGTTTAGTAATACACTTCGTTTCTTATCTTCTGACCAATTAGCAATTTCTTCTATAGATTCAGGTAGTCGTAAAAGCGATTTAAAACGTTTAATATTGTGATAATGAGAAGAGAAAAAAGAATGATCGTCTTCCTCATCATCGTCACCAGGATCGGCATTAAAAATTTCCTTTAAAAGCCTATCATTATTAATTGATACTTCGGTAACTTGAGGAGTTTGTGTAGTGCTATCATCATAATCATATTTATAGGTTTCTGCAATTTGTTTTGTAGGAACTACTATCTTCTTAGTCTTCTTACGTTCTTTCTGGCGCTTTTTACGTCTTTCATCATCATAAATAATCGATAACAAATAATCCATATCGGGCTTATAGGGAAGTTTACCATCACTCAAAAGACTCCAAATATCCTTGAAATGATAATCGGTTATTTCCACGCCTGTTTCATCTAGTGTTCTAAAGTTCTGTATTTCATCAAAGAGCAATATAGATTGTGTTCCAGATTCCATACTGTGATCTTGTGACAAAATACTTGAAATAGTTGTATGCCACGAATATGCGCCTTTACTGGACAATTCTATTTCACAAAACCTGTCAAAAAACTTAATAGCCTTTACAAAACGTCTAACCAAATCTGTTTTACCTACGCCTGTTGGACCCCATAAACAAATAATAGAAGGACGAGTTAATAATTGAGGCAATATATACCAGACTTCTACCGCTTTTATTATTTTATCTATAATATGATCTATACCTACAAAATGTGCTTTGAGTTCTTTTGATACACGCTTTAATACTTGTTGCTTTTGTCTTATGTGCTTAATTAAAGATGCTTCAGTAAATTGCTTTTCCATATTCACTCCAATGTTTTTGTTATGATACAGGAATTAATTAACTTTTTCAGTTTTGATCGGCGTCATCGGTGTTTGATTAAAATAAAACTTTTCAAGATTATCTTTATCATTAAATTTTGTTTTAGCAATATTTAAAGCCTCTTCTTTATTTTCTGCTTCTGCCAATACCCCTATAATTGTAGTACTGGTGAAATACGTGATATATTTATCTTTCATATTTTTTCTCCATTTTTTACTACTATTTCTTCCACTAATACATCGTTAAATTCGTTTTGTGGGAAAGTAAAATAAACCTTAACAAAACAACCATTTAAATCTGTCCCATATTCCGGCGAAAAAGTAACAAAATTTAATTCAGTTATATCGTTATTTTGTTTTATTTTAAATGACATTTTCTTCCAATCATCTTTTTCTTTTAATGTTAATCCGGTTACGATTCCAGAAATCATAAATATAGGTTCAGGATTATTTGATGCACAATAAGGATATAAAGTATCTAATAACATATTTTTAGTTTCTACATTTACTGTTTTTGCTTTTAATTCTGCATCATAAAAACGACTTGATTCAGTGCATATATTGTGTTTTTCTAAATATTTTTGACAGGCATTATTAAATATTGTACTAGCATCATTTAATTTATCAGGATTTAGAATTATACCCGCTGCCTGTTTATGACCACCAAATTCAGTGAATAGTTCTTTACATGATGTTAATATCTCATATATATTAATATCGTTATTTGCACGAGAACTGCCTTTATATAGCTTTTCATGTAGTCCTGCAATTACAACGGGCTTCTTAAACCTTTCTACTAATTTAGAAGCCACTATACCCACTACTCCCACATGCCATTTATCATCATAAACTAAAATGCCATGTTTATACGCATCAATATTGCCATTTATCTTATTTAACGCTTCTTTTTCTATGCGTTCTTGTATACTCTTTCTTTCTTTATTCAGTTTATTTAAAAGCTCTAACATTTTTTCTGTTTGGTCTGAATTTCTTTCAATTAAGAATTTCAATACAAAATCTGGCGTATGTATTCTCCCAGGTGCATTTAGTTTTGGAACAACTTGATAAGCAATGTTCTTCTGGTTTAATCCGTTTGAAAATCTCGTAGACAATATAGAGTTTAATCCAGATCCAGATACTTTATTTAATGTACTGGATAATAACCCGTTTTTAACAATTATCCTATTATCTCCAATTATAGGCATTATATCTGCAATAGTTCCAATAGCGGCATATGTTAAATATTCTATGGGATCTATTCGTTTGGTTAATTTCCTTATTCCACGTATAAATTGATATACTAATCCGCAAGTACACATTTCACTTTTATTATCAATATGCCAATTAATTAATACGTTTGCAGATTTAGTAGCCTTATTTGCTTCAATTGTATGGTGGTCTATTATAATGATATGTTTTACGCCCCATTTTTTCAACTCCAATATGTGTTCTTCGGAATTAGAACCACAATCCAAAATAACGAGTAAGTTTGGCGGATTTTTAACGGTTTTTTTATAGTGTTCAATTGCTGTTTTATTTAGTCCATAACCATGTTCTAATCGTGAAGGTAAAAATGAAGTACAATCATGTTTTAATGTTTTACAAAGTTCATGAATCATTACAGAAGAAATAATACCGTCACTATCGTAATCACCAAAAGAAGAAATTGCACCTTTTTCTAAAATAACTTGACAGAATAATTTAGAGGCTTCCTTTACTCCATTCAGTGTATAAGGATCTGATAATGCATCATAATCACACTTCAAAAATTCATCTATATTATCAATATTTCTTTGGGATAATAAACGAGATATTAAACGGGGATTGTTTTTATTATATAACTCTTCTTTGTTTTTATTATATGGTCTTAATACGAACATACTTATATTATATACAGATTTTGAAAAGGGCAATTTGTTTGTTTTGAAGAAATATATAATAATGTCGCTAAAAAATAGAAAATTATATGCTCGTAGTGGTAAAAGAAATTGTGATTTATGTGACGCAATTTCGTTCCTTGTAGCACATCATATACGGGGTAGAAAAATAACAAATTATAATCACTTCTCTAATATTGCGTACATCTGCCCAAATTGCCATGATCGCACCCATCTTGGAGAGATTATTATTGAAGATTGGGTTATGACAAGTAGCGGAAAAGAATTATTATGGCATTATAAAGATGAAATTGGAATAACTGGCAGGGAAGCAAAACCCCATATATATTAACCGATATCTCTTTGAATATCTTCTTCACTTGCTAATGGCGCTACTGGTAAATCACTTTGTACTGTTGATCCTGTTGGTATTACTGGCTCTTGTTTTTTAGGAGTTATAGGCATTATAGGACCTGGAAATGGCTTGGGAGAAACTGGAAGGGTTGGATTTTTAAATGTTTTTTTAAAAGGATTAGGATCGTTTTTTACATTTTTTTTAAAAGGATAATAGTTAGGATCGTTTTTTACAACTTCATTAATATAATTATGTTTTATTTTTTCTAATTTATTATCTATTCCTACAAATTCTTCTAAATTTCTCTCCATTTCTTCAAAAGTCATAGCCCTCTTATACCAATTCATTTTATTTCTCCTTATTTCTCCGGAATATAAACTATATTCGGATAATCATGACCAGACCATCTATGCCCATTTTTACAAGAAAACCCATGCCCACTTTTCAAATCTTGCAAACCATGTGGACCTGCGCACCTACATTGAGAATTATAATACTCTCCACAAACGGGACAATATCTAAATTTATCTTTTTTAAAATCATATTCTTTACTAGCTTTTTTATACCAATTCATTTTATAGGATAATTTAATTAAATTCTAGAAATATACTTCAAAAATATAATTATGTCTTCCTACACCAAAAAACAAATATATAATATAATAAAAAAGCTTAATTATATGTTAAAAACACGCTCTGTAGACATCGTATTAAAAAGAAAACAACGTAATTATTATGGTGAATATAAACCCGATACAGATACTATAGAAATTGATTTTAGAAGAGATATTATACCCACATTAATACATGAGTGCTTACATAAATGGTATCCTGATTGGTGTGAAAGTAAAGTAGAACAACATGAAAAACACATAATAAATTCTATTACTGCAAAACAAGTAAAGAATATAATGAAAATGCTGGTTACTTATCTTTGATTCTTCTTATATTGTCAAATAATTCGGTTTTACCAAATATATCAGCGCCATAACCATCTAAACTTGGATCTTCTTTTATAGAATCATCAAAACTAATATCTTTTGGATCTGATAGTTCGGGCATTACTATTTTTTTATCTGAAGGAATACAATCATCAATAGATAACACATGAGATAAATCAAAAGTACTTATTTTCTTTTCCTTGTCAAATCTTTTTAACAAATATTGGTCTATATTGTCGTTTATTAGGTCTAACAATGTCTTTACTTTCAGTATACACAAATAATCAACATTAACATCTATATTTTTATTAATGTATTTTTTGCTTAAGTATCTTTTAATATTTGACATATATTTACTTAATTTGGGTTTAATTATGTCAAATATGTCGTTACTCGCACACGAAATCATTTTTACTATTTTGTCGTCTTCTAATAACCGTTTTATAAACCTTTTTCTAACAATTTCTTTTTCTAATAATTGCCTCATAGCCAATTGTGTTTTTTTGTCTGCGCGATTATATAGACTCTCTATATCAACGAGTTTTTGTATCTTTTTGGGCTTTTTAATTCTTTTTATCTTATTAATCTTATTATATTGCTTAATTGTTTTTTGCCTTTTCTTTTGGGCTAATTTAACAAGTTTTTTCATTTTTTTATCTTCATTACTTATAATGATTTTGGCATTTCTAGAATTTTTTATAGCGCTTTTTATTTTTTTAATTTGCATATTCACCTCTTTGTAGCATTATACAGATTTATTATCCCAAAATGCCCTTAATGCAATTTGAGCACAACGTTCCTGAAATTGTGCCCCAGTATCTCCATCACCGTCTTTAACTGTTTTTTCTATATAACTTGGGCAATCACACAGTATTCTGTTTGCTATTTTTAGTCTGCATTTATCATCTAATAATGGCAAAGCGAATACTCTATCAATTCTTCCTGGTCTGGTAGATATAAGTGTTCCATTAGCATCTTTATCAGTTCTTGGCTTACCTAATGCCTCATCTATATCCTCAATATGATTACTGGTTATAATTAAGAATACTCCATCTGCACTTTTAACACCCGACATACAATTTAAAAGGCAATCGAAGGTTAATCCACCACCCATTTCACCTAATTTATTTGTTCTTCCGGAAAATACGGCATCTATATCCTCTATCAAAGCTATACAGGGAGTGTGATTTAACATTTCTTCCCAATATTTATTAAATTCATTGTTCCCCATAGAGGCAATATCAAAAAGACAAATAGGAATTCTTAAATGTTGACCTATAGCCTTGATTAAAGAACTTTTACCAGTTCCAGGTTTTCCATGTAATAGCCATCCTCTACGCCACGGAATACCTTTTTCCTCAAACCATAACTGACTATCCATCCACCTATTAGCTTCTTCTATTAACCCGTCTACATATGGTGGCAACGCTAAATTTTTAAGTCCCGCATTTTGTTTGTCCTCTTCGCCAATATCATTTATAGTCCATTTTAAAAATTCAATTTTGCCACTTAATAATTCACTATTATCTATGCCGCACCCATTGTTTCCGCCTACAGCAATTGGACCTTTAGAGTCTTCTGAATACCCGCCATCACTAGTTTTATTGTTTTTCGTTATTCTTCCTTGTCCACAATACTGAATTATTTTAAATCTTGTACTTTGGTTACTGGATCTCTGTTTTACTTGATCGGTACTAGAATTATACTCATCTATAGCATCTGTTATAAGTTGTTTAAGTTCTATTAAGCCCCTAATGGTAGTTATCTGTGCGTTACTGACATCTCCTTTATTTCCAGATGAAGACATGCCAAAAACGACCACTCCCTTTTTAGAAATATATATAGACTTCATTCTATTCCATTCAAAACCAACAAGTCCATATTTTCTTCTTGGACGGACATAAAGAGTTTCACCACAGATGATTCTGGGCTGAAATTTTAATAATGAAAAATGTTTAGATAAATAAAAATTTACTGCAATAGTTATTTTGTAATGCTCTATGGTATAAGTAACAAAAACTATAGAAGAAATTCTCTCCCACACCCATTTTATTTTCTGCCATAATAAAGCAACAGTAGCAAAAATAGCTCCTCCGCCCATTAAAGTTGAAAAGTTTAAATCCATTTATCCTAATCTTTGTTTTATTTCAAAATCATTATCAACAAACGAAAACTCAACACAAGGCAACTTCCTACCACTTGCATCTAATCTATCATGATAGCTTTTTGGATCTTTAGCTTCTTTACTATTAATATCTATATCATTTTTTAATTCTTTTCGACATGAACAACCTCTAGGAACACAATCATCGCAATAAAAATAGTCTATATTGTCGTCTGTAGAAGCAATATAGTACCATCCTTTATCAGGGGTTTTATTACATAATACACATTCCCATTTCATTTATTTTTCTTTACTTTTTTTGTTATAATAATTTTTCAATGCCACATATAAATCCTTTACTTCGTCTGCACAAAGAGTATCTACATAGCCAACTCCATCACTCAAACCTATTTCACCGTTAGAAAAAAGACTCATATAACTGTTCGCTGTAAGGTCTATCTCGATGACTGACGGTATCTGCTTCCACAGCCAGTCCTCAGCATCACGCTTTGCTTTGCGCATCTGCCACCATGACGGCTCGTGCGCGATGTGCTGCCCATTGGCGTACTCGTCGTTCCCGAAAATCCAGCGAACAAGTCGCTGGAGGATATGTCTTATTTCGCTTCGCTTCATTCGTCAATCCTCAGCTTTCACGTTGGAGATACCGAGAGAGGCCAGGTCGCTACGATGCGCGATGCCGACGCCGACTGTCCGCCAATCGCCTGCGAAGCCGGAATCCTCGGCGCAATTTGCGCTTGCCTTGCGGCAGAGGCGTGCCAGGGAGTACGAGCGGATAAACGCTCGGCCAACACTTGCCCCGCGCCACGTCTTAATGACGCTCGCCCCTCGCTGCTCTCTCGGTCTCCAAATCATTCAGAATCTCCAACAACACGCCGGACCTTACCGGCTACCGCCGGAAGGTCATCGTGGGCGTTAGAATATAGTTCTTTTCGTTTTTCTTTACTCATGATAATACCATTATTATATATGTTCTACTTTCCCGTCAAGTTCTTTTATACAACTTATTAATTAACTCAAAAGCATTTATTTCGTTTCCAAAGCGAACATAGAAGTTTTCAGGAGATATTTCTAGACCTTCGCTGCTTTTATATAACTCTTTCAAACATTTTTCCCATTGAGCTTTTTTATTTAATCTAGCGAAGTCTTCCCATGCATTATCGCCACCATAACCCAATATATAGGGGTTTGGAAAACAAGTACACACGCTATAACTCGTTACTACTGTATTTTTATTGTCTGAAATTAAAAATTCTATAAGTTCTTTCCAACCACTTTGTTCACGATATATTTTGGCATCCAATCCACCAGATATTATGTCTGCGAACCACTCTCTATTTTTACCTTTAATGTAACTATAGATTTCACATTGGGCATGAAGTCTTGTTAATAATCTAATTTGATCAGATCCTATAGCCATAGCAGTATTCAATAAAACTTGCCATATATTTACTGGTTTATTATCAATAATAAAAAGCGGACTGCCAAAACCCCAATTAACTCTAATAGCAGTTTCCATATCATCTACTTCATGCCCAATTCTAGGATTAATTAGATATGATTCAGGATTTAATACAGAATATAATTTACTATAATTTTCTTTAACGTTTAATATGGAAAGTGCTAATTGATTAATATAGTGTCCTGCCAAGGCTCTTTCTGCGCCCCATATTTCTTTTTCGCCATTAATACTATGAAAATATATGCGTGACATTAGATTTGTATTACTTTCTCTTTATCAAATTCTTTAACTTCAAAATTTATAGCAATATCTCTGGTGTTTTGGATTATTTGGTTATTTTGTCCATGATATTTCTTTTTTCTAAGGAATTCTGCTAATGCGTATTGGGCTTTGAATTTAGAAGAAGCCATTACGACAAAATTATTACTCCAACCGATTTCGCTGAATAGGTAGTTTTTCATTTTATGTCTACTTTTGATTCATTTTTCTTCTATATGGGTATCAAGCCAATTATCTCCGTTTAAAATCCTGTCATGATTTCTTAAATCATCACAAGTTAATTCTCTATAAGAACTATCGCTCATTTTTATTCATTTATTTTACAGGCGAAAATAATTTAAGCAATATAAAAAGCGCCCAAAAAGAAGGACCACCAATTAACCAGAAATATTTTGGCTCTCCTTTATTAGAAAATATAGAGAATTTAGAAAGCAATATACATATACATGGTCCAATTCCAGTCCACAATATTAGCACTAGTAATATGGTTTTGAGGATCATTGTTATTCCTTTTGATTTAATCCATCAAATCTATCTTTTATTTTTATTTCTTTATTATCGTCTAATCTAATAAAAGTGTTGCCTTCTATATATTCTTCGTCCCATTCGCCATCGTCTAACCCCCCAAAACTAAAAAGCTCTGGAATAGTTTCTCCATGACCATTAGGAACAGTTTTAGGTATATCCCATATAACATTATTACATGTAGAAACATATAAATATTTAGTGCCATTTACATCAATTTGAGTAATAAAAGTATCAAAATTAACTGATCTAAATGCTAAATTAGAATCGCCTTTGAGTATTTTGGACAGATTTGATTTTAGTGTTTTATATATTTCTTCATTATCTTGTAGTAGTTTTTCATCTTCTTTTATTAATTCTTTTTGGGCGTCAGATAGGGGTTCTTTTGGCAGATTTCTTTTGGCATAGCAAATATCTTCTTGATAACAATTTTTCTCATATTGATAACGTGCTTCAATCATATAGTCTGCCAAATCCCAAGTTGTAGGAAACTCTTTTGTAGACACTATAAAAGAGCAAGAGGAGGAATTAGATACGAAGCCTATTCTGGTTTTCATTTTTTCCACCCCCTCCAAGGTTCTTTTACTACTTCTTTCATTTCTTTTGTTAATATGCCAGTTTTCTTATATGTCTTGAGAATTTTTTCTAGTGTTTCGGCCATAAATTGTGCATCTTGGGCTTCATTGTAAAATTCGTACATTTCAACTTCAACACCTTCTATAATTTTTTTTGTTAAGTTTTTTCATATCTTACCACTCCTGTACCCGTATATATTGTACATCCTTACAGAATCTAATCAAGTTAAATCTTTCCATATCTTTTAAAAAACCAATTGAGTCATTTTCAGTTCCAAATGTAAAACCAGTAGAAAACAATAGAATTTTAGAAGCTTCTTTAACAGATAATATACGGTTTTTATTCATGTATTTTTCAAATAAAGTATGTGCCTGAGAAAATGGCGTTGCTCTAGTTTTCATATTATCTCTATTTTTGGTATTAATGGTTTGTGTTCTACCACTACCGCTTTACAATCTTTTTTGCTGCATTTAGGGCATGGATTGTTATTATAAGTCGTAATATTGAACTCTTTATAGCGTTCGTTAACTAAAATAGGAATATAGCCTTTTCCACCGCAATAGCTACATAATTCTTTTGTTGCTTTTGCCATGTTATCTCTCTTTTAATATTTTCATTTATTTAATTTTGACCGTTATATAATTATCACACAATATTGAAAAGTTAACGACCTCATTAATTTTATATTTTATCAAAGCATTTTCTAATTCAGTGTGTAATATATCCTTAAATTCTCCGTAATTTTCCCATTTAAAATCTTGAACTTTTATTGGTAATTGACGCCAACCACCTTGCATCAAACTATAAATTCCGCGCCAAGGTACAAACTGCTTTTTAAAATCAAAACTTATTAATGGAAGATTTAATTGTTGAACACTCATTGCTTATCTCTTTCTATTTTACAATCCATACTGATATTTTCTTTATCTCTTAATATGTCCAAAATATCTTCAGCACTTTTATTATTTTTATATAAATGAATAATTTGCTCACGTTTATTATTTAGATTAATATAACCAATTTGCTTATCTTTATAATAAACTGGTACTTTTTTAGTCATAATCATCCTCAAAATTGCAACGCTCTGTCCATTCTTTGCCACAAATATTACATCTTCTGGTATCTCTTTCCCCATTACATTCAATAACCTTACTATTTTGAAAACACGCTTCTGTACGATATGGTAAATCGTGTCCTTTGGGTAACTTCTTTTTTTCTTCCATATTAATTTGCCTTTCTACACATTATTCTCCTACTGTTTATTTTCTATATCTTTATCGCTCAAATTTATACCTGTAGTTAATGTCCACAAAGAATCCGAATCAACAGGACCAGCCATATGTGCATTTTTGTATCCAATTAGCCCATCTTTTCTAAACACCATCTCAAAATCAAAGTAATTCTCTTCCATTTTAATTGTATCATTATTCAACCATTCTACAACTACTCTCATCGGACCAGTTGAAACATCATTATTTTTACAAACAAAAGAAAAACCAGGATTATGCAATTTTTGAAGTTTTTTTATCATCACTATATTGCAAATACAAAGCACAGATAATGAAAGCACAAGCATTGTTATAATTGTTTCAAATTTCATATTATTTCTCTATTTCAATTTTTGCAATAGCTTTAGGATTAATAAATGCACTATTGATATCAAATGGTTCTATTTTCTTACCGGTTTTTTGTTGCATTAATTTTAAATTCAAGTCCCATCCATTTTCACAGCCTATTAAGCCCACCTGCATTTCCTGTTCTATTTTTCTAATTGTTCTTTCGTCTTTATCTAATAATACGGTTACTCTGCCAAAATATGCATCTGCTGTGATTGTTCCAGTAGAAACTCTTATAGAAGTTGGATTTAACCCCATTACATAATTTAATGCCAAATTATTCCATGGTTGTCCCCACAAAAATTCTAAAACTCTTACAACTGCAAAAGACCATGATTTAGATTTTTTAACAGCAACTCCACAAGTATTTTTGTATTTATCCGCCTTATCAAACTTATAACATTCGGTGGAAGCGCTTGGCAAATAACACGGACCAGTATTCTCATATATTTTCCACCCTAATTTAAGTTTTTTAGGATCGTCTGGAGGAATAATTGTTATATCATTTTGCATATTCACATTCATCATATGCCTTCCCTTCCGCACTATCTATTTCTTCTGGAGAATATTTAAGTAATGCCTCTAATAGTCTTTTTCCATTATTTGTTAACCATGCACACCTAATAGATATGCCATGTTCTATAAGGTTTAATCTATCAAATATGCCCACTAATAAATAAAATATACCAACACTATCATACAAAGTTTCATAAGACTTTTTTGGATTTTCTTCTGAATTTGTTTTTAGCCATTTCAAAAGAAACAGAATATTATAATGTACTGGTCCAAATTCCCAACAACCGCACATATTGAAAGCATTATAGAAATATGCTTTTAAATTAATTGGCGTTAATTCTTCTGGTAGTGTTAAATCATCCATATCAAGACATCCTGATTAATATAGAACGTACAACTTCTTTATTTTTTCTGATTAAAACGTATTCTCTTTCCATCATTTTTGGAGCTATATCAAAGTCACTAAAATGTATTATCTCACAGTCTTCTTTAAAATTATCTTTAACCTCATCTACAACTTCCTTAGTAGCATTTTTTATATCTTCAATCGGCAAAAAAGAAAATTCCTCGTGATACAATTTTAAATCATTTTCGGTCCAGTATTTAGTAAAATCTTCTACAGAACTAAATTTTGCCTTTATTGTTTCTGGAAAAATATTTCTTCTGTTAACGCGCACAGTATCGTTATTAATATTATTTGTGCCAACACTGTCTACCGCTGATTTTTTTGATTTTTTCCTATTGGGATATATTTTGTTAATTAAACTGGCATACTGAGATTTAACGTTTTTAAATAGTTCTAAAAAATAAACACCAATCTCGGTGTTATTTTGTATATGCGTTTCTATTTCTTCAGGACAAAAAGATTTTAAACTGTTATAGATGTATTCGTCAATTAAAACTTCTATGTCTTTTTTATTATGTTTTGCTCTCGACATAAACTCTCTTATAAGTGCATTCATTTCAGACGAATCTAACAAATAATCCCTGCTTGCGCTTATTCTTTCTAAAATTTGCTCAGGTGTGTTCATATTTTATTTCCCTTATATCTTTTAGCGCCAGGATTTTTATCGTGTTTATAATATTCAAATTGCTTACAACCGTTAGCATTTTTTAAAACATATGGACATTTGCATTTTTCGGGGTTATTTGTGTCATCTTCAAATACTTTCTCAGTACACAAAAACCCATATTTTTCATCATCTGTTTGATATCTACAAAAAGTATGAGGACTATCCCAATCACCATAAATATTTTTGTCTCTAAATTTCATAATTTTCTTTTTCTATACATTGTTGGAGGACGTTCAAAATTCCATCTACTACAATTAAAACAACGTCTATAAGATCTTTTGTGATATTTACAAGATTTACAATATGTTTCATTTGTTTTATACATTTTTTAAAAACCTAATTAGCCATTCTCTTGTGAAACACCTATTATCTTCTAATAGATGTTTGAGTTCGTCCATTTTACATTTAGCAATCGTCGCATCTTTAATATCCTGCCAATATTCTTTTTCTGATTTGCCATGTTTTATACAAGAAGAAGGAGATTTGCAAACACCCTTACAGATTCTCTCATAAGCGCAATTTTTACCGTTATCATTATTCATGTTTTAGCACTCTATTGGTGTTTTTCTATCAATCACTACAAAAGGTTCATAGCCTAGTTTTTTAGTAAGTAATGAGGCTAATCCAAAAGGACGATTTGAAATCCATTCGTCTTTTAAATCTATTGTTTTACCATCTCTCATTATCAATTCTGTTCCATGACAACCTGCGTGAAAATCCCAATAATTACCTAAAAATATCTCATGCCTTCCATCCATTAATCTTGCCATTTCTGAAGGCTTATAAAGTTCAAGTGTTAAATGTCTTTTTTTCAAAATAAATCTCCTTGTTTCGGTATATCCATTATTTTTATATTTTGTACTTCTTTTCTTCTTTTTTCAATCTCATCATCTGGTACTCTTAATGTATGATCACAACTAGAATGCCATAAATGATTTCCTTCCCAATTACTAAGTGGATACTCATTATATCCAAATCTTTTACCGCAAACACAACATCTATCAAACAAAAATCTTAGAATCTTTTGTAATGGATGTATTTGAATCTTCCAGTGCCAAATATGCCATTTAGGATGTTTATACCATGGACGAGTACCCCTTAGAATATACCCATAAACTATATCTGCCATTTTATGAATCCACACTTTTCTTATCGTTTCGGTATATTCTTCATTACAGGCGTTTTCAAATGTTCTATATAATCCTTCATTAAGTGAATCCATATTATTATCGGCAAAGAACAATATATTAAATAGGTTTTTTTGCATATATTTCTTTGCTTTATCCCAATTATTATGAAATACAATGAATGCCGCTCTATAGAACATATTTAGAACTACGCCTTGCAAAGTCATATTAATTTCACCAGTAGGCTTAAACCAACCAGTATAATAAGTATGTTTATTATCTGATACAAACATAGAGTCCCAATTAAACTCAAATTCTCTTTCAATTTTCTCCAGTATTTTCTTATCGCCATGTCTACTACGCATAAACCAGCCGCATGAGTCGTCTGAGCCATCTTTTTCAGGATCAACATGCCAGATAGTAATAAATGATTCTCTATAATTTTTATCAAATTCGGTTTCTATATAGTCTTTTCCATTCTTTGGTTTTGCACGATACTTCCAAGGATATTTAATCTCAAAAGCAACTGTCATTGGATCGTGCATAATTATCCCTCCCCTAATGCGGCTAATCCAAATTCGCTTGCATGTGACTTAACTATATCTTCCATTTCAAAGAGAACATTTTTATTAACTATGCCCTTTTTACCCTTATTTTCTTTAGTGAGAATATTTTCATAAATATTGTCCCATACTTTAATATAGGCTTTTTCAATTTGTTTTCTTTGTTTTATTGTCAGATTTTTCATATTATTTCCTTGTTCTTGGAATAAATATTTTTATCAAACATTTTTAATCCTAGCAATTATCATTACTAATGTACTGAATAAATGTGGAGAGCTTATTATAATGAATACCCAGTTGTTCAAAGATTTTATTCAGTTCTTTATCTAATTCAGGATTTTCACATATTTCTTTGAATATACCGTCGTCTAAACTATCTAATGACTTCCCGACTATTAGATCTTTTACTTCGTCATCAGGCTCATGCTCAAAATAATTAGTGTCTGGATGTATATTTAACTGTAATTTCTTTTCTAATTCCCAAGAAAACACACCGCCCTTTTTTAATTCTGGCATATAGTCTATATGCTTTTCAAATTCTTCTCTTGAGATTCTTATGCCTCTAATTATAAAAGAACTACTGGAACTATTAGATACAAAACCACTACGAATTTTCATATTATCTCCTTATTCTAATCCCTATCTATATTCTATATGTTTTTCTATCAATTTAACACTATTTGAAACTTCGGTTGTTTCTAATGCTAATAACAAATATGCGGCAGATGAACCGAAATCCACAACACTATTTAACATAATTGTAGAAAACGTAGAACAGAATGTGTTTTTATCCATTATTGTATGTTTCTTTATATCGTTATATACCTGTTCTTCTTGTTTCCATATTGAAAAATTAGGTTTTGAATTTTTTATATAAACATCAAATAATAAACAAAATGCTCTATCAAAAACATCAATGCCATCTTCTATAGCTTGTTTATATGTCTCATCATCTATTTGCCACTTTATTATAAAACTAGCAGAAGAACTATTAGATACAAAACCATTACGAATTTTCATATATCGTCTCTCCCATATATTTTATAAATTATATCACATGGCGTTAATGTTTTTTCGTTTTCTCTTCTATAATAACCACTAAATATCACTTCTTGATATCTATGTTCTTCATTATAAACATTATGATTGAAAGAAACTAATTTTAATCCTTCAATAATATGTGATTTATGTTTTGCCAGCTCTATTTCTTTATCATTTTCTTCTTTATTAACATCTAACATGAAACTTAAAGAATCAGTATTAATTTTGAGTGCTTCCTTGATAAGTATTTTTTGTTTTTTGGGATATAATGGGAAGGATATTTCAATAAAGCTTTTCATTTTATTTCCTTTCTTCAGGATCATTAGTATATTCGCATGTGTCACAATAAAAAATCTCTTCGGTTATAAACTCAAGCCAACCACCACATTTAGGGCAATAATAATCTCTATCGGAAAAATACATAATTACCTTTTGAAATCATAAACAATAACACTTATATCTTTAGCGCACAAATTGTTTTTTATTAAATCTTCAATAATCTCCCAATCTCCTCCCGCTAATCCACAACCAAAACGTGGACAATTTACAGTGGCATTATATTTCTTTGCCACATCAGATACTTTTTGCAAACATGATTCTATTGCATCATATCGTATTGGAGGAATATTGTTGTAAAAACCAGTTCCATGCTGTCCTATCATATTGCAAACAACAATATCTTTTTCTACTTTTACAAATTGAACTTGACCTAATTTATATGGATTATCATTAGATTTACTAACGCTCCACTTTCTATATTGCTCTTCAGGTTCTTTCCAGCGCTTTGAAATGGCTAAAACAAAACCCGCTCCCCACCTTCCTGGAATACAGTCATTACAACAGTGAGTTATTATTTTGTTACCTTCGCCAATAGGTCTTGTAGCATCACCCGTAGTGTATTGGATTTCTTTCATAGTATTTATTATACACGTAGTTTAGAAATGTCAAATTTTTCTTCTGAACACCCAAAAATACGAGTGATTTTTTCGTGCATGTAGTTGCCTGTCCCATCGTTTGCAAGGAATTGTTTTTTGCACCAATACAAATAAATCTTCAGCGAAAAATCCACGATTCATAGCTAACTCATAAATCTCTATATGGTTCCACTTATTTTTGCCACTTTCTATAATATCTTGACACTTAATAATTAATATGCCCTTAATTTTTAATATTCTTTTAATTTCTTTTATTCCATCATCATATAACCTTAATACGTCGTTGTTGCTCTTTAATCCATCTGTTATATTATTGTTATAACTATTAGAAATAGACTTTTTGATTGTATTGCTTGGATTATAAATATAGGGAGGGTCTAAAATAACACAATCAAACTCTTCATCTTTATAGGGTAAATTTCTAAAATCAGTACCGTTATTTAAATCGGATTTTATTAAATTATAATAAGCTATATTAACTTGTTTCCAGAACACTCCATTGCCATAAGTAACATCGGCTATTTTAAATCCCTTTGGACAATATAAAGAAATAATATCTTTAAATATTTCATCATTTGAACCAGTTATTGCAGAAAGTATCATTGTTTTTCAAATTCGTTCATATTCGCCCACCACCAAAAACCAGTCTGTGTAAAAAGCATAACTAAAATCAAAGTAATATATGCCCATCTAGGAGGTTCAATTGTTATATAGTCAAACTTGCGCCATTCTTTAATCTCATAATTCATGATTATTTCTTTTTCAATTATAGGAATTATTGAATCATTAATTGGATTATTTAAAAGTATAGTTTCTAAATTTCTTTTACAAATTGTTTTCTCCGTCCATCCGTAAACATAGGACCATATTATGTTGGTTCTATTAAAACCATAACACAATACAACGTCGTTTTTCTTACCGCCAACCCACTTCGCTTCTTGCCATTGACCCAACATACTATCTGCACTATTAAATCCTATCATTATAACATTTACTTTTTTCTTTGCGCCTAAACGAGTATTCATTAAATCCCATTCTCTAGGCGTAATTTTAGATACCCCCAATAATCTATCAGAAGCCATCCAATTAGGGTTTTCAGGCCATTCATAAACAGGTGCATTAGTTGGAACTTTGGCAAATGAAAATAATGTAGGAGCAGCTTTTACTTTATTTTCAAAATATTTTAATGTAGTAACAGGGTAAATATAACCAGTTTTATTGCTTGTTCTATAAATATTATTATCGCCACCATCAAAATCACCAGATAAATAATTACAAGATTGTTTGCCACCATTTTCTACTAAATTACCGAAATTATGTTTTATTTCACAAAAAAGCTTATAATCAATTCTACGCTCTTCTTGTATTGTCCCAAAATCTAAATAAGCTACCCAATGTTCAGGATGTGTATCGTGATGAGTATCTGTATAGGTTCTAGTTGTTACATTGCCTTCGCTATCTGTTTCGGTTTCGGTATGAATTTCTGTATATTCTTCTGTCCATTTAGGAAAATGACATACATGGGTTATTTTCCCGCTCCACGATTCTTGGTCTGAAACCATCTTATAAATTGCTACTCCGTGCATTATAGCCGACAATATTAGAGCTATGATTGTACCACCTATCCATTCTTGCCACACCACCCTTCTATTACATATAAAAAGTATTCCTCCTATAATTGAGGGTACTAATGCAATAAAATAAAACACATACATAATCTGCCCCGCCTTATAATTTAAAATCAACCTTTCTAATATTATACATATTATTATACTAACCAATATCAAAAAGTCAAGAAGGATTTTGTATTTTTTTATAGGTATAACAATGTTATACAAGAAGATAGCAATGAAAAAAAACAAAATAATAGCAATTAGAATAAATAAAAGCGATTTTATGAAGATAAAAATTCTTAGAAATAAATATTTTATATCAACGTCGGATCTATTTAGAAAAACAATTGGTGAAGTATATAAAAAAATAAAGGGGTACAGTGAAACAAAACATTGATTGGAGTATGGTGTCGTTGGGCCAAAAACCGGATTCTCAAATAGCCCGTGAACTAAACACGTCCAGAAGACGTATTTGTTATGTAAGAAAAAAACTTAGAATTCCTGCTTTTACCGGCTTTATTTTGACCCAAGAAGGAAGTCCGTGTAGATCTGTTTATGAGGGGATGTATGATGCGTATTTACATTGGCAAAACATAAAACATGGTCATGAAATCTCCGTCAAAAACTTACCCTATATCGCTGATTTTAAAATAAAAAACACATATGTAGAAATTTTCGGCATGACCAGCTTTAAAAAATATAATAAAAAAATAGAAAAAAAGAAAAAAGACTACATGCGCCACAAAATAAATTTTAAAGAGATAAAAATAAAAGAGATCGAAGAATTATATAAAAATTGTCCAATAAAAGTTAATTTCAGAGAAAGATTTTGTATAGATTGTAAAAAGTTGATAACCAGATCTTATTATGGGCGCTGTCATAGCTGTTACATGTGCAATTATCATAAGCGCCCCATTTACAAGAGTATCTGTAAAAAATGTGGTAAAATAATATTGTCTGACCGAAAGGCAAAATATTGTAGCCATAAATGTTATTGGGAAGACTCAAACAAAATAAAATGGCCAAGTAAAAAAAGACTAGAAAAAATGTTTACCAAATATTCGTGGAGAAAGGTCGCAAAAAAACTAGGTGTAACACTGGCTGTGGTTCAGAGAAAATCAGATAAATTGGGGATAAAAAGGCCAGGCAGAAAGAAAAGACTTTTATCGCCCATCAAAATAAATCAATTTTAATACTGAATTTTGGGCTATATTGACGACGGTACTATCTCCATCGCCAACATAGCCTTCGACATCACCCATCGCAACGCAGAAATATTCTTCCATTATTTCTCTGTACTTTTGAATACGTTTACATCATCGTCTTTACCAGTTTCAAATGTCTTTTCGGTTTTAGATGATGTTACGATTTTAACATCGATAGGCTTCTTCCCAAACATTCCCAAAATAATGTTAGACGGGAAGGTTCTAAGCATTTTATCATGTTCTCGCTTTAAGTCTAATAATTCTTTCTGGCGCATTGCAAAGCTATCCCTTGAGCCTACAATAATATTCTGTAGGTTCTCAAATGTCTTCATATCTACATTTGGAATAGCTTCGTGTAATGCGTTAATAAAACTACCGCTACCATCCCTACCCTGAGATCTGGCATCTGCGTAACCAACAAGTATTTCTTTAATGGCATTTTTCTGCGCATCTGTAACTTGAGCAACCTGTGATATTTTCTTCCACATGTTGTCAAATTCCGAGGTATTATCAACTTGTTTTTGCTCTATGGTCACTCTTAATTGTGCTTCTTGATTATAAGTACCAATAAGCATACTACCGATAACTACGACAATTAATACCAATATACCAAGTATTCCCAATCCAACGATGCATCCCTGATTCATTTTATTTCTCCTTTTAGTTATGTATTTCTATTTTTGCCTATTATACCCATACTATCTTTAAAATCAAGAAATTTATTCAAATTTCATTAGTCCACTCTTTTACGAAGGAAGCATCTTTTCCATCAAGGTACACTATATCGTCAGTAACAGAACAAGCCTTTAATAAATGTTCAGCTTGTTCTAATTGCTCCATCCCATATACCAACCAATAAGGGGGGAATATAAGGAACACATGAATTCTTATGCATTTTCTTTTCTGCCTGTTCTTTAGTACGTGTTTTCAGTTTAAACCAAAGAAAGTGTCGTGGCTTCATGTATTCTTTTAGTGTATTTTCGTAAATAGAATGTCTTTTATTTTCTATGTGTTGAATGGCTTTTTGTGCAGCAGCTTTAACTATTGGAGTAGAAACAGGAAATAGACTCATTTTAATGCTCCTTAGTATGTCATACAATTTAGGGGATACATGTCCATTAATTTTGCATCTTCCCATACTTTTCTTTCAAGCCTTATCAATGAGTCTATAAGGGTTGCTGATATTGGGGGATTCTTGATTAATATTTTCCCTATAGTTGAATAAACGGCACTCTCATAATCTAAACTTCCCGTCTGACGTATAGAGTTAATATTGGCACTAATCCAATCTCTTAGATAATGTTTTATAAGTAAAGATAGTTGAGCGATATCTATGGGAACGTCTATGTGATCTGTATTGTCTTCCTTATTAAGAGCAGCAACTATTCTATCTGCAAAGTCTCTGGATAGGTTGGTTTTAGCTATTACGGTCATATTAAATGCTTCCAATATTTCCCATTCTCCGGTAAAAAGTATTTCTTGAGAGCCATCAGTTGTTCTATCATGTGGTTTTACTTCTCTTGTCAAACATATCATTTTAATGCTCCTTAATTTTTGTACATGTTTATTATAGATGGAAAGTTGTTAAAGTCAACAAAAATTATTTCCTCAACGCCTCTATTATACTGAAAGGTTTATAGCCCAATTTCACCACATAATCATTTGTTACTTCATTAATTTTTGGTCTTATTTTTTCAAAAGCAAAAGCATAGCCGTCGTGCCATGCTTGAGAATTAGAGTTAATAATGGGACTACCACGCAAACAATCTACTATGCCATTTTTAAATTCATGAGCGATGGCGTATTTGTCAACTGTTGATTTTTGGTTTTTCATTTTGGACTTTGTAAATTTTCTGTTATAGACATATCTGCGTAATACTTTTCGTTTTCTTTCTCAAATTGTTCTATGCAGTCTACTATCTCATATCCGTTCTTTGATCTTAAATCATCCATAAAAGCATGATCCCACACACATCCTCTACCTGTTTGATGCATCCAGAATCTATAGGTCAATAAATGTTGTGCCATTATTTTATCTGTACCACGAATATAATAATTTGTTTTGGGATCATAAATACAATCTGACATGAGATAAAAAGCACTATAAATATGAGCTATTGCAGGTTTAAGGCAAAATTCTCTAACATTAGTATCGAAACATCTTTGAATATTCCACTCTTGAAGCCCTTCTCTTGAATTCCTAATAATTTCTTCCATGTAATCTGGGGGTATTGCAAACTGAAGATTTTTTACCCATACCTCATATTTTTCTGGCAAAGATGGGGAAAGTGGAATATTCTTATCTTTCCAGTGATCTCTTAACCACTTATTATGTTTCTCTTCGCACTTTTGATCTTTTATTGTCCAATCTAGATAATAGAGAGATCTTTCTGTTTTGGATATATCGTTATTAAATACTGTATGTCCGATATATTTTAGATGGGGAAAAACGAGAGAACTAGTAAGATTACCTAACATATAACGTCTCCTATATTAACCTATTTTTTATAAATACTCTAAACCATTAGAGTACAACCAAATATATTATACATTAACTTCCTAATATTTTTAAACATTTTAATACTGTTTTCTTATTTAATGTTGTGGGCTTTGTTTCGTCGGTGATTGAAGCATTTTTTAGTTCTTTAAAAGCCTTATATAACTTAGGATCATCTTTTACATCTAAAAATGAATCATCTGAGTTACATGCAAAATTATCTAATGTCATTCTTAAAACTTCTTTATGATATTTATTGAATTTCATATTACACGTCCTTATATTATTATTTACCCAAAAATATTATACATTAATTTCCAGTATTCACAACAGGAAAACCGCACCATTCCGAAGGTATTTCTTTTGTTTTACTTCTAGCATAAAGAGCAAAACGACCATCTGGCAAACATGGACCTATTAGCGCAATACCCTCATTACCTAAATAATTTTGTAATGATTCAGCAGCACCAATTGGAGTCTTAGGGTCCTTTTGGGCCTTTCTTATATCAAAAATCAAATCTACTGCCTCATTTATGTTCATTTTCATTCCTCAAATCTAAATCAGGACAATATCTGGTTTCTACATCATATTTACCATACATACTTGCTTCTTGTTCGCAATAAATAATTGGTTTCTTATTTTGAAATACTATTGATGAATAAGCAACATAGTCTCTTCCAACAACTGTTATTAAGGGAAAACCACGATGTATTTCTGCTGACCAACAGTATTCTTTTCCATTATGTTTGTCTAAAATATTTAGTGGAATCTCTCTATCATCCATCTCAATAAAATCTACGATGCAGTCTAGGTCTTCAATTGTATGAAATGCCTCGCTTAAAATTTCAGGAGTTAATTTGCCCTTTCCAGTTTTCTTTGGTATAGAATATTGCTTGTAAGTAAAATTGGGTTGCAACGACTTATTTCTGTGTTTTTCGCACCAATTAATCCAAAATGAACGATCAATTTCCCCATGATAAGAACCATTATAATCGGTTTTTTTAACTTGCCACTTGTTGTTTTTAGCATGATCTATAAATTCTTGAGGGAGAAATATATCGTGTTCAACAATATAATGTTCTAACTTTTCCGGCCATATATAAGCCCCATCTGTAAGACACCGTGTTCCCAATATTTTATCACATATTCTACATGCAGAATATCCCTTCCATGCAATAGCTGAATTTCCTTTTGCGACATAATCAGCTAGTTTTAACATGTCGGGCAATTTCTTTTCACTAACAACTTCTTGAGGATAAATAAACCTTTCTTCAAAAGGTTTGTCGTTCCAATAACCTACGGCAATGAGTTTGGTCATATTATTGCCCTTTCTATAGAGTTTTCTAATTATCGTCCAAGTTTATTCTTCATATTTTCTATTAAACTCATCAAACATTCTTCGTTCATTTCTAATTTCAATACAAACATTCTTCAATAAAGCATCTAAATCAATGAAATCTGAATCGGGGTTTGGTTTATTAGAATATCTGCTTACAAATACAATTTCTGTTTTGCTGCCATCTTTGGGTTCATTCCATTTATCAAAAAATACAACCCCCTTCTCTTCCCACCATCATACTCATTTAATAATGTTGCATAATGAGACTGAAGAGATAATGATTCTTTAAGAGCATTATATAGCTCACTTACAGAATACTTTTTCGTTTTATTCAAACCACTCATTTTTATCATCCTCCAAATACGTCATGCTATCAAAATCTATATTTTCAAGCATTTTTTTATAGCGAACAAGTTGATTTATAGATGGAATATTTTTCTTCCATTTCATAAATATCTTATCAGATGGTAAAACGCACCCATCTTCATCAACATTATTTCCCATTAACACATCATATTCTTTATCGCTTATTGTTGGCGGCTTAGATTTAAACAATATATAGAAAGAATGCCCATGACAATCCTTACCATTAGATTCCATATCAAAACAACCCTTTTCAATTCCTATTTTGACTGTTTTTTCATCAATTTCGTGTACTCCGTCTTCTCTATAAAAAGTAAAATATGATCCGCATTCGTTACAGCGCATTAAGCGAAGTAAATATCCGTCATTTTGATAAGGAATAACATCGCTAAATTTTGTTACACTAGCGCTTTTACATTTTGGGCACGTAACAACTCTAAGTTCTGCATCATCTCTACGAACTGTGTAATAACTCATTTTAATTATTCCTTTTCATATTTATTCCTCAAAAATTTTACAACGCACCAAAGAACTTCTAATATCACTCCAATCTATATATTTTTCATCTATATCGCCATTAGGACCATCTTCAATAATTTTTTCTAATATTTTGTCAAAAGACTCATTTCTGCAAGGAGAACTAACGCAATTAAAAATCGTATCTAGTATCAATTCATTATTGGGAGAGCGACCACTATTATAAAGTGTTTCATTGAAACTGTCTTGGTTTAAAAATGTAGTCATAATATAAGTTTGAAGTATTTTTTGTTCACCAGTTTCATAATTTGTATTATTCATAAATACTAAAAAAGCAAATAGTGGATTTGGTGCTAGTGGACTATATAATTTTTTCGTTTGTATATGCAATCGTTCCATTTTAATTATTCCTTCTTATATTCACTTTCTTCACGATCTCTTACTTTATAGGGTTTTCCATCTTCGCCCAATTCTAATTCTGGATAGCTTATACCTTTTTCGCCACTATTTAAATAGGCACTATGCTCTTCTTCCCATATCAATCTTACGGTTTCTTTTTCTTCTTCAGTTAAATCGCCGTCATCTGAACCATCTCCATCCCAAGCACTACCTTCTGCTTCAAACCATCTTTTAATACAACGTTTTAATAATTTTTTATAATCTACTCGCATTTTTATTCCTTGTTTTTGGATTTTTAGGACATGCGCCAAATGGATCAACCATACCGCCACTTCTACAAGGTCCCATCCAACAACCACAACCATATTTACAATCACTAGTTACATCATGATCTGGATCATATTCGTGTGGACCAAATTTAGTTTCATCTACCTTAAGAGCGTGTTTCATGCCGTCATATTCCCACCAAACAGCCATTCCTTTATCTATTAATTCTGTTATAAGCTTATCTTGTTCGCATTTTTGTTTTTGCCATTCTTTGTGTACGGTAGAATTTTCACAATCAATAGCATCTTGTTTATTTAAGTATTCTTTGTGGCATATTTCGCATACATATTTAATAACTTGTTTCATTGTTCCCCTCTAAATAATGTCGCCACTATCTTGGACGTTTATGGCGACTAAGAGATGTACTAAATACAGAATAGAATTAACTATTCCTTTTACTTCAAGTCTCCTTTTATTTCCATACCATTATTTCTATCCTTTTTCAATTGCCTATACATTATGCCGCTTGTGTCATAAGGATTTATTTCGTAATGATAGCCTTTCATTGGATATAGTTCGTAGGGTCTATTTTTTGGGATAAACAATGATAGTTTTCCCCTTTGATTTCTTGGAATAGATAGGTCATATGGATTTTTATTTTTCAAATTCTCTCCCATTGTTCAACATTGTTATTGTCTATTATAGCAAAAAAAGGATTGGGTTCAACCATTTTCTTCAATAAAGAATCATCAACCTCAAACCTGTTATTAAGTTTAATTTGAAGATATTTCATTTCAAAGACTAATTGCCCCGCATTAACATTGATTTTATAAGTATGATCAGTGGGATACAACTTGCTCCTATTAAACTTGTATCCTCTTCTATCACCTTCGTCTGCTATATAATGGAGATATTGATTAATTGCACCTACTGGATCTATATGGTTTTTGAAACGAATTAGTTGCGAATGATTTTTATAGCCTTTCGTTTTGCCCTCTAATACTTTTCTAGCCAATAAACTTTCTCTCCAACACGCTACAAGTCTTTTGGCATCTAAATATTTGGGATGTATGCTCCAAATTCTCATATTAAAAAATGGATCGGTATTATAGATCGGTTAATATGGCAACAAACACTACAATACTCGCAATAAACCCAATAATTATTATACCACACATTATACCACCTATCCAATTCCAGTACATTTTATGACTCTGCAAAAACCAAGAACCAGATATATCACTAATAAGCAATTTAGCATCGTCTTGTTCCTGCGCAGTAATTTGTTGTATTGCCTGATTATATTCAAAGCTATCAGACTTCATCTTTTTAATTTCGGATAATCTCTTTTGTAGTGTTTTTAATGCTTCAATATTATTTTGTGTTTTATTTTGCAATGTAGGGTAATATATTGCATTATATTCAGCAAAATCATTCTTATTGCTTTCTATTGCCTGTACAAATAAATTAATATAATTTGCTTTTGCTTCCAATGTAGAACTTCTATCTGCTAATTCCCAAAAAGATCCATATTTATTTTCCCATTCGTAATTCACTCGTACACAGCCTCTTATAAATAAAAAAGACCACGCAAGAAATAATAAAAATATAAAACTAAATATTCCTTTGAACATTTTTATCTCCCGTTTTTAGTTCACTTTTATTAATTATATCCATCACAAAAAGCATAGTTTCTTTAGACATAGAGCCATTATTAAAATCATCTAATATTATATCTTGATGCCTTAGTTTAATATCTTCATGGCATTTATGTAGAGACTTATCAAAATTATTCAATAATTCTTCAATCTTCTTTTGAACTACAAGCACATATTGCTCATTTAAGGTAATATCTATATTAAAATCTTTATATAGTTTAGAACATAGTGCTGCTTGTCGATTAATGTCCAGTGCTTTAACCATATATATTAAACTTGACATACTCTCCAATAATCTTTTTTGATATAAAACACTTAAAACCTGTATAGGAATAAGCTTTTCAAATTTGTCTTTCGTATCTTGTCCAGCCTTAACCAATACCTTCTCATTAAACTTAACTTCAAAATCTTTTACGTGTTTCTCCACAAAAGGCTTGAGATCAACCATTGCACCCATTAGATCGTCAATTGGATCTACATTGAAAATCCTAAATATATGCAAATCTATAAACTTTTCAACATAGTCCATAATAAAGGACATGGCATCGAAAATTTTAGAGGGTTTTCCGTGTTCGTCAATAAGATCTTTTTTTACTTGATCAGGCGCATTAGAGTTCTTTATATAATTCAAAAATCGCATGTCCATCTTGGTGTCTTCTGGCGAGTTATTATTCAAATTTTCCATATCACACCGACAAAGAATATATCATGAATATTATTATTACAATTACGACCATAAAAACACAAATATGGGGAATTCTTTTCTTCAAATATTCTTTAGTTTTTACTATCTTGCCACAATGAGGACAAATATAGTGTTTGGGGTCATAAAACATATAACAATTTGAGCACAGTGGCATTTATTTTCTTCTTATTATGCTTGCTAATATCGATTTGTTTTTTCTAATTAAAAATATTCCCTCTATTCCAGATAGAACTTCACAATCATCATAATGAATAATTTTATCGCCCTTTTTAAATTTATTAGACGTATCTCTTACAACTTTATCAATCATTATTTTAATGTCTTCTTTAGACAAAAACCCAAATTTAGAAGATAGTATAGAACCAATATTAGATTTAAAACTCTTTACATCATCATATTTACCAATAACTATATCGGGAATAGAACTATTAATACTTTTATTTTCTTTCATTTTTGTTCCTGTTATACAACTGACCAATTCTATTATAATATTTATCTTTTATTTCTTTAAACATGGTTAATACTTGTTGTCCCAATGGCGTATTTAAATCAACATTGTGTGCAACTTCATCCGGATTTATCTCGTACAACTTAGACCTGATTAGATTGTCAACCAGCCTTTCTATAGGAACTCTTTTATTCTTAGCCTCCATCATCAAATCTCTAATATACGCATCCATTTCTGAAACATCTAACAAATATTGCCGCGATATATTTATACCACCCAATAAACCTGGATTTTCAGTAGGAATATTATAGGAAGGAGATATTTTATGATTTTTATTGTAATGTAGGGCGTGTTCTATTTCGTGTCTGGTAGTATATTTAAGTCGCTGCAAAAGAAATTCATAGTCCCTTTTAGAAAAGTTAAAAGTGTCTATGCCTACTCTAATGTAGGGATATGGATTTTTAAATGCCAACAAGAATGTTCCGCTAATAGTAACTTTTCCCGAAGCAGGATCTGTTATCTCAAATACTATTTTTGGTAAATTACAAATACTAAGATCTATGTTTTTATCAGGGTTTGAAACCACAATTATTTGCCTATGATTAGAACTTTTGACAATTTGATCAAAAACGTATTTGGCTACATTTTTAGCTAAAATGTCCAGTTCGTTTCTAAAAGAAATCTTATATATTTTCATTTACAACTTAGAATTACAGAGTGTCATTTTGTTTTTCCTGTTAGTAATTATAGACGCATTAAATATAAAGTCAATATTCAACTATAGTACTGTCAGGAATATTATTGATTGGAGCATCTTTCAACAATTCACCTATACCAATAAATATCAGAGCATCTTTAAGTAATTTTGTTTTATTGTCGTTAAATCCCCTTCTGGTAGCTATGTCATTAAAATCTTGTGTAGAAACCTGACCCGTAGTAAGCGAACATTTATCCATATCTACTATAGAATCTTTATCTCCACATAACAAACACCACATCCATATTTCTTGCCATACCAATTGTGTCCACTTAAACATAATTGTGCTTTTTTCATTTTCCAACACATCTTTACTTTCTTCTTCAATAAATACTTGTATATCTTTTATGCGACTATTCCAATATACTTGTGCCCTATCTAATAACCCATCTTGCAGTCTTTTTTTACAACCGTCTAAATTCAAAATAAACATTCCCTTATTCCATGCCTTGTCAATTATACTTTGATTTACTTCTTTTTCTTCTTCACTTAAACTTGCAATAAAGCGTTGATTAGCCATACAATTCAATAAATGTTCAAAAAAGTTTTTATCTAACACTATCTCTTTTTGATTATCCATTTTTGCCTATCTTTCTATACTTTATTTTATGTTTTAGTTTTTTCGCTATTTCTATCCCCTTTTCCATACCTTCAGAAATACCATAATCTTTATAAACCACAGTATAATCAGATTTTTCTATCCAAGCCCATCCAGCATTCATACCCATTTTTCTTTCTTCTTTTATTTTATCGTCTAAACATTGAGTATATAATAAATGAGATAAAAACGGTGCTTCTTTACGCTTCAAACTATCTAACATACAACGATTAGCATATTGAACATTATCTAAAACATTACCAGCATAAGGAGATTCTATAATAACTGTTTTCATATTACCCATAATGAAGTATCAAACTCCCCTTTATTTACTAATCCTAAATATTTCATTAATTTATCCCAATCACTGAAAAAATGATGCTCCTTGATAAATACACACATCCAAGGGTTAAAATTAGTTAATTTTTCCTTATCATATTTTAACAGTATAGGTTTCTTTTCAAAATTAGCAACAACCAGTTCATGTATTGTACCTATTGTTGGAATATCTGGATCATAATTAACTATAATAAAATCAGCCCTATCTACTCCACGCAAATCATATCTTACAATAGGCCAGAACGCTTCTTTTATCTGTCCCCATTTTTCTTTTTCAATTATTTTCTTGAATTTATTTTTATCATCACCTATTTCCGATAAATTTTTAGTTGTTTTTTTGCAAGGATCTATTACCTTAATCTGCATACCTCTTAATCTACGGGATATATAACTTCTCCAACTCATACCACTATCGGGCATTAATTTGATACATCCTGATAAATATGCCGTTTTACCTTCTAGAAAATTTCTTCTCATTAAAATTTGCTTTCCGTTTTACCACCTTCACTTATTATATGCCACTGTACATTTTTTCTATATTCTTCAAGATTATTTGCGTTTGAATATGATAATGCACTTCTAATACTATCATCTATTTCTCTTAATAGATATTTTACATGTCCCTTAAAAGGTATTTTTTTGGTTTCGCCTTCTACAAATCTACCGATTTGTCCATTATTTACTTTTGTTTCCATAGAAGCATTGCCACCATACATTTTATAATAAGTTCTATTGGTTAAATCTGTTCCTGGTTCTGGATAAGCATTTCCTGGTGTTTCTGAAGTTCCTGCCAATACTGCACCAACCATAACCGCATCAGAAAATATTAATGCCTTACAAATATCTCCTGCTGTTTTTATTCCACCGTCACTTATAATAGGATTAGAAATTTTACGTTCTATAAATGCTTTTTTGATTTCCATTATGGCAGATAATTGTGTTTTTCCTACTCCGGTTTGTGAACGGGTACGACAAATTGATCCGCCCCCGATCCCGACCTTGGCTACATCTGCACCCCAATCAACAAGGTTTAATGCGCCTTCTACCGTAGCAACATTACCCGCAATAATCTTAATATCTTTTCCACATCTTACTAACCAATCAATCATGTTTCTTGCCATTAGAGAATTAGCATGAGCAACATCTACCGTTATAACTCTTGCTCCCGCTTCATATAACTTTTCAAAACGATATTTATCTTCCTCTTTAATTCCAATAGATACTCCAATTATTTTAGAGGCATCTTTACCCGTAGCATCAATATTTTCTTTAGCCTTTTTAAAATCTTCAACCGCATCTTCTACACTATAAAATCTATGTAATATTCCCATGCCGCCATGATTAAACATCTCAATTGCCATTTTATATTCAGTAATTGAGGGCATATTAGAGGAAATAATGGGGAGATTTAAAACAGTAAATCCTAAATTGCTTGAAATATTAACAGTGCTTCTAGATTCTACTTCTGAATATTGCGGATCAATTAATATGTCCGAAAAAGAAATATCAACGTTATCAATTTTCATATTATTCCCTCAATTTGGATGTAGTCTATCGTCATTTTGCCAATCTACTTACTTCTTCCAATTTAGACAATATAAAATTAACAATTTCTCTTTCGCCTTCAGTATTTGTTTTCTTTAACGCATCTTTAAATATATCAATAAATTCCTGACGTGGTACAGACAATAATTCTCCAGAAGTCCTCATTTCACCCAAAATAGACGCTCTTAATTTCAATGTTTGATTAAAGATATTCATCAATTTAGCGCTCTCAGTGGACTTAATCTTTTCTATTTCCGTTGCGCTTGTTACTTGATCCGGCACTAAACTGTTTACACCCATAATTCTCTCAATTAACATAGAAATGCAAGTTTGTATATATTCCAATGTTGTTAAGTGTGTACTATTTAAACGAGAAATAGAACTGGCATATTCTATTTTTTGTAATTCACGTATTTCCCTGTTTTCCAAATGTAACTGCATATGATTTGTAATAACAGAACGTGGATATTTAGGGAGATTTTTAGAAGCCAAGAAATCTATTACTGCTTTGTGTTTTTTATCGGAAGCAGCCTCTAACCATACATTTTCTAATTCTTTTCTTAATGGATCTTTACATATTGGACAAGTAGGCTCGTGTAGTATATTTTGATTGTTTAGAGTAATTAATTGGGACATTATCCTTTCAATATCTGCTATATATATTTCTGCAGGTTGTGGATCTTCTTTTTT
>Ga0172375_10000297_pt1 | contig 78802 bp, 118 predicted proteins | sample LakKiv1m_FD_114537 | JGI IMG/M metagenome (GOLD analysis project Ga0172375, IMG submission 114537) | Freshwater microbial communities from Kabuno Bay, South-Kivu, Congo - kab_092012_11.1m | ecosystem: Environmental > Aquatic > Freshwater > Lake | place: Democratic Republic of the Congo... | reverse complement strand
TTTTTTGTTTTACATGTCATGGAGTATGATCCATGTCATGTATAATATATAATAAAATGAGATTATCTTTTTTGGATGGAACTGAGTTTGGGGTAGGCTGGAGAAGCAAAAAGGCCACCCCACGGATAAATGGGATGGCCTGATTATTGGAAGCTAAGAAATCGGATGAATGTAGGGAAATGCTGAACCTTACATAAGGTGTTTGAGAAGATTCGAATTTCTGCCTATTACATCCAGTAAAATCCGAGTGAACATGACTGTGAATTTTTCTTCGTGATTAACATCCTTAAAACAATCTTCCAATTCACTCATTAGAATTATAGCATGGATCACTTCATGCCAAAGCACTTCTTGCTTTCTCTGAGGATTGAGTGTTTTGAGAATCTTAATCTCTTGTTTGGAGAAACTCAAATATCCGTCGGAGTCGCCTTTAGGATGTACCTTATTTGGCGAGTCTACCTCAAGAATTTTGAAGTCTCGATTAATTATTCTTATTTTATCCATCTATCGCACATCCGGCGGAAGTACTTGAATAACAATCTTGTCCCCATATTGAAGTGAATTATTGTCTCCATATATATTAGAATATACTTTAGGAATCCTTTTAACTAGAGATTCTATTGTCTCGTTTTGTCTACATGGTACTGGAAGTGATATTTTTTCATCAAATCCAGTATCATTTCTAAATCTCATGCGTAATGATATATGAAATTGCATTTTATAAATCTTCCTTTAAGTATTATCTTCAATAAAAGTTCTAAGACTAATAGCAGCATTAGGAAACTGAATACGCAAAAATAATTCTCCAACAGTTAATCCATATATTCTACAGAGTTTGTTAAGTTTTTCTAATGAAGGAATAAAAAATCCTCTCTCAACCTTATATAAAGAATTAATTGAGTATGATGTCTTTTTTGAAACATCTTTTAGAGATAAGTTCATTAATTCTCTAAGTTCCTTTAATTTCCTACAGATTGCAACCTTAGTAAGTCTTTTCATACTAAATCCTCCTTTAACTTATTTTAACCCTATTTTGCGAGCATACTCATCACTATCTTTTATAGCATTACCATATTTTCTCTCCCCATCTTTAATAGTGTCGTACATGGCTTCCATTTGAGCCCTCTCTTCTGATTTATCAATTGACATTCCAGATAAGACAAATTTTTGTAACTTTGACCAATATATATCTTGGTATATTTTGAAATTAAATGTATTTATATTCGTTGCAATATGATATTTATCAAAATATATTGTACTTCCACATTGTCTTGGTGGGGGAACAATTGGACATACTTCATCAAGCAATAACTCCTCTTTTGTTTTAACTTTATCAAATAAAAAATCAAACCAACCCATAATAAATTCCTCCTTTAATTTAATATATAGTCAAGATTGTCTCTAACTATATTTCTAAACTCAGAAATTATTTGACTAATTCTACTATTACACAATCCAAAATTTTTTGCTGTTATTCCCATATTTTGAGTATTCAAATAATCTTCAATTATATCTGATCTTCTAAATTGTTTTGACAAATTTATAAGTTTTTTCATCATTTCATCAAATGATAAGTCTTCTATTAATTTATTTTCAAATTCAATTGTTGGGATTAAACTAGTTTTAAAATCTGCATCATCTATACTTAGTGGTTTCATTAATTTTTCTGGAATTTCTTGTAAATTTCTTATTTTTTTAATATCCCCTCTAGAGAGTTGAGTTATTTCTCTGAAAAAATCCTTAATACAACCAACAACCCTATGATGCATATATGTTGTGAAATCAATTCCAAACTTTGGATCGAATCTTTTTGATAATTTGAATACTTCTAGACAACAATTTTGAAAAATATCATCAAATAAGGGGTGATCGTCTGGAATTCTTTTTGAGTTTATTATGTATTTGATTAGACTTATATAATTTTTTATATCAAATACAAATATTTCTTTATTTTTCATAAATTTTTTTCTTACGATTTTGTTTTTTTTCTTTTCAATTTTTGCGTTTGCTATTACAAAATCTATAAAATTTATTAGATATTTACTTACATCTCTGAGTTTTATCTCTATATTCATGATATTTAGTCCATTTGTGCTATTTTTTTGTTAAACCACATCCAACATTTATAAGTTCCATGAAAAAACTTGTCTCTTTTTATACATCTACCTTGTTGATATTCCTTTCTATTAGATGTATCATAATTATCGCATGTATTGCATGTTTTTGGGCCATCGTAACAAGCAATTTTTAGTGCATCTTCGATATTAATACAGTAAAAACCGGATAATGTTATTGCTATGTTATATTCTTTTGAAGTATATGTCCTATTGTCAGCCACTTTTATTATTATTTCCTTTCGATATTGTCATTAGTATGCCAAATAAGATAAAATATACCCAAAACATATACCACCAGTTAGAATCAAAGATTTCACAGAACATAAATACCTCCTACTTTCCCCAAAATGAAGGCAGATGAGAACTACCAGATAATTGTAATAATTCGTTATTTCCATAATCAGCAAATATAATTTTTCTATACTGTGAATTTGTTTGCATCAGTGCTTTATAAACTGATCTTCTGAACATAAATATCAGTTTTCCGAGTTTATTATCTACCAATCTATTGTTGATTTTAAGTGATATTTTGTTTGATCTATAGTAAAACGAGTAAAACAACATTAAATCATTCAGACTAAATTCTATTTCTTTATAATATTTATCAATATATCTATTGATGATATCTAGGTATTTACCTGCTTTTTTCATTTTTCTTTTGAATGATTTCTTATCAAGATTAAAACTATATCCATTTTTAACTTCTTCATTAATTTCTTTACAAATTCTACAATCTAAATTAAGATTATATGCATAATTAGATAATTCGAAAACATTATATGATTTATCTATAGCAATTGAAGATAAGTCTACTGGTTCTGTATATACTTTATCCTGTACTTTACAATGCATTACAAGATTTGCAATAACAAGATTATTGTTTATCAAAATATTTACATCTGCTGGAGTAAGTTTATGAACATCTTTATTTACTACAATATTATTTTTAATGCGATTTCTTTTCATACATTTAGTACATTTAATTTCTACATTTTGAGTATTGTTTTTTTCATAAAACTTATATTCAGATTTGCACTTATCACAATATCTCGTATGCAGAATACCATGACCAAGAAGATGAAGACAACCATTAACTTCAGTATTATCCATTTTAAAATTCTCCTTTAAATAATTAGACTATAAGAAATAAATCTTATAGTCTATATTTCAAATAGAATATTTTAACCCCTTAGCACCTATTAGCCCTTCGGCTAAGTTTCGAAATCTTTCGTCGTCTTTTGTTTTTTATATCATTCATCATTGAATGTTTCTTCCTATTTCCGATATTGGATATTCCACCTTTAGATACTGGTCTTGTAATTTTATGTACTTGACTTAATGGCATATTGCCATAAAGTTGTTTCAGAAACAGTTTTCCCCATTCAATCGCCAAAGTATTAGTACCTTTTGACATTTTATCACCTCATACCAATATCGTTCATTTTCTTTGAAGCAATTTCTTGCATGGTTGGCGGTTTTGGCGGCTCCTCAGTCTTTCCTTTATTAATTCTGGTATATTCGCTCTCAAAATCCTTCTTAGAAACAATTCTAGGCTCAGTATCCCAACGATGCCTTCCCTTAACTACATAATCACCTTCATTGAGAGTAGATTTACCAGTTTCACCATCTGCAGTATCCACATTAGTAATTTTTGTTGCGTCAACAATTCCTTCTTTTCTGATATATTCCGCCATTTTAAATTCTCCTTTTATTTTATTCAAACAAATCATCCATATTAATTTCTTCCTTAACAACTTCTACCTTTTTAATTGGTTCTTCAATCTTTTCTTTCGCTTTTTTCTCTTCCCTTTTCTTTTCTATTAGTTCAAGATGTTCTTTAGGAATTGCAAAATCCTTCTTCACTACTTCGATAAGAGATATGGAGTGAAGAATTTGATTTGCAAATTCTACAGTTGTAATATTTTTGTTTTTTGCAAGTTCTGCTAGATTATCGTAAGTATCCTGATCTACTAGCACCACTAGCATTTTTTTGTCTGGAAACTCATTCATTTTGACACTCTCCTCTTCGCTAAGTTAATTCTACCATATATTTACCTAGAATGTCAATTGTCTAAACATAATGTGATAATCATATTAACTACTACTTGTTGACTATTTCGGCCATTTTCATTATAATATTAACATGTCCACTTCGAGAAGTCGCAAACCCGCAGATAGCAACATTCAGGCCCCTGTAATGACTGTAATGCATGTTCCTGTGCCTGGAGGGGATTACATAGTATGTAGGACAATGGAAGAGTTTGCGTTCGCTACGCAAAGGATTATTGATTTTGAAGAGAGATATAATCCTGAATTAGCGGATTGGGTTCTTATCGCAAATATGATATCACTAGAAATAACTAGAAATCGTATTGACGCAGAACCAATGGCTAATACTGAACAGCACAGGCAAAAATCATCAATAATTGAACAAATTAGACGAATCCAAGTATCGTTAGGAATAACAAGAGAGCAGGAGATAAAAAGAACACAAAGTAAAACTGGTCAAGAAACACTACAAGAATTGATTGAGTTACATGCTCAATATAAGAAAGAACATGAAGATGAATATACGATGTATTGTCCTCATTGCGAGGCTATAATTCTTGTAAATAGAAGAAATAATACGTTACATAAGAGTAAATTAGAGGATTTTGAGAATGGAATAGAACCATCTCAAGATCCTGTTAATATTATCTTCGAAACAGATATGGTTGTTTCTGAGAGAGATTATGAGAGACAGATCATCCAAAATGCTTGGGATATTATAGATGAAACGGATGGTCAATAGTATGGATTTTACTCCTGGAGAACAAGTTGAAAGATGGTTTAAGTCAGAGTTACTGTCAATCTCTAACATAGAGATTAGAAAATTGGTTCACAAGATGCTTTATAATATCTCAGAAATGTTCTGGGATATTCCTGCATCTAGCACAGGTAAGTATCATCCTACTATATGCAGAGGAAAACATGGTACTGTAATTCATACTAAGTTAATGTTTAAATTTGCTCTTGATTTGTTCCAACTTTACAATTTTGATGAAACCCAAAAAGATTGTATTCTTGCTGCAATTATTTTGCACGATTCTATAAAACAAACTAGTAGTTCAAATGGATATACAGTACATGAGCATCCAATTCTTGCAGCAAACTTCTTTTATCGTGTTTATGAGTGTTCTGAAAAAACTATTGAAGATAAATATATTAAATCTATTTGTGGAATGATTGAATCTCATATGGGTAAATGGATAACTAATAGATATTCAAAATTTGTATTAAGATATCCAGGCACAGAAGAAGAAAAATTTGTACATCTTATTGATTATATTGCAAGTAGAGGATATATTGATATTAATATAGAAGAACTAAATCTTCCAAAAGATCCTGTTTTTGAATAGGAAATTGTCAATGAAAATTCTTGTAGCATGTGAATTTTCTGGAGTGGTAAATAGAGCGTTTTTGAAATTAGGGCATGATGTTATAAGTTGTGATTTATTAGATTGCGAAGACAGTTTTCTAAAGCACTACAAAGGAAATGTACTTGATATAATAAATGATGATTTTGATTTAATGATAGCACATCCACCATGTACATATTTGTGTAGTTCAGGAGCCCAACACATACAGTATAGTTATGATAAACATAAGGCACAGTTAGACGCAATAAAATTTTTTATGATGTTTGCAAATTCGAATATACCAATGATTGCAATAGAAAATCCAGTAGGAATAATGTCAAATATCTATAGAAAGCCAGATCAAATAATAAGTCCACATGAGTTTGGTCATGAAATACCAAAGAAGACATGTTTATGGTTAAAAAATCTTCCTAAATTAATACCAACAGAATACGTTGAACCAGATTATGTTTTTATAAGACCTGGAGTTAGGATGTCAAAATTATTTAGAAATCAAAAAAAATCAGATCGTGGAAAAGATAGAAGTAGAACATTTGAAGGAATTGCGTCGGCTATGGCAAATCAATGGGGTAAACTTGAGAATCCATTCAAAGTAGATATTTTTGGAGATTTGTTATAAATGCAGAAACAATTAACACAGGAATATCTCGATTTGATGGATGCAATTGACGATCCAGTTATATTTATGGATTTGCTTTGGTATGATCGTGGATATAAAATGGATGATTACCAAGATGCAAGAATGATTTTATCTGAAGTTTATGATGAAATTGTTGATACATCTTGTCCAGAAACAGGAAAAACATTCCAACTAGTAACTAGAGCATACTATTTCTGTGGGAAAAAGAAGCCTAGAACGATATCACTCTTTACAGCACCAAGGAGAGTTCATCTTGATCCTGTTATTAGTGCTATTGAAGAAAGGGCAAAGAACAATCCACTAGCAAAACTATTGCTCAGGAAAATAGTAAGACATCCTGAAATAGAATGTTCTTTTTCTAATGATTCAGTATTAAAATGTAGGATTGCATCTACATTTGGAGAGGCGTATTATGGAATCCATCCAGATGGAATTGTTATGAGGGATGAAGAGGAAATTGCACCTCATAAATCAATGGATGAAATATACTCAAGAATGAAAGCAGGCTGTTCTCTATATAGTTGTGGAATGATTAATGGAGATAGACAGTCTGTTTTATATAAAGTTTCACACAAGAAAGTTGGAGATTTCTTTGTTATAAATATTCCTAGATGGAAATCTAGTAGATGTACCTTAGAACAATATAATAAGATTCTTAGGGCTGTTGGCGGGAAGGGATCTCAAGAAGCAAAGAATAGACTATATTCATTATGGGGCGATCCGGTAAGCAAACTTTTTGATTTGGATAAGATTGATAAGATAACTAGACTAGATGCTGACTATATGGATATAGTTGTAAGTAAAAGTGAAGATAAAACTGATGATGAAGTTCTTAATTCAATAATTCTTCCTAGATTACCATCTAACTGTGTTGCTATGGCTCAAACTTGGGATCTTGGATATAAACCAGATCCTTCAATTGTAGGATTATGGACATTAGACTCTTGTGGAAAATGGACATTACATCAAATAATTGAAATTTTAGCAATTGATACTATAGTTCAAGGTAGATTTGCAACAAAGATATATAATCACTATGGGAGAAAGATGCTACTTGGATTTGACTTTGGATATTATGGTAGGGGATTCCAGGAATCTGCAATAGAATCTGGTTATCCTATTGATAAATTAAATGCAGTTGAATTCAATTCATCTATGAAAACCGATGAATATAAAGAAGAAGATGAAGTTGATGAAGATGGAATGGAAATGACAGATGAGATATTCATAAATGGAATAAGAAGACAAGTAAAATTCTGGACAACAGAATATCTTATATTTGAAATAGACAATGAATTAATTTCTCTTCCTCCAATTTCAAATGAATTTGATAAAGAATTTGCTAAGGCTTGGCAAAGGAAAAACCCAGACGGAAGAATGGTATATAATACTACAGACGACCACAGAATATCAATGTTAAGGGTTCAGGCCAAGATTGCGTTCGAGTTTTTTAAAGGATGGTTTCCTGTATCAGAAGAAGATGACGATGATGATGAATATTTTGTTATATCAGCAAGATGAAGGAGGTATAAACTATTGAATATTATCGTTGGTGACACTAGACAGGCTTGTGTTATAAAAAAGATTGATATGGGATTTACAGATTCAGAATGTATATTTGTTACTAAGAAAGAAGACCTAAAAGGTCGAAAATTTTTAGAAGAAGATAAAGTTCATTTTGCATGGAATCATTATTTGATGGATGATGAAGAGGAAATACTTGATAATATCAAGTTAAATACAATAAGGAAAGGATGATAAATGTATGTCGGAAGAAACTAACAACAAGAGAAAGGTATCGTCTGCGAACAAAATCGGTAAGAAGGAACTGGCTCAAGCGATGGTAGATTTGACTGGTCAGACTCTTAAATCTGCTACCGAACAAATCGAGAATCTTCTTTATTTCATGGAAGTATCTCTCAAGTCTAGCAAAGAAGTAGTTCTTGAAGGTATTGGTAAGTTGAAGATTGTTAGAACTAAGGAACGTACTGGAAGAAATCCTAGTAGCGGAGAGAAGATTATGATTTCTGAGGGCAAGAGACTCAGATTTAAGAAGTTTAATTCGTTCTTCGATACTTCTCTTATGGAACTTCTTACCGGAGGATATCAAAAGAGGACCCGTAAGACAAAGAAAAATCAGGAAGAGGAGTAAGATAAAATGACTGACGAGAGACATCCTATAGATAGTCAAATAGAAATTGCGTTTGATATTAAGAAGAGTTTCTTTCTAGTGAAAGACAAGCGTGATAAAAATCGTGTATTCGATGCAATAGTAGGGTTCTTCACCAGACCTCACGAAACTATCGTAATACCTAACTTATTTTCTAAGAATTATCCGTATGGGTGTCTCTCGTCAGGGAGAGATATTGTTGGATATCTTGTTTCTGAAAATAAAATAATCTATTCCAAAGATAAGCAACTTATTGAAATGGAATTAAATGATTCAAAAAAAGCAATAGAGTCTAGTGAGATATTTGAAAAATGCTGTGGGACGGCTAGACTTATGTATTGTGATATTCCTAATTTTGGAAAAGATACCAAACTAATGTTTAATGTAGATGAGTATCTTGACTTTATTGACAAGATAGTTACATTCTATATGAACATCATTGAAAAATGTCTTCAGGTTGGTGGACAAGTTGTTTTCGTTTCTCAGAATATCGTAACTACTTCTCGTGGAGATATTCTTCCACTAACTTATGATGTTATGGCTAAACTTAGAAAATTTGATAATATAGTTTTTCGTGGTGACAGAATATGGGGATATCAAGATGGCGGCAAGAACAGTTCTAATAGGAGTAATGTGTATAACTGTAATCACAAAACTATATTATTTTTTGAGAAAGTTAAATAAATGGATATAATGATAATAGATAAAATTAATTCTATAGTTAATGATTTAAAGATGCAGTTAGAACAAGAAAGTTTCAAGTGGACTTTAACATATAGATTAAATATATTTGAAACAGAATATCTTCCTAAGAATAAGATGTGGATATTTTTTAATGGAGATATATTTACAAAACCTGGATGGTCTAAGTATATTTCATGGATGTTAAATAGATTATTTAAAATAAAATATAATAAAGAGAGTGGTGCAAAATGAAAAACAAAGTTAAGATTCTTGCATGGGGTGATTGGGGTAGTACAGGATTGGCAATTGCCTTGAGAGAGCCTATGAAAAGGTTATGGAAGACTGGAAAATTTGATATTACTCTTCTTGGAGTTGGATATGATTCTTGGCATGAAGATACAGTAAACTATCCATTTAGGGTTCTCCCTACTATGGGAGATCCATTTCCAAGGGGTAATGGATTTCTGGCAAGGGCCGTATCAGAAGTTAACCCAGACTTCTTATTTAGTAATCTTGATGTTGGTTGGATGGATGTAATTACACATCCTGAACTTCATGTAAGAACTGGAGAAATAAAGAAGTATTTATTTGATTTAATGGATCCTAAAACTAGAAAATTTAAGCATATTGGATATTTTCCTATTGATGGATTCTGTATTAATGATCTTCTTCCAAAGGGTTTTAAAGAAGTTCTTGGTAGAGTTGATTATAGAGTAACATATTCTGGATGGACAAATAGAGTTTTAGCATCACATGGAATTGATTGTAGTGCTAATATTTATCATGGAATAGATCCTAATACATACTATCCAATGAATAAATATGATGCAAGAAAGCAAATGATTCCTAATGAGAAGATTAATAAATATTTAAATAGTTTTATTGTTCAAATGGTTGCTACAAATCAACATAGAAAAAGAAATGAGGATTTAATTGTTGCTTTTGCAAAGTTCGCACAAGGTAAGGATGATGTTGCCCTAGCCCTACATACACACTTAACACTTCCAAGAAATCATTCCGATATTGGGGCACATGATCTTATTCATCTTATTGAACAGGTTGGAGTTGATGATATTGTTATTAATTCTTCTCCTATGATTGGATGTCCAGACGCAGATATGAATATGTTGTATGGTATTTCAGATGTTGGTGTTCTTCTTACTGAGGGAGAAGGATTTGGATTGCCTATTATTCATTATCATGCAGTTGGAAAGCCTATTCTTGTTACGGATTGTACTGCTTGTACAGAATTAACTGTTCATGAAATTGAACGGTTGCCTGTCGGAAGTTCTTATATTGCACATCCTAATAATCTTGTAAGGTTTGGAACAAATTTAGATGTATTAGTTGATAGGCTCAATTATTTGTATAATAATAGAGAAAAAGTAGATGAAATTGGAAAACTTGGAAGACAAGATATTTTAAATAGGTTTGATTACGATAATATTATCATGCCACAATGGATAGACTTTTTCGATAAGGTCTGTAGAGAAAATGGATTTCCATCTATAAAATAGGAGGTATTAGATGAAAGACGAAAATAAAACAAATAAAAGAGAACCTAAAACAGTAATTGCAATTGCATCTACTGGAACTAGAGATTCCGCTTTATATGGATCTGGTTCTAATTCGGAAATTAATCCATTAGTAACTCCTAGTTTCATGGAAACTAAATATGATCGTGCAAAGAAGAAGAATGTATGGGATTTGGTAAATGAGACAATAGCGGCATATGATGTAAATGAAGTTGTATCTTCTGCAATAAAACATATTGTAGCAGTTCTATATAGAAATATGAATATTATTGGAGAAGATTTAAATGAAGAAGATATGAATTTTTGGGAGAGTATCAAAACTCTTAATTTTGATTTAACAAGAGTTCCAAAACGAACTACATTAGTGCAGATTGCACAATCAATTGGAATAAATCTAATAAAATCTGGAAATGCTTTTCCATATATTACCAAATGGGGAGAAAGTTGGACTGGAAAATATAGATTTAATTTACCTATAGAAATAGATATTCTTCCTGTCACTTCTATAGATTATTCTATTGTTAATGGTTTTCCAAAGTTCAGTATTAAGAGAGCATCATTAGGAAATAAGGACAATCCTCTTTATGATGGTTCTCTTAATCAAGAGGATTTAGATCATGTATTTATACCTAAATCTGATGAATCTGTATTTGCAATACCACCATTTTATTCAATGATAACATCTGCATCTTTAAAAAATGAGGTAGATCAAAGTATATGGAATGTTCTATGCTCATTTATCGCATTTGTTCTTCATATTATTGTTGATACATCTAGATCAGAAAAGGGTAGTGGACTTAGAACTAAGAGACTGACTCAAAAACAACTAAACGCAATTGTAGATTTATTTAAAGGTAGCGGAAAGAATCGTGCGGTGGGAACAACTAATGATGTTATTGCAAAGTTTGTTACAATGGATCCTACTATTTTAAATTCTGCTCCTATATATGATCCTATTAGTAAAAGATTAGATCAGGCCATGGGAAAACAGTTCTTCGGAAACGATATATTAGATTCTATTGCTTTATCTGGAATGGTCGAGACTTTCTTCCAAGAACCAGTCGAAGAATATTTTAATTCATTGTTCTTGATAATAGCAAAGAAGAATAATATGGATATGGAAAAGGTTCCTAAAGTTCAATTCTCTCCAGTTGCATGGAATGAAGAAAATATGATATTTGATATGGATAGAGCCATGAGACAAGAAGGTGGAATTTCTCTTACTGATTTCGTTGAAAGAAGAGGTCTTAATTTCGATGATCAGATGAGAAAGTGTGAAAGAGAAATGAAGAAATATCCATGGTTAATTGAATTACTTTCAAATAGAAATGAGAATAAAGATAATCCAAATAGTGATTCAAAAGATGATGATAATGAAAAAGGAGCCAAGAATAATAGGAAGAAGCAAAATAAGAGGGGTTGACACCTGTAGTATAATATTACTAGAAGAATGTCCCTAAAGGGTTCTTCCTCTTCGCTCGTGTAGCACCCCCAACGTGGGTTCCCTAGTTTTAAAACAGGTTTTGGGTTCCTCTAGGCTTAGAAACACAAAAATCAGTTTTAGACTAGGGATTTTTCTTGTCAATGGAGGATATTTCAAATGGAAATTGAAAATGCAAAAATATCTGGATCGGTAAATTCCGAAATAGGACTCGCAATTGCAAGTGATGATAAGGATTTTAGGATTTTAAAAGCAGACTTTTGTAAGTGTGATACTATTAGTGAAAATCTTGATTATGTTGAGAGGTCTGAAGTAGAAATTGCAAAAGAATCTGTAGTAGCAACTCTTGCTAATATTGATCATAATTTTAGTGATAATGTTGGTGCTATATCTGAGCCCCTTGATTGCTCTACAGATAAGCCAACAGTTAAGGTCAAGATTTCTTCAATTAAATATCCTGAAAAAATTAAAAAGATAGAGAATAAAATTAATTCAAAAGGAGGTCTTCCGGTATCTTTCGAAACATCATTTAAACATGCGTATTGCATGGAATGTGGAGAAGATATGGGAGCAAATAGTTCATATAGTAAATTTTATTCACATCTTGGAGATAAACACCCTGATAAGAAGTTTGGCGAAGTTGGCAGGAAACTCAAAAAACTTACTTTTCAGGGTGTTGGTATATTATTAAACCTTGATCCAGGATTTCCTGGAGTAAAGGCGTTAGCGTTAGCGAACAAAAATCTTAAAGAAAGGAGTGTTAAAATGGCTGAAGAAAACGACAAGAATAAGGAACATGATGCTGTTCTTGCTATGGCCGCTCTCAAAACCGAGATTGATGGTCATGTTAAGAGGATTACTGAACTTGAGAAGATGCTGAATGGTAAGGATGCGGAGATTCAGGATCATATCAAGAAGCATGATTCTGTTAAGTCTGAGTTTGAGGGATATAGAACTGCTGTTGAACTTGAGAAGAGAGTCAACAGTCATTTCGAATCCGCCACAAAGCAGGGTCTTACGTTTGATGACGAGAAAAAGAAGGATCTCGAAGCAAGATTCAAACGTTGGTCTGCAGAGGATTCTGAGGCTTATATCTCTGATCTTGCTAAGGCTCAGGCAGAGAGACAGCAAGCTATTGATGAGGCTGCTAAAGCAAAAGATACTACCAACAATGATAAAGACAAGGTTGCTACTGCGAATCCAGCTCAGGCTTCTAAGGTTCCTAAACCTTATGAGCTTGATTCGGATGCGAAGCCGAAGGATGCTTATCAAGTTAAAGGTCTTGATGAGAAGTTCTTTATCGTTCCTAAGATCAAGCATTAAATGATTAAAATTTTTAAGAAAGGAGGCTAAAACTAGATGCTTAAAATCAGACATCGTATTATGGGTTCGGCAAGAAATTGCAAGATTTATGTTGCAGGATCTTCGGCTTCTGTACCTCTAACGGTAAAAGACGGTATGATTCTTGAGCCCGTAGTTGTTAGTGGAGAAGTTTATTATCAGAAGGCTAGTGCCAGAACAAATACTGGACTTAGGATTCTTGAGATTCCGCATCACCGGAGATATGGTGGGATGATTCCCGAGACTTATTTCGGAGCCCCGTTTGGTCTTACTGGTCTTGCTGTTCCTCCGCATACTGGATTTGATTTTGATACTACCAACGAGATGCTCGGTATGCATATCGGACATGAACTCCTTGATGGAGCAGAGTATACCGTTGATACCGATGGTTATGTATCGACTTCTTCCTTTACTGCAGGAGGAAGACTTTTCGTTAATGCAGGCAAACTTGAACAGGATGATTCTCCTACCGCTGGAGATTTCTCTCCTGGATATGTCAAGGTTGTTCCCGCTAATGATAACAACAAACTAACCTGGATCGTTGATAAACGATCCACACAATCCTAAGAAAGGAGGTGTGTAATGTTCAAACTTAAACCTACCAGAGCAACTAAGTTCGATACTATTACTGATAAAAGGGTTCTTGCTCTCGCCAAGAATATCTCTGAGCAGAGAAATTTTACTGACGATGAGAAACAGGAACAACTCAAGAAAATCGCCTTTGCCGCCAGAAATGATAGGCATGGTGAGTGGCTTGCGATGGGATCGGATATCGTAAAGATGGTCGAAACGCACCTCCCTTACGTTAATCCTATTCCCCAGATTGCTGATGTCCAGGAAGGTCTTGGATGGGATGAGCAGGTCAAGTGGGATACTACTCCTGGTCTTAGGGCTTGGATTCTTGCGGACGGCGTTTCGCCTACCGAAACCAAGATTACTATGACTCGGACTGAGTTCCCTGACTTCGAGATTCATTGTTTCCCGACTCTTAGGATTAAGGATCTCGAAAATGGCAAGGGTCCGTCGCCTGATATGGTTGCCGCATGGTCTACGCAGGCCCTCATGTCTCAACTTCTTGGATATCTTTATAATCTGTGCGTTACTTCTGTTACTGATGGTTCGGCTAATACCAACGAAACTACTTCGGAGATTTCGAAGACCAGTTTTGATTCTGGTATTGACTATCTGTGGCCGATCATTGGCAAGCGTCCTGCAGGTATCCTTGGTCCTCAGTCCAGTTTCACTCCAGTTACCGGATTCGATTATGGATATTCTATCGACACTCTTACCAAGATTTATGAAACGCAGGGTATGCTTGAATCGTATCGTGCAATTCCGTTCGTTGAACTGATTCAACCCCAGGACGAGGATGGAGTTGCTCTCAAGAACGATAAGGGCACGGTTCTTCTTCCCATTACGGCTCCTTATAATATGTTCCTGGTTGGAACTAACTTCCAAATTGGAGGCATTAAGTTCGCTCAGAAGGGCGGAATTAGTGTTTATGATTGGGAGGATATGAGAGAACTTCTGCGTGGATGGCATTTTGTGATGAAGGTTAGTCTTGGCATCGTTGCTGCCGACAAGACTCTCTTCAGATACAAGATCAACGCATCAGGTTAAGTCTTATGGTTTTGCGGGGTTTCTCCAACACAAAAATCCCGCACAACTATGAAAAAAAGATTGTCTCTAAAAAAATCTTCAAATAGAAAAGCAAATCTAGTTTCTAATCATAGAAGGAGAACAAGTTTTAATCGTGGATATAGAAGAGTTCGAGGATATTCTAGAGGACTTAGATAATAATTATTTAGAAGAAGGAAGGAATAATAAAATGGCTACTGCACAAAAAATAATTGACGCTCCGCTCTCCATTGAACTTGCCGCACAGAAACTTGAACACACCGTAACAGTTGATGATACTAGTGAACTTTTTGTATGGTGTGGAGGTATCCAGCAAAATCCTAAAGCAACTAAGATTAAGTTTGGAGATGCTAAACTTAATCTTTCTGGACTTCACAAGGAAATGATTGAGGCAGGAGAAAGTTTTGATCTTGTTGATCTGATTAGAAGAGGACAAATGGATAGTATTCAAAGAAGAAAGTTTCTCAAGAATGAACTTATTAGAGATTATAAAGTTATTCCTGCTAATCAAAATGCGAGACTTGCTGTTAAGGCAGAGTACGATAGAATGGCTAAGATTGGAAAGAATAGGGCAGGCAAGTAATGGCGATTAGTTATTCTGATATTGTCACTAGAGTAAGAGAGGATATAGCAGATACTACTGAACCTTATACTTATAGTGCTTCATTTCTTGGAAATAAGATTTTCCAGGGTGTCAGAATTTTAAGAGATTTATATCCAGAAACATGTGAAGGATGGTATGTTAGTGAAGATAGTGGATTCAATGTAGAAGTTTCTGGAGATATAAATATCGATAATTATTTGCAAACTTTATCTATAGCAACTCAAATGGCTATATCTAAATCTCAGCGTTTTGAAGATCAGAATAATAGCGTATATAATCAAGATATTTCTGGAACTATAGATACTCGTGATCTTGCTAAGAATAGAAAAGAAATTATTAGGGAACTTGAGAGTGATTTGGCAGATCATATGGCAAGTATTCACGATGTTTATGATAAACCTAGTCTTGGGTCGATTGGATTAGATACCAAGTACTGAGGATAAAATGATAACAAGAGGATTTATAACTTCGCAGGTACATAAAGGAATAAAATCTACTTTCATAAGAAAGTTGGGTGATGGTCAAGACGTTTCGATATTAGTTTCTACTAGAACTACAGATACTGTTCAAGACTCAAATCCATTTAATAGTGGATTCTCTGAAACAGAAACCCTAAAATCAAAACGTGTACTTGCAAGATATGTAGCATCATTAAGCAGAAATACAGTAACAAATCCATTTGAAGAAAAGATATTCACCAGACTTGGATTAAAACTTGAAGGAGATTTGTTAATAGTTGGTAAATACGATGATTTTGAAGACTTTAAAAATACCACAGAATTGATCTATAATGATGAAAGATATATACTTCATAAAATTCAACCAGGTTTTAATGTAGGAGATAACGATCCATATTTATTTGCTGCTTTGTTTAATATTAAAGAAAGGTCAACTAATTAATATGAAAGAGTATGATAATATTTGGGAAAAAACTATTCAGATATTGACTTTTTGGAAAGATGGCAAAATAATCTCAACACAAAAGAAAATTGTAAAAAACGGAATGACTGATAGTTTTATTGCAAAAGATGGTGAAATTGACGAAGAACTTAATAATAATGTTGAAACTTGGATTAAGGTAAGAACGCAAAAGTATTTTCTTAACTTTCTTGATAGTGTTCTTAAATCTAATAGGGATGGTGTTCCTGTTGGTAGTAATTCAAGTGATAAGGGTTGGTTTATTACAATAGAAGAAAAGAAATCTATTAGAGATAAGTTTCTTGATTCGACTAATGATCTTTGGAGAGATTTTAGTTGTCTTCTAACAACAGTAGGAATTGTTGTTAAAAAGTCTTTAATACTCTTTCTTACTCCTAAAATGCAAAGAGAATTGAAAGAACATGATTCCGAAAATATCAATTCAGATAAGTCTTGAAGAGATAACAAGTACACTAGGTAGATTTCCTAGAGATTTACAGAATGTACTAACTAATAGATTTAAAACACTAGCAACTGAAATAAGAGAGAAAATAGATTCGATATTAAAACCTGATGGACCTGGATATCATTACGGAATACTTGCAAGATCGATAAAAGTAGGGGAACCAACAAGAGAAATAAGATCGTCTGGAAGAGTTTCTGGAATGTCTATGAATGTTTTCATAGATCCAGAATATTCAGAAAGTGTAACATACAGTAAAGGAAAACATTCTGAAACATACATAAAAAGACCAATAGATTATTGGAAGGCTATGGAGAGGGGAAGGAAACCATTAAGTGCAGGAAATATAATATTTTTTGAAAAGAAATTTGACGAACAAGATAAAACAGTAGAAATAAGAAGACATGTAATAAATGGAAAACCAACCGGAAGTAAATATGAATACAAAAGGATTCGTGACGGTGGAGCAGAAAGTAAAACCAGAATAAGATTTTCTACTGGAACAAATTTTAAAGTAAGAGAGCGGAAAAATAGAAAAGTAGTTACAAGAATAATGGAATCAGCAGAAGCGTTGACTAGAAGATTTTCTGAATTAGTAATGAGAGATTTAAATAATCTTGCAAATACAAGGACAGCCTTCCAAATAAGCGGAATTGAACAGGGATTGACTCCAATCATAAGAAGAAGATGAATAGACAACAACACGCAGATAATATAATAAGATCCATTTATGATCACATTGATTTATACTTATCTACTAGAAATTATTCTGAAAATCCATTTAGCATAAGTACTTCCAAAACATTATTAAAGAATAGAGTAATTTCTGGAAGTGATAATATAGATGGATTTACAAGAGTAAGTTCAAATCCACAGGTCAATCAATATACAGTAATAAATTATGGTGGAAAAGGTAATAGCACAAACTTACAATTTAATGCATCAAATTCTAGTCAAAATGTAGAAATTGAATATCAATATAAACCAGTATTGATGTTATCGTGGCAAGAAACATTTAATCAAATAGACAAAGAGCAAGTTTCCACGCCTGCGGTGTGGTTTGAAATAGATTCTGAAATAGATCAGGAGTATGATCAGGGAAAAAGTACTGTAGAGGATACAAAGATTCTATCGATTGGTTTTTATGCAGATGTTAGGAAGAATGGAAGTTTCGATGTCTCACAAAGAGATGGAATCAAGGAAGAATTGAAATCAGCACTTTCTTCTAACATCAAACTAAAGGATTATTCAGTCTCTCCTGCCATTTCTACGAGCGGAATAATCACAGTTGGTAGAGTCAAAATAGATAGAATTGAAGATTCAGGAAGGTTCGCAAATGGGATGGAAGGTTCGGCGGTTATAAAAGTTAAACTGCCTGATGATATCGAATGAAAGGAGGGAAATAAATGGGCGCAACTAACGAGTTTACCGATGTACCTGGAATTGGTGGTAGCCATATCATCACTAAGGCGGTCGATCCTAATTCTGGAACCACTAAGAGACTCTATCATAAAGAGAGTCTTACTAATAATGAAGCAGGTTCTTCGATTGATTGTCCCGAGCAGGGATCTCTCAAAACCAAGTATCTGACTCAGGGAAATTCATATAATTGGAGTGGTAATTTTAGACTCACGGATCTTGCCGATCTTCAGAGATGGGGCAATATTTCGAGTAGTGCTAACAACTATTTCAATATCGCTAATAGTTTTCCCGTTGATTTTCAACAGGAGTACTGCCATCCAGAGGCTTCGGAATCTGAACTTCGCAGAGGAACTGCTAAGGTTATTACTACTGAGTATCTTAGAAATTGTAAAGCGGATAATAAGGGCAATACTAATTCTACTGGCGCCGCCACTATGCTTACGATTTCTGGTAGATGTGATGAAGTAAGAACTTTCGCAGGAAAGGTTTATCATACTGCTGGAACTACTTCTAGCACGGCACATGCCGGTGCTGATAGTCAGTTTAGTAGCACTTATGAATCTTCTGCGATTGCTTATGTTAGATATAAGGGTGCAGGAACTGATTATATCGACATCACCGATAGAGAGGGAGATGACGGTGTTACCGCAGATCCTTCTTACGAGTTCCTGCCTTATGATGATGCAGAGGCCATTGGAGCAAAGGGCTGTGTGATTTTCCACGGACTTGATATTGGTTCTACTGTTATCATCGGTACTGCGGTCCAGTCTGCTCTGTAAGTATGGAATCTGTGACGAGGGCGAGATAATTTCAAACCCTCGTCGTAATAAAAAACTAGGAGGATATTATGTCAGAAGAAGAAAAGAAGGTACTTCCGATTATTGATTCGGAAAATATTAGTTCGTTGCAGGATATTGTAAATCCAGACGAAAATCCTAATAGAATTGTTACAATAAACATTAACAAGAAAGAATACAGACTATTCCTGGATACTCCAAGATATTCTGATAAAATAATTCAAAAGAAGGCTTTTAGGACTCTTCTAAATAAAGCAAAGGAAGATGGAACTCTTGAATCTAATAAAGCCCATGTTGAAATCACTCCTCTTAGGGATGATGAATCTAATAAGAAAACTAATGATTATGTATTCTATTCAATTGAGCATAACTCAGCAGATTTAGGAACTTTAAAACTATTTTGGAAGGATGATCCAGATAATAAGGATGAAGAAGAGAAACCTATTGATTGGAAGTTGTTTAATGTAGTTGAATCAAATATTATTAAAGGTGTATATATTGATAGAAAGTATCTTGCATACTCAATTTATGCAGATTACGAACATTATGAGGACGATCTTTATAGAGAGTCGTATATCGCAGCAAGAACTATTGCGATGATTTTTGCACAAACCAAGTATGCAGATAATCATTCGAAGAGATTTTTTAAGACTATTGATTCTGTAGATAGACTTGAAGAAACTGAAATGGGATATCTTGTTGGATGTTATACTAAGTTGATGATTGATGAGGAAGAACTAAAAAACTCATCAGATCCCCAGAAGTCAGAAGAAGACAATCCTACGCAAAAAGATACGGAGTCGGACTCTTCAGTAGAGAAGTCTGGGGATTAACAGACGAACAGTTACTTATATCGGAACTTTGTGAAGAACAGGATTATTTGATACAAAAGAAATGTTTAGATGAGGAACTAGAGAAATCAAAAAGAAGTGGGAAAGACAAGAAAGGTGATGAAAGTTCCGGTCTATCTATAAAACTAACTCCTGCTATGCAAAAGGAATTAGAGGAACAGACCAGACATGTCAGAAATAAATAACATCATTAGAATTGCTTGCGAAACTTCTGGACTTGATAAATTTCAAGTTATTGGTAAATTGGTTAACGATGTGCAGGGAGCCATGGCTAAATGGGCTCCCTCTATTTATCAGGGACAGAAAGCAATTGATTCTTATAATAACTCATTCTTAAAACAAGCAGAAATACTAAATAAACTTGGTGGTTCTTATAAAGCATATAATGAAATACAGAGAGCAGCCATAAAATCAGAAGAGCAACTTGTTGATAGGATGAGAAATATAACTGTGCAATCATCTAATATGTTGCACAGAATGAAAGCGCAACGAGAAGAAATTCAACGTCTTGCTGGTGCTTTGTCTGGTACTAATAATCAGAATTTCCAGAATGTTGTTTCACAAGATGTAAGAGCATATAATGCATCTGTTAAACAAACAATGGAAGAAATAATTAAAAACAACAATGTAACTAGAGTTGATACTGTAAAGAAAATAAATGATCATTTACAGTCATTAAGTATTAAACCTTTATTTAATCAAGGTTCTATGGGTGAAATTGGGGAGTTGGGTGCGTTAAGAGAATTAATTAGTAGCATGAAGGGACAGAAAGGAGTAAAGGGTTTAAGTGACTTGGAGAAGTCTCTTGTTGCTAGTGTTGATAGGGTGAATCAAGCAAATCAAACAATACAAGGAATTATTAATACTCCACATCTTATGGCAGGTGGAGGAAAATTATCTTCTAGTGGTCCTAGCGGAAGAGAAACTAAACTTCCAGGATCAATTATTAGTTTAATTGGAAATTATGTTGGTCGTGGTTTTGATGAAAAAACTGGCGTAATAGATTTGTCTAGAAAAATATTTCAGGATCTTAGAAATCAACCAACTCAAATATCAGATGCAATATTTTCAAAGAACGACATAGCACAACTACAAAAAGAGTTTGGTATAACACAAGGATCAATAAAAGGTTCTAGTGTTTCATCATTAATGAAAGAATTAATGAATGAATTTAGACAACAAAAACTAAACTATTTGTTGAAAATGCATAATGAATCACAAGAAATGTATCAAATGATGCAGTTTGAGGATAAATCAATTAAAGAACAGATTGCATTAACAAAACAAGCAATTATTCAAAATAGAAGATATGCTGGAACTGCAGGAGGTCCAGAAAATATAGTTGGTAGTGTTGTTGGAGATCCTAATAGGAAACTATCGAAAGAAGAATTAAGTAGTTTAAAAAATGATTTATTAAATAATTATAGTAGTAGAGTAGTTGATAGAAATACCAGAAATGCTACTATAAGAAGAATTAGGTTTGCTCCTAATAGAAGACATATGTTTGATAAAGATGTTGAACTATTAAATGAACGTCAAGCACCTAGAACACAAGAATATTTAAATAAAGTTTTTGGAGCAAGAAGCGAATCTCTTTCAAGACAATTTCCATTTTATTTAAATACAACTCAAGATAATAATTATATCCCTGTAAGTAGAATTAGACAAGAAGTTCATAAAATAGCACAAGAACTTGGTATTAGACTTAAAGATCCAGATATATATGATCCAAAAGAAAATAAAGGTAATAATTGGACTACAAAAAAATATACAGGTTATACTTTGTATAATTTTACTAATGAACAATATGAAAATGATCTTAATAATATTCGTAGTACAATAGGATTAGAAAATGAACAAATTCGTAAAAGAAAAGAGTCTTACGATCAATTAAGAAAAGAACAGATTCTTCGTGGCGAGATATCTAAAGAAGATATGACTCGTCAGGAAAAGATTGGTCTTCGTAGAGAACAGTCTAAAGAATGGTCGAATGAAATGGGATGGATGGTTAAACGCCATCTTGAATGGGTTGCTACTGGAGCAGTTCTATATGGTGTTGCCGATGCATTTAAACGTGCATTTGAAGCAGAATCGCAATTTGAAAAGGGATTAACTAGGGTTGCATCAATAACTGCACATGGTAGAGATCAGATGCAGTTACTTAAAAAGGGAATACTTGATATGGATAAATCAGTATTCTCGTCTGCACAGACAGCAGAAACTATGTATCATATTGTTTCTACTGGATTAGGTCAATCAAAGGATGGATATCTTGATGTTGCTGCAAGTATCAAAAATGCTGAAAATGCCAATAAACTTGCTACTTTAGGAATGTATGATTCATCTGAAGCAGCAGTTCATCTTGCTGTTATAATGAAGCAGTTTAATATGGGTGCTGATGAATCTCAAAGAGTTCTCGATGGGCTTTCTTATGCTGCAGCAAAATCTGCTACAGAGATTCCTAAACTTGCAGAAGCGATGAAATATGCAGGTGTTGTTGCTAATGAGTCAGGTCTTGGATTTGAAGATACTCTTGGAATGATGATGAAACTAGCAGATGCAGGTATTCGTGGAACTGATATGGGTGAGAGATTGAGAGGTGTTATCAAGAGACTTGCAGATCCATCTAAGGAAGCACAAAAGGCTTTCAAGGATATGGGAATAGAAATGATGAATGAAGATGGATCTGCTGTAAGTCTTTATGATAAATTAAATAGACTTAAAGAAGGACTTTCTAAACTTCCAACTGGAAAACAAGAAAAGTATCTTGGAGATATCTTTGAACAAAGAACTTCCGCTGCTGGAAGAATATTGATGAGATATACTAAAGCGGATTTTGATGAAGCAATTAACAAGCAGAAGGCTATGAATGATGGTCAACGCCAATTTGAGGTAATGACTAATAATATTATAGATCAATGGAAGATTCTTTCTAATGAGATGGGCAAGTTTGGTATTGAAATAGCAGAGCCATTAGTTAAGGATATTGGAAAAATAGCAAAAGCGGGTATTGATTTATTTACTGGATTAAAGCAAGCAGCACAAGGATCTCCTGGAATTGGAGGTGTCGTTACAGGTGGAGTTGAATCAATAGTTGCTATGGGAGGTTCTGCTGCTCTGTGGAGTATGGGTGGTTGGGCCAAAAATAAGATATTAGGACAAGATGAAACTATATATAATTTTTTAAAGAGACCTGGATATGGTTATAGTGGTGGATTTAATCCAGGTAATTCAAATATATATCCAAGCACATTACTTCCTGGAGCAGGAAGCAGAATGTTTGGTGTTGGTGCTTTAGCGGGAATAGGTGCAGCAGCATATACAGGAGATGCAGGTGCAGGAGCAAAAATAGGAATTGCTAGTGGATTATTAACAGTATTAAATCCTGCAGTAGGTATTTCTGTTGGTATTATTGCTTCTGCCGCATTAAAATGGTATAAAGATAACCAGGATAAACTTGAAGAAGATTTAAAACAAAAAATAGCACAGTCTAATGTTTCTAAACGTGCATTTGAGACATCAATTGGATATATTGGTGGCGGAGAGTTTTATAGAGATTTATATAAATCTACTGGAGATCAAAATGCCGGAAAAAGTATATCAACTATTCCAAATATAACTAGAAAATATATTGAGAGAATGATTGCTCCAGTCGAAAATACAACTAGTGTATTTGATCCTGATATAAATAAACTAAAAAATATTCTAATTCTATACGAAAAATATAAAATGAGTATTTCTAATTATCAAGAAGAAAATGTAGCAGAAAAGGAACTTAGGCAGTTAATTAATCTAAAAAAGGTTATTTCAATAGGTCTTACTGATAGAATAGAATCTCAAAGAAGTAGATTTAAATTTGAAATTGAGAAATTAAATAATTATGATACAAATCCACTAGAATATGATGATTCTGTTAAAAAAGGTTGGGGTCATATATTGACTTCATTAGGATTTTATGGAGATTTGGGAATGGCTCCAAAAACAGATCCTCAGAAGAGTTTTGATGAATCAAAAAATGTTAGAGAAGAACTAAAAGATAAGTGGAAACACAAACTTCAGTTCCTAACTCCAGAAAGGATGAACACTTTAATGTCTAAGACAGATGAGATATTTAAAGATGTTGCATCTGTTTCTGGTCCAGAAAGAGAAAAAAAATTACAAGAATGGTCTAAATTATTAAAAACACTATTTGGAGAACCTTTTGCTACAGAAATGGAACCATTATCCAATGAGATAATTGGTCTAGCTAAGAAATCTATAGATCAAGCAGAAGATGCTGTAGAAAAATATAAAAAACTTGTTTCTGGTCAAGAAAGTTATCTTAATCTATTTGGAGATGATTTAGAAACTAATAAAAAGATATTAATGAAACATAGAAAACTAACTGCATCACTATTACTTGCAGAAAAGCAAGGTATTCCATCTTTAGATATTGGAGTAATGTCTGTTGCAGGATTATATGATATTATTGATACTAGAACTGGATATAGTAAAAAATATAATAAACTTTCTGGAAAATTATCCAATGTGCCAGATTGGAAAGATTTAAATACAAGTAGCTGGTTTACATCTAATATACAATCCGGTAGTGGATTTAATTTAGAGTATTCTTCACAAAACAATAAGTATAGAAGACAGTTTGATAATATTAGAAAAAGAAGATTTGAGGTAGATGAATTTAATAAATCATCTAATGAACAAATAGATAAGGTATCTAAACAATTGTATCGTGATCTAAAAAATTATGGTGCTTATGATTCTGTAAAAATATTTTCTGGACCTAAAGTAATAGAAGAATTAACTAGGAAATATGAAAAAGATGCTACTAGCATTACAAAAGAGGAAACTCAAATACTTAGTCTTAGCCAAAAGAAGAAACAGTTAGAAAAGCAAAGAATAGATATAAATAAAAAATTTAGTATCGAAAGAATAGAGTCACTACATAATATGGCTCTTGAAATGAATAACGATATAGAAAATTCTCGTAATACATTAGATTCAGATATATCACAACTTTTTCCATCATATGAAAATAAGAAAAAGTCAATTAAAGATTCCACAAAAAAACAACTTGATTGGTTTAATATATTAAATAAAGATATAAATGATAGTCTTAATATAGCAAAAGATGCTAAATTAAAAGAAAAAGATCCAGAAAAAATTAAGGTATTAGATGCAGCAATAAAGACTTTTCAAAAGGAATTAAAACTTATTCCTGGTCTTATAAAAGATTTAAATTTAACTGAAACTGCTAAATTGTTTATGATCGAAACATCTAGAATGTTAGAACTTAAACAATATAGAAGTATTATTAGTTCTATTGGATTAAGACTTTCTGGAAGAGGTCCAGAGGCAGATCATATTTCTTCTCTAGGTAGTTTACAGAATACTTATGAAACTAGTAGACGGCAGGCATATAACGAGAAAGATACTAATAAATTAAAGATGCTTGCAGTTGAATATTATTATAATTTAAGAGAACTTAATCATACGTTCTCTAAACAGAAAATAGATGAAGAGAACAACTTAAAAGAACTTAAAGCAAGGAATATAATTGAAGAATATAGACTTCGTGGACAATATGCAGATGCAGAGTATAAGAGTAAAACTATTCAGAATCAGAAATCATTTGATGATGAGATGTTTACTGCTAAGGATAATTTAATAAAGCAAAATGAAATAAGAAAATTCTATGCTAGAGCATTTGGTCAAGATTATAAAGTATATATATCTAATCTTCAAAGTGAAACTAATACCTTAAATGCTAGTGCAGTTGCGACAAGACTTAGACTTATTGGCAAGACTCTTCGTGCAGATATTATTGAAACTGTAATGCAGATTAGAGCAGATAAAGATAGGATTCTTTCTAGTTTAGATCCAGAATCAGATGCCTATAAAAAGAATAAGAAAATATATGAAGGAAAAGAAGAACTAGCAGTAAAAGATCATAAAGAAAGAATTTATGCGATTCAGTATGCAATTGAAACCGCTACAAAACAACTTAATGCAAAACTTTCTGGAAGATACTTATATGGGGAACACTATAAGAATATAAGAGAAATTATCTCTAGTGGATATCAACAGGTTCAAAATGCCGGTGGTCCAGATACACCAATGGGAAAAGAAGCTGCTGCTAATGTTAAAAATGAACTTGAATTAGAAGCCAGGAGATTTAAAGAAGAATATTCTAAAGTATATAATGATATGTATATGAGTATTATGCAGAATAGATTTGCTTTAACTAAGCAAGAAATTTCTGCAGAGTACAATTTACAATATCATTCACTCAAAAATGAGTATAACGATAGAATGAGATTACATTATGGAGATATTGAACTTAGACTTCTAATCGAAAAAGATTTTTCAACTAAAGTATATATGCTTTGGAAAAGTATTTATGCTAGAATATATGACACTAGATTTAAGTCAATGCAGGAAGGAATGGGAATATTCGTTTCTACTAGTCAATCTTATGCTCAGAGAACAGGACAAGATCAAAGAGGAAGTCTTGTTGGATCTAGATTTGGATTATATACTAGTAAGTATAAGGCTATGAATGATCCTAGTATTGATCCGTGGATGCGTCCTTTCTACTATGCCCAGATAAAGGAAGAAGAAGATAGAATTGCCATACAAGAGCGTCAAATGGGTGTTGGTGGAGAGCGTGAGACTAGGCTTAGAAATAATCTAAAGATTCTTGAAAGTAAGAAACTTAAAACTTCAAGAGATTTTGAGCAGATAAAACTTTATAGATCGGAACTTGGTAAGATTCAGTCTGGTGGATCTGGTCAGGTTTTATCTGGAGATGAACAGAAGAGAGTTAAAGGTTGGATTGACTATCTGCCATATATGAAAAATCAAATAGCAGAAAAACAGGATAAGATAGATGAACGACACAAGTTCTTATTTAATTGGCAAAGATCAATGGTTGAAAGAGGTGTTGGTGCCAACAGCCCAGAAGGTCAGGCTTATGCAAAACAAATTCAAATATATAATAGAATGAAATCAGATAGAGATAGAGTAAATGGTCCAGATAGCGATATGACTAGAGGTATTGCTGAATTAAAAAAATTAGCACTTAGAGCAGATAGTAAAACTCAAGATATTATAGCAAAACTGATTGCAGAATTATCAATGAAAACAGAAAAGATTCAAAGCGTTTCTATTGATGCCATAACTGGTTCAGCAAAAGCAGATTTAGAAGAAATGATGAAGAAGTATGATATTGGAAAATTTAATGTTGATGAATATTTTAAAAAGTATTTACAAGATTGGGCTAAGGATAATGGAATTCGTCTAAAGGGCGATGAAAATAAACAGGAAGAGGTAAAGCCACAAGAGCATCCATTAAAGAATAGTGGTCCAGATATTTATCACATAGATGCAAGTATATATCTTGATGGAGAAAAGATTGCAGAACAAATTGCTAAGGCAGAAATAAACAAAATCAATAAATATTGTCAAGATCAGGATAAAAGAAAGAACGCTGTTTCTGGTGGTGCAAAATGAAATCAAAACTAGTAAGATATAACGGTTCGTATACTTTCACAAGAATAAGTTCTTCATCTTTTATGTTTAACCTTGAACCACATCCAACAAATCTATTTGAAGATGAAGAAAGATATGAAATAGAAGATACTATTGGTGGAAAAAGAATTCTTCAAACCTTTGGATTTCATGAGTGTGATAGGGAACTTACTATTGAAACATGGTTAAAAGAAAATTATGCTTATGATCTAAGAGATGCTAGAAAACTTATGTATCAATGGACTTATACAAATTGGAATGGATATTCTAGAGTTGTTAGGTTTCATCCTGGAAAACAGGGTCTAAACATAGATTGGGAAAATGCTAAGTTTAATGATGGATCATGGGCCTTTAAAACAAGAATAACATTCTTAGTATGCAAGGAACCATAAAATGAATATCAATTTCTTTAATAAAGAAGGAGGATCCCAAATAACCAAGAATAGTTTAAATATTTCTTGGTATGAGGATCTTACTAAATATAAGTCTGGAGATGTTATTGAAACTTGGTTTGAAATAAACAATAATACTGGTAGTAATTATACTAAATTAAAATTGCAGGTAAATCCAGATTTGTCAATATGGTATTTTAATAATAGATCACAGTTACTTAGCGAACTTAATATGCAGGCAATAATAGACAATCTGTTTAAATTTGGAATAAATTCATACGAAGAAATAGTTTTTGTCCGTCCACTAAAATATATTAATCCCAGAAACGTATTGAACGATGTAAGGAATTTTGATCCACTAAAAGAAATGAAAGAAGTTATTCCTGGAATAATATTACGTTCAGATTCAATATTAAATAGTATAGATGATTTTGGATTTGCAATTTCAGAAGGTCATATACATACTGATTTAGCAGAAGACAATTCTGGAGTTGCAGGAACTTACGCTAAATCAATAGAAGTAACTACTTTTAATAATAGAGACAAATTAAAGTTTTGGGTTAAAATAACAGTACCCGAATCATGGGATTCGCATAAGAATCCATTAACAACAATGATAAAAGCATATATTGACAATCAATTAGTAGACAATTATTTCAGATTATGTACTAGAAATATTTATAGTGTATTGTGGATTCCTATTCATTGTAATATAATTGGATTTGATAGAACAGACTTTCCTTTTGAGGTAGGATCATAATGGGATTCACCACTGAAGAAATAGGAAATTTAACAGTAATAAAATATCAATTTCCAGTTGATCATGGAAAATTAATAGAACTATATCCATGTTGGAGAGTTAAATTAGATGGAGTAGTTTTAGAAGATATTAAGAGTGTTACCATTTCAGAGGATCTCGACAATCCTATGTCGTCTTGTGATGTTGAATTTGTAGGAATAATGAATAATGTAAATTTACCATTGTCATGTGATAAAATAATAACAGTTGAACAGGGTTATAATAATAATTACTTAGAAATATATCGTGGAATAATTGATGATAGGAACCTTTCTGAAACATCTAAATCTGAAAATTTCTCAATAATGTCCCGTGATATGCTTGCAAAAGTTGCTCATCCATGGTATAATACTCTCCTAAACAAGTATTACGAGACAAAAGTAAAGATATCAACAATTATCGGATACTGTGCAGGTCTTGCAGGAATGTCGTGTATATACTCAGCATTTGATTGGGAGTTACCTAATTACGATATGTCTGGTAAATATCCAATAGATGTTATTTCAGAGTTTGCAAATAAAATATATGCACAGGTTCAAGTAATTGGAAATATAGTTTATTTTTCACCTAAAATACCTAGAGATTTGAACAATGTTGTTTTAACAATAAGAGACAATAATGATATAGTAATATATAACGAAAGAAATTCAACAGATCAATATTTTAATAGAATAGCAATATCTAGTGGTACTCAAAGATTCTATAATAATAGAAATCAGAATGATGAACATGAAAAAGTAGTTGACTATTATCCTACTGGTTTTAATAGATATATCTATACCCCAGAAATACCAACTCTTAATGGATCTGATGATCCTGCTACTTACGAGCAGAATTTCAATAATTGGGCTGATGCAAACGCTACGACAATCGGAGCAGGAATTATAACATCAGATTTATTTAGTAGTAGAGATAATGAACTTCCATGTGGAATTGAACCTGCGCCTAGTTTTAAATATACTAATGATGATAATGTTTATTTTGAGAAGTCATTTTTAAATACTGGTGCAGTAATAAATTCATCTACATTAAAAGCATATGGTGGAGTACATAAAGAATCTAATGGATCACATTCATATAGTGGTGCAGAGTATATTGTAGGATCTTATGGATTAAATATTGGAAGAGTAAGGATTCCTTATACAATAACAGACAATTCTGAATATCAGCCTTGGAATACTGTTCCAACAAATCCTAATATAAAAGATAGTATGGCAATTAGGGATCTTTGGTATGATGCTACAACTACTGTTTATAGAAGTGGAGCAGGAGAAGAATATTCTGAAACAAGAATAGAAAATATAACTCCAATTAAAGGTCTTATAGATACATTATCGGTAACATTTCCAGAAGGACAAACTGGAAGATGGTTTTATTTAAAAGAGAAGAAAACGAATACAGATATAGTATGTATTTGGGGGACTTTGGGGACAATAGCAAGTTCATATGATTCATCAAAATTTACTGATGTAAGTAATGAAAGATTATATGAACCAGATGGACCATATCTATATCCTAATATAGATATAGTTGTAGATGGATCTGATAAACCTGCACCAGTTTTTAGTTCTGATGCTTTTAGAAAAACTACTGATGAAAATGGAGTTGCTTATTTTCCATCGGTTCCAATATGCTCCGTGGATTATACTAGAAGTAAATCAATGGATGGATATGATTTTAAAAATCAATCTGATATGACATTCGATCCGTCCTATGATGTTATAGAGGAAACCTATAAATATGCACATTCTGGAGGAAGTAAAGATCCTTCTAGGTATAAAAAGATTATAAATGATACAGAATATAATTGGGTTGTTACCGCAAAAACAACCGATCAGCCATTTGGGGCTCCAATACCTGTTCCAACCGATTGGACAGGAACAGTAATTGTTGATAAGTTATCAGAAATTCAGTCTTTCGGAAGAGTTGTTCAACCATTACATCCAATAGAAGATCAAATTATTACTGATACTGCAATAGCATATTATATAGCAAATGGATTTTTAAATCTTTCTGTTGCTAGAAAAAGAAGAATGAATGTTAAAATTCCTTCTGTCCCAATCAGACTTAAAGGTAAAGTTATTAGAATTGTTGATACAAGACTTGATATTGATCTTAATCTATATGTTATAAGTCAAAAAAGAAACTTGACTAAAAAAGGAATGTGGGATAATTTGGATGTGTTGAGGTTTGTACTATAATGTATGATTTCTTCTATGGTTTGGTAATGAACCAAATAAAAAAGAATGTTGCAGTTGAACGTGCAATTATAACTAAAACATATTCTGGCAATTTATATGATTTTAGAATTGGAAATGTTACATACTACAAAAAACCCATAGAAGTTAGACCAGGAGATAATACAACTACTAATTTATATAAAGTTAATGATATTGTTAGGATTTCTAAAACTCAGTCTGGGAATAGAATTATTACTGGATATGATAATTTCGGAACCAGTAAGTTTTCTATGATGGAGATATAATGACAAATTATATTCCAATGATGTTTAGAGATAAGAATATAATAGAGTTAATCAAAACTCCTAATGTTATTCCATTAATTAGAACTACTATTATGAAGTGGATTTCTAAATTATTTAGAACATTTGAAAGTAATTCAAGTTTCACAAAATCAGTAGATAATGAAGATGGAATTAGCACCTCTGGAGACTTAAAACAATTAGATGAAGGACAAGTAATAGATGTAATAGATAATACAAATGCGTTTGGATTTAACTATTCATCTAAAACATTATATAAATATAGTATATCTAAAGATATCGAAACAATAATAAAAATGCTAGAATCTATATTATCAATAGATTGTTCTTCTGGAGAAATTATTGGAGTTAATTCTACATACATATATATTCACTATAAAGATTCAAATAACGATGATCATATATTATGTATAGACAAAACAGATTTGTCTATTATTGAAGATGTTATTGATAACGATAATATTACTTTTCAAAGTAGAAATGCTTTTGTAAATAATACTTATTTTATGATAATTATAAGTTATAATGCAGGAAATGAATGGTGGTATAGTGCGAATCATCAGGTTACTGGAGTTAAAATAAGATCATATACTTCAGATTTATCTTTATATATAGATTTTGATCCAGAAACTTTTTATAATATTGGAGATGGTCCGTTTATATATGGTTTTACTGAATATGGATCGGGTCCAGATATTGGAACATTCTATCCGGCAAAACCTTATCCAATTCATCCAAGTTTGTTAGAATATTCGTATGGTCTTTTGTGTAATACTAAATCTAAATATAATACAGTAAGCGGAGAAATTGTTATAAATAGTATACTTGGAGATGAATATTCTGGTTATGATTTTAGTACAAATCCATTAGAAGTTTCTAGGAATATTAGTTTTATTGGAAACAATAATTATATAATTACATTTGATAATTATTTAGAATTTGGTTCAAATATAAATTGTTATAGTGGATCAAACTTAACTAATATATGGACATTGAATGATATAACTATAAATTCATGCTCAATAGATGCTCAAAAATATGTTATTGTCACAGATCCTCCTGGAACCATAATGAGCAAAGAATCGTATAGTATAAAATATATTAAAGATATAAAACTATACAAACCAATATGTATAATAGATGATGTATTGATATGTGAAGAAAGATATATAGTATTTGATCTTGCTGTTATTCCTGTAAAATTTTATCAGGGAGCATCATTTCCATATTCTGAAGTAGATGGAACTGAAAGTTGGGCCTATGTTAGTTCATCTGAATCAAGAATTGTTTCAATAGAATTATCAACTGGAAATATAACAAATAGAAAAACATTAACGTCATACTATGTAGAAAAAAATTATGATATAAGCGTTACTTGGGATGCTTCTAGTGAAATTACTAATTATACTGAGAGAAAGTATCATAGAATATATGATTTAACTGATAAATATCATTCTGGAATAGACGATCAAGTAATATTTCGTGGTCTTGAACATAGTGAGGATGATATAATATATCCAGAAGAATCAAGGACATCAATAACTCAAACAACAGTAAACAACGATCCAGATAAATTAACAGATTGGTATTCTATTGATTTAATAGGTACAAATAATTGGAATTCATCTACAATTTCAACTTCATGCAAAACTCCAATAATAACAGATTCTAAATTAAATCTATTTGACTATGACTATACATCTGAAATAAGTTATATAAATCAATACAATATTTCTACCGGATCATTTATAGGAGCCCTACAGTATAGTTCTCTTGGAGATAAACGTGGGGTGACTTTGAAGTGTATAGGGTTTAACAAGGCAATATGGGATTCAACGTATACTAGAGATGCGTATTATCATCAGGAAGTATAACGATGAAATCTGGAGTACAATTAACTAAAACCGATCATAAAAGTTTCCTTAGTGAAATAGAATTTCAGGATCTATTTACTAGTGATTCTTCTTCAGTAAGTTTTAGTATGTCATATATGTTAGGAGAGGTTGATAGTTATTTTACAGTAATTTCATCTTCTGCTAATATATATACTGGAGAAAAAACTATAAGTGGATCTTCAAATATATATGGACAAGAATGTGTAGATGAAGGTTGGATTTCATGTGATTTTGGAGGCGGAAGCCAACAAATGATTTCTGGATCTATTTTAAATATAGGTTCACTTTCAGAAGGTGGATTTATAGATTCATCAATAGATATAGATATTCCTATTAGTGCTAGTACTACTGGAGATTTTTGGTGTTATTTAAGATTAGAAAATCTTGCAGAAAGAACTGGATATTTTAGTAGAGCATCTAATACATTTTTGGGATATAAGTATGATACTCAAAAATATGGTGATGGCTGTGAATATAAGTAAAAGAAGGTGAACAAATGTTATCATTATTTCCAGGTACATTAGATATATTCTATAATAGAGTGAATAAGATTGATGGTGGAACAGCCGTTACCGATTCTTATGTTATTCCAGCAACAGATTTTATAGTACATTTACATCATAGTGTTTCTACATCTTCAGTTGTTACAATACCAGGTTATATTTCAACGTCAAGTAATCCTCCTACGTTATCTGATAGGTTTTATATAGATTATGAAAACAATGAAATAGTGTTTAATTCATCTAGTGCTAATTCTACTGTAGGAATAACTATTCTTTGTGATGGCGATTACATTGTTGCTGATGACATTAACCAACTTCAGGATGCGATTTCACAAATTCAGTCAACCCTTGGAACGGATCCTCAGTATACATTCGCCACGGTAAAGGCATATCTCTCCTCCATATATGGCTCCTTTGACGCCTCTAGTGGACATAAACACACAGGGACGGCCCAAGACGGTCCCCTTCTCACAATCGACTCAATTTCTGGATTAACAATTAGAAATCGTCATGTAGCAACAGACGCAGGAATAACTACTGGAAAATTAGATTATTACGATCCTAATATTGTATCAACTTCAGGAACCTCAACATTAGAGGACACTCTTGATTGGTTATACACTCAAATAAACGAAGTTTCAACATCTGCAGGTGTCCAGTCAATTAATGTAGATGGAGATGAAATAACTGGTGATCTTACATTTATCGGACTTGGTTCTGTAGGAATAACTCATGTAGGAGATGCAGTATATTTTTCAACTTCTGCTGATGTAACTGGAATAAAAGCAGATGGTTATGATTATATAAATGGAAATATTACCATTATTGGTGCAGGATCATCTAATATATCACAATCTGGAAAGATAATAACAGTATCGACAAGTGCTACTCATCAACATTATTGTGATAGAGTAATCATATCTGCTGCACAGGCAGCATCTGGAATAGTAAGCACTAGTAGCGTATATACTGTTGGGGATGATTCAATGCAAGTTGAATGGCAAAGTTCATTTTGTTGGCTTGGTGATGAATATACCGAAACAAATGATAGATCGATTACATTTGATATAGGCGGTCTAGGTTCTATCTCTGAAGGAGATAAGATAGTATTAAGATGGTGGAAATAACTAAGAAAGGAGGAAACCAAAATGGGAAGAATTGATTTAGGAGCAAGAGGTCTTGCGGGTTCTGTTGGTGGTACTCTGATTGCCGATAACGCCGTAGTTGGTAGCCATATCTCTGCTGACGCCGTTGTTGGTAGTCATATCAGCGCAGGAGTTATTCAGGCTTCGCATCTTGCAGCGGGAGTATCTGGTAAGCCATCCGTGATGGGTATGGCAGGTGGATTATGTAATGGAACTAATAAGGTATTTACTGCAACTGGAACGCTGACTCCTACTGCGTTTGGCGTTCATCCTATGGTTGATGGTATTTTTTGTAACGATAATGTTACTGATGCTACTGATGCAACCGATATGAATCAGGTTTACTTTGCATCTACCGATGCGGTTGTATTTACTCTTGGGGCCGCCCCACCTAGCACTAGTTCTGTATTTACTCTTACTATCCAATAGTTTTGAAAGTTGGAGGGGAGGAGATAACCTCAAATCCCCTCATAATAAAATAAAAGGAGAATAATAAAAATGACATGGATTCTTGATTCTAATAAAAGTAAAAAATTTCCTTCAAACGCAACAGGAAAAGCATATGAACATAGATTTTCTAATGGTATTGTATTTGTAGAACAACAATATTGGAAGAATTATTTTATTAGACATCTTGGATTTAAAGATATAACTCCAATTGGCACTAAAAGATCGGTACATCAAGATCCAAAAACTGCGTTATTTATACATCATGGTGGTGTTGGTGATGTTCTTTTTATGACGCCTGCGATCAAATGGTTTCATAAACAATATCCAAATTGCATGATTACAGTATCTTCTTCTGCTCGTGGAGCAGATGTGTTCATGAATAATACAGATTTAACTCTGTTAAATATAGAAGAAACAAAACAAGTTTACCATAACATTTCTACCGATGAATATGATATGGTATTCTGTTTTGACGGAGAAATAACATTAAATCCATTTGCACAACTTTATAATGTTTATGATATATTCTTAGATTGTGTCGGCGCACCAATTAATGAAATGAGTGACGAAGAGAAAAATCCAACATTATATGTTACAGATAAAGAGATGAAAGTATTTAAGAAGAATCTTAAAAAGATATATAAAATAGATATGAATAAAGAAAAGTTTGTTGTACTTCAGTATGAAACGTCATCTATGTTAAGAAATCTTGAAATACCGAAGATGATTCAATTGGCTAGAGAAATTGTTGAAAAGTATGGATATTATGTTATAATGATTGGAGATAAGTCTATATATAAATATTATCAAGAAAAAAAGTGTAGTTCTTGTGGAAAGATTGTTGATTTAAATGTAGGACCAAGAATACACTACACCATAGTAAGATGCGAGGAATGTGGAAATAAGATTGGATTTGATAGTAAGGTGTTTGATGATATTGATAAGAAGATCATATTTCCAGATCAACTTATTCTTAGAGAAATTATTTTATTTATTAAGAATTGTGAATTTGTTGTTGGTCTAGATAGTTGTTGTGTTCATATTGCAGGAGCATTTGATAAACCTTGTTTAGGTTTATATGGTCCTTTTGATGGTGATCTTAGAATGAGATATTACAAATATGGAAGATGGATTCAAAAAACTGATAAATGTGGTCCATGCATGTTGCACGGACACTCATGTTTAGATACAGGAGGGATCCCAAATTATCCACATTGTATGAAACAATTTAAAATTGATGAAATAATGAAAGAAATACAGAAAACTATTGATTTAGTTCCAATGGATTCAACTCCATTTGTTGAGTTAAAAGATATAGAAGATGAAACATATACTGGATATCGTGAGTATTGTCCTGTATGTGGAGATACTGAATGTGAATTTGTAATGAGGAGAAGTTACATTAAATTCTTGAGATGTAAGAACTGTGAAGCAATATATACAGATATTATTGTAGATGGTTCTAAATACTATGACGATAAATCGTATACTGGATGTTATCTTACAAAAGATTATAGAAAACGTGAATCTGAGTTGGCTGTTGAGTTAAACAATAGATTTAATAAACATTATGGAAATATAGGAAGGTTTCTTGATGTTGGTTGTGGAGCAGGAACTATAGTAGATAAAATGGAAAAGTTAGGATGGATATCAGATGGATTAGAAACCGGAGACAACTATAAACTAACTTATGATAAATTAGAAATAAATGTATATGATAAAACAGTAGAAAACTTTGACAATAAATATAAGTATGATTTAATATTAATGAATCATGTTATTGAACATATACATGATCCTATAAAACTATTCGAGAAACTTGAAGAGTTGTTAACAGAAAATGGAGTAATTTCAATTATAACTCCAGATACAGATAAATGGAATGAAAGAAATAATAATTGGATATACCTAAATGCTTCTTTTGTTGGTGAACATACCATTGTTTATAACAAAAGTAGTTTAGAGCATCTTGCAAATGTATTTGGATATGAAATTATTTATTGTAAACCAGTAATCAAACATCACTCTGGAGATCAACTTTGGATTGATATAAGGAGGAAAAAGTAATGGGAAAACCTGGAAAACAATCTCTTAATCCAGAGATGGCTACTGAAGAAGAAGTCCTTTCTATTGTCACTAATAGTACTGTTAATGGAAGATTGACACTAACTAGTGGTTCTCCTGTTGTTACATCTGCCGATGAATCAGACAAAACTTCTCTATATTTTACACCATATATAGGAGATTTTATATCTTTATATGATGGAACTTTTTGGCATCTTAGGCATTTTACCGAACTGTCAATATCTAATTCTGGATTTACTGCTAATACACCTCATGATATATTTTGTTATGATGATAATGGAACTCCTACGTTAGAAAAACTTGCATGGGCTAGTACTGCTACAAGAGCAACAGCATTAGTTTATCAGGATGGAGTACTATCTAAATCTGGAGCAACAACCAGAAGATATATTGGTACTGTTCATGTTGATGCTGCAAGTAAATTTCAAAACACTAATGCGAAAAGATTTGTGCATAATTACTATAATAAAATATTAGTTATATCATCTCAACAAGATACTACTGCATCATGGACATATAATTCTTCGACTCCAGCAGCAGCAAATGGTGGTAATGCTAATTGGAAACATGAGTTTGTAGTAGGAATTACTGAAAATACACATGATTGTACTGCTTTTGTTCAAACAACAGGGGGTAATCCTGGTCCAACTAGATGGAGTATCGGAGTTGATAGGGCAGATGGGCCAGATGGAACCCAGGAGGATTGTGGAAATAGTTATGTTATAGCACTAACATCACAACTATTTTGGCTTCCTACAATTGGATATCATTATACAAATGCAGTTCATAGTGTTGATAGTGGTACTGCTACTTTTTATGGAAATCTTCCATCAATGTTTACTAATAGGTCTTGGAGGTAATTAATTATGAAATGGTCATTCAAAATAATGCACAAAAGTAGATTAGATTTACTTATAAAAGCAGTTAAGAGTTATAATGTTCATGAGGTTTATGACAAACTGGTTATAACAGATGTGTCTGATAATTTTGATCTTAAAGAACCAGAAAAAATATTTGGATTCAATCCAAAGATTATTAGACCAAAAGTGCATATATCATCTACAGATAACTTTAATCTGTATTATAAAGAGTGTATTGACAATGAAGATGATGTTATGTTTTGGACACACTCTGATATATTCTTTCTTGGCGACGATGTTTTAAAGAAATTTATGGAACGTGTAGAAAAAGCATTTGAGGATCCTAATTGGTGGATCTATTCAGATAGATGGTATGTAATAGCATGGCGTATTAGTGCTATAAAAAAGATTGGACTTGTAGATCCAAACCTCCCAAACTACTTCTCTGATAACGATCAGATATATAGAGCCAAACTTGCTGGATATCATGCAATATATACAGAAAAACTTCCAATTCACCATGAAGGAAGCCAAACTATTGCATCCGATCCAATGAGAAATACTCTTAATATGAATATCTTTGCAGATATATTTCAAAGATATTATATTAAAAAGTGGGGAGGTACACCAGGGCAAGAGAAATTTGTTATTCCGTTTAATAATGATGCTATGAAAAATTATCTTATTACAGAGGAGGGATGGTTATAATGGAACGTAATAGTAGGGATATGATGAATGATTTATACTCTAATGGTAAACCATACAATCAAGAATTTTTATGGGATAGAGTTCGTGGAATAGATATTGATTCTACAGCAAGAAAAATGTGCGTTCCATTTGAAGGAAAACACATACTTGATCTTGGATCTGGTGATGGATGTGGATCTCTTCATTCATATAAAGGATGTAAAAGTATTGTTTGTACTGATATTTCTGAAGTTGCTATGTCAATTGCTAGGAATAAGTTTGAAAAAAAATATCCTGAAGCAGAGTTTATGCAAATGGATGCTTGTAATCTAATTTTTCTAGATAATACATTTGATATAGTTGTTGCTAAAGAAGTATTAGAACATGTTGGGAATCCAGAAAAAATGATATCTGAAGCATTTAGAGTTCTTAAACCTAATGGGATATTTCTTTTGACTTCTCCAAATAGAAATAGTCTTCATCTTATTATGAATAGGGCTCTTGGATATAGAGATTTTAAATGTTGCCAAGATCATACCAAAGAATTAACCTATGATGAGACTAAAGAGATGTTATTTAATACAGGTTTTTATATAGATTCGGCTAAAGGAATTCATCTTATGCCTTATTGGGGTGTTCCTGGATTAGATGGTGCTAGACATCTTACTGATAATGATGAGGAAGTTATAAATCTTCTCAGGACATTAGGAGGATTAGTTGGTCCTAAGTATGCATTTTGTTATGTTATAAAATCAGTTAAACCAGATCCTAGTTCTGATTTAATAGATGAGAGAAGATAGTTTTAGGTTGTAAATAATATAGTGGCAGGGTTAATAAATAGCAAAGGAGGTGAGATGAATGGCAGGAAAAAAATCTTCTAGTAAAAAGAAAAAGGCTTCTACTAAACTTAATTGTCCGGCGAAGCCATTTATGAAACAACTCGAAGTACGATAAAGGAGGATTGAAATGAGAGAAATTGCACTTGAAAAGACTACTGAATATATCCAGGTAGTGATGTCTGGGGCTCCAGCTACTACTCAGCCAGATTGTACTGTTGTGTATGAAGAAAAATCTGGTAAGGTTGAGTCTACTGCGCTTAGAGAGGAGAAGAGCAAAACGTATCAGTTGGCAGGAGCTACTCCTGTTACTATTGTACCTGCCCCTACTAATGCAAAAATTACGATTGTAGTTAAAAACATTCTTATCGAAAATCGTGATACTGCTAATGTTAGATTCTATGTTAAGATCGTTGATGCTGGTGGAACGAGAGTTCTTTATGACGTAACTCTTCGTCCTAATTATACTTGGGATCTAGATGGAGTTAAGAATGATTCTGGAACCATTCTTATTACTCATGAGTTAGATGAGGATGTCACTACTGCAGATATTCCTGATTCTACTAATAGAAGATATATTACAGATGCACAAAGAACCGTCGTTAGTAATACTTCTGGTACTAATACTGGAGATCAGGTTGTTCCTGTAAGTACTTCTGCAACTTCTAATCAGTTCTTTACTGAGTATAATGCAGTTACTGGTGCATTTACCAAAGCTAGACCAACTTGGGCTAATGTTGATAAGGCAACTAGTAGTATCGCAGATATTACTACCAAATCACACACAGCATTAACTGATATCGGTACTAATACCCATGCACAGATTGATACTGCTTTGACTAGATTAATTTCTACTTCAGGTACCAATACTGGTGATCAGGTAACTCCTGTAAGTACGTCATCTACTTCCAATCAATTTTTTAGTTCCTACGATGCTGTTGCTGGTACTTTTGGTAAAGCGCAACCTTCGCATACTGGAATTACTGATATTGGTACTAATACTCACGCACAGATTGATACTGCTCTTACGAGATTGGTATCGACTTCTGGTACTAATACTGGAGATCAGGTTACTCCGATAAGCACTTCTAGTACTAGCAATCAGTTCTTCAGTTCCTATGATGCTGTTGCTGGAACTTTCGGTAAGACTCGCCCTATTTGGGCAGATGTAGACAAGGGAACTAGTGATATTGCAGATATCACTACCAAATCTCATACCTCACTTACTGATATTGGCACCAACACTCATGCACAGATTGATACTGCTCTCAATGGATTGGTTTCTACCTCTGGCGTTAACACCGGAGATCAGGATCTTACTACTCTTATCGCAAAGTCTATTGGAACCGCAAAGGGCTGTATTATTGGATTCTCTGCCTCTGGAGTTCCTGGTATCCTCGATCCTGGATCTGAGGGCCAGTTCTTGATCGTTAGCGGATCCACGGCACTTGGTATTGGTTGGGCAACCCACTCGTAAATAAAATATACAGAAAGGTGGGGATATCGGATTGTTAGGATTCATAACAGTAACAAAAGAAGCGATAGAAAATTTCTTGAATAATGGAGTACCAGGAGTTCTTGCATTTGTTGTACTAATCCTAGTAATCCTAGTGTTCAGAATGATTCTTAGAAGGGATCAATTAACAGATAGAGTTATTTTGTTGGCAGAAAAACAAGCAGAAGCATCAACAAAAACTCAGGCAACCATGGAATGTCAATGTAGATTAATGGAGAAACATAATGAACTAACAGATAAACTTGTCGGTGTGATAAGTAAATGTAAAGACATCTTAGATCCCGATTAAGGAGGATTTTTGCCAATGAAGAAAAGAGACAAGATTGCTATGGCACATATCGCCGTAGATAAGGCCATAGAAGTTACAGATCAGATGATAAAATCTCCAAATGGTGCGTATGAAGAATGTTCAGTAAAACTGATCAAATCTATAGATATAGCAGTAAATGTAATATCAGGGGTACTTAGTAAATAATATAAACCTGGGAGCAAAACAAAAGAGGTTCAGGAGATAATCAAATGTCCCTGAACCTCTTGACTTTCTTTTACCTTCCTGTTATAATGGCTTTACCGAAGAGAAAGACCGGACAAGACCTCCAGCCTCCCTCCTTCGAGAAGGTTCCAAAACCTTATCAACAAAATTGCTACAGATTCCCTAAGTCTAGGGATACATGAAATTGTTGATAAACATTGGTCGTAAAACACTCAAATTGAATTTTTCTTGTTTATTAGGAAACTTCTTTTGAGTGTTTTGCTATTTCTATTGTTATTCCAAAATAATCTTCTTTAGTTTAAGATAAGAATCCATATAAAGTTTTTGTTGAAAATCTTTATATTCTCTGATTGAATTCATTACTTTATCTATAGAATTTATTTTAAGTCGTAATGCAATTTGATTTATATTTACATCTGAAACATCAATTAATAATGAATTAACTCCTATTTCAGATTGTAGCCTTTGGTGTTTTGTAGTAATGAAATTCAGACAATAATATTTTCCTATCATAACAAATGGAATATCATATATCATAGCCATTATTGCTCCATGATATCTTCCTGTAACTATATATTCACATTTTTTAAGTTCTGTTGAAACTTCTTCTCTGTTCATACCATCATATATTATTGATTTACATGATAAATTGCATTTATATTGAATATAATGTTCTAATTTAAGATCATCGTTTGACATTACAAATAGTGTAATGTTATATCCAATATTCTGAAGTTCTTTTACACAATTTATCATTTCATTAATATATTTTTCTTTTACAGAATCTTTAATTCTATTTATCATTGAATCGTTTTCACTATTTTCATATCCATGTAATATTAATCCAACAGTTTTACCTATTGACTCAGTATTTTTATTTTCAAAATGTTCAAATATAAATCCTGGATCCGATCCCAATTCGCATTGTTTTCCAGAAGATTCAACTATATTTTTAGATGTTGTATCTCTAACACTTATAAAACATGTAGAATCGAGCATCTTTTTGAATAGTTCAAATCCTTTCATTGTTATAATACCCTGTATTCCTATGTTGAAAATAATTTTTTTCTCTCCAAGATTTAGTAGTTCTATATAATTATTTAGGTTCTCGATTGGATCATCATATAGTGTTCCTCCGCCGCCTAAAATAGAGAAATCTATTTTTTCATTTCCAAATGGATTTTTCATACCAGGAGACATCCATTTAATATTTATACCTGAAGAGTCTAGTGATTTGAGTATCATATCTCTTACAAGATCATCGCCAAAATTGTTATAACCATAGGCTCCCGCTAATAGTACGTTTTTCATTTCTACTCCTTTTTATCTAGCGTATTTTGCTCCACAGAAATTACAAATATATTCCATCTTATCAATTGTTGTATCATTGTTAGATATTAATGCCCCACAATCAGAGCAATAGAAACATGATCTTGAATCAATATGATCATTATTTTTTAGAAGTAATAAGTTTTCTCTTTTCTCGATTGATTTAAATATACTTTCTAAAGAATTTACTCCATAAATAGTCAATTCTACCTTGACCATGTGTGTTGGAACTAATGCTGTAAAATCCATGGCACAATGATTTAACTCTGTTAAATTTGGGGTAGTGTCGATAATGCGTTCTATTTTACATTCGAAAAAAGACATTATTTTTCTCTCCTTTTCCATGAATGTTGTGTATCACAAAATTGACATTTATTCTCATATTTTTCTAAATATGCTCCACAAGAAATACATCTAAATGTTTCTGGTTTGGTTTTAATAATATTACTTTTTTCTGGATCTTTACATATAAATATTAATCCTCCACTATTTAGTATATCATTAATAATATTAAACTGATTGAAAGAATTTTGAGATAGAACTATTTCCATTTTACATGTGTTATAACATGGTCCAATTTCTCTACTAACTGTTAATATATGACCTTTTATATATGACATTTCATATCATACCATCCTTTCCAAAATTTGGTAATCCATCATTATCTAAACATGACCACAAATGAAAACAATTTGGATGTATATTTATATGCTCATCTAACTTAGCAAATATCTGTATTGCTTTTCTATTTTCTCCTATAAATTCTTTTTTAACGAAACATAATTCATCATATGTTGGTATTTGTCTTTTCTTTGATGCCGAAACATGAATCCATCTTTTTCCATCTTCATGAACAGAAACAGAGAAACATACTCCTAGTCCATTTATTTGATGTTTAAACATTTTTAATCCATATAATTCACTATGCTTATCTGGGCTAACATCTCCCCAATTTGGAGATAATTTTGGTAGATGCATGTCTGTTAAAATGAAATCTTCTTTCCATTTTTCTTCTGTTACTGTAGGAATTTTTTTAAATAATTCTTCCATAACTAAATAATCCTCCTAATATCATATACATTTTCTGTACAATCAAGTATTACTCCGCAATCAATACATATTTTGTTTTCTATATCCTGCACACATTTGCACCATATGCACATTCTACGATATTGTAAATATATACTAGATGTGCTTATGCTAAATGGATTTATCATTCTTGATGTTATATTTAAATTAGATGATGCAGATATTAATAAGTTTTGTACATGTTGTAGTACTTGTCTATTTATTTTATTAGTATTGATATTAATCATCTAAAACTCCTAAGATAACATTTCCTGCATAATTTTGTTGTTAGATATGGAACCTTCCCAGAATTATAATATCTAATTTTTCCACATTTGGGACATGTTATTGGAATTTTATCGCATGGAGAATTTCTGGTATTTTTTCTTTTTCGTTTATTTCCAGAAATTACAGATAATTCTTTACAATTAATTGTTCTCAAGTTTTTCTTTTCTTTCTGTATACATTTTATGAGTTTCTATAAATTCGCCTGACTCAATACTTTTATTTACTTGATTCATAAAGTCTATAACAGCCTCTTTATTTTTCATTCCACATTTTAATTTTGGTTCAACTATATTATTCCAATATAGCCACCAATAAGGTGCTATGTACCAAGAATACTTATCTGCTTTATATAATTCACTTATACTATATCCAGAGTGTGTATTATGTCCTGCGATTAATAAATATCCATCTAAACCAAATAAATAACTTGCTATATTCGCTCCAAGAATCCAATGTTTATTTTTAGATTCTATATTATCTAAATAATTAAGTCCAATGTGTCCAATGTCATGAAGAAATATACATATTATTTGCCATGGTTTAGGCCATTTTTTATAAAGTATAATCCAAGATTTTAGAACGAGTATCGAATGTATTACTGAATGACATCCGATCAATATACTTACTAATCCTTGCATTATTCCTCCACTTCAGAAGATTCGCAAACATATATCTCCATATCATCAAATTTTGTCATTCCAATTACTATTTCATCTAGATAACATTCATTAAATTTCTCACAATTAAATCTATAATTATGATTACTACAATTTACTTTAGACATAATTGTTATTTGCTTTCTGTATAAATAATTGTTTTTATTTTACCTATTTCATTCATTATATCATACTTATTAAGTTCGTCGGTCGCCCACTCAATGTCAGATAGCATATCAAATACTTTATTTACTAATAGGCATAGTTTATTATTATCATTCACCATTCCTTCAATCATATTAGTGATACTTTCCATTTCACAAGATGGACATAATGACATATCTCTATCATAGTGAAATAATACCGTAAATTCTTTACTACACCTAGTACATTGATATGTTTCAAGTATTTTGCTCATATATACCTCCTAATATATAGTTTCAAATGTCTGATTTCCCCATACATCCCATCCTAGATATTGACCTCGTGCAAAAAGTTCTATTCTTGGTAAATCTCCAACTAATTGAACAATCTTATCTCTAACTTCATCTGGCTTTCTGCTATGATCTCTAATATGAGTTATAATGTCTGAAGGAAATTCTTTGTCTATGATTTGTGATATTGAATTATTAATTACTTGTATTTTTCCTTTTCTATACAAATAACAATCTTCTGTATTAGATTTACAATAGTAACCGTTTCCAAACCTATACTTTTCGTTTCTAGCGTTCATTTTTATCCAACAGAAGGCTTTAGTTACATACTCAAACCCCCACAGATCAGGAATCCATATTTGATTTATCAGTTGTGGTGGTGTTGTCCACATAAAAAGTAGACAATTTTCATCCGCTATTGTTTGAATTGGAAGTCGTTTAATTTCATGCAATTCCATTCCAGGATATATATGCATACCTGAACCAAATCTTGTGTTCGGATTGTTTCTTAAATTATATTTCCAAGGTGGGTCGATATAGATAATGTTGTATTTTTTGTCTGGAAATTTTATCATATTACTCATTTTAATCTCTACTTTCCTATATTAATAATAGTTTTCGCTTGTCTATAATTTATAGTTTTCTCTGCAGGCAAGTTCATTGATTTGTCATTTAATGATTTTACTATAATTATAGCAATATCTATCATATCAAACTCATATTCTGGTTCAGATATTATAGTTAAGATTGGTTTTGATCTATCTTTATATTTATTAAAGTAGTTTGGAACTACATACATAAATATCTTTATTATGAACTTATCTTCTAATTTAGTAAATGAATATCCGTATTTTCCGTTCATTTTTTCTCCTTTAGACTACTTTTGAATCGCCCATCCATCGTTTTCCAGAATCTGCAGCCGAAATCCTTATAGGTATATACGTTTCTCTCGTAACATATTTCATGATGATCCTCGTCAGTCCCATAATTCCCGCAATTCCCACACCTCCTCTTCTTGTAGGCGGCTAGTTTGGCCCGTAATCGCTCAATTTCTTGCAACATTACGGCCTGTGACTGCATCACAACGATAGGTGGTTCGCTCAATGTTTTTTGCAGATTATCCCGCTCCTCCGTCAGCGCCTGCACCTGCGCTTTGAGGTCGGAGAGCTGCTTCTGTAAGCAGCAGCAGGTTGGCTCTATTCTCTCGTTACATACCTGCGATTCTTCATTCATTTTGGTGCCTCCCATTTTTTTATCACATATCGGATGGTCGTCTTTTCCTTCAACCTTGCGACTAATCCATCCAGATTATGCCTGTACTACGCACGAAGCTACTACGCTCGAAGCTACTGCGCTTGAAGCTACTATCCTCGAAGCGGCTATCCTCGAAGCTACTGCGCTTGAAGCTACTATCCTCGAAGCGGCTGCGCACGAAACTGCTGCGCACGAAACTGCTGCGCTCGAAACTGCTGCGCTCGAAACTGCTGCGCTCGAAGCGGCTATCCTCGAAACTGCTGCGCACGAAGCGGCTGTACGAAAGATTCCGATCAATCAGATCGAATTTTATAAGGACGTTTCGCAACAAAAGCCGTTTCCCCTGTGACTTGTCCTCCAGCCATTTGAGATGTTCCGTATAAAGCACCTCAAATTCTTCGATGGTCATTTCCGTCAGTTTTTCCATTTTTCTATGCCTCCTTCAGCATTGCGGCTATCGTTCGAATTTCCTGATGCGAATACAGCATCCTGTCGTACCCTAGAATAGCCATCTCCATCTTCTCAATCGCCTTCCGCCACACCGCCGCATCGTGCTCGGTGAGTGATTCGAGGTGCAGGCACTTGTCGTATCCGGCGCAAATCTCCTCCTCGGCTAACAGGTCGTATGTGCAGCTCCCAAGTTCATTGTAGGGACATGGTTCATGCTCATTGATTATCGCTATCTTCGGCATCGGGTACCTCCGGCTTATGATTTTCATGAATAAATGATAATTCGGAAAGTATTTCAGATATATCTTCACACATTGATTCTTTGTCTATAAATTTTTTAAGTATCCTAATAACCGCAGTAACTACAGAAGAGTCATCAGAATTATACTCTTTTGGAAAATTCTTAGCCACGAAAGATTCAAGTTTATTGAGTTGATCTTTATAATATGAATTTTGTAATGTTTCAATGGGCACTCTAGCAACTATCATATTAGACATCCTTTCGTATGTTAATTATAAATTACTTCAGCAGGAATCCAATTAATCCCTAGTTTGTTTATTTCATCTAAAGCTGCCTTCCAATCATTCCATCCTTTTTCTTCTGTTGATTTTCTAGGTAAACCAACATTACAACCTGCAGATCCTGGAGAAACTACATTATTTTCATCGTAATGATCTCCTATTTCGGATCTTTTTTGTTTCTTATTATATTTGTTTATAATTGGATCTGGCTTAATAGGATAGAATCTTGATCCACAAGCTGATACGTTTCCTGGTTTATACCAAAATGTTGCATATTGATAAGAACCAACAATTTCACTAGATGGAGGCATTGGAGATTTTCCTATAGTCCAATAGTGGTTTTTATATTGATGTCTGGTTACTCCACTTGAAGCTCTTATTCTAAGCGATTCTACATCATTACAATATAATATTAAATAGCCCTCTACTAAATGATCTACTGGATTTTCTGGAAGGGGCATTTTAAATTCTATTCTATATTTATCTTGTTTAGTAAATACTTTTTTGACAGTGTTTACAACACTGGATACTATTTTTTGAATTACATTTCTAGGTTTATCTATATATAATTTATTGTTTTTATCATCATAAGTAAATGGTAGATTAAGTTTCTTTGCCACATCACCTAATAGATCAATAGCAAATTCCTTATGTTCATCATCTACCAAAATAACATTTTTCCAATCATTTGCTGGTGTTACAAGTTTCATTGTTTTTCTCCTTTTATTTTAGAATTCCAAACCAATTATCATCGAGAATTGTATGTAGTTTTCCATAACTATCTTTGTCATCTTCCCATACATGGAAGTCACTATTTTGAAATAATTGTAATCCAGAATCTTTTACATATCCATAACCACCGGATCTTCCATTAATTATTTCCACTCCGTCAAGTAAGTGTTTTACTCTTTCAAATGTTTTTTGTGTATCAGGATGTGCAAGAACTGCTTTTCCACCAATCCCATGAATATAGTCTATGTACCATTCTATAGGTTTGTATTTTTCCGTATAAAATCTGGCATCACCTATATTAAGTGCAAGAAGATGATCATCGAATTCACACCAACACTCTGCAAATCTAACTACTTTTATTTTAAATTCAAATTCTATCAATTGTTTTAATTGCATAGGACATATCCATTCATGACATCCTAATGCAATATGAGTAAATCCAGATTCAACTGCTTTTTTAGCTAAAAATCTAGCATTTTGCACCCTATCTCCTCCGCCATTGATATGTGTATGGAAATCTCCAATAATCAAAGTTTTTCTCCTTTACCAAATTGTATTTTAATTTCATCATTTCTCATCCCATCCACTTTCCAGAATCTGCAGCCGAAATCCTTTTATATTAATTTCTCCTTTATCTCTAAATTAATATCAACCTCAACCAATTTGAATATTCTAAATTTATCTCCATTTTCAGAAAATGCAATCCTCATTGATTCAATTGCTTTTTGCAGATTATTATAACATGATTTGATATTATCAATTCCACCATATATCACATAATCACCTGGTTTTACATTATTAGTTATTGATGTAATTTTACTTGCTATATAATACATTTTTATGTCTCCTCCATCATTATTAATTGTTTAATAATAAAAATATGTTTTTAGCATACTATTCTCTCAATCTATATTCAATATCATCAAACACGACTGGAATTTTTTTTAAGAATTTTTCTAATATCATTTTTGCCAGTACTTGCATATCTGGGTCGGCGTCTTTGGCACATCTTACATTAAAGAAGTGTCTCCATTGACGTAAATTTTGTGTTATAATAATCTCTGTTTTGGTGCAGTTAGGAAGTATTTTTCTGGCTTTTTGTGGAGAAACTCCGTTGTCAAGATATTCAATATATATTTCTTCTGCTAGAGAAATAAGTAATAACCATCTATTTCTTTCTCTAGTATCTTCTTCAAAACCTGAATCAATTACAATTATACCATCTTTATATTTACAAAATCTTTGACTTTCCTGTGTATATGAAGCGATTCTATGCCTTACCAATTGATGAGATATTGCTCTATCAGTTATACATTTTACTGAAATTGATACATGTTCTAGTACTGATTCATGTTTACGTTTTATTATATTTTTTATGAATGTTGTAGAAGATCCTTCTGTTATCTTATCTTCACTTTTATATGCAGTTCTTCCACATAGTTCTAGTTTTTGGAGAATCTCTAAACCATCGAGTTCATCCAAGATTTCTACTGATTGTTCAACTATTTTCATCTATAACCTCCTGATTGTATATTTCATCTTGAGAATCTATTTTATATGTTGATTTTCTGTTATTATAAAATTCATCGGCTTCTTTTAAATTGTCAAACATGATGTATTCATCACCTCTATAGGCTTCTCCATATTCTACTATAAATATATTATGGCTTGCTATATATATTAGATTGATATAATATAAAGTATTAGAATTTGATTTAATTAATATATTTTCTAATTCACTCATTTATATCATCCTTTACTATTATCATTATTGTTCTCTTTTGCTTTCATAAACATCTCAAACAATCTCTCTATTAGTCCTTTTTTATCTGGACAAGAAGGACACCGTTTTATGGTTTTTTTAGGTCAAATCTTGTTATAAACATAAATCCACAAGTATCACATACTAATTTTGATGCTTCAAATCTTTCTAAAATTTTATCTCTATCAACATCTCTTGAAGTATATGTTCCTATATCATAATATGAAAATGACATGTAACTAATTACTCCTTTTTAGAATTATCTACTTGATTCATTAACTTATATCCAAGTAATCCATATCCGGCTATATCTCTATATGGACTCTCTCCCATTAAGTCAAAATTTGGATTGCTTGATATTCTAGAAAGTTTATCTATAATTCTAACTAACATAGCAAGATGAATAAGTAAGGACTCTGGAATATGATATAGACCATCTTCTTTCTTCCAATGTCTGCATAGTTGCTTTAGAATCTCACCACATCCGGTAATTGAATCTCCATAAGCCTCTTGTTTCTTGTCAACAAGTTCTCCAAGTTCTTGTGCAATTTCTTTAAACATTTTTGTTCTCCTTTGTTTTATCTTCATTTATCAGCTTTGTTGCAAAATATTTATCAAATCCAGTTATTCGATTATATGCACATCCCTCCACCCATTTTCCATCTACATATGCAGAATAACATTCTGTCGGTCGTTTATCAGGTTCACACCACCAGTAGTTAGATACAGTAGAATTAGTTGCTCTTCCACATCCTTTACATATTGCTGATGGCATTATCATTTATCTCCTTTATTAGAATTAACTTACGATCAACTATTTCTGATTCAAACAATATACTTTCTTTGTTGTTGTTTTCAAATAATTTTTTAAGATTATATGTTGGTTTAATTGGAATTATTATATTGTTTAATCCATTATATATAGGATTTATATTATTAAATTTAATATAAATGATATTTTTAAGTTTATCAAATATTATTTCTGTTATCATTTTAAATTTACAGGCCTTATAATTAATTAATTTATTTTCATCTATAGTCTCATATTGTTCTTCTTTATTTATAGATTTTTCTACTTCAAATCCATTTGGATATCTTTTCTTTAGTTTATATATATTTATTTTTGCTACATCTTCAAGTGGAACATCTAAAGCATTAGATGCTAAAGAAACGTATAATTTTATCTTCAAAAGATTCTAATTTGCCTGCAGTTCGTAATGCTAATTTTTGATATTCATTAAAAAGCATTATATTAATTCTCCTTTTGTTTAATATCTCTAACTTTATTTATTATACATAGTATTGAACAATATGGTTCTTTATATTCTCCTATATATAAATATTTTCCATCCTGTATTTCATTCATACAAGTATTACATAATTTCTTCTTTGTAGAATCCATATAAGTTTCTTGCTTGTTTATGAATATCCCTGAGTTTATCATCAATGATTTTATTGATTTCATGTCTATGAATTTCATGTTCTTTACATAGTGGTAGTACATCATTTTCTGTGAGTTTTCTCCCGCAAATTATACAAAATTTATCAGGTATCTTATCCATTAAGTAAATTCCTCTCGCTCTAAAAACATAATTTCATTTAATGAATCTAATACTTCTTGATTTATATTATTCTCGCATCCAATATTTCCACAATCTGAACAAGTTCCACGACCTTCAACAATCCAGTAGCAACTATCTTTTACTTTTTTGTTCATTATCTTTTCTCCTAATTATTATTTCTACTGGTATGAATATCATTAAAAATAAGAGTACAATGCTTATATATATTTCTATCATGTTAACCTTTCCAATTCTATATGCCATCCTGCTTTATGCCTGCAGATAAACTTACTTGTTGATTTTGGCGATGTAAAAATCACTTTTAGTTTATTCCACGTTGGCACAGGACTTACCACTATTCTCAGCCTCTTATGGAGATGGCACATAGAATTTATCATCTACTTAACAATGATGTTCAGTGTTTCGACGAGCGAATTAATAAACTTCTCGGTCTTCTCAGGATCTAGTGCAAACTTATCCTTAATTTCTGGATAATGCTCAAGAATCTCAAGAAGTTCATTCTTCGCAGCCTGGAGTTTTTCCTTCCCATCGATAACGTCATCGTGATTTGCATCGATTTTAGTTACGATTGAATACGAATCAAGAAGAAAAGGCATTGCCCTTGCATAGTCAAATCCCTTGAGTTTGGGAAGGAACGGAATCATCATCTTAAAGAAATCCATAATTACACCTCCTTTCTTATTCAGCGTTAGGCCACCGAGCATCTAAATCTACTTTATCTTTCAATGCTATTTCAAAAAGAAATTCTATTTTTATTAATAATTCTTCTAAATAAACATTTCCATTAATTCCAAGATGAAACATATTCAGAGTTTTTACTTCTTTTAACTCCCTGAGTCCAACAATCTTACCCATTTTTATTTTCCTCCGTTCTAACTAGTTTTACTAATCTAGATGTTCTATTTATAAGTTTTACTATACATATGTTAATTAGAGCAAGAGATTCTAATATCTCTACCAAACATTTATGTATATTATGATCTGTTGTTGTATTTGTTTTTATTTTTGATCTTTCTATTCTTATAAAATCTACATGTTTTATTGTATTAGAAATTATTGAAGATAATTTTGTAGACGTTTTGAATAGTTTTTCTACAAATTTACTAGTCTCCACAGAGATCCCCCATTATATCTTGATCAGATTCGTAAATATCATCTAATACATCGTATAATTCGCTATCATCTATTGTCTCATCTTCTAGCTTTTTCTCTACGAATATATTATTAGATATATATCCAGAATTTGCAAGTTTTTTAGCCTCATCTAACATAACCTTTGCTATAATATCTATAGCATTTGGTTTTCTTGCTTTAATTGGAACTACTAGTTTTCTTTTTATATATCTATCCTCATCAAATGTATCAATTATAGAATCTATTAACTCAGATAATGTTATTCCCTTCTTTTGTGAGAATAGCCATAACCTTTTATAGTTACTTCTTTTTATAGATACTGTTATAGATTTAAAATCTGCAACGGAGACATTTCCAACCATAAACTCATCTCTATCATCTAGTTTTATTCCATTTCTAAGTTCAGTTATTTTTCTATCTGCAGCCATTAATGCTATATGGTTTAACATTCTATCATCTAGTTCCATTTTATCTATATCCTCCTAAGTGGTTTTATTATTTTTGATATTAGTACTACTGTTGCAGTATTTTGATCTTCTTTTATTACTTTTGCTATTACTCCTACGGTAAATTTTGTTTTTTCACATGATTTACATATTACAGATTGTCCCATCAAGTTATCATTGATAACATCCTTATTATTTACAAAATGTCCACATGTTAGCATTATTTGATTTACTTGTGGAGATATATTATCATATATTTCTTCTTTCTTTTTAGCCATTATTTTCTACCTTCTTTTTTAACTATTTTTATGCAGTTTTTACAAGTTAAATTTTTATCTGTATATGCATATTCTCCAATATGAAGTCTTAATCCACACGACGTAACTAATGTTGCATATCCCTTGAAATATTTATCATGTATTTTCTTTGTGGAGGCGACTATAACTTTCGATTCATCTATCATTATTTTATCCTCCTAACCCGCTGTAGGTTTTTCTGTATCATTTTCATGCCTAAGCTTGTCTATATAATCTATTCTAACAAAATTTACAGACCCATCATCATCTTTATTTACTACTCTCTTGATTCCACCTCTATCCTGCTTCTCTATTAACATATTAAACCTGCTTGCTGCCATAATTGCATCTTTAGACATTTCATAAAAATCGCTTGCAAGATATCCTCTTCTTCCGATAAGTTCACCCAATGCAGGAGATTTTGCTACTTCAGAAGCAACAACACTTCTATTATCGAGATCAAGTGTGAATTTCCATTTAAGTTCCTCTCCCTCTCCTTCTACAGAAGGAATGATTGTTACGTCTTCAGTATATTTTCCCATTTTGTCCTCCTTTATTTTACTCTCATTGGGGTGAATATCAAAATTACTTCTCTATTATCTTTTCCAGATATTTCCCAACCATATATACTCTCTCCATTTAGTACTTGTGCTTGTGATTGTATTTTTAGTTCAATAAATGGATCATTTATAACAGAAATACTATCCATAAGAGCAGAAGCATTAAACATGAAGAATGAATTTTCGCCATTATTTTGTGTTGCTGTCATCTCAGAATCAAACATGCTGTCTATTGAATCATGTTTAGAGGTTACTCTGATTATAATGTCTTCTTGTTTTATAAACATAAATACAAACTGTCCTGCTTCAATGTCTTCTACTAGAGAGGCTTTTTTAAGAAGTTCGGAGAATGTTGCTTTCTCTACAGTTAGTAAACAGTCACGGTTCTTATTTAATATATTATATATATTGGGTAGTCTTAGAGACAGTTTGCGAAGATATATCACAGAATCAGAAAACCTAAAAGAAACTATTCCAATATTTTTGTCGATTGAAATTACTATCTTAGTATTATCGTCCTGACGTTGTATTTTTAGTCTAACAACCTGCTTAATATAACGAAATTCTCTAGAATCGAAGCAAATTGTATTCTCATTTGAATTACCTGTATCTATGTCTGGAGATATTATAAATGATCTCATTCCAGAAATATTGAATACATTTAATCCACTATTCTTGAACTCAAGAAATACTCCAAACTGTTTAACATTATCAGACTTTTTTGAGTCATTAGCAACATCAACAATTGCTGAAACTATTTTATATAGTTCTTTTACATCTATGCTATATTGCTCAATATTTGTCTTGTTCATTATTGGAGCGGGGAACACATCGGTAGGCATGGTCTGAAACTTGAACTTAGATTTTGCCTCTTTGTCGTTCACAATTAGAGATTGGCCTTTGCTCTTTATATATATATTATTAGAATTGGAAGAATAAATTGCATTTGCGAATTTACATCCGTCAACTAAGAAGTCAAATTTATCATCGTTTGGTTCTGATTCTACTTTCAACATTACATTACAGAATATACTTCCATTTGTTGATACAAATAAAGCAACTTTCTTATCTGGAAGATAAGATATTCTTATATTGCTAAGATGATGTGATATTCCAGCCTTTGAAAATAAGGGCTCGAAGTTTTTACAAATGTTTTTTAAATCTATGCAATCTATTATCATTATATCTCCTAATTATAACTAGATTTATATTTATCACATACCATTATGACTATTTTTAGAAACTCGAACATTTCAATTTTATCTCTACAATCAAAAACAAAATATTCTTTTCCTTTGATTGTTATATGTCCTTTTTCTATTCTATTATTCATGTGTTTTATAAGGTCCTCTCTTTGGTTTAATTTCGTGTGAGTATATTGGTTTTCCGTGTTTTCTCCATTTTCTCCATCTTTTAGATATTTTTGGCTTAATAATTCTTTCATTACTAATATCTATTTTATCTAATCTTCTCTTAACAAATTTTAGTGGATATACTATAAATAATAATCTTATGAGTTTTCTTATACAAGTTCCTAATCCGCATTTCATTAGATTTGCTATATTTCCAAGTTTATTATGATAGTCTTCTGATAATATTATATGTAAACTTTTATATCCAACTCTCTTTTCAGATAGTTCGTACAACTCTTTTTCAATAACCTCATATCCTTTACTATAAAAAATATCTACTGCTATTTCTACTACAAATTTAGCACATCTACCTGGAGATAATTCTAAAGATTTTGAAAATAAATTTATTTTAATAAAGTCTATCATATCTATGTGAGTATGGACATCATAAACAGTATTTCCATTTTTATCTGTTTTTATTATTGACATTTGAATATACTTCCTAATTCTTTTTTTGCTATGTTAAGAGTATACAATGCTACATTTACCGAATCCGCTATATGTTCGTTTTCTGTATCTAATTTATCAAACCACGGAAAGTTTTTATTCTTTTCTTTGTAGTACCTATTTGTATTTTCTATAACTTTCTTCTTTCTATCTTTATCTGAATTTGCAATTTTTCCAGTCATGGCTCTTGCTTGATTTGGAGTCATGTCTACACAGATTCGTTCTCTTTCCTGACATGCTAATCTTATCGATCCTTTAACTTCTGAAAGCATGATTAGAGCTTTTGGATTTCTTCCAAATGGACACTCCACTCCTACTACTGTAGGATTAAATCTATCTATAAGATTTAAGCATTTTTCAAAAATATTATGAAGTATTGGTTCTTCGTAACAATGCATATTATAATAGATTAGTTTTTCATTTTCATCTATTACTGAAAATGCTATTTGATTCCATCCAATATCAAATCCCATAAAATTCATTGTTCACTTGCTCCACAATTAGGACATTTATAATAATTGTTTGGTTTGTAATATGTTTTGCAGTATTTACACTTAACCGATTTTCCAGTACTAGTCAACCTGAAGGATTTAGTATTTATATCTTTATCAATATAACTATAACTATAGATTCTACCATCATCTACAGGAGGATCTCCAGTATTTGCACCTGAATCATACACCATAATATTGTTCCTCTCTAATTCTGCCTTTATGAAAATAAAAGTATCTTTGATATTTATATTTCACCAGTTCCTATACACTTTTTGCAAAAATATTCGCATCCTACATGTTTACAATTCTTTTGCGGACAATCTCCATTCTGGTATCCATCAAATGTACATCCATTTCCTTTACAATGAACACAAGTTTCTAGTTTGTTTCCTTTACTATCACTAGACATGACTTCCTCCTCTTTATAATATATTTTATACAAGGATATATTTTTATGCGAACATATCATCAAGCAAGGATTCTGCCGAATTTCCTACGTTGGTTGGTTTACCTAATCTTTTGCAGGCTTGTTTGAAATAATCGGATTTTATTTCAGATGCAATAATACTTCTTCCTGTTACTTCACAGGCCCTAAGACATGATCCAGATCCTGCAAATGGATCCCAAATGACATCTCCAGGATTTGTATTTGATAATATAGGTCTAGAAAAACATTCTATCGGTTTTTCGTTTGGATGTTCTGTTTCCTTTTTAAATGCATTTCCTATTGTCCATACATTTTGCATAATATCGTGTCCTTGCCAATTCCATACTAAAGGTTTTTTGAAATCTTTAGTCATATATACACATGCTTCATATGCCGATAACCATTCTGATTTAAATTGAGAAAATCCTGGATTTGTTTTTTCCCATATAATTACATTATGGCTATAAAATCCAGATCCATCTTTATCTGAATCGTCTAGTCTATTTGTTATTGATTCTGCAAGTCTTATGAAATATCCTGCATACTCCCTTCCCATCCAAACGTACATAGATCCTGATTTTTTAAGCAATCTGTATGCATGTTTTAGAAATCTTATAACAAAGTTATCAAATTCTGCCTTATCTTTAAATACATCATATGAAGCCATTATATTTGAACTCAATTTTACTCCATCCTTATGAAGCATCATTCTGCCTTCTTTTGAAGTTTCTCCATATGGTATATCAGTACATACCATATCAATACTCTCATTGGGAATTTTAGGAGCAATATCAAAACTGTCGCAATTAAAGAATTTTACGAATGTTTTGTCTGTTTTATACTTGAATATATTCATCTACTAATATCCTCTATCTTTATATGCTTTAAGTTCTGATGCTAATTCTTTTGCTACTATATCTGCTAAAGCATTTCTAAATCCATCGGACCAAAACAATCTTTTTACTGTTGATTTTATTGCTTCTTGTAATTCTATATTTATCTGTTTTTTAACTTCAGATTTAATAAATTCAACATAATCGAAATTTTTTATTTGTCTTTCCAATTCTATTGATATAGAATTTTCTTGTTTCTCGTCAAATTCTATTAATTTTCCTATTATAGAATTTTTTAGTTGCTCTATTCTTACATCAAATATAATTTTTGCATTATTCATATCTATCAACTCATAACTATTTTATGCCAGACTGAATTTTCTAAATCTTTTGATTTTGATCTGGAAATAGGTCCATATCCTTTTGGTTTCATTATCTTTTGCATTATACCTGTTGGACAAATTATAACTATTCTTTTAGATATCTTCTCAAGATTTTTTACTAGTTCACTAAAATATCCTTTTCCACGGTTATATTTCTCTATATACATGAAATTTATTGTTGTTGTTTTTGTGGAGTTATCCCAAAATAATATACATTCTTGAGCAAATTTATCAGATGTCATTCCTACTTTTTTGGCAAATAATGAATCAACCTCAATTGGTTCATTTGGAGCAGGAATATTATATCTCATTAATTTAGAGTCCTCCAAGTATATTATCTACTTGTTTTGCTGATGCTATATTGTGATATTCTTGATAACATTCTTTTTCTACCTGACAAAAAGGGCATAAAACCTTGTCCTCTTTCTCCACATTCGGAGCGGGAACAACCCCCTTCGTGAATAGCCAGTAATAGGGCTCCAGGGACTTCTCTAGAGCCTTCTCAAGGTCGTTTAGGTCAGAAACCTTAGCCCTGCATATTTTGCTCTCAGAGGGGCTTATATAGCATAGTTCAAGATTTTTGATCCCTATTGCGTTTGGATTTTGTAGGATTAACATCCACCTATACATATTTATCTGAAGTGTATGCTTAGGCCAGGGATATTTATTATACGGAACTTTCTCTGTGAATTTCCAATCTCTGATTAGGTCATGAGATATTCTTATAGAATCACAAGTTCCTGTTATTGTAAATCTAAATACATTTTCTCCCATAGGAGCATAATCTTTTATCATTTCCATTGAAAATTCAGCATCTGAATCAAACTCTTTATTTCTTTCAAGTTCACTATGAATTACTTGTCCAAAATACGGCTTAAAGTTCTTTTGTAAATCCATATAATATTTCTTTGTTGAAAGAAGATAAAATTGTCTAGCACATCCAAATATTGTAGTTACAGATGTTCTAGGAGCAATTCTTAATCTTTCAAACATTGATTTAAGTATTGGATATGAGAAATGACAATATTTATTTTTTCTATTCAATGAACATTCTAAACAATGTTCCAAGGAACAGTTACATCCATCAACACTACATATTATACCAACCAAAGGCATCTTAATTTCTCCTATCTATTTACAACTATGATTTTAGATTTTGGTTTTTGAACAATAGCAGCGAATACAACCTTATAGTTAAAAAATAATATTCCAGGAACCATCAAACATACTGGATATAGTGTGATTGGTTTTTGGGTAGGAGATTAAATTCCTATAAGATATAACAATTTCATATTGACTTGGTGGGCCAAGTTTTCGTTTCCGACAAGACTTAATAAATATGGAAACATAAACATATTATTCAATACCATCCTTTTAATTCAAATATAACTTTGCATAAACACTTTATCATTAGTGATTGGCTTATCTAGTTTTATCAATAAACGCAATTTATGTTTAATTCCATAAAAGATTTGATTGATAAAAATAACATCAAATATTTTTATTCCATAATTAAGCCATACTTCTGGTTTCGGCCATGCTGATGGATTTTTTCTATGTAAATCAAGTAATTCTTGATCTGCAAAAACTAATACCATATTATAAATATATGGAAACATAAACATTTTATTCAGTCTCCCTCATCTTATAAATTATTGGACCACCGCCCTGTTGATTCTCTATTTCAATTGTTCCATCATTTACTAAATTATTTACTATTTTGTCAAGATCGGAAGAAAGCATATGAGCATATCTTATAAGCATTGATCTTGAAATAGAACCATTCTTATTATCAATTAATTCTACAACTTTGAGTCTGTCTTTTTCAAATTTAGAGAACGCCATCTTAGTTTCAATTATTTCTCTAGTTTGAGTAAACATAAACTCCATGAAAGATATTGCATATTCTAATGATTCTGGAGATATTGAAACTGGCTTTCTGAAGTTATACGAAATTTCATATAACATAGCAATCTTTAGAGCATATATTTCATATCTAGTCAAAAATGGTTGTAGTTTACCAGAAAGTCCATTTATTCTATCATCCAGTTCTTTTGACCAAGTTTCAAATCTGTCCTCAATTCTGGACCTATCGACCTCCCCTCCCAATGTTGCTATATGATGTAATTGCTGAACAAGAGCATTTCTCTTTAACTTATCTGCTTTCGGAGGCAACCCATAGTGAAGAGTTTTTCTTACTGCAGGCATTAATAGCCAGCGTGGAAGAAAGCCACTCATAATATCTTCTTCTGTTATTTTACCTGTAATCCAGTCTAACGTAGATGCTGCGTACATATTTATGTAAGGATTTCTTATATATATATCTCCACCAGATTTAGTTGATCTTTGTGGAGATGGATCATCTTTACAATCATAAAGTTCAGTAAGAACTTCTTTAACACCAACCATATATGATTTATTTAAGTTACTTATGAATGATCCAAACTCAGAGAAGAAAAATGCTCCTTGAGCCCTATCTGACATTATTTCCATTAATCTTTCGCCAGTAAATTCTTTTGGATATATGAGTTTAGGATCATACATTCCTATAATTGTTCTTGCTATACCCAAACTCTCAGTTTTTCTAAATCCGCTAGACGGTCCAACAATAATCGCCCAGATGTTAGGTTTCAACATTGTATTACCAAATTCAAGCCATAGATCACCCTTCATTATTGTTGATAAAATAATAAACGCCGACATAATATGATATTGTACCGGCGCATCAGTACACTCTATAGCGAAGTCAATATATTCTCTAACAAATCCATTAGGAGGTATAAGTATATTTACATCTTCTGACTTTTTCCTGTTCTTTTTTAATTTACACGAATCAGAACAGTACTTTGCCATGAAAGTTTTTTCGCAACCAAATCCAGTATATTTTCCTGAATATGCTGATCTTATTTTAGTTTCTATTTCTTTTGAAGATAGAGGTGGAGCGTTTCTTTCGTTCCATGATTGCAATAATTTTAATGCTAGGTCAGATTCTATTCCATTTCTATAACAATGAATTGAGAGTCTAAATGCTACCTCATCCCTATCGCCTTGGTCTGTACCAAATTGCATTTTCTGGAAACAAGGATAAGTTCTACTATTTATAGTAGAAGTCATTTTTTCTACTCTAGAGTTTTCATATACCTTGTAATTTGCTTTTAGTAATTCTATTGCTCCATCTATATTTAGTGGTTTTATTTCGAGTATTCTTGTTGATCTTGGCGTTAAAGTTTGATCTAATGTTTCACTTCTTTTCTTAGATACCATGTGTATTCCCATTGGAAGTTTAATTAAACTTCCAAGATTTCTTTTACCATTATCATTAGCAGAATATTGATCTACTGTTTCTTGCTTTGGGAATACTTCAAGAGATTCCAAACCTGCGTTATACGTTATTAATTTACCTAACGCTCTGGCATATTTTGCTTCAATCCAATTAGAATAAAAAAGCCAGAAATGATACCCTTTCTTTCCAGAAAATTCTATTAGGTATTCATTACTGGACAAGCCAAGATTGGCTATCGACTCTCTTATTTTTTCCATCTTTTCTAGATTTACCTCATCTAGATCAATACATGTAAACCTAACCCTATTATTATGTACCGGATATATCCCTACTGTTCTTCTTCCTGCTAGATGTTCTCCTATGACGTTTATTGAATATTCTGCATCTTGTGGTTTATATTGACCATCCTGAAGTTGTATTGCATAAACATCAGGACGACCCTGAAATAATTCTACAAATTTTTCTATGACTAATTTGTGGATATTTACACTTTCTGTACGCACCCTACCTAACCCTGTCCCCTCTTTATATATTTTTATAAAAGAAAAGTTATCGTGTCTGGGATTCAAAACCCGTGATGATCAGTCACAAGTAGTCTGTTCTACTTCAGACACGATTACTATAGAGCGGGCTTAGTTATTATCAGCCCACTTGGACAGCAAACTTATTAAATTCTCATAGTCTTCCTTAATCTTGGTTCTAACGAATGGATACGTCTTTGCCTTTGTCTCCTTGTTATAAGGAGGCGACGGCATAAACACATTCCATCCACTCTTATCTTTCTTTGGAAGAACCTTGATCTTGAAAATATCGAGAACAGGAACAACATCTGGAGGGTTTGCAAATTCATTTGTGATTACTGATACTTCTACATCGACGTAGAATGTAACTCCATAATCATTTTCGAATTTTTTACCGTTGATCACCCTGTACGATAACATCGCAGACATTACTTACAATCCTCCTCTTATTTAATTGATATTATACCCGTCTTCACTTTGCGGATTCTATCTTTTTCTTGTATGTTTCATACAAAGCATTGTAAATCTTTTGGAGAGGTTCAAATGCGATCTGAGTTTCATCTTCAGGAACAACGACGAGTTTTAACTCATCCTTTTTCCTAATTACCCAATCCAGATATTGTGTTGAGTTGAGGCTAAGAGCATGATATAAATTATGAACAGTCTTTAAGAGTCCTGCACGATTGTGTTCAGTATCTGGATTATCTGAAACCCAAGGCTTAAACTGAGCCATAACATCGGGCTTAGTGTTCTTTGTTTGTATCGTTGCTTCTCCTGTGTTTAGTTTGACTTGTTGATTAATTATCTGAGTCTGCTCTTCCTTCTTCTTTTGTTTTTCCTGTTCCTCAAAAACCTCAAGATCATCATCAAGTGTTCCACGGTAAGCCTCTGCTCCAAGTCCAATATCTGCACAAGCCTTCTTAAATGCGTTCGTAACACAACCCTTGAGCGCATCTCCTTCCGTCATATTGATAGAAGTTCCAGTATTGGGTTTTGATTCCCATACCGGATAAAATTTCCATACAGACTTACTACTATCCAATTCAAACGTATTTCCAATTTGTAGAATTACACTTGCAATTCCACGATAGGATCTACCTGTTGAACTTTCTTTGGTTTCGACAGATAAAATATTAGTCCTCCAATGAGAAGGACCAACAACATCGTTAAGACGATCCATCAAGAAATATGACGATATTCCAGTTGTGTCATATCCTTTCTCGGATTTGGTTTTTGCTTTTTGGACAGACTGTTTAAATTGCTCAGAATCTAATACATTCTTTAACTCTTTTTTAAGTTCAGGATATATAATACTGTCTATGTCTTTTGGTGATATATAATCAAGAGGAAATTTATTATCTTTGTCTACTGATTTAGGTTTAATTATTTCTTCTTGCTTCTTTTCAATTTTTTGTTCAGGTTTAATTTCTGGATTCATTTCTTGAGATTTAATCTCAGGTTCAATAGATTCCATCTTTTGTGAACCCTCGAATAAATCAGAAATATCATTTTCAATACTATTTACAGAAGGAGGATCTTCCTGTTTAGGAGTTTCTTGTGTCTTTGCTTTTAATTCTGAAAATTCATCCAGTACACTATCTATATCTCCGAAAAACTGTTCTGCACTATCCATATTTTCCTCCTAAAATGATTTAATCCAGGGTTTTTAGCCGGAACCCTGGAAAACCGGACACACGGGGTTGATGAGATTGGGGAGGTGCTTACGCCGTCGCAGGAACGGGTTCTGCGGCGGAAGGATTTTCTACGACAACGGGATCTTCTCCGACAACCTTAATGAAGAGATTGGAGGCATCTCTAGGGGATCCATATCCACCAAGAGCGGGATCCTGTACTGCCTGTGACATCTTCTTGGTCTTTGCAATCTCGGGAGTGTACTCCCATTTCCTATCATCGATTCCCTTCATCAGAATGGTCTTTCCCTGAGCAATCTTATCCTTTACAAACTCAGAGAACTTCTTTCCATTGAAGCGACCACTATTACCGGAATCCGTCTTTTCACCTTTGGGCTTATCTTCCTTATGAGACTTGGGTTTCACGACCTTTGCCCCAAGACCACGGATAACCCCCCACATCAGAAGATCATCATTGGTAGGCTCCTTGGATTTGTTTTCCTCTTTTTGATCCTCGATACTCTTCTCAAGTTCGTTAATTCTGGTCTGCTTCATCTCACAGACCTTTGCGAGATCATCCCGATTCTTCATCAGCTCGTTTCTGAGATTTTCATCAGGAATAGTTGCGATGAACTTTTCATCGATCATCGACACAGCGGATACCTGCTTCTTCAGTTCCTTAATCTCAGTCCTGGTAGCAGCGACATCAATCTTAGGAGTATCCGAAGCCTTCTCCTCTGCATCACGAGTCGCCATGAAGTGAAGAATCATAGCGACCTTATCCTTGAGATTCATCGCTTTTCCCTGCTCGACGAGCGATCCATCGAGCGACTCATCGTAATTAATCCCCGTAAACTTACCCTTGCTATCCTTCTCGATTACAGCCTGCATTTTTCTTACCCCTTTCATTATTTGGTTATTCTTTGGAACCTAAGCCTATTATAGCACGTTTCTTGTGCCCTGTCAACCCCTTTTGTGGTAAAATTGACAGGTTTTAGGGGGAAATTTTTCACTTCTCCCTTGGAACACCCTTGTAAAAGACCTTTCCACCTTTTTTGTGGATTGAATCTTTTGCTGTTTTCTCTTCGTTTTCTTTGTCCTTTTTGTCCATTTCTTGTTGATATTGATCTGCATCATGAGTCAATAGCCTAGAAGTATCAACTCTCTTCTCTTTTTTGACTTTAATCTTCTCTGGACCTTTTGGAGATACTATTGACATCAGATAAGTTACATATCCCTCGTCAAAAATAATTCTTCCTTTTTCATTTTTGGGAGGGGGATTTACAAAGGTTTGTCCGGTAGCAAGATTTATCTCGTGAATCCACCTATGATAAGTAGAAGGGCAGACATTGACTAGTTTTGCATAAAAAGCCGCCGATACAATTCTAGGCCCTTTTGCTAAAACTATCCGATGCCTGCCATTAACAAGTTTCTTGACCTTGATTGCTGACAGAACCAGTTTTATATATGCGTTATCTTTCTTTATGATTTTTCCATACTGATCTTTTGGAGGTCTTGGGATAATTTCATCATTGATTAATTTTTTGTATGTACTCAAAGAAATGCCGAAGAAATCAGCATATTCTCCCCATGAGCCATACTGATTAGTTATGATCTTTAGTCTTGACTTTGGCATATTTGAAATCTCTAAGTTCCTGCATCTGTTTTTTTCTTTCGAAGGGTAGTGACTATGGTTTCGAATAAAACTGCAAAATTTACCACAACCTTCTGTACTTGCTATTCTACTACACCTGGTTTTGAATGTCAAGTACCCAAACTTTTTATGATTATCCGTTTGCATATTCTAGACGATTACCCTTCCCTTATTGGTAACTGCTATTAATCTCTTACGAATTAGGTATGGTTCATAAACATTCAAATAAGTGTCCAACTCTAATTGGCAGGCAGAACAGATAATTTTGGCCCCAATTGGACGGGAAACGAATTTCAAATAGTCAATGATTATCCTTTCGTCCTTCAACAAGCCTAAACTGTCAATTCCTAACCTATCACAGATTAATTTTACATCTTCTAGTGAAATTATTCCGTCATTAGGAATACCAGATTTTGCGATTTTATGATCCTTGAGTGTAGTCAATATATTGTTTACAAATGATGGATTATTTCTGCTTCTTGAAAGAATAAATAATACTGTATTTTCGTCCATTTCGATTTCTAGTTTGATTATATTCATTCTTATTAGTAAGTACATTTCTTGATCCGAATATTCATCCATTGACAGTCTCAACGGAAATCTTCGGATAAATGCACTACTAATTTTCCCAGGATCGTTGCAAGCAGCGATCATAGTAAATTTTGGAACAACTCTATCTTTGAATTTAAAATCTTCAAGAATAGTTAGTAGAGTTTTTTCTGCTTTCTTTTCTATTATGTCAACCTCATCAATAAAAACAAGATTATAGTTGACTCCATTATTATCTTTAAATTCCTCTACTATTTCTTCTATTGATTTTACATTGTCAAGAAGAGATCCAGAAGTATCCTGAAAATTTAGAAACATAATTTTATCTAGTTTATTTCTTATTATGTTTGCTATTGTCGTTTTTCCTGTTCCTGGTGGACCTGATAATAATACATGAGGCATATGTCCAATCTTAATCAGCGCAGCCTCAAGAGATTCTTTTACAAGTTCAACATTATTTGAATTACCTATAAATGTATCCCAATCTGAAGGTCTTAATATGTCCATCTAAACTCCTAATCAAATAAATCTGAAAGATCACAGTCCTCAATAAAGTTTTTATCTTCTTCATTTAGATTAACCTTTTCTACTTCTATGCAATGTTCCATTATTTTATTACTTATTCCATAGTTTAATTCTTTTTGTTTATCAATAGTTTCTTCGTACTGCTTACTTTCTTCATCATCAAACCATGATTTATATTCTACTTGAGCAGAAATCAAGTCATAAACTATGAATTCATTATATCCACATCTTACTGAACACTTTGAATTTTCGCTAATTTTATCTTCAAATTTCCAAAATCCAGAAAACATAGGAGATTTACACTCAAGGCATAATCTTTGAATACGTCCACCATGATATGAAGTTTCATTATTTTCTGATAATTTTTTCTGAAGCTCATTGAAAACTTTTCTTTTCTCAGAAATCATCTGTAGAATATCAAGACCATCATAATCTGCATCCACAGAAACTCTAAAAGTACTAGAAAAAACCTTCATTATTTAGCCCTCCTCATCCAATAAATTAAATATTTCATCATTTTCAACAAAAAGATCGAAGATTTTGTCACTTCCATACAAATCTGCTATTTCATCATTACTTTTTTTGTTTGATGGTTTTGGATTATCGCTTATTATATTAATATACATGACATAATTATAATACTTTATCATGTATATATAATATAAATTAATACTTCTTAATCCTATATTATCTACTAATACTGTATTAATACTATTAATCACTTCTATTTCATGTTTATTATTCATATTTTTTATATATATATATTTATACCATAACTAATAGGATATATATCTATACTATAGCTAATAGAATAATCAGGTATATTATTCTTAATATTATATATATAATATTCATGTTTATAGTATATATTATATATAGGGATAATCATAAACACCTCTTTAAAAAATGCTGCTAAACTATTGATGAAATTGCTGTTCTTAATTGGTTGATTGTGTCAATTGTAGCATATCTTATGCCAAGTTTTTTTCTATAATTTTCAAGATTATTGAAGTTTTGGTTATATTCATTTGGTGACAGTATTATTATTTCTTTACACATATTTTTGATCGGAACTATTTTTGATGCAATTTCTTTGTAATAGTATTGTTCTTTGCAATAGTATTGTTCTTCGTAATACATATTTACATCTGTTGCTAACATATCAGAAATTAGAAGAACAATAGTCTCTTCATCTATATTTAATCTACCACTTTCAGCCCAATTTTTTACGTTCTCAAGATGAGTGACTAATGAAGTACCCCTTATGGATACTATATTGAATATTGATTGGAATACTTTTTTCCAATTTTTGCATGATATATCTTGGTTTTTAAATACGTTTTCTGTTAATATTGTATCATTACTGCTAAATGCCGTTATTTGAACGTCATCTAGTACTTTTCTCATATTTAGCATTAGATTCAGTGATATATTAATATATCTCCTCATGCTTCCAGATAAGTCACATATTGCAAGAATTCTTGCTTTTCCCTTATCTTTCTTATAAAAATAAATGTTTGATATTACACCTCTCAAATTTGACAAGCTTTCGGTGACTGTATCAAACAAATCTATTTCAGTACCAGACTCAGCAACAAAAATATCTCTTGATCTATCTGTTACAATCTCATTGGCAATTCTTTCTATCTCAATTATCAATTTGCTTTCAGGTATTCTGGATATACTTATATATTGTATTCCAGGATCGTTGTTATTTCCATTATTTAGTTCTTGTTTAAGTTCTTTTTTGTTTATCTCTTTTATAGTTTCTCCTATGATTTCTCTTTCTATTTTTTCCTCATCTATTTTATGTCTTTTAACTATATTCAAACAATCAAATAACTCTTCACGCCTTTTTTTATTCTTTTTACCGTAAAACTCAACTCTTATAGATGCTGCAATATTATATATTTCATTTGATATTTCATCTGCAGACTCTTTAGTGTCAATATCATATCCACTTTCAGAGAGTTTTTCAAGTGCTTCTTTGAAGCCAGATATGCTATTTGCAAATTTTTCTATATCGTCTAAATCTTCTACTTCTCCGTTATTAAATGCTTCGATTTCGTCATCATCTGCTATTGCATCGTCGTCATTTTTACCAAAATCAAACTCCTCATCTTCTATCATTTCATCTATTTCATCGAAAATACTATAGTTATCGTTTGCATTTTGTTTAAGTTGAGTATTTTGATCATCATTATCTTTTTTATCTTCTTCTATTTGATGATAAGAATCTTCAATTTTATCAGATGCTTCTGTTTTTATATTACCAAAATTTAAAACAACTCTACTATTATCTATTGTTTCATGCGAAATAGATTCTTCTTTTTTGCTGTTTTTTCGCATAGAATAGATTATTTTATTTTCATTCTTAGAAATGAAATTAGAGTAGTCTCCTACTCTAAAGTGCTTTATGAATATCATTTTTGCTATAAGTTCGTCTTTCTCACGAATTGCAATAGCAGAAAATATATCATCCATAAGATTTTTCCAAACTTCTGCTGAAGTATCTTTTTCAAAACAAAAAGAACCCATAATATCTATTGCTTTGAAAGCCTCAAGCCTCATTCCAATTGGAATGTCAATACCAGATATCTGAAGTTTATCAAAATAATCATTGATATTATAAAGCATACATCCTCGCTATTTATTAAATTAAGATGCCCATCCCATATTGCTATAGTAGTGGTGGTATCTTTTATCCCATACATATACCTTATTTACAGGAATTGCATTTATTTTTATTGCAATCCATACAATAGGATTTATTGTCACTATCACAGGAGTTATAATTAATTTTCTATCAAGAATAACTCTAGTATAGTGTCGAATAACTATATTCATACTAATCTTCCTCCAATATTTCTTTAACCATATTTTTGAATTCATCAAAAGATAGTGTAATTCTTCCATTACTATCTCCTGAAATAAAATTTAATAGTTCTATTCTTACAAAATCTCCATTGGTGTCTGGATATCTCCAGAAAACAAGAGTGTTCCCAAATACTTTAGTTATATGTTGTGAAACTTTCTCTTTCATTTATATCATCTCCTAAAATTTTAGTTCTGGATATGTTTTCATATCTCCAAGAAACCAATCTCTCCATACTATAGCCCAATCTTCTCTATATCCTTCAGGTTTTAGTAGACAGAAATCATATTCGATATTTTTTTTACAACAGAATATTGGACAGCGATGACACAACCCTCCTTGTGATATGTGTATATGTCTAGTTTTTGGATCTAATCCCATACAATTTTTTGGACACGAATCAGGTATTTCTATTTTATTTACCGATATAAACATGACTAATCCTCCAGTCCAACTTTATTTTGAATATCATAACTTATGTTTTCAAGCATCGTCATATCATCCTCGTGCTTCATGATAATTTGAGCATCGAGAATCAACTGCTCTCTTTTGATACTCTCGATATTCATCTCTATAAGAATTTGAGCCCAATCTAATGCTGAACTAGTACCAGGAGTATATCTGAAGTCAACTTCCCTATTTCTAATAATACTCATAATACTTGATATTTGTTCAGCAATTTTCTTTCTGATATTAGGCAATCTTGAGTGTAAAATCTTAATCTCAGTGTCAATATCTGGATAATTGATAGGAACAAAAACACATCTTCTGTGAAATTCTTCAGAAAATTCACGGGCTCTATTTGCCGTGATAATAACCATAGGAATCTTCAATGCTTTTATCTCACCCATCTGTGGGATGCTCACCCGCCACTTGTCCAAAAACTCCAATAGGAAGGACTCTACCCTCCTGGACTTGTCTGCTTCGTCTATGAGCAGGATCGCTCCTTCTGGAGCCGTCAGAGCCTCTATTATGCCACGTTTAATGAGAAACCTCTCTGAGTAAAGTTCTCTTTTTATTCCCTCTACTGAAACCCCTACATTAATCATGCTTCTCATGATTTCTAATTGAACCATCTGGTTCTGGATATCCCATTCTCCTACAAGTTTCTTCTCAGAATCAATGTCAGGATTACAAATAATCTTTACAAACTTTGGTCCGTGATGAATTTCATTACCGAAACTATCAATTTCGATACGTCCTCCACAGGCTTTCCAGAGTGAATTTGCTACTTCAGTTTTTCCACATCCAGGCTTCCCCCTAAGAAAAAGGCCCTTCTTCAGTTTAATCGCCTGATTAAGAGCCCTCTTAATCCTGTTGTTCATGATATAACCTGTACCTGCAAGGTCAATCATTTCTATTCCAGATTCATGTACGGTATTTCCGGCTTGTCTAGCATAATCCATGATCCAATCCTCAATTGGAATCATATGCTTTTTTTCTTGCATCTCGAAAGGTTTAACTTCTACTACCGGATTAACATCGCCAACTCCATCAACTTCTAACATTTCCATTATTACATCTACCTCCAGTTTTTATTAGTAAAGAAGAAACTAATTCCTTCTTCATCTGCTTTTTTAATGATATATTCCAGTATTTTTTCAGATAATACTGAAATATTACATTTCAATGAATATGTTCTTCCAAATCCAAAAAGAAACAATTTGTCCATATTATTTCTGATTAGTTTTGTTAATGCTGCTTTTGCTTTTGGATTTATTTTTATATTCATTATTCTTTTCCTCCAATTTTTTCAAGATGTTTGATAGGCCATACGATAGGAATTAAATATACTTCAATTCCATATCTTGAATCTATCGTCATGAACTCATACGAACAAATAATATTACAACTATCATTATAACTACGACTAAGATCCGTTTTTGTTACAACTATTTCAGAACAAAGATCATGATTGTCATTTTCGCACTCTGAAATAAAGAATGACGATTCTTCTCCATCTCCAGAATGACCAGAGCAAGATAAACATAACCTCTTAAACTCTGAGGATATATTTAAGTAAAATATTGGAAAACCGTTTATTCCACCGTCGGTTTCGCATAGAGAGTAATCTGTAATCTTGCACTTTTCTGGATCTTTGATTTCTATTTTCATTTTATTCTCCTTTTGATTTTATCTTGCCGAGAGCGGGACTTGAACCCGCACGGGATATCTCCCATCTGATTTTAAGTCAGAAATGTCTGCCATTCCATCATCTCGGCTAGTTTATCAGATCCGGTAGGATTTGAACCTACGAATGGGAGATCCAAAGTCTCCTGCCTTACCACTTGGCTACGGATCTATCTTTTCCTGGCTCCAGAATCCCACCCTCCATTCTGGATTTAATCTACATACTTAGTTCAAAAATTTTAAATAAAGTCGCATTGACTATTCTTACCCATTTTGAACCAGGATTCATTCAGTTTGTTGGTTTTTAAATCATATACACTTACTATACTGTATTTTGTTTTAATTTTCCATATCTCACAGTGCCTCATCCCCACCCCCCGATGAGACTTTAATAGATTTTTAATGCTTAATATTAGCGATGTTCGCTATAGTCTCCCGATTCTAACTGTGAGAAATTGGTGATAGTTAGATACTATCTATCAAAGAATCATATACATCCCAAGCATCATATACCTCCTTTCCGATTTCGCACATAAAATTCAACTTTAGCTGTCCAGAGATGAATTCATTCCTCAAAAGAGGATTAGAATCCATCACGCTCTGACCAGGAGACATACCTGCAAGCCATGAAACAAAGTAGTACTTACGCTCCAACGGCGTCGCATCTTCCTTCTTCGTTGATTTCTTCTTCTTCGTATCCACCTCCATTTTCTTCAATCCCTTTTCCTTCATCTTCGCAATCCTTTCCTTCGTTGGCATTGTCCTTTTCCTCCTTTTGTTTTTTATCCCATTTAGAAATCCAATTTTGTATTTGAATTTCTATATCTTTGTTAATCGCTTCATTACAAATCCCACGCAACTGAGAAATAGAAATTGTTTCTGGTATCTCTACTATCTTTTTTTCTACTTCACTATATATACTTTTGCGTTTTCTTAACTCAAGAGTAGCAACTCTAGACTCATCATCTATTTTTCGTATTGAATAGATGTATGATTTACCATTATTCACAGTATCAATGTATGTTCCAACACAATGATGCATCCCTTTTCCTTCTTCTATTAAGTCTAGAGATGTTTCAATTGGTATTATTGCATATTCTGTTATTATTGGATCTGCGTCTTCTGTTCTGATATCATTCGTATTGATATCAATATTTCGAAATCTTTGTGTTCTGAACGTATCAGCAGGGAGCCAGGGTTCTGGAAAGTTAATTGGATCTTTATCTATAGTATACGTAAGATTTATGATATTATGGTGCCAATCGTTAGATAGTCTTACTGCCGTCATAAAACTCATGTCTTTATTGAATCTAGCAGTTAAGCATCCAATTTCCATTACTTCTCGTCTTCTTAATCCGATATTTCCATTTATCTCAAAGACGTTTGCTTTATGGCAACACTTTATCCAATCTTTCATATTTTCTAGTTTGCTGAAGAATCTGGCGTCATTTGGTAGTATCATGCATGATGAATGATTATTATTTTCTTTAGGAATCATTTGTATTCCATCTGAGGATCCAGAAATATAATATGTAATAATTATATTTCCTATCCATTCATACATATTTTCTAAATATTTTTGTTCATCTCCATTATAAAATACTCCATTACCATTTATGAAATCTCTTAACATAACCAATGATCTGAGATACTTACGTTTATTTTTTTCTGGAACAAATCCCTTATGATTTTCGATTGAACCTCTTATGATTTTACTACCTTGTCCTTGCAAGGCTTTATACATAATCCAAGCCATTTGGGGATTATGGATTTTAGACACAAATCTTGGAATTCCATAAGAATCAAGAATCAATTTCAATCTTTTCCCAGACAATATATCAGATGAAAGTGTTTCGAGTTTTTCATTAACGAAGTTTACATCCTGCATACCATTATCTGTCATATAAATATCTGTCATATAAAATAACAGATATGGACATGAATCAGTCAACTGCTCAAACTTTATATCTTTATAGAAAAGATCATATACCAATTTTCTTCGATTAGGGTTGAATCTCCTTGATTGTTTGATTCTTGAGTATTTATCTCCAATATCAGAAATGATATTATTGATCATTCCATTAATTATTCTTAGAGCCTTGTTCCTGAAAGCAATGGATACGTTGGTATGGATTTGCATTGGATTCTTCGCCTTTTTGTATGAATCGATCATGTCATTATAAATGATATTAAATGCTACATGTTCTGCCGATTCTAACATCTGACTCATTACAAACTTCGGTATACCGCCCTTTTTCTGTTTATTTTTATTTAGACTTGTAAATGGATGTATTCCATCTACTATATTTTTTGGAAGAATCTGAAAGATCATATTTATTTTTGATTCATATTTAGATATGCTCAATAATATATCTATAAGTTCATATTCGATTTTTCCATTGTCATATCTAAATGACATACTGTATAGTGACCCGTCATGCCATTTTTGATATTTTGAAAGAATAAATGCTTGATCATCGGATGTTGGATGTGATTTTTTTCGTGCTTCCTGTTCATTCTTGAACATATTGATTTTTACTCCAACCCGAAGCCCGTCCTCAACTATATATTCTAAGTACATCTAAGCCTCCTGTATTCTTTTATTATAATGTATACGACCTACCTTGTCAATATTACCACAGAATTATGATTATCATTTTGCTAGTATTTTGGATAAAGATTTTTTAATTGCACATTTTGCACACTCTTTATTCTGCTCATGTTTCAACTCAGGAACCATAAATATATTCCTGTTGATTTTCTCAACGTGTCCACACTTACGCTTGATCTGCATTTACATAATCCTCCCATATTTTTAGTACTTTTGATCCAAATTTAGTATCCCATGTTCTATATATATTCATGTGAAGACGATCTATTTGTATATTATATTTAGTATTATCAAGACAAATTGCTTTGCGACCTTCTATAGGTTTTATATGGTTTATTTTGCACCTGTTGTTTGAATCTAATAAAGAACATCTATTTTTAACTCTAAGCCAATATGGAGATGTTCTTAATTCAAATCCGACTATAGCAGGAACAATCATATATAAGTTTCCATTTTTCGTTGCCCAATATTCTCGCATTAAATGATCAATAAATCCACTCTCAATTATTCTTTCTATATCGCTAGGAGTTCCCCAACATGGCCTCCTATTACACATATCAATACACTTTTCACAAGTGCAACTTGAATCTGGTATTTCATTTGCGATTTCAACAAAAGATTTTCTTCTAGCCATTATTATTGATATCCTCCTTATAGTCATATATTAAGTACCAATCTCCAGGATCAATCTGTCCGTGATATTTCTTCAGCATTGATTTTGCAGCAATTACCTGCCTTTTTGTTAGTCTTGATCTTTTTGCTAATTCATGCCCAAAATTAGCATCAGGTTTATTAAATCCTCTGCCATCATGAGTTAGAGCATAATTACAAACTCCTGCTAATTTCTGTAATGCTATTAGTACAAATTTAGCAGAAACACTATCATCCCAAATGTCTTCTTGTTGCTTTGGTTCGGGTTTTTCAGGTTCAAGATTAACCACTACATCTGGGATAGGTGTAGTGTTATTTACTGCGTCTTTTAATTTATCTACTAGTGAAACTTGTACCGAATTTTTAACATCGCTCAAAACAGATGTTCCTATACTAGTATTATCTACATTTACATCTAATGCTTTTTCTATTATCTCTTGTTTAGAGATAATAGTCTTTGCAATTTTACAGTCAAGTGATTCCTCGAATACAAGATGAATAACAAGCACGAGATTTACTTGTCCAATCCTGTCAAGCCTGTCTTCTGCCTGACTCATCTTTCCAGGAGTCCAATCAAGTTCAACGAAAATAACAGTAGCAGCAGATGTTAGAGTAATTCCAACTCCTGCTGCTCCTATACTACCTGCGAATATTTTGATATTAGGATCGTTCTGAAATTTATCTACACGATTTATTCTTTCTTCTTTGTCTACTAGTCTCCCATCAAAACCTGTTACAATATCACCAAACTTGGCTTTTATAGCATCTCCAACTTCATGATGATGGTAGAATACTACTATCTTTTCTTCATTGTCAAGAATATCCTCTATAAAAGATAGTGCTTGTGGTATTTTCTTTATTGCAAGTTCTTTTCTTATCCTTGCCATTTCAGAGAAGGCGATTTTAGACGCTTCTCTTAGTTTGTATATCTTATTTTTATACTCTTCTTCAAGATTCTCTTCATCAGAATTTTCGTCCAATATGGCTTTTATCTGATCTTTCTCTGCCATGTATAGATCAAAAAGTTTTTTCTCCTCTTCAATAATAGAAGCAATTCCAGAAGGTCTACTTAATTCGATAACTTGTCTACGCTTTCCTTTCAGTTCTTTGAGAACATCCTTCTTTAGTCTTCTTATCATAACAGAAGCCCTAAGTTTTTTTTGAAATTCATCAAGATTACTAGCACCTTTAACATCCCATCCAAATCTGTCTCTAGTGGCTTTACAGTATCTTTTAACATAAGAGAAATAGTTAGGAAACTCTTTTGGCGCTAGATTATGGATAATGGGCCACAACTCAACAGGCCGATTAAGAATAGGAGTACCTGTTAAATACATCCTATTTTTGCAAATTGCTGAAATACCAGATATCTTTTCTGGTTTTTCTTGATCATCAAATTTGAATCTTCCACCTAAGATTAGTCTTGTTCTCTGAGCTTTAGGATTTTTCATATAATGTGCTTCGTCGCAAACGATAAGATCGAATTGTCCAAAACACATAAGAGTCTTGTAATATTTTTGAATCATTTCATAGTTAATTATGATGATGAATTTATTAGAATTAGGCATCCTAAATTCACCATTAACTATGATCATATCATACTCATCTACAAGCCAAGTTTTGAACTCATTTCTCCAATTAAACTTCAGGGAAGCAGGACAAACCACTAATACACGATCAGGTTTGTGAATATTAATGATACCAATTGATTGGATAGTTTTGCCCAATCCCATCTCGTCGGATAAAAGTATTCTGTCCATATCTTTCATGGCATTTATACCTGCCATCTGAAATGGCAAGTATTCTAATCCATCTGGTCTTGGAAAATCAAAATGTATACCAGATCCATCGAATCTACTTGCTTCTATCTTTTCCTTTTTCGACTCTTCGTCTTTTAATCTGAGTTTCAACTCATTGACAGCAGATTCTGAAAGTCTGATGTCAATATGTTGATAACTTGTCCTTCGTAAATCACGAAGAGTAACAAGTTTATCATGCTTTAAGGCGAACCAAACTTTCAAAGCAGGATCCCATGCCCATCTTGCCTCATTTAAGATTGACTTCTCTTCATACTTGCTTTCTGCTTCGAATCTATTGTTGATATAAAATATTTTCATGAGTCAACTCCTTTACTACTTGCAATCATTAAGAAAATTATCAGGGACTTTAATTTTTCCAATTATAGAAAGAAATCTGTTTGGATGCCTATTTATTAATCTCCACTATATGTTTTGGTCCAAGAATCCCTATCGTCAGTCAATCAATGATAAGGATCTCTCCAACTATCTAGACCAATTATCGTTTACAGGCTATTAATTTGAACAATGTCCAAAATCCGATGTTTAATAGCCTGTTCCCATAGATTCTTTCTACTCTGTGATATTACATTCGTCAGAACAATATTTTTGACCTTTTGTTTCTGGTTTAAATTTTGTTCCGCACCATTTACATTCTCGTACTTCATCTTTCCAGGCATCTGGGCATCCTGTTTCATGGCATAAGATGCCATTGATCATAACTGCTTCGCATTGATTGCACATTGATTTATAACCTCCTTTATTTGTTCTTTAGGGTCATTCCATTTATAATATCTTCCATGTATTCCATAATTATGCCTCCTTAATAATATATTCGACAAGATCGAGAATCCGATTACTCAAGATATTATGCGCCTCAAGTAAATTTAGAGCCCTGTTCATCAATTCGTCTTTTGTAACAGCTTTTCCTATTGGTATGATTATCTTTTTTGCCTGTAGTTTGGCAGATACACCATCTGCTATTATCGTAGTAAGCACATCTAGGTCTTTATTGGTTACTTCTTTCTCTTTTTTTGGTGCAGGTTCTGGGGGCGTTTTCTCGTTATTGATATCTACTTCCTGAAATGGAAGATATTCAATTGCCTTAATCTGCTTCGGAACATTGTTTAGTTGATTTATATCTTGTCTGATAGAAAGTTGTTCAAAAAAGTCTGTCCTTATTCCAGGGTTCAACTTTATCCACATTCTAGTAGATAATAATTGCGGCGGACATACTCTAGTTCCAATTCTGTTTCCTACTGAGTATAAAATCAAGCCTTCAGGCATTTTTTCTGACGGTGGATATTCACATTTGTAAATCGCTTGATACCAGAAGGTTTTGCCATTTTTCATCGTAACCTGACTCTTTTTAATGTCTTTGTGTTTTGTGATTGCATATTCCATGATTATTCTCCTTTCTCTCCCCCCAATAAGCATTATCGAAATCCGATTTGATAGGTATATATTCTGGATAGAATTTTCTAATACAGTGAACTCCTGCGCTATCTGCAAAGTTGATTAATGGATCACGATTATCAAATTCTAGATTTGATACATTCCATCTTTCAGGTTCAGGGATGTTAGGATTTCCATAACCTCCTCTGAAGTATCCTAAAACCTGATGTATCCAATCCTCAGTTTCTTCGCAGTTGATTGCAAGTTTACTTTCTTTCCAGATATCAATCAACTCAAGGCATCGAAGCATGAATATTGAATCACAATTTGTTCTGTCGGTATGCTCTATAGAATATATTCCTACTAACTCGGATCCCTCATACTCTTCAATGCACTTGTCCTTTGTTGGATGGTTTGGAGGGGCAAGAAATCCTCCGCATCCTGTGTTAGCAATCTTGTACGTTATACTCATAGTATCACTCCTTAAATTGATTTTCTGTTTCGTTCTATTTTAAGAACTCATCAGCCAGGTATCCTGGTACAGAATAAAAGCCGCAGAACCATGATATAAATCATGATCCTACGGCTTTGCGATGTCCTATAGACTCTGCGATGCCTAAATTATATAAGAGAATCTGACTATATTATTACTGTCTCGATATTCAAGCCTCATTGGATTAAATATCGAGCCTATGAGTTCAGGTTGATTCGTTCCTATGTATTGCATCATATCGCCCATGAGTCTTGATATATCTAATTCTGATAAACAATTTCCACAAAATATTACCTGAGTTTTTGTGCTACCATTTGGAAATAAGATATATATTCTATTTTCCATGTTTTATCTCCTTTCTTTTTTCAAGATCAATTCTCCACGTCTTGATATCATCGCAGAGATTGTTGACTTCCTTGCGTGATCCAGGGCCTGCCTGATTGTTGA
>Ga0172375_10000296_pt1 | contig 78820 bp, 65 predicted proteins | sample LakKiv1m_FD_114537 | JGI IMG/M metagenome (GOLD analysis project Ga0172375, IMG submission 114537) | Freshwater microbial communities from Kabuno Bay, South-Kivu, Congo - kab_092012_11.1m | ecosystem: Environmental > Aquatic > Freshwater > Lake | place: Democratic Republic of the Congo... | reverse complement strand
GTCGCCCCACTGGCCGCCGATGATCACGCGGTTGCCCGTCGCTCGCACGTCCACGTTGTCCGTCCTCGCCCGGGCCGGCGACGCGCGCCGGACCCGCAAAAAAAAGGGCCTCGAGGTTCGAGACCGTCGTGGTGGCCTGGGTCGTCCCCGGCCTAGCGGCCGTTGAACATGGCCTTCAGCTGGCCCCAGGTCTGCTCGGTGAGGACGCTGGCCGAGCAGTCCTCGTCGCCGGGATTGCTGGATTCCTCGGTCACGCCGCCGTCGATCTGGCCGTTGCCGTCGATGTCGCCCACCTCGGCGCCGTTGGTGCAGCCGTCGCCGTCGGAGTCCTGGACGGCCAGCGCGGGGTCCCACACGGAGCCGCCGTCGCGGAAATCCACGCCGAAGGGGTTCAGGGCCGCGGTGGCGCTCGTGGGCGCCGCCACGGTGTGGCAGTTCAGGCAGGAGAAGCGCGCGCTGAGCGGCAGCTGACCCATCAGCGTCTCGGTCGCCGAAGCGGCCGCGACGTTCAGGATCACCAGCGCGACAACGATGGAGCCGATCGGTAGCCTGCGCTCCATGAGCCTCCTCTCTGGTCCCAATGATAACACCCGACCGTTCGGCCTGTCAACGCGCCGGCCGGCCCGCGGTTCCCCCGTCCGCCGGCTCGCCCCCGTCGGCCAGGACGGCCTCGAACCAGGCCAGGATCTCGTCCCGCCCCAGCCCCCCGGCCGCCGAGGTCGGGAGGAACGGGGTCGCGGGGTCGAGCTCCAGGGTCGCCGCGATCTCGCGGAACCTCTCCGGCAGCTTGGTCTTGCCCAGCTTGTCGATCTTGGTCACCGCAATCGCGAACGGCACCCCCGCCTCGCGCAGCCAGGCCGTCATGCGCCGGTCCTCCTCGGTGGGGCGGTGCCGGACGTCCAGCAGCTGCAGGACGGCCAGGGGCCGGTCCCCGGCGAACAGGTAGGCCCGCATCAGGCGCAGCCATTCCTCCCGGAGGTCCTTGCTGACCCGGGCGAAACCGTAGCCCGGCAGGTCCACCAGGTAGTAGGTGTCTTCGACCAGGAAATAGTTCAATAAACGGGTTTTTCCGGGTTTGCCGCTGATCTTGGCCATGGCCTTGCGGGCCAGGACGTGGTTGATCAGGGAGGATTTCCCGCAGTTGCTGCGCCCCACGAAGGCGAATTCCGGCAGGACGCGCTCGGGGCGCAGGGCCAGGTTGGGGGCGCTGGTGATGAACTCCACGCGCACGTCGCGCCCCCCGGATGCGGGTCAGTGAGAGGCGCCGGGCGCGGTCTTGCCCGCGGCCGTCTTGCGCGCTTCGCGGCAGGACTCCCCCTGCCGCCCGCCGACCAGGGCCAGGTCCAGGACCTCGTCCATGGTCTCGACCAGGTGCACCTGGAGCTGGCGCCGGATCGTCTGGGGCAGCTCGAGGTACTCCTTCTCGTTGTCCTTGGGGATGATCAGGACCCGGCAGCCGGCGCGCATCGCCGCGACGGCCTTCTCGGGCAGGCCCCCGATCGCCAGCACCTTGCCGCGCAAGGTGATCTCCCCGGTCATCGCCACGTCCTTGCGCACGGGGATCTCGCGCAGCAGCGAGACGATGGCCGTGGCCATGGCGATGCCGGCGCTGGGGCCGTCCTTGGGCACCGCGCCCTCGGGCACGTGGATGTGCAGGTCGTTCTTCTGCATGAAGGTCGCCGGCAGCTTGCCGCAGCGGGTGCGGGCGAAGCTGAGCGCCGTCTCGGCCGACTCCTTCATGACCTCCTTGAGGTTGCCGGTGAGCTTCAGCTTGCCGGCGCCGGTCATGTGGGCCGCCTCGATCGGCAGGGTCTCGCCGCCGACGACGGTCCAGGCCAGGCCCGTGACCACGCCGATCTCGGGCTCGCCCTCCACGACCTGCCGGCGGTAGCGGGGCGTGCCGAGCGTCTTCTGCAGCGAGGTGGGCGTCACCCGGGCCGGGAAGCGGCCCCGTTCCGCCTTGAACTTGGCCGATTTGCGGCAGATCGAGGCGATCTCGCGCTCGAGCTGGCGCACGCCGGCCTCGCGGGTGTAGCCGTCGATGATCACCGACAGCGCCCGCGGGCTGAAGCCGCCCTTCCAGCTCTTGACGCCGTTGCGCAGCATCTGCCGCGGCACCAGGAAGTCGCGCGCGATGGCCAGCTTCTCGTGGTCGAGGTAGCCGGGCAGCCTGATGATCTCCATGCGGTCCTCGAGCGCCGCCGGGATGGAGTGCAGCGAGTTGGCGGTCGTGATGAACATGACCTCCGAGAGGTCGAAGTCCACCTCCAGGAAGTGGTCGCTGAAGTGCGTGTTCTGCTCGGGGTCGAGCACCTCGAGCAGCGCCGACGAGGGGTCGCCGCGGAAGTCGGCGCCCATCTTGTCGATCTCGTCCAGCAGGAAGACCGGGTTCTTGGTGCCGGCCTTGCGCAGCGACTCGATGATGCGGCCGGGCTTGCTGCCGATGTAGGTGCGACGGTGCCCGCGGATCTCGGCCTCGTCGCGCACGCCGCCCAGGGAGATGCGCACGAAGCGGCGGTTCATGGCCTCGGCGATGCTGCGCCCGAGGCTGGTCTTGCCGACGCCCGGCGGGCCCACCAGGCAGAGGATCGAGCCGTGCAGCTTCTTGGTCAGCTTGAGCACGGCCAGGTACTCGATGATGCGGTCCTTGACCTTCTCCAGGCCGTAGTGGTCGGCGTCCAGCTGCTTGCGCACCAGGCGGGTGTCGAGGCGGTCGCGGGAGCGCTTCTTCCAGGGCAGCTCCAGCAGGGTGTCGAGGTAGTTGCGCACCACGGCGGCCTCGGGCGACATCCCGGGCATCTTCGCCAGCCGCCCGATCTCGCGCTCGGCCGTCTCGCGCACCTCCGGGGGCAGGTCGCCCGCCTCGAGACGCTCGGCGTACTCCTCGACCTCGCTGTCCTCGTCGGCCCCGTAGCCGAGCTCCTTGCGGATGGCCCGCAGCTGCTCGTTCAGGTAGAACTCGCGCTGGTTCTTCTGGACCTGGCTCTGCACCTCGGTGTCGATGCGCTGCTCGATCTGGAGGATCTCCAGCTCGTCGGCCAGGATCTGGTTGACGCGGCGCATGCGGTCGACCAGGCCCGGCTCCTCCAGCAGCTCCTGCTTCAGGGGCACCTTGCCCACGATGTAGGCGCTGATGGAGTCGGTCATGCGGGCGATCTCCCCCATGTTCAGCACCGACAGCAGCACCTCGTCGGGCAGGCGCTTGTTCAGCCGCACGTACTCCTTGAAGCGCTCCTTGATGGAGCGGCTGAGGGCCTCGACCTCCGGCCCGTCGTCGCGGCTCTCGGGGATCACCTCGACCGTCACCTCGCCGAACTCCTCGCCGTCGCTGAAGCCGGTGATGCGCACGCGGGCCTCGCCCTCGACCAGGATCTTGAGCGTATCGTCGGGCGTGCGGATGATCTGCAGGATCTTGATGACCGTGCCCACGGCGTAGAGGTCGTCCTGGACGGGGTCCTCGACCTCGGGCTCGTGCTGCGCCGCCACGCAGATGTACTTGTCGCGCATCATGGCGGCTTCCAGGGCCGCGACCGAGCGCGGCCGGCCCACCAGCAGCGGCGTGATCATGTAGGGGAACACCACGACGTCGCGCAGGGGCAGCAGCGGCAGGCGCTCCGGCAGGACGGGCGGCGTGGCGGCGGGTTCGACTTCGCGTCGCTTCATGTCTCTCCTGGCGGCGGGTGCGGGACGCGGCGGGGGGCGCCGGCGGCGCGCGGCCGTCGTCGCCGCCCCTCGGGTCGGCTCGGTGGTCGGTCAGGCGCCCTTGGCGTCGGCGTCCGCGTCGTGGCCCAGGATCTCGGCCTCGGCCGCCCCCTCGACGACCTCGCGCGAAATCACCACCTGGCGGACGTTGTCCATGGTCGGGACGTTGTACATGACGTCGCGCATGACCGCCTCCATGATGGAGCGCAGGCCGCGGGCGCCGGTCTTGCGGATGATGGCGCGGTCGGCGATGGCCTCGATGGCGTCGTCGGTGACCACCAGCTCCACGTCCTCCATGGACAGCAGCTTCTGGTACTGCTTGACCAGGGCGTTGCGCGGTTCGCGCAGGATGCGGATCATCGCCTCGCGGTCGAGATCCTGCAGGGAGGTCACCACCGGCAGGCGGCCGACCAGCTCGGGGATGAGACCGTACTTGACGAGATCCTCGGGCTCGACCTTGGCCAGGGTCTCGTCGTCGGTGATCTTGCGGCCGCGGGTCTCGGCGCGCTCGAAGCCGAGCACGTTCTGGCCGATGCGCCGCTTGACGATGTCGGACAGGCCCTGGAAGGCGCCGCCGCAGACGAACAGGATGTTGCGCGTGTTGATCTCGATGTACTTCTGCTGCGGGTGCTTCCGGCCGCCCTGCGGCGGCACGTTGGCCACGGTGCCCTCGAGGATCTTCAGCAGCGCCTGCTGGACGCCCTCGCCGGAGACGTCGCGGGTGATCGACGGGTTGCTGCTCTTGCGCGTGATCTTGTCGATCTCGTCGATGTAGATGATGCCCTGCTCGGCGGCCTGGGCGTTGTAGTCCGCCGCCTGCAGCAGCCGCACCAGGATGTTCTCCACGTCCTCGCCCACGTAGCCGGCCTCGGTCAGCGTGGTGGCGTCGGCGATGGCGAAGGGCACGTTGAGGAAGCGGGCCAGCGTCTGGGCCAGCAGCGTCTTGCCGGTGCCCGTGTTGCCGATCAGCAGGATGTTGCTCTTGTCGACCTCGACGTCGTCGCCGATGCGGCGCTGGTTGATGCGCTTGTAGTGGTTGTAGACCGCCACGGCGAGGCTGATCTTGGCGTCGTCCTGGCGGATGACGTACTCGTCGAGGTGCGCCTTGATGTCGTGGGGCTTGGCGTGCGTCTGCGCCGTCTCCGGCGCGTCGTCGAGCAGCTCGCCCTCGAGGATGTCGTTGCACAGCTTGATGCACTCGCTGCAGATGTAGACGTTGGCCGGGCCGGCGACGAGCTTCGCCACCTCGTCCTGGCCGCGGGCGCAGAACGAGCACTTGATCATCTGCGGCGAACCGGTCTGGCGACGCTTCATGGTGCCTCCTGCGCGCGGGTCACGCGGCCGTCGGTCCTCAGTCCTTGACGATCTCGGCGCGCTTCTCGATCACCTTGTCGACCAGGCCGTAGTCGCGGGCCTCGCCGGCCGACATGAAGAAGTCGCGGTCGCTGTCGCGGGTGATCCGCTCGACGGTCTGCCCGGTGTGCTTCGACATCAGGCCGTACAGGAGGTCCTTCATGTAGAGGATCTCCTTGGCGTAGATCTCGATCATGCTGGCCTGGCCCTGGCTGCCGCCCAGGGGCTGGTGGATCATCATGCGCGAGTTGACCAGCGCGGAGCGCTTGCCCGCGGCCCCGGCGGCCAGCAGCACGGCGCCCATGCTGGCGGCCTGGCCCATGCAGATCGTGGCCACGTCGTTGGAAATGTACTGCATCGTGTCGTAGATCGCCAAGCCGGCGGAGATGCTGCCGCCGGGGCTGTTGACGTAAAGGAAGATGTCGCGCTCGGGATCCTCCGCCTGCAGGAACAGCAGCTGGGCGATGATCACGTTGGCGACGTTGTCGTCGATCGCCGTGCCCAGGAAGATGATCCGGTCCTTGAGCAGGCGCGAGTAGATGTCGTACGAGCGCTCGCCCTGGCTGGTCTGCTCGACGACGTAGGGGATCAGCATCTCGTTGCCTCCGTATGGGTTCCGTCCACGCCGGCCGCGGCGGCCGGATCAGTCCTGGCGATACGCGGCCCGTGCGCGCAGGAAGTCGAACGCCTTCTGCTCCGCGAGGTCCTGCGCGATCCGCTCGTCCTCGTGGTGCTGCTTCACGTAGGCGAGGTAGTCCTCGGCGGGGAAGCCGTTCTCGGCGGCGACGGCGGCGATCCGCGCCTCCACCTCCGCCGGCGTCACCGCGATCTCCTCCTGGCGGCGGATCGCCTCCAGGACCAGCATCGCCTTCAGCGAGCGCTCGGCCCAGACGCGGCCGGACTCGCGGTAGCGCTGCTCGTCCTGCCCGGTGACCGGGCGCCCGAGGTACGCGCTGCGCTGCTTCATCTCGTTCACGCCGGCGGCGAGGTACTCCTCGACCAGGCTCGGCGGCGGCTCGACCGGGTTGCGCTCGAGCAGCAGGTCGACGATCCGCTCGCGCTCCAGCTGCTCGACCCGCCGGGTCTCCTCGGCCAGCAGCTCGTCGCGCAGGGAGAGGCGCAGCTCGAGCAGGGTCTGGCCCTCCTTCATCGCGGCGGCGAAGGCGTCGTCGAGCTCGGGCAGGTTGCGGGCCTGGATTTCCTTGACCGTCACCAGGTAGCCGACCGTCCGCCCGCGCACGCGCTCGTTGCCGTAGTCCGCGGGGTAGGTCACCGTCACGCGGCGCTCGTCCCCGGCCACGGCACCGGTCAGCGCGGCGTCGAACTCCGCGAAGTTGCCCTCGGCGCCCAGCTCGAACATGTAGTCGCGGACCGGACCGGCGGGGTCCGGCTCCCCGTCCTGCGCCTGCGGGACGATGTCGGCCTTCAGGCGATCGCCGGCGGCGGCGGCCCGCTCGGCGCGCTCCCAGACGGCGCGCCCCTCGCGCAGGCCAGCGAGGGCCTCGTCCACGGCGCCGGCGGCCAGCTCGACCGCGGCCCGGGTCAGGGGCAGTTCCAGGTAGTCGCGGGCGACGACGTCGGGCCGCACCTCGACGCTCAGCTCCAGGTGGACCGGGCCCTGCTCCTCGAGCTTGAGGTCGGTGAGCTCGGGGTCGGCGACCGGCACCAGCTTGTGCTCCAGGACCGCGGCCCGGTAGGCCCGCGGCAGCACCTGCTCGACGGTCTCCATGCGCACTTCGCCGCCGAGGTCCTTCTCGACCATGGCCAGGGGCACCTTGCCCTTGCGGAAGCCGGGGCGGGCGTGGCCGCGCCGGGCGGCGCCCAGGTTGCGGGCGTACTCGCCGTCGAACCAGGCCCGGTCGATCTCCACGCCGATGACGCGTTTCCAGCTCTCGGGGGACTGGACCGAGAGCGTGAACGGGCTCGGGGCGGTGTCGGTGGTCATGTCGGTCGTCCTTACGGTCATGGTGCGGGGCCACCGCGGGCGCGGCCGCGCGCAACTGGTGCGAGAGGGGGGACTCGAACCCCCACGGTTTCCCACAGGAACCTAAATCCTGCGCGTCTGCCAGTTCCGCCACTCTCGCCAGAACCAGGTACGACAAGCCGCAGCCGGATCGCCGCCCGCAGAGCCGTCGAACCGGGAATTGGAAGCTATTGCAGGATCGGGGCCAATATAGCCCGGCCCAGGGAGGGGGTCAAGGCATCCCGGCGACACGGCCCCGCGCCCTACTTGATCTTCCGGTAGATCGTGCGCGAGGCGATGCCCAGGATCCTGGCCGCCGTCTCCTTGTCGCCGCCGGTGGTGGCCAGGGTCGCCCGGATCAGCTCCATCTCCGCGTCGTGCAACGAGGTGCCGACCGGGAAGCTCACCGTCTCGGTGACCCGCTTGCCGGCGCGGACGGCCTGGGGCAGCACGTCCACGTCGATCAGGCCGTCCTTGGTCAGCACCACCGCCCGCTCGACGCAATTCTCCAGTTCGCGGACGTTGCCCGGCCAGGCGTAGCGCTGCAGGGAGTCCAGGGCCGCCCGGGTGAACCCGTCCACCTTCTTGCCGTTCTTCTCGCATGCGATCTTCAGGAAGAACCCCGCGAGCAGGACCACGTCCCCGGTCCGGGCGCGCAGCGGGGGCAGCTCGATGTTGATGACGTTCAGGCGGTAGTAGAGGTCCTCGCGGAACATGCCGCGCGCGACCAGCCTCTCGAGGTCGGCGTTGGTCGCGGCGACCAGGCGCACGTCCACCTCGATCGGGTCGTTGCTGCCGAGGCGCTCGAAGGTCGCGTCCTGCAGCACGCGCAGCAGCTTGATCTGGACGGACATCGGCAGCTCCCCGACCTCGTCCAGGAACAGGGTGCCGCCGTGCGCCGCCTCGAAGCGGCCCCGTCGCCGCCCGGTGGCGCCGGTGAAGGCCCCCTTCTCGTAGCCGAAGAGCTCCGACTCGAGCAGGGTCTCGGGGATGGCCGCGCAGCTGACCTTGATCAGGGGACGCCCGGCGCGGTCGCTCCAGCGGTGCAGGGCGCTGGCGACGATCTCCTTGCCGGTGCCGCTCTCGCCGGTGAGCAGGACCGTGGCCTTGCTCGGCGCCACCTGGCGCACGGTCTCCAGGACCCGCCGCATGACCTCGCTCTGCCCCACGATGTCGCCGCTGCCGGACCCCTCGGTGAGCATGCGCCGCAGCTCGCGGTTCTCGGCGATGAGCTGCTGCTTCTCCAGGGCCTTGCGCACGACGTTCAGGGTGAGCGAGGCCGAGAACGGCTTCTCGATGAAGTCGTAGGCGCCCATCTTCATGGCCTCGACCGCGGTCTCGATGGTGCCGTGCCCGGTGACGATGACGACCTCGGTGGCCGGCGCGATGATCTTGACCGCCTTGAGCAGGTCGACCCCGTTGAGACGGGGCATCATCAGGTCGGTCAGCACCAGCGGTACGGGCTCCTGGCGCAGGATCTCCAGCGCCTCCTCCCCGTTGCCGGCGGTCAGCGTGCGGTAGCCGTTGCGCCCCAGCAGGCGGCCGAGCGCCTGGCAGAGCTCAGGCTCGTCGTCCACGACCAGGATGGTGGCCAGCTCCGGCGAGCCGGGCGCGCGTGCTGCGGGATCGATCACGTCATTCCTCCGGGCCGGGGCCGGTGCGGGTGATCTGGACAGTTTGTCATCGAATGGACATAATGTCAAGCATCGAGGACGAAGTGTCGTCGCCCAAGCCCATGCCGCTGTTCGACTCGGATCCACACATCCTGTGGTGACAGGGGTGTCCTGCAGGCCCTGAAGCCAGGATGGCGAAAGGGCCGGAAGGCCAAGCGAGTCGGGCACAGGAGGTGCCCGACGAGCGCCCCCTGTCACCACAGGATGTGTGGATCCGAGTCGCATCGCGGCGTGGGCTTGAACGATGTCACAGCCGGAACGAGCGTTACGCAGGGAAGATGCGGGAGAAGATGCCGCACTCGCGCGCGGACCGCTCCAGCCCCTCCCGGAACTCCGGCGCGGCGATGGCGATCAGCGCCCGCGCCCGCTCGGCCAGGTCGCGGCCGTGCAGGTGGGCGACCCCGTGCTCGGTCACCACGTGGTGGACGTCGGCCCGCGTGGTGACCACGCCCGCCCCCTCGCTCAGCACCGGGACGATGCGCGACACGGTGCCGCCGCGGGCGGTCGCCGGCAGGGCCGTGATGGGCTTGCCGCCGCGGCTCATGGCGGCGCCGCGCATGAAGTCGACCTGGCCGCCGAAGCCGGAGTAGATCTGCGTGCCGCGCGAGTCGGCGCAGACCTGGCCGGTGAGGTCGATCTGCAGGGCGGAGTTGATGGCGACCATGCGGTCGTTGCGCGCGATGTTGAAGGGGTTGTTGACGTAGTCGGTGGGGTGCAGCTCGATCTGCGCGTTGTCGTGGACGTGGTCGTAGAGGCGGCGGCTGCCCAGCACGAAGCCCGCGACGACCTTGCCGGGGTGGAAGGTCTTGCGCTCGCCGGTGACGATGCCGCCGTCGATGAGGTCGAGCAGCCCGTCGGAGAACATCTCGGAATGGACGCCCAGGTCCCGCTTGCCCCGCAGGCAGTGCAGGACCGCCGCCGACAGGCCGCCGATGCCCATCTGCAGGCAGTCGCCGTCATCGACCAGCCCCGCGACGTGGCTGCCGATGCTCTCCTGCACGGCGTCCATCGGGATCGTCGCGAACACGTCGAGCGGCCGGTCCACCTCGACGCAGAGCTCGAGTTTCGAGACGTGGATGAAGCTGTCGCCGAGGGTACGCGGCATCTGGCGGTTCACCTCGGCCACGATGCGGCCGGCGGCCAGGGCGGCGGGCTTGGTGATGCCCACCTCGATGCCGAAGCTGCAGAAGCCGTGCTCGTCGGGCGGCGAGACCTGCACCAGGGCGACGTCGGGCCGGTGGCTGCCCCGCAGCAGGTCGGGCACCTCGTGCAGGTGCACGGGGATGTAGCCGGCGCGGCCGCAGTTGACGGCCTCGCGCACGTTGGGCCCCACGAACATGGCCGTGCAGCGGAAGCTCTCCTGCATGCCGGGCTGCGCGTAGCTGGCCTCCCCCGCCGTCAGGATGTGCAGGATCTCGACGTCGCGCAGCTCGCCCGCGCGGGCCACCAGCGCCGCGACCAGCGAGTGCGGCACGGCGCAGCCGGCGCCCAGGTAGACGCGCTGCCCCGAGGCGATCGCGGCCACGGCGGCGGCGGCGTTTGTCCGCCGTTGCCGGTACAGTTCCAGCCAGCTCACGATGCCCCTCCGGTCCGGCGGCCTTCGACGGGCAGCCCGTGCGCGTCGGCCACGCGCGGGTCGACGACCCGGCCGCCGCTCAGGCCGACGCCCCGCGCCAGCGCGGGGTCCGCGGTCATGGCCGCCTCCAGGCCGCCGGCGGCGATGAGCGCGACGGTGCCCAGCAGCGCGTTGCCGAGAGCGTAGGTCGCGGTGCGCGCCACGAGGCTGGGCGTGTTGGGGGCGCAGAAATGGGTCACGCCGTCCACGACGTAGACGGGGTCGCTCAGGCGCGTGGGCCGGCTCGCGGCGAAGCAGCCGCCCTGGTCGATCGCCAGGTCGATCACGACGCTGCCGTCGCGGACGCGGTCCTCGAGCTGGCGGTCGACGAGCACCGGGGCGCGGCCGCCGGGCGAGCGCACGGCGCCGACGACCACGTCGGCGAAGCGCAGCACCTTGGCCAGCGTGTACTCGTTGGCGGGGTAGGTGGTGACCCGGCCCTCGAAGCGCCAGTGCAGGTCGTGCAGCAGGTCCAGGTCGACGTCGAGCAGGGTCACGCGGGCCCCGCAGCCCAGCAGCGCGCGCGCGGCGTTGCGTCCCGCGATGCCGCCGCCGAGCACGACCGCCTCGGCCGGCGGCACCCCGGCCAGGCCGCCCAGCAGGATCCCGTTCCCCCCGTGGTCGGACTGCAGGTAGCGGGCGGCCAGCTGCGGCACGATGCGCCCGGCGATGCGCGACATGCTGGCCAGAACGGGCGCCGAGCCGTCGTCGCGCGAGATGGCCGCGGTGTCGACCGCGCTGCAGCCCCCGCGGCGCAGCGCGCCGAGCAGGGCCGGTTCGCAGGCGGGGAGCATCAGGAAGCCCAGGACGGTCTGGCCCTCGGTCAGCCAGGCCGCCTCGGCCGCCGTGGGCGCCTGCACCTTCACCAGCAGGCCGGCGCGCCGGTACACCTCTTCGGTGTCGCCGGCGATGCGGGCGCCGACCTTGCGGTAGTCCTCGTCGCTGAAGCCGCTGCCGACGCCGGCGCTGCGCTCCACCAGCACGTCGTGGCCCTGGCGCGCCAGGGTCAGGACCGCCGCCGGCGCCAGGCCGACGCGCTTCTCGTCCGGGGCCAGTTCCCGGGGCAAGCCGATGATCATCGCTCCGCCTTTCGCGACGACGCCGCCCCCGCGGGGCCGGGGGCGGCGTCGGAGATCCGCCCGTGGCGCCGGTCAGACCGCGGCGCGCACGTGCTCGTAGCCGCGGCGCAGCGCGGCCAGGTTCAGGTCGACCAGATCCTTCTTCTTCACGGTCTCCCGCAGGGACTGCTCGACGAAAGCCGGCGGGAAGGCGCCGGTCGCGGCGCAGATCGCGCCGAGCAGCACCACGTTGGCCACCTTGGGCGTGCCGACCTCGTCGGCGATCCCGGTGGCCGGGATCCGCACCACGCGGCGGCCGGGCAGCTCGGGGCAGTTCTCCACCACGGACGTGTCCACGATGACGATGCCGCCCTCGACGACCTCGCCGGTGAAGGCCTCGAGCGAGGGTTGGTTCATCACGACCAGCAGGTTGGGCCGGTCGACCAGCGGGCTGCCGATACGCCGCTCGGACAGGTTGACCGAGCAGTTGGCGGTGCCGCCGCGCATCTCGGGCCCGTAGGACGGGATCCAGCTGGCGTGCAGGCCCGCGCGCATGCCGACCTGGGCCAGGAACAGGCCCAGGGTCAGGACGCCCTGGCCGCCGAAGCCGGCGAACTTGCAGTGCAGCTCGGCGGGCAGGGGCAGCTTCTCCGCCTTGGCCTCGGCCTCGCCGGCGCCGAGGTAGGCGTCGCGCTTCTCGGGGGCGAAGGGTTCGACCGGCCGGTGCCAGGCGCCCTCGCGGTGGTCGGACTCGTCCTTGAAGACGCCCAGCGGGAAGATCTTGGTCATCTCCTCGACGAGCCACTCGCGCGCGTCGGGACCGTCCATCTTCCAGCCGGTGGGGCAGGTCGACAGGATCTCCACGAAGCTGTAGCCGCGGTTCTCGACCTGGTTGGTCAGGGCCTTGCGGATGGCCTTGCGGGCCTTCATGATGTGCTTCGAGTCGCCGATCGCCACGCGCTCGACGTAGGTCGCCGCGGGCAGCGTGGCGATGATCTCGGCCATGCGGATCGGGTTGCCGTGCACGCTCTCGATGCGGCCGCGGGGCGTGGTGGCCGTCTTCTGGCCGATCATCGTGGTGGGCGCCATCTGGCCGCCGGTCATGCCGTAGACGGCGTTGTTGACGAAAAACACCGTGATGTTCTCGCCACGGTTGGCGGCGTGCAGGGTCTCGGCGGTGCCGATGGCCGCCAGGTCGCCGTCGCCCTGGTAGGAGATGACGATCGCCTCGGGGTTGGCCCGCTTGATGCCGGTGGCCACCGCCGGCGCGCGGCCGTGGGCGGCCTGCATGTGCCCGCAGTCGAAGTAGTAGTAGCCGAACACCGAGCAGCCCACCGGCGAGATGAACACCGTGCGCTCGTTGATGCCCAGGTCGACCATGGCCTCGGCGATCATCTTGTGGACGTTGCCGTGGCCGCAGCCGGGGCAGTAGTGCGTGGTCTCCTTGTGGGGCCCGCTCTTGCGCTCGAATTCGGGATAGAAGGCGACGGGCTTCTCGGTGATCTTCACGACCGGCCTCCTTCCAGGATCTTGCCGTACTCGGCCAGCAGTTCCTCGGAACCCGGCACCATGCCGCCGCAGCGGCCGTAGAAGTGGACCGGCGCGCGGCCCTCGACGGCCAGCCGCACGTCCTCGACCATCTGGCCGGTGCTCAGCTCCGCCGACAGGAAGCGCACGTCGCGCCGCGAGAGCTCGGCGATCCGGTCGCCGGGGAACGGCCACAGCGTGATCGGCCGCAGCAGGCCGACCTTCAAGCCCTGCGCGCGGGCCTGGTCCACGGTGGAATAGACGATGCGCGAGACGATGCCGAAGGCGACGACGATCAGGTCGGCGTCCTCGACCTGGTACTCCTCGAAGCGCATCTCGTCCCGCGCGATCCGCCGGTACTTCTCGTCGAGCTTGAGGTTGTGGCGCTCCAGATCCGCGGACTCGAGGTAGATCGAGCTGATGAGGTTGCGGTGGGTGGCCTCGTCGCCGCGCACGCACCAGGACGTGTGGTCGAAGGGCACCGGCCGGGCCTGGGGCACCGTCACCGGCTCCATCATCTGGCCGGTGAAGCCGTCGGCCACGATGCAGACCGGGTTGCGGTACTTGTCGGCGAGGTCGAAGGCCAGGACGGTCAGGTCGCACATCTCCTGGGCGCAGTTGGGCGCCAGGGCGAGCAGGCGGTAGTTGCCGTGGCCGCCGCCCTTGGTGACCTGGAAGTAGTCGCCCTGCTCCGGCGCGATGTTGCCCAGGCCGGGCCCGCCGCGCATGACGTTGACGACCACGCAGGGCAGCTCGGAGCCGGCGATGTAGCTCAGGCCCTCCTGCTTCAGCGAGAAGCCGGGGCTCGACGAGGCGGTCATGGTGCGGATGCCCATGCCCGCGGTGCCGTAGACCATGTTGATGGCCGAGACCTCGCTCTCGGCCTGGATGAACGTGCCGCCCAGGGCCGGAAAGTGCAGGGCCGCCGCGTGGGCGATCTCGCTGGCGGGGGTGATCGGGTAGCCGTAGTAGGCCCGGCACCCGGCCTGCAGGGCGCCGACGACGATCGCGTCGTTCCCCTTCATGAACTTCCTGGACATCGTCCGCCTCCCGCGGGTGGGGGTCAGGGCTTGACGACCTTGATCGCCGCCGGTTCGGGGCACGCGTAGAAGCACAGGGCGCAACCGGTGCAGTCCCGTCCCAGGTAGTAAGCCGGATGGTAGCTGGAGCCGTTCAGCTTCTCGCTGATGTCGATGACGCCCTTGGGGCAGACGCCGATGCAGAGCTTGCAGCCCTTGCACAGTTCGGCATCGATCTCGATGAAGGGGGCTGTCGCCTGGACGGAGTCGTTCATCTTCGCCTCCTCGAAGGGACAGGGGTGCGGGACGCCCGTAACATAGTCAACGGGCCGGGGATGCGGAAGAATTGTTTGCCGCTTGGCAGGGGGGCGCGGGCATGCCGGCGGGGAGTCCGGGGACCGGGTCCGCGGACCCGGTCCCCGGCCGTTCAGCGGTCCTTGAACTCCGGTTTGCGCTTCTCCAGGAAGGCCCGGCAGCCCTCGCGCGCGTCGTCGAGGGAGCCGACGACCCCGAAGAGCGCCGCCTCGAGCCGGCAGCCCTCGTCCAGCCCCATGTTGGCCCCCTCGCCCACCGCCTTCAGGGCGTAGCGGACGGTCGCGACCGAGCGGCCCGCGATCGAGGCGGCGGCGGCGCGGGCCGCCTTCATCAGGTCGTCGCCCGGCACGACGCGGTTGACCAGGCCGATGCGCGCGGCCTCCTCGGCGTCGATCATCCCGCCCGAGAGGATCATCTCCAGGGCCTGCCCCCGCCCCACCAGTCGGGGCAGCCGCTGCGTGCCGCCGTAGCCGGGGATCAGCCCGAGGGTGATCTCCGGCAGCCCGAGCTTGGCGTTGCTGGCCGCGTAGCGGAAGGTGCAGCACAGGGCCAGCTCGCAGCCGCCGCCCAGGGCGAAGCCGTTGACCGCCGCGATCACGGGCTTGCCGAGGTGCTCGAGGCTCCACATCAGGGACTGGCCGCGCTCGGACAGGCGCTCCAGCTCCGGCCCCGTGGCGGCCGCCAGCTCCGCGATGTCGGCGCCGGCGACGAAGGCCTTCGGACCCGCGCCGGTCAGGATCACGACGCGCACCCGGTCGTCCCGCCGCAGGTCGCCGCAGCAGGCCCGCAGCTCCTCGATCACCTGCGCGTTCAGCGCGTTCATCTTCTCGGGCCGGTTCACCGTCACGACGGCCACGCCGGCGTCGTCGATCTCGAGCAGAAGGGTCTCGTAGGTCATCATCGTCTCCCGGGTTGCGCCGGCCGTCCGCCGGCGGATCGTGGTCGGATGATAGCAGACACGGCCCCGCCCCGGAACGCCGGGGTTCGCCGGGGCGTCGGCGATCATCTTCAGGGTTTCGCAGGTTGACCGCAATAGCGATCCTGCTGTACGCTGCCGCGTCGGTTCACCATGCCAACTCCAGCGAGGGACGCGCCATGCCCGAGAGTTCCGCCGACCGGTTGAGACAGCTGCGGGAGCTGCGCGCGCAGGCGCAGCTCGGCGGCGGCCAGGACAAGATCGACCGCATCCACGCCAAGGGCCGGCTGACCGCGCGCGAGCGCGTGCATCTGCTGCTGGACGAGGGGTCGTTCCTGGAGACCGGGGTCTTCGTCACCCACCGCGAACCCTCGCTGGCCGACCAGCTGCCGGTCGGCGACGGCATGATCACCGGCTCGGGCCGCATCGACGGCCGCCAGGTGTACGTGTTCGCGCAGGACTTCACCGTCTTCGGCGGCTCGATGAGCGAGTCCAACGCGCAGAAGGTCTGCCGGCTGATGGACCAGGCGCTGGAGAACGGCTGCCCGGTGATCGGCCTGAACGACTCCGGCGGGGCGCGGATCCAGGAGGGCGTCAAGTCGCTGGCCGGCTACGCGGAGATCTTCTGGCGCAACACCATGGCCTCGGGCGTGGTGCCGCAGATCTCGGCCATCATGGGCCCCTGCGCCGGCGGCGCGGTCTACTCGCCGGCGATCACCGACTTCACGCTGATGGTGGACAAGACCAGCTACATGTTCGTCACCGGCCCGAACGTCATCAAGATGGTGACCAACGAGGACGTGACCAGCGAGGAGCTGGGCGGCGCCGCCACCCACACCTCGCGCAGCGGCGTGGCGCACCTGATGGCCGCCAGCGACCAGGACTGCCTGCTGATGACGCGCCGCCTGCTGGGCTTCCTGCCCCAGAACAACCTCGAGGAGCCGCCGCGCCGCGCGCCCGCCGACCTGCCCGGCCGCCGCGAGGAGCGGCTCGACTCGCTGGTGCCTGACGACCCGCGCAAGCCCTACGACATGCGCGAGGTGATCGGGCTGGTCGTCGACGACGGCGACTTCCTGGAGATCCAGCCGCGCTACGCGGCGAACATCATCTGCGGGTTCGCGCGGCTCGACGGCCTGCCGGTCGGCATCGTCGCCAACCAGCCGAAGGTCCAGGCCGGCGTCCTGGACATCGACGCCTCGCTGAAGGCCGCCCGCTTCATCCGCACCTGCGACTGCTTCAACGTGCCGCTGGTGACCTTCGAGGACGTGCCCGGGTTCCTGCCCGGCACCGACCAGGAGTTCGGCGGCATCATCAAGCACGGCGCCAAGCTGCTGTTCGCCTACTGCGAGGCCACGGTGCCCAAGCTGACGGTCATCACCCGCAAGGCCTACGGCGGCGCCTACGACGTGATGAGCAGCAAGCACATCCGCGCCGACTGGAACGTGGCCTGGCCGGCCGCCGAACTGGCCGTGATGGGCCCCGAGGGCGCGGTCAACGTCCTGCACCGCGAGCGGCTGGCCCGCAGCGAGGACCCCGACGCCCTGCGCCGCGAGCTGGTCGAGGAGTACGAGCGGCGCTTCGCGAACCCCTACATCGCGGCGGGGCTGGGCTACCTCGACGACGTGATCGAGCCGCGCGACACGCGCCCGCTGCTGATCGCGGCGCTGCACACCCTGCGCAACAAGAAGCAGCTGCTGCCCCCCAAGAAGCACGGGAACATCCCGCTGTAGGAGGCGCCGTGGGCCGCACGAAGATCACCAAGGTCCTGGTGGCCAACCGCGGCGAGATCGCCGTGCGGGTCATCCAGGGCCTGCGCGAGATGGGGATCCGCGCCGTGGCCGTCCACTCCGACGTCGACCGCACGGCGCTGCACGTGATGACCGCCGACGAGGCCTACCCCATCGGCCCGGCGCCCGCGTCCGCGAGCTACCTGCGGGGCGACAAGCTGATCGAGACCGCGCTGGCCTGCGGCGCCGACGCCGTCCACCCCGGCTACGGCTTCCTGTCCGAGAACGCCGCCTTCGCCCGGGCCTGCGGCGAGGCGGGGCTGATCTTCATCGGGCCGCGGCCCGAGACGATCGAGCTGATGGGCAACAAGCTCGCGGCCCGCCGGCGGATGATCGACAGCGGCGTGCCGGTGATCCCCGGCACCGAGACCGCGCTGCGCGACCCCGCGGCCGCGGCCGCGGCCGCCCGCGCGATCGGCTACCCGGTGCTGCTGAAGGCGGCGGCCGGCGGCGGCGGCAAGGGCATGCGCGTGGTGCGCGAGGAGGCCGACCTCGCGGCCGCCCTGCGTCGCACCATGGGCGAAGCCGGCAGCGCCTTCGGCGACGACGCCGTCTTCCTGGAACGCTACGTGGAGGAGCCCAAGCACATCGAGGTGCAGGTGCTGGGCGACGGCCGCGGCGGCGCCGTCCACCTCTTCGAGCGCGAGTGCTCGGTACAGCGCCGCCACCAGAAGGTCATCGAGGAGTCGCCCTCGCCGAGCCTGACCCCGGAACTGCGGATGCGCATCTGCGAGGCGGCGGTGCGCACGGCGGCCGCGGTCGACTACCTCGGGGCGGGCACCGTGGAGTTCATCCTGTCGCCGCAGCGGGAGTTCTTCTTCCTGGAGATGAACACCCGCCTGCAGGTGGAGCACCCGGTCACCGAGATGGTGACCGGCACCGACCTGGTGCGCGCCCAGATCCGCATCGCCCGCGGCCAGGGCCTTCCCTACCGCCAGGAGGACCTGCGCCAGCGCGGCTGGGCGATCGAGTTCCGCATCTACGCCGAGGACCCGGCCCGCAACTTCATGCCCGCCATCGGGCGCATCAGCTCGCACGTGACCCCCACGGGGCCCGGCGTGCGTGTCGACAGCGGGATCTACGAGGGGTTCGACGTGCCGATCCACTACGACCCGCTGCTGGCGAAGCTGGTGGTCTGGGGCGAGGACCGCGCCCAGGCGGTCGCCCGCGGCCGGCGCGCCCTGCAGGAGTTCACGCTGCACGGCCCGGGACACAACATCCCCTTCCACCTGTGGGCGCTGGAGCGGCCGAAGTTCCTGGACGGCACCTACACCACCAACTTCATCGACGAGCGCTTCGATCCCGCCGAGTTCCAGGACCCGTTGCCGGACGACGACCGCGCCGCGCTGCTGACCGCCGCCGCCCTGTACGAGGCGCAGCGGCGCGAGCTGGCCGGGCCGGCGCCGGGGACCGCCGACGCGGGCGCCGGAGACGGCAATTGGCGGCGCAGCGCGCTGCGGGCCATGACCAACCACCGCTAGGAGTGCGGCCGTGTGGATGAAGAAGCGCTACGTCCTGAGGCACGGCGGCGAGCAGTTCACCGCCGTGGTCGCGCGCGACGCCGACGGCCGCCTCGCGGTGCAGATCGACGACGGCGAGCTGCGCGAGGTCGACGCCTGCTTCGTCCAGAACGGGCGGGCGCTGAGCCTGCGCGTCGACGGCCGCATGCACCTGATCGACATCTCGCCGCGCGGCGGGCGCGACGGGCACGGCGCGCTGGAGGCCACCGTCAACGGGCGCTACCTCGAGCTGACGGTGATGGACGAGCTGCACGCGCTGGCGCTGGCCGCGGTGGCCGAGGTCGCCGGCAGCGGCACGGTCCGCGCCGAGATCCCCGGCCTGGTCGTGGCGCTGCAGGCGGAGGTCGGCCGCCGGGTCGCCCCGGGCGAGCCGCTGCTGGTGCTGGAAGCCATGAAGATGCAGAACGAGATCGCGGCGCCCGTGGCCGGCATCGTCGCCGAGGTGGCGGTGCGCGTCGGCCAGTCGGTCAACGCCGGCGACGTGCTGCTGGTGATCGAACCGGAAGCGGACGGCTAGGCGCCTGCCGCGACCAGGTTCTCCGGATTCAGCCCCGCCAGCTCCGGCAGGACGAAGCGCCCGTCGCGGCGCACCGTGACGCCGTCGAAGACGATCTCCCCGCCCCCCCACGCCGGAGTCTGGATGCAGACGAGGTCCCAGTGCACGGCGCTGCGGTTGCCGTTGTCGGTGGCCGGGTAGGCCTGGCCGGGCGTCAGGTGGAACGAGCCGCCGATCTTCTCGTCGAACAGCGTGTCGAGCAGGGGCGCCGTGATGTGGGGGTTGACGCCCAGGGCGAACTCGCCGAAGTGGCGGGCGCCCTCGTCGGTGTCCAGGATCTCGTTGAGCTTCGCGACGTCGCCGTCGCACGCCGCCTCGACGATCTTCCCGGCGCGGCAGACGAGGCGCACGTTGCGGAACAACGTGCCGCTGCGCATGGTCGCGGTGTTGTAGGCGATCGTGCCTTCGACCGAGTCGCGCACCGGGCAGGAGTAGACCTCGCCGTCGGGCACGTTGCGGTGGCCGTCGCACTTGACCGCCCCGATCCCCTTGATGCTGAAGCGCAGGTCGGTGCCCGGGCCGCGGATCTCCACGCGGTCGGTGCGGCACAGCAGGTCGTGCAGCGGGTCCATGGCGGCCGACATGCGGGCGTAGTCCAGGCCGCAGACGCGGAAGTAGAAGTCCTCGAAGGCCTCGGTCGGCTGCTCGGCCGCGATGGCCATGCTCGGGTTCGGGTAGCGCAGCACGACCCACTTCTTCTCGTTCACGCGGACCGAGTGCACCTCGTCCCAGTAGGCCTGCGCGTACCAGCGGGCCCGGTCGCGGTCCACGTCCTTGTGGTCGAAGGGGTTGCTGCTGCCGCGGACCGCGATGTAGCAGTCGGCGTCCTGCATGATGCGCTTGTGGAAGGCCGCCCAGCGCTCGAACTGCGCCTGCGAGGCGCGGCTCACGAAGGGCCGCGAGACGTCCTCGTCGTTGTAGTACCAGAACGGGACGCCGCCCGCCTCGGTGGTGGCGCGGATGATCTCGCGCCCGAGGTCGAGGGTCTCGATCCCCTTCAGTTCGACGTAGACGACCTCCCCGGGCTGGACCCGGACGCTGTAGCGGACGAGCTGCTCGGCGAGCCTGGCGTGGCGCGGATCCTTCATGGTCCCTCCCGGAGCGGGTGTGAAACAACGATAGCGTTTCACGGTCCCGCCGTCGAGCCGGAATCCCGGTTTACAGACCGGTGCCGGTGGCTATCTTGGTGCCGGACACCCGCCAGGGAGGCAGAAATGGAACAGCGCGAATTCACCCCGCCCGCCGGCATGGCCGGCCGCGTCGACCACCTCGGCATCGCCGTCACGGACCTCGAGGCGGGGATCCGGCTCTACGCCGGCCTGCTGGGCCTCGAACTGGTCGCCGTGGAGGAGGTGCCCCGCGAGAAGCTGAAGGTCGCCCTGCTGAAGCTGGACCGCGAAGGCGGCCCCGGCTGCGTCGAGCTGCTGCAGCCGCTCGACCCCGACAGCAACGTCGGCCGTTTCCTGGAGAAGAAGGGGCCCGGCCTGCACCACGTCGCGTTCGCGGCCGACGACATGACGGCGGCCCTGGCCGCCTGCCGTGCGGCCGGCCTGCGCCTGCTCAACGAGGAACCCCTGCCCGGCGCCCACGGCAAGCAGGTGGTCTTCCTGCATCCCAAGGACACAAACGGGGTGCTGGTGGAGATCTGCAGCCGCCGGCCCTAGTCGTCGCGGCGATCCCTCAGGGCTGATCAGGCGTGACCAGGGCGCGTTCGCGCCAGTCGACCTTGCCTCGTACGGGAGTCAGGTCGGGTTCGGGAGTCGTGGGGTTCAGGTAGGCGGGCACGTAGCCGGCGCTGAAGAGAAGGCCGTGCTGGTTGGCGGCGACGGCGCCGGCCCACAGGGCGTAGGTGCCGCTCTCGGGGCAGCCGGGCAGGGTCTCGCAACTGCGAGCGCCGGCGGGGTCGAGGCGGAACACGACATCCCGCGCCTGGCCGGGCACCTGCACCACCCAGTGCACGACCTGCACCACGCCGTCCTGGAACGTGAGCCCCGGGAACAGCCCCGCCGTCACGGTGCCCGGTTCCGGGCCCACGTTGATGTTCTTCCCGTTGATCTCCTGGTTGAGCACCTTCCAGCCCGGCGCGCCCTCGGCCGTCAGCTTCAGTTCCAGCCCGCCCACCGTCAGCACCTGCTCGCCCCGCGCGCGGACGATCTCGGGCACCGCCAGCAAGGCGTAGAGGTCGACCATGGTGCCCACCACGGGCAGGGAATCGCGGCGCGTGACGTGCGCCGCTTCCGGACCCGGCGTGAAGCTCAGCAGGACGTCGCCGTAGTGCCCGGCCCAGTCCCCGGCCGACGCCGGCGCGGGGCAGGCGGCCAGCAAGGCGAACGCGAACAGGACCGCTGCACACCGACTCGTCGCCATGGCTGATTCCCCCCGTGAAGATGAAGCTCGTTGAACCCCGCGCGCAGGGCCGGGGTTCCGGCCGGCCCTCAGCTGCCGGTGCTCGTGTAGCGGCGCACGCCGCGGGTCCAGGTCAGGTAGCCGATCCCGAAGGTGAGCCCGCCCACGACCGGCGTCAAGAGGGCGACCCGCTCCCACTGCTCGCCGCCGACGTACCAGGCGGCCGGGTAGAAGGCCACCCAGGCGAAGGGCAGCACGAAGGTCAGCAGCAGCCTGACCAGGGGGCTGAAGATGGTCACCGGGTAGCGGCTGAAACGGATCACGTTGTAGACGGGGGGCGCCAGGCCGAGGCGGTCCTCCATCCAGAAGGACAGGGCGGTCAGGCCCAGGAAGACGCCGGTGTAGACCAGCGCGGCCGAGACGGCCAGCAGCGGCAGCAGCGCGAAGCCGGCCACGCCGAAATCCAGGCCGAGGCGGGAACCGGCGTAGGCCATCACCGCGCCGCCGAGGATCAGCTCGTTGATCCCGCCGGTGCCGAAGCTGCTGCACAGGATCTGGGCCAGCGGGTTGACGGGCCGCAGCAGGATCCGGTCGAAGTCGCCCTCGATGATGTACTGCTCGCTGAAGCCGTAGAGGTTCACGCTCACCAGGTTGAACAGGCCCAGGGGCAGCAGGCTGAAGCCGTAGATGAACAGCACCTGGTCGTACGACCAGCCCCGCAGGCTCTCGACCTTGCTGAACACCGCCGACAGCACCAGCAGCTGGACGCCCAGGGACACGAGGTTGGCCGTCCTGTCGACCAGGAAGTCCACCCGGTAGGCCAGCCGCGACTTGATGAACTGCGCGAAGTAGGCGACGAAGATCGCGGCCTGGCGCCACGGTTCGCGCAACCGGCGGCGCAGCCCGTCCTCGCGGCGCGGCAGCAGGGGCCTCCCGTGGGTCGCGTGCTCCATCTCACCCCCCCTGCAGCGTGACGTGGCGGACCGAGCGGTTCCAGAACCAGCGGCCCAGGACGGACAGCCCCAGCGCCCAGGCGGCCTGCAGCAGCAGGGCGCCGGCCAGGGAAGCGCCGGGGCGCTGGCCGAGGTAGATCATGACCGGCACGTAGCTCACGGCCTGGAACGGCAGCCACGCGACGACCGTCTGCACCCAGCCGGGGAAGAAGGTGAAAGGCACCAGCACGCCGGTCAGGAACTCCATCATGATCATCTTGGCGCGCACCACGCCCGAGACGTTCTTCAGGTAGAAGGCCAGGCAGCCCACCAGGAAGTTGATCTGGGCGTTGACCACCAGCGCCAGCAGGAAGCTCAGCAGCGTCCAGCCGTAGAGCGCCGGGTGCGGCGGCGGGGCCAGGCCGAACAGCGGGACGACCACCACCAGGATGGGCAGCGTGAACAGCAGGAAGCGGAACGCCGCCTCCCCCATCGCCTCGCTCAGCATCATGGTCTGCACGTGCAGGGGCTTGATCAGCTGCACCGCGATCTCGCCCTTGCTCACCTGCCAGCTCAGCGTGCGGTCGATGTTGTTGAAGGTGAAGCTGCGCCCCGCCCAGCTCAGGATCACGTAGGCGATCATCTGGGCCAGCGTCAGCCCGCCCAGGCGCGCGGCCTCGGCGCCCTCCGGCCGGCTGGCGTAGATCGCGGAGAACAGGAAGTAGTTGCCGGCCACGAAGACCGTGTAGCTGACCACGCCGGTGTAGTAGCGCAGCCGGTAGGCCAGCATCTTCAGGAAGGCCAGCCGCACGAACTGCAGGTAGAGGGCGACGCTGGCCGCGCGGCCGCGCCGCCAACGCGGGAGCGTCGGCGCCCCGGCCCCGATCACGACAGCTCCCCGGCGTCGCCGCGGCGGTAGATGCCGCGCACGATCTCCTCGATGCTCTGCTCGGCGAGGCGCAGGTCCAGGACCGCCTGCGCGTTGACGACCCGCTTGATGACTTCGGCGCCGCGCACGTCGCGCCGGCTGAAGTCGGCGACGTGCAGCAGTCCCGCCGCCTCGCGCCACTGCACCGGCAGGCCGGCGGTGGCGGCGGCCAGCTCCGCGCTCGGGACCGGCTCGCGCAGCTCGACGTGCAGCGCGACGCGGTCGTCGACCCGCGCCCGCAGCCCCTCGAGGTCCCCGTCGTAGAGCACGCGGCCGTGGTCGATGATGATCACGCGGCGGCACAGCTGCTGGATGTCGCCGAGGTCGTGGGTCGTCAGCAGCACGGTCGTGCCCTGGCTCTCGCGGATGTCGCGCAGGAAGGTGCGCACGCTCTCCTTGGCCACGACGTCCAGGCCGATCGTCGGCTCGTCCAGGAACAGCAGCCGCGGGGCGTGCAGCAGCGCCGCCGCCAGCTCGCAGCGCATGCGCTGGCCGAGGGAGAGCTTGCGCACCGGCTGGTGCAGGAACTCCCCGAGGCCCAGCAGCTCGTCCAGGCGGCCGAGCTGGCGGCGGTAGTCCGCGTCCGGCACCTCGTAGATCTTCTGCAGCAGGCGGAAGGACTCGACCACCGCCAGGTCCCACCACAGCTGGGTGCGCTGCCCGAAGACCGCCCCGATGTGGCGCGTGTAGTGGCCCCGGTCGCGCCAGGGCACCAGCCCGCCGACGTCGACGGTGCCGGAGGTCGGGGTCAGGATGCCGGTGAGCATCTTGATGGTCGTGCTCTTGCCGGCGCCGTTGGCCCCGATGTAGCCGACCATCTCGCCCGACGCGACGTCGAAGCTGACGCGGTCGACGGCGCGCAGGGTCTCGCGGCGGGGGCGCAGCAGGTCCACCACGCCGCCGCGCACGCCCTCGCGGCGGCGTGAGACGCTGTAGTCGCGGCAGAGGTCGCGGACCCGGATGAGGGGCGGGGCGGCGGGGTCCGTGGTCACGCGGACGGCCCCTCGCCGGCCGCCGGCCGATCCTCGCGCAGGCGGGCCGTGAAATCCTGGACCTCCAGCTCGGTGCGCCGGAGCTTCTCGCGGCACAGGTCGACCAGCACCACGGCGCGCTTCACTTCGCCGGACAGCTCGTCGACGTCGATCTCGTCCTTCTCCAGCCGGGCCAGGATGGCCTCAACCTCGGCCAGCGCCTCGCCGAAGCTCGGCGTTTTGTCCTTCGCAGTCATGTCGTCCTCCCCTGGTCACGGCCGGCCTCGCCGGCGACCTCCACGATACTCACGATTTCCCCGCGGTGCAGCCGCGTGACGAGACGGTCGCCGGGGGCGATCTCGTCGACGCCGCGCAGCAGCCGGCCGTTCGCGTCCAGGGTCAGGCTCCAGCCGCGCCGCAGCTGACGCACCGGGTCCAGCCACTGCGCCTTCTGCGCCAGGTGGTCCAGGCGCGCGGTGCGGACGGCCAGCGCGTTGCGGGCGGCCTGCTCCAGCCGGCCGCCCGCGCGTTCGAGGTCCCGCCGGTGCCGGGGCCAGGCGGCGAGCAGGCGTTCCGGCGCCAGGCCGCGGCCGGCCAGCTCCGTGCGTCCGGCCGCCCGCTCCAGACGCCGGCGGGCCGCGCCGAGCGCCTCCCCGCGCAGGTGCACCAGCCGCTCGTGGCGGCCGCGGACCTGCGCCACGACGGCGGCGCCCAGGGCCGCCGCGGCGGCGGCCAGCTCCCGACCGGTCGCTTCCAGGGTGCGCCCCGCCTGCCGCCCGACGCCGTCGGCGGCCAGGCGCAGGCGCGCGTCCGCGGCCGCGACCCGGTCGACCAGGTCCTGGGCGGCGGCCGTCGGCGTCTTGCAGTGGTGGTGGGCCACGACGTCGGCGATGCTGCGGTCGATCTCGTGTCCGATGGCGGTGACCACCGGCACCGCGCAACGCGCGACCGCCTCGGCGATCTCCCGGTGGTCGAACCAGGAGAGGTCCGCCTTCGAGCCCCCGCCCCGCGTCACGACGATCGCGTCCACGCCGGCCCGCGCCAGGCCGCGCAGGGCGCCGGTCACCTGCGCGACCATCTGCTCCCCCATCATGCGGCAATCGGCGCGCAGCACGGCGAAGCCGTAACCGGAGGCCGCGAGTCCGCTGAGGAAGTCCTTCTCCGCGGCGCTGCCCGACGACGTCACGAGGCCCACACGCAGGGGCAGCACGGGGAAGGGCAGGGAGGCGTTGCGTTCCAGGAGCCCGGCCGCCTTCAGCGCCGCCAGCGTCTCGCGACGCTGCGCCTCGAGCCGGCCGAGCGTGTAGGCGGGGTCGAGGCCCACGAGCGTGAAGGACAGGCCGTACTGGGTGTGGTGGGAGACGACCCCCTGCAGGCAGATCTCCATGTTCTCGCGGACCTGCAGGTCGGGGTCGGTCCCGTCGAAGTACTTCTCGAGCCCGAACTTCGCCCGGTCCCAGGCGAGGGCCGACACCTTCATCTGGTCGACGCCGCCGCGGCTGGCGCCGTGCAGTTCGAAGTAGATGTGCCGGTTGGCGTTGCGCCGCAGGCCGCGCACCTCGCCGCGGACCCACACCGCCGCCGGGAACCCCGCCCGCAGCGCGGCCTCGATGGCCTCGTTCAACTCGCCCACCGTGAAGACGCGGCGTTCGTCGCGGCGCGCGGCGGCGCTGAACAGGTCGTCCACGGGGAGCTCCGCTCGGCTCAGGTGATTTCGACGGCGCGGCGCCAGTCGCCGCGCACGAACCAGACGGTCATGCCGACCGCGTAGACGAAGAACCAGACCAGCACGCCGATCCAGGCCCCGATCAGCCCGCCGCCCAACACGACGCCGAAGAGCCAGGACGTGGGCAGGAACAGGCCCCAGGCCAGCACGACATCGGTCGCCATGACCAGCCGCGTGGCGCCGGCGCCGCGCAGGGCGCCCGCCAGCGTCAGGCCCACCGCGTCGAACACCTGCACCAGGCCCATCAGGCGCAGGATCGGCCGGCCGGCGTCGGCCACCTCGGCGTCGGTCGTGAACAGCCGCATCAGCGTGTCGGGCGCCAGCAGGAAGGCCAGGCCGAACGCGCCCATCAGCAGCGTCGTCAGCGCCACGCCGCCCCAGCCGGCGCGCACGGCGCCACGCACGTCGCCGCGCCCGAGCGACTGGCCGACCAGGGTCTGCACCGCCGCGCCGACGCCGATGCCCGGCATGAACGACAGCGCGGCGATGCGCAGCACGACGTTGCCGGCCGCGACCGCCACGGTGCCGATGCGGCCCAGCACGACGAAGAACACCAGCACGGCCAGCAGCGAACCGAGCGACTGCACCGCCGCGGGCCAGGACATCCGTAGCATGGGGCCCAGCAGGTCCCAGCGCAGGTTGCCGCGGGCCAGGAAGCGGAATCGCCGGCGCGGGCCGTTCGCCGCCAGCACCGACAGGAAGGCCAGCAGCGCCGTCCAGCTGGCCAGCGTGCTGGCCAGGGCCGCGCCGGCGACACCCAGCGCCGGCGCGCCGAGCCGCCCGAAGATCAGCATCCAGTTCAGCAGGGCGTTCAGCACGTTCATGCCGATGCCCACCGCCATGCCGATGCGGGTCCAGCCGATCCCGTCGCAGGCGGCGCGGATCTGGAACGCCAGCATGAACGGCAGCGCCCCGGGCAATCGCCAGAGGAGGTACTCCGTACCGAGGCGGCGGACCTCGGGGTCCGTCGAGGCCAGGGACATCCAGACCCCGGGAGCGAGCAGGCCGAGGCCCGTCAGGGCCAGCGACAGCACGATCGTCAGCATGCCGGCGGTGACCAGGACGCCGCCGACCTCGCCGTCGCGCCGCGCGCCGACGCGCTGGGCGGTCATCGTCTGCACCGCGACGTCGGTCGCCTTGAGCGTGGTCGCGGCGGCGGAGAACAGCAGGGTGGCCACCCCCACCGCGGCCAGCGGACCGGCGCCCAGCTGGCCGACCATCAGGGTGTCCACGAGCCCCATGAGGGTCTGCGACATGTTCGCCAGGATCACGGGCACCGACAGCGTCAGGATCGTGCGCGCCAGGTCGCGCCGCGATATCCGGCTGAGCGCCTCGGTCATCCGGCGTCCCGTCCCGTCAGGATCTCGAGCGCGCGGGCGATGAGCCGCGCGCCGTAGCCGGTCGCACCCTTCGGTCCCAGGGGGCCGGGCTTGCCCACCCACGCGGGGCCGGCGATGTCCAGGTGGGCCCAGGCCGTCTCGTCGTCGACGAACTCCGCCAGGAAGGCCGCCGCGGTGCAGGCGCCGCCGTACCTGCCGCCGAGGTTCTGCAGGTCGGCGATGCCGCTCTCGATGAGCTTGTGGTGCTCCTTGACCAGGGGCATGGGCCAGACCCGCTCGAAGGTGTCGCCGCCGGCGCGGTCCAGCGCGTCGCCCAGCCCGGTGTGGTTGCAGAACAGGCCCGCGAACTCGTCGCCCAGGGCGACCACGCAGGCGCCGGTCAGGGTGGCGGCGTCGATGACGAAGTCGGGTTTGCGCCGGCAGGCGAAGTGCAACGCGTCGGCCAGGATCAGGCGGCCCTCGGCGTCGGTGTTGAGCACCTCGACCGTCTTGCCGGAAGCCATGGTCAGCACGTCGCCCGGCCGGATGGCGCCGCCGTCGGGCATGTTCTCCACCGCCGGCACGACCACCAGCAGGCGCGCCTGCAGCCCCCGGCGGGCGGCGATCAGCGCGGCCCCCATGACGGCCGCGGCGCCGCCCATGTCGCCCTTCATCTCGTGCATGTCGGACGCGGGCTTGATCGAGATGCCGCCGGTGTCGAAGGTCACGCCCTTGCCGACCAGCGCGATCAGGGGCAGCCGCTTGCGGACCCCGCGCGGCGCGTATTCCAGGACCACGAACTGCGGTGGGCGCACGCTGCCCTGCCCCACGCCCAGCACGCCGCCCATGCCGAGGCGGCGCAGCTGGGCCACGCCCATCACCGTGCAGGTCAGGCCCTCGCGGCGGGCCAGGGCGCGCGCCTCGGCCGCGAGTTCCCGCGGGCCCAGCAGGTTGGCGGGCCGGTTGACGAGGTCGCGGGCGAACAGGCAGCCTTCCGCGTAGTCGGCGCCGGCGGCCGCGCCCTCGGCCACCGCGGGCAGCAGGGCGGCGGGCGCGAGGATCTTCCAGGTCCGGGGCGCCGGTTTGCGGTCGCGCCCGGTGTGGGCCTTGCAGGACCCGGCCTCGAAGAGCGCCATCTCGGCGCCTTCGACGCAGCAGCGCACGATCGCGTCCGCTTCCAGACCGCGGAGGGCTACCCAGGGCAGGGCCAGCGTGCAGGTCTTGGCGCCGAGGGCGCGGGCTCGCTGGGACGCCGCGCCCAGCGCGCAGCGCAGCGTCTGCGGGCTCAGCTCGTCGGCCGGCCCGAGCCCCAGCGCCAGGAGCCAGGGCGCGCGGGCGCCCTCGCCCGCCAGCAGGTGCAGCTGCTCGGCCTGCGCGGTGAAGGCGTCCAGGGCGTCCAGGGTCGTCAGTTGCCGGCGCAGGTCCGGAGCGAGTTCCCGCCACGGCTTCAGGTCCGGCTTCTCGCGCGACCGGGTCAGGGCCAGCACGATCAGGTCCGTCTTCTCCCGCTCCGGGCGTCCGGTTCCCGTGGTCCAATGCATCGTGGTCGTCTCCATTCGCTGGGTGATGGGCGTGTCGGCCGGGAGTCTAGCATCGGCCCGCCGACCCGCCACCCCGAAATTCGTCGGTTCTGGCCGCGAAATTGTCCCTGCCCATGCGGTGTTGCGATTCGGATCCGCACATCCTGCCGAGACAGGGGACGCGTTCAGGGCACCTCGTGTGCCCTGAACGCTTGACCCTCCGGCCCTTTCGCCATCCTGGCTCCAGGGCCTCCGGGACACCCCTGTCTCGGCAGGATGTGCGGATCCGAGTCGAACAGCAGCCTGGGCATGGGCCGGGACAATTTCGGGGCCGGAACCGGAACCAGCTACCGCGGTCTTGAGCGGCGTGATCGCTTCCCCTATGCTGGCGCGGCCCGATTCACCGGCCACCAGGAGGCGACCATGTCTGAGCTGCCCGACGACGGCGAACGGCCCGCATACGAACCGGAGTTCCCGCACGATCCCGACGACGTGCCGCCCGCGGACAACCTCCCGCCCTGGGAGGACCGCGCCCGCTTCGGCCACGTCGCCGGTTTCTTCGAGACCATCCGCAAGTCCATGACCGCGCCCGCGGCCTTCTTCGCCGGGCACCCCGTGAAGCGGGGCCTGACGGGGCCCATCACGTTCGCGATGATCCTCGGCACCCTGACGAGCCTCGTCGGCTGGATGTGGTCCAAGCTCTTCGACCGGACCCTGATGGATCTCCTGGAGCAGTTCGACGGCTTCGAGCCGCCGTCGGCGGTCGAGGCGGCGATCACGGGCTTCATCGAGACCGCGGGCGTGCTGGCGAGCCCGCTTCTGGCCGTGATCTCGCTGTTCGTCATGACGGCCGTGCTGCACCTGGCGGTGCTGATGCTCGCGCGCAACGGGCGCGGCTTCGAGGCGTCGCTGCGGGCCGTCGCCTACGGCGGCGCGGCCGCGATCCTGACGCTGGTGCCGGTGTGCGGCAACGGCGTGGGCACCCTGTGGTCGCTGGTGCTGACGATCATCGGCATCCAGCGTCTGCACCGCTGCGACGGCGGCACCGCGACGCTGATCGTGCTGCTGCCGCTGCTGCTGTGCTGCGGAGCCTGCGGCGGCATCGCCGCCCTGATCGCCCTGCTGTCCGCGTCGTGAGGTGCGGGCCGGAACGCGATTCCCTGCCGCGCCTGCTGGCCTTCGTCTACGCGCCCCTGGCGGTCGCGCTCTGGTGGGTGGCCCGCCGGCTGATGCAGACCTCCGACGGGCGCGGCGTCTGCGCACTGCTGGAAACCACGGGCGTCGCCTGCCCCACCTGCGGCGGCACGCGCGCCGTGCTGGCGCTCGGCCGCGGCGACCTGCCCGGGGCCGTTGTCGAGAACCCCCTGGTCGCCGCCGGCGCGGTCCTGCTCGCCCTCTGGTTCCTCTACGCCGCCGCCGCCACCGCCCTGCCCCGCCTGCGCGTCACCCTGCACCTGTCCGCCGTCGAAGCGCGTGGTCTGCGCATTGCCGCCGCCGCAGCCTTCGCCGTGACCTGGGTCTACGAGATCATCCGCCAAGCCTGAGACGCCGCTTCCGGCGCCATCAGCTGTCGATGGGCGTGTGGAACGAAGGCAGCGAAGAGGGGAAGGCCGCGGCCACGAGCCTGCGGTGCGCGATCTCGTAGAACTCGCGGGCGGGCACCCGCGCGAAGCCCAGCTTGATGTCCGCCAGCGGCCGCCCCTGCAGGAAGCTCCAGTGGTGCAGCAGGGTCGGCTCGCGCGCCCCGGCCTCGGTCTGCAGGAAGCGCCGGTGGGAGCTGGACAGCGACGTGCGCGGCGCGTTGTTCTTGGCCGCGAACCAGACGAGGTCGAGGATCTCCTCGCCGCTCGCCAGCGGCCGGCCCGTCCGCTCCCGCCACCGTTCCTGGATCTCCTCGGCCAGGGCCTGGTCCGACCCCTTGCTCGTGTAGCTCAGCAGGTGCTTGTCGTAGGTGTCCAGGGCGTCCATGACGAAGGCGCCGAGCATGGCGTCGAACCCGTGCTCGGCGCCGATGCGGATCAGCGCCAGGTCGTCGCACACCCCCTCGCCCAGCCGGCGGCGGAAGTAGGCCTGGTCGTAGCGCGGCCAGGGGTAGTCCCCCGTCGATTCCAGCGGCATCACGACCCCGAGCTGCTCCAGCTCGCGCAGGGCCGCGTCGTCCCAGGCCTGCTGGCCGGGGTCCACGATGCCCGTCTGCTCGAACCGCGCGACGTCCACGATGCGGATCTCGCCGCCGCCCAGCTCGTAGAGCTCGCCGTCGAAGGCGCGCCGGTGCCAGTTGTGGGCCATGCGCCGGTGGCCCTCCTCGTCCATGAAGCCGGCCAGGACCAGGCCCTTCAGGAAGGCGGCGGTGTCGACCTCGCGCCCGGCGAGGAACTCGGCGCCCAGCAGCGGCCCGTCGACGGTCTCGAGCCCCATCGTCGCGGTGTCCAGGCGGGCCAGCACGTGGTCGCGGACCCGCTCGATCAGGGCGGAGCGGCGGGCGCGGACCCGGTCGCCGCGCAGGTCCGGCCAGGCGCGCTCCAGCTCGGTCAGCACGCGGTCGAAGGTCGCCTCGCGGAAGCACAGGGGCCCGCCGAACTCGTCGACGAACCAGCCGTGGCCGCTCTGGGCCCGGCCGACCACCGACTGGGGCAGCAGGATCTCGCGCACCCCGGCCGGCGCGGCGATGCGCTGCGCCATGAGGTAGGAGAAGTCATCGCGGCAGAGCTTGCCGAACAGGTCCTCATTGCCGCGGATGGTGAGGTAGGTCACGCCGCGGCTGTTGCGCTCGCGGCCGCGCCGTTCGCCGGCGGCGGGCTCGGCCGGGCGGGCCACGTCCCGCTGCCGGCCACGCGGCGCGACGGCGCGGTCCCGGAGGCGGTCGAGCGTCTCGACCACGCGCTGGGCGGCCTGGCGCCGGCGCTTGATGCCGCCGCGGCGGCCCGGGTTGCCGGGCGTCTTCTGGGAGGAACCTTGGCGACGCTTCTTCATGGGGCACGAAGATAGCCCCGCCGCGTCCGTGCGCCCAGGCGAAATCACGGGTCCGCCCTCCCCGCGTGGGGAAGGGCGGACCCGGTCAGCGGCGCAGACGGCCTACAGGTTCGAGGCGCAGTGGGCGCACTTGGTCGCCTTGATGGGGATGGTCGACAGGCAGTGCGGGCACTCCTTGGTGGTCGGGGCGGCCGCCGGCGCGGGCTCCTCGCGCTTCAGCCTGTTGATCGCGCGGATCACCAGGAACACCGAGAAGGCGACGATCAGGAAGCTGATCACCGTGTTGATGAACTGGCCCACGTTCAGGGTCACCGCGCCCGCGGCCTGCGCGGCGGCGAGGCTGCCGTAGGGCGACGGCGTCGCGCCCTGCTTGAGCACCAGGAACAGGTTGCTGAAGTCCACGCCGCCCAGCAGCAGGCCGATCGGCGGCATGATGATGTCCTTGACCAGGGACGTGACGATCGTCCCGAACGCGGCGCCGATGATGATGCCGACGGCCATGTCCACCACGTTGCCCTTGATCGCGAATTCCTTGAACTCCTTGAACATGGAACTTCCACCTCCTGCGGTTTGCGTGTCGCGGCCTAGCCCAGCTCCTTGATCACCGATCGCGCGATCACCAGCCGCTGGATCTCGCTGGTGCCCTCGTAGATGCGCGTGACGCGCACGTCGCGGTAGTAGCGCTCGACGTCGTAGTCCTTGGTGTAGCCGAAGCCGCCATGGATCTGGATGGCCTCGTCGGCCACGTGGCCCGCGGCCTCGGTGGCCAGCAGCTTGGCCATGGCCGCCTCCTTCGTGTGCGGGCGGCCCTGGTCCTTGAGCCAGGCGGCGTGCAGGGCCGTGAGGCGGGCCGCGTGCAGGCGGGCGGCCATGTCGGCGAACTTGTCGCGGACGGTGGGGATGTGCCAGAGCTTCTCGCTGAAGGCGATGCGCTGGCCGGCGTAGCGCACGGAGGCCTCGAGGCAGGCGCGGCCGATGCCGAGGGCCTGGAAGGCGATGCCGATGCGCCCGCCGTCGAGGGCCTTCATCGCCACCTTGAAGCCGTCGCCCTCCCGGCCGAGGAGGTTGGCGGCGGGGACCCTCACCCCGTCGAACTCGACGACGCAGGTGTCGGAGCAGCGCAGCCCCATCTTGTCTTCCTTCTTGGCCACGCTCAGGCCCGGCGCGTCGCGTTCGACGAGGAAGGCGTGGACGCTGTCGTGCCCGACGCTGCCGGGGGTGCGGGCCAGCACCACGTAGTGGCGGGCGCGCGAGCCGTTGGTCACCCACATCTTGCTGCCCGTCAGCACGTAGTGGTCGCCGTCGCGGGCGGCGGCCGTGGTCAGGGCGGCGGCGTCGGAGCCGGCGCCGGCCTCGCTGACGCAGAAGGCGGCGATCTCGCCGGCGGCCATGCGCGGCAGCACTCGGGCCTTCAGATCGTCGCTGCCGAACATCGCGATGGGGTAGCTGCCCACGCTGTTGTGGACGCAGATCATGACGGCCACGCCGGCGCTGACGGCGGAGAGCTCCTCGACCACCAGCCCGTAGGTCGTGGTGTCGACGCCCAGCCCGCCGAGTTCCTCGGGGAAGGTCAGGCCGAAGAAGCCGCCCTCGCGCAGCTTCTGGATCAGCGGTTCCGGCATGTCGGCGTCGCGGTCCATCTGCGCGGCCAGGGGCGCGATCTCCTTGGCGGCGAAGTCGCGGACCATGTCGCGGAACATCGTCTGCTGCTCGTCGAGCGTGAAGTCCATGCCGCTACCTCAACCGGTGCCCGGCGATGACCATGCGCTGCGCCTCGCTGGTGCCCTCGTAGATCGACGTGATCCGGGCGTCGCGGAAGTGCCGCTCGACCGGGAATTCCTTGCTGTAGCCGTTGCCGCCGAAGATCTGCACCGCCTCCTCGGCGATGTAGCTCGCCGACTCCGACGCGAAGAGCTTCGCCATGGCGGCCTGTTCGCCGTAGGGTTCGCCCGCGTCCTTGAGCGCCGCGGCGCGCAGGGTCAGCAGGCGGGACGCCTCGTAGCGGGTGGCCATGTCGGCGATCTTCCACTGGATGGCCTGGAACTTCGCGATGGGCTGGCCGAACTGCTCGCGCGCCTTGGCGTAGACCACGGCCGCCTCCAGGGCGGCCTTGGCGATCCCCAGCGCCTGCGAGGCGATGCCGATGCGCCCGCCGTCGAGCGTCGACATCGCGACCCGGAAGCCGGCGCCGTCCGGGCCGAGCTGCTGGTCCGCCGGGACGCGCACGCCGTCGAAGGCGAGCTGCGCGGTGTCCGAGGCCCGGATGCCCAGCTTCTTCTCCTTGCTGATCACCGCGAACCCCTCGCTCTTCGTCTCGACGATGAAGGCGACGATGCCCTTGTGCTTCAGCGCGGGGTCGGTCTGCGCGAAGACGATCAGGACGTCGGCGTGCGCGCCGTTGGTAATGAAGTTCTTCATGCCGTTCAGCACCCAGTGGTCGCCGTCGCGGCGGGCCGTGGTCTGCTGGTTGGCGGCGTCGGTGCCGGCGTTGGGCTCGCTCAGGCAGTAGGCCCCCAGCAGCTCGCCCCGCGCCAGCGGCACCAGGAACCGCTGCTTCTGGGCTTCGGTGCCGTAGGTCTCCAGCGGCCAGCAGACCAGCGAATTGTTCACCGACATGATCACGCCGGTCGAGGCGCAGGCCGCCGAGATCTCCTCCATCGCCAGCACGTAGCTGACCATGTCGAAGCCCGCCCCGCCGTACGCCTCCGGCACGTTCATGCCGAGGAAGCCCAGCTCGCCCAGCTTCTTCACCGGCGCGGCGGGGAACTCCTCGTCGCGGTCCCAGCGCGCGGCGTGCGGCGCCAGCTCCTTCTGCGCGAAGTCCCGCGCCGTCTGCCGGATCATCCGCTGCTGCTCGGTCAGTGCGAAGTTCACGTCGCCTCCCCTAGGCCTGGTAGTCGTAGAAGCCGCGGCCGGTCTTGCGGCCGAGGTGGCCGGCGGCGACCATGCGCACCAGCAGCGGGCTGGGGCGGTACTTGCCGTCCTTGAAGCCGTCGTACAGCACGTTCATGATGTCCAGGCAGACGTCCAGGCCGATGAAGTCGGCCAGCTGCAGCGGCCCCATCGGGTGGGCCATGCCCAGCTTCATGACCGTGTCGATGGCGTCGCGGTCGGCGACGCCCTCCATCAGGCACTGCACGGCCTCGTTGATCATGGGCATCAGCACGCGGTTGCTGACGAAGCCGGGGTAGTCCTGCACCGCGACCGGCGTCTTCTCCAGCTCGGCGCTGACCGCCATGATCCGCGCCAGGACGTCGGGCGCGGTCGCCTGGCCGCTGATGACCTCCACGAGCTTCATCACCGGCACGGGGTTCATGAAGTGCATGCCGATCACGCGCTCGGGCCGGCCGGTGCAGGCCGCGAGCTTCGTGATGCTGATGCTGGAGGTGTTCGAGGCCAGGATCGCCGCGGGGCCCAGGACCTCGTCCAGCTTCACGAAGATCGCCCGCTTCACCTCGTAGCTCTCGAAGACGGCCTCGATCGCCAGGTCGGCGCCGGCGGCGGCGGCCAGGTCCGTGGCGGCGGCGATGCGCCGCAGGGTCGCGTCCTTGTCGGCCTCGGCCAGCGCGCCCTTCTTGACCTGCCGGTCGAGGTTCTTGGCGATGGTGCCCAGGGCGCGGTCCAGGGCGCCGCGGTCCAGGTCGATCAGGGTGACGTCGTGCCCGTGCTGGGCGAAGACGTGGACGATCCCGTTGCCCATGGTGCCGCCGCCGATGACTGCTACCTTCATGTCATTCCTCCATCGAATTCCACAACAAATTGACAATCAGGGTCTTGCGATGGACATCGCCACGGCGTCGCCGCCGCCCAGACACAGGGAAACCATGCCGCTCTCGGCGCCGCGGTCGAGCATCGCGTGCAGCAGCGTCACCAGGCAGCGGGCGCCCGAGGCGCCGATGGGATGGCCCAGGGCCACCGCGCCGCCGTGGACGTTGACCTTGCCGGGATCGAGGCCCAGCTGGTCGCTGACGGCCACCGCCTGCGCGGCGAAGGCCTCGTTCAGCTCGAAGAGCCCGTAGTCCGCGACCGGGCGGCCGGCCTTGCGGGCCACGTTCTGGACCGCCCCGACCGGCGCCATCATGACCCACTCGGGATCGACCGCGCCGGTGCCGTAGGCCTCGATGACCGCCATCGCCGGCAACCCCCTCTCCCGCGCGAAGGACTCGCTGCAGACCAGCACCGCCGCCGCGCCGTCGTTGATCGTCGAGGCGTTGCCCGCGGTCACCGTGCCGCCGTCGCGCTTGAAGGCGGGCTTGAGCTTGGCCAGGGCCGCGGCGGTGGTGTCGGCGCGCGGGCCCTCGTCGACGGCGACGAGCACGGGGTCGCCCTTGCGCTGGGGCACCGGGACCGCCACGATCTCGGCCGCGAACTTGCCGGCGGCCATCGCCGCCGCGGCGCGGCGGTGCGACTCGGCGGCGTAGGCGTCCTGGCGCTCGCGGGAGACCTCGTACTTGTCGACGACCAGCTCGGCGGTCATGCCCATGTGGTAGTCGTGGTAGACGTCCCACAGGCCGTCGTGCACGAGCAGGTCGGTCAGCTGCTGGTGGCCGAGGCGCAGGCCGTCGCGGGCCCCGAACAGGGCGAACGGGATCTGCGACATGTTCTCCATGCCGCCGGCGATCGCGCAGCGGATGTCGCCGGCCTTGATCGCCTGGGCGGCCGCCATCACGGCCCGCAGGCCTGAGCCGCAGACCTTGTTCAGGGTCATGGCGCTGACCGAGGTCGGCACGCCGCCCCAGATCGCGGCCTGCCGGGCCGGGTTCTGGCCCAGCCCCGCCTGCACCACGCAGCCCATGACCACCTCGTCGACGGCGGCCGGGTCCAGCCCGGTGCGCTCCAGCAGCCCCGCGATGGCCGCGGCGCCGAGCCGTCCGGCCGGGACCGAGGCCAGGCCGCCCTGGAAGCGGCCGATCGGTGTGCGCACGGCCCCGCAGATCACGACGCGCTCGTTCATGTCGTCTCCTCGTCTTTCACCGGAAGCGATCGTTCCTACCGCTATTCATCCAACAAATTACGGGCGATCACCAGGCGTTGGATCTCGCTGGTGCCCTCGCCGATCGTGCACAGCTTGGCGTCGCGGTACATGCGCTCGACGGGGTACTCGCGACAGAAGCCGTAGCCCCCGAGCAGCTGGATCGCGGAGGACGTGACCTCCATGGCGATCTCGCTGGCGTAGAGCTTGCCCTTGGCCGCCATGTCGGCGTAGGGCTCGCCGGCGTCCTTGCGGCGGCAGGCCTCGTAGATCAGCAGGCGCGCCGCATCGATCTTCAGGCTCATGTCGGCGAGCCGGAACTGGACGGCCTGCTGCGCGGCGATCGGCTGGCCGAACTGGATGCGCCCCTTCGCGTAGTCGCGCGCGGTCTCGAAGGCGCCGACGGCCAGGCCCAGGGCCAGCGCGCCGATGGAGATGCGGCCGCCGTCGAGCGTCGCCAGGAACTGCTTGAACCCGTCGCCCTGCTGGCCGAGCAGCGCGTCGGCGGGCACGCGCACGTCCTCGAGCGTCAGGGGCGCGGTGTCGGAGGCCCGCATGCCCAGCTTGTCCTCCTTCTTCTCGACCGTGAAACCCGGGGTCCCGGTCGGGACGATGAAGGCGCTGATGCCCCGGCTGCCGCTGGCGGCCGGGTCGGTCTTGGCGGTGACGATGACCGCGCCGGCATGGTGCGCGTTGGTGATCCACTGCTTGCGCCCGTTCAGCACCCAGTCGCCGCCGTCGCGCACGGCGGTGGACGCGGTGCCGCCGGCGTCGCTGCCCGCGCCGGGCTCGGTCAGGCCGAAGCTCAGCAGGTAGTCGCCGCGGCAGGCTCCGGGCAGCCAGCGCTGCTGCTGCTCGGGCGTGCCGAAGGCGTGGATCGGCCAGCAGCCCAGGCTGTTGTGGGCGGCGACGGTCAGCCCGTGGCTGCCGCAGACCCGGCTGAGCTCCTCCACGACCAGCGCGTAGCTGGTCGTGTCCACCTGGAAACCGCCCTCGGCCTCGGGCACCTTCAGGCCCAGCAGGCCCAGCGCTCCGAGTTCCTTGATCGTGGCGGCGGGGAACTCCCCGGTCTCGTCGATGCGCGCGGCGATGGGCGCGATCCGCGACTTGGCGAAATCGCGGGTCATGTCGCGGATCATCTTCTGGTTCTCGGAGAGGAGCATCGTGCCTCCGCGCGGGCGCCGGTCGGGCCCGCCGCTTCGGTTCTGGGATGTTGCCGGAGGTGGGACGTGTCCCAGCCGGCGTGTCCGGTCGGCGCGTGCGCGCCGTCGGACCGTTCGACACCGGAGGGACAGGATACTGAACGGGGCAGGGCGGGGAAAGCGAAATCGCTGCACAGTTTCAAGAATAGCTTACAGATGCGCCGTCGGGCGGGCCCCCGGCAGGGACCCGCCCGCCTGACGGGCCCGGGGTCGCGCTAACGGTACTCGGCCTTGACCTCGCCCCAGCTGCGGTTCTCCGCGGGCACCAGCCCCTCGCAGACGTTCCACTCGCCGGGCGTCGGGGGACAGCCGGTGCCGGCCGGCTCGAGGTCGCCGCCGTAGGGCGACAGTGCATCGCACAGGACCCACTCGCCCTCGGGCAGCATCAGGGCCAGCGAGCGGTCGTCGACCCCGACGTGGGCCGGGTAGATCAGCGCGTCGACCAGCGTCGCGCCCGGCAGCAGCGGATCGCCCCGGTAGAGCTCGAGCTGGTCGCCGCCGTTGTTCAGGCTCAGGCCCGTCACGGTGATGCCGTTGGCCTGCTGCCAGGCCACGGCCGCGGCGCCGGTGAACAGCGCGGTCTCGCCGGACGCCAGGGCGCCCGACAGGCGCAGCTGCGCCTCCTCCCCCAGCGCGTCGCACAGCCAGTAGTCCGCGAGGTCCACGGACGCCGGGCCGGTGTTGACGATCTCGACCCACTCGTCGTCACGGCTGCTGAGCGAACCGTCGCCGTTCCAGTCGCCGGCGGGGTCGGGCAGCACCTCCGACAGCAGGACCGCGCCGCGGGCGTCGCCCACCCGGACGCCGGCGAGCAGCAGCAGCAGCGCCACGTTCAGCAACAGCCACGCGCGCCCGTTCTCCGTCTCCCAAGGCCACATGCGTTCTCCTTCCGATCGGGTTGTGGGGAAAGCCGACCGTCCAGCCAGGACGGTGCCGCGCCGGCGGCGCGGAGCCCCGGCCCGCGTCACGCCACGTTCCGGAGCCTTTCCGCCGCGATCGCGGCGCTGCGGTCGGCCACGGCGCTGTCCACGGGCGGCGACGGCCGCGCCACGCGGCGCCCACGGGGGACTTCTTCCGGCTTGGCGCCGCGGCGCCGCCCGGCTACCCTCGACGCGGCGACGAAGGGAGATCCGATGACCGTCCGACTGGGGGTGATCGGCGCCGGCACGCACGGCGCCCGCTACCTGCGCCACGCCGCGCGCGACGTGCCCGGCCTGCGCCCCGTCGCGCTGTGCCGCAGGGACGAGGCCGCCGGCCGCGCCCTGGCCGCCGAGCTGGGCTGCCGATACGAGCGGGATCCCGCGGTCCTGATCGGCGCGGCCGACGTCGACGCGGTGCTGGTCTGCACGCCGCCGTCGAGCCATTTCGCGCTGGCGGCGGCGGTCCGCGACGTGGGCAAGGCCCTGCTGCTGGAGAAGCCCATGACCGGCACCCTCGCCGAGGCGCGCCGCCTCGTGGAGATCGACGACCGCGCCGCCGGGCCCCGGCTGATCGTCGCGCAGACCCTGCGCTGGAACCCGGTGATCCGCCGCGCGCGCGAGCTCTGGCCGCAGCTCGGCGAGGTCCGCCACGTGAGGCTCGCCCAGCGCCTCGAGCCGACGGACCTGGGTTGGCAGCGCGACCCGGCGGTGACGGTCGGCGGCTCGGTGCTGCTGACCGGCGTCCACCTGTTCGACACGGTGCGCTTCGTGACGGGGCGCGAGTTCGCGCAGATCGACGCGCGGCAGGAGAGCTTCCTCAACCCGGTGGTGGAGGACTTCTACCTGGCCCGGGCCCGCCTGGACGACGGGGCCTACGTCTCGCTGGAGGTGAGCAAGTTCGGCCGCGCGCGCGCCTGCCTGCTCGAGGCCGTGGGCACCGAGGGGCAGCTGCTCGCCGACTACCAGTTCGGGGGGATCCGGTTGATCCGGGGGCGGGAGGTGCGGGACATCGCGGCCGACGCGTCGGCGCCCACATTGCCGGAGGTCCTGAAATGCTTGAGGGACACGGCATGCGGGAATGCCGTGTCCCCCGTCACGGTCCGCGAGGGGGTGCGGACCATGGAGCTCGTCGAGGCGTCCTACCGCTCGAATATGCGCCGGGAAGCGGTCGCGATCAAGTCCGGATGACGATCCCCGATGGACGATCCCGCCGGCGCGTCAGCCCTGCCGGACGTCCAAAGCCCGCCGCAGCGACCGCGCCAATCCCTCGAGCTCCTGCAGCGTCATCCCGCGCAACGCGGCCTCGTGCCCGGCGAGCATCGGGGCGTCCAGCCTCGCCAGCAGCGCCAGCCCGGCGGCTTCGATCCGCACGTGCACCACGCGGCGGTCGTCACGGCAGCGCTCGCGGCGCACCAGTCCCGCCGCCTCCAGACGGTCGACGAGGCGCGTGACGTCGGGCACGCGGGTGATCATGGCCGCGGCGATGCCCTTGCCGGTCAACCCGCCGGGTCCGGCGCCGCGCAGGATGCGCAGCACGTTGTACTGGGGCGCGGTGATGCCGTGCCCCTTCAGCAGCGCGGTCACGTCGGCCAGCAGGTCCTCGTGCAGGCGCAGCAGGTCCAGCAGGACGGCGCGGCTCAGCAGGGCGCGGTTCGCGGCGGGCATCTCGCTCCTCCCCGGCCGGCGGGGCATCGGCCGCCGGACGCGGGCAACAAGGTAGGATCGGCAATTGTCTGTTGCAACGATTATTCGACGCGCGGGGTGATCAGGAGCCGCGGGCGTCCAGCAGCAGGCGGGCGGCCAGGCCGGGCGGGAGCTCGCCGGCGCGCACCCGGCGCTCGAGGTCGGGCAGCAGGCGTCGCACGGCCGGGTCGTGCCGCAGACCCTCGCGCAGGCGGTCCTCGACCAGGGACCACATCCAGCGCAGCTGCTGCTGCTGGCGACGCTCGGCCAGCGCGCCGTTGGCGGTCATCGTCGAGCGGTGGCGGACCAGCTCGCGCCAGAGGTCGTCGAGGCCCTCGCCCGTCGCCGCGCTCACGCACTGCACCGGCACCGTCCAGTCGGGGTGCGGCGGGCGCATGAAGTGCAGGGCGGTGCGGATCTCCGCCGCGGCCAGCGCCGCGGGCGCGAGGTTGTCGCCGTCGGATTTGTTGACCGCGACCAGGTCGGCCAGTTCCATCACGCCGCGCTTGATGCCCTGCAGCTCGTCGCCGGCGCCGGCGAGCGTGATCAGCAGGAAGACGTCGACCATCTCCGCGACGACGGTCTCGCTCTGACCCACGCCGACCGTCTCGACCAGCACCACGTCGTGTCCGGCGGCCTCGCACAGCAGCATGGTCTCGCGGGTCTTGCGCCCCACGCCGCCGAGGGTGCGGGCGCTGGGGCTGGGGCGGATGAAGGCGGCAGGGTCGGCGGCCAGGCGCGCCATGCGGGTCTTGTCGCCCAGGATGCTGCCGCCGGTCAGGCTGCTGCTGGGGTCGATGGCCAACACCGCCACGCGGTGCCCCTGCGAGGTCAGCCGCGTGCCCAGGACGTCGATGAGGGTGCTCTTGCCGGCGCCGGGCACGCCGGTCACGCCGACGCGATGCGCGGACCCGGTGCGCGGCAGCAGGCGCGCGAGCAGGTCCTGGGCCAGGCGCTGGTGATCCTCGCGCCCGCTCTCCACCAGGGTGATGGCGCGGCCCAGCACGGCGCGGTCGCCGGCGACGACGCCGGTCTCGAACCCGTCGAGGTCCAACCCGCCGACCCGGTGCCCGCCCGTGGTCACGAACCCGCGCCCGGGAGCCGGCCCAGCAGGTCCTCCGCGGCCGTGGTGATGACCGTGCCCGGCGGGAAGATCGCGGCGGCGCCCGCGTCGCGCAGCGCCTGGTAGTCGTCGGGCGGGATGACGCCGCCGGCCACGATCAGGATGTCCGGCCGGCCGAGCTTGGCCAGCTCGTCGCGCAGCGCCGGCACCAGCGTCAGGTGCCCCGCTGCCAGCGAGCTGACCCCCACGACGTGCACGTCGTTCTCGACGGCCTGGCGGGCCGTCTCCTGCGGCGTCTGGAACAGCGGCCCCACGTCCACGTCGAAGCCGAGGTCGGCGAACGCGGTCGCGATCACCTTCTGGCCGCGGTCGTGGCCGTCCTGTCCCATCTTGGCCACCAGGATGCGCGGACGCCGGCCCTCGCGCTCGGCGAATTCCTCGACCCGGCGCCGCACCCGCAGCAGATCTTCGTCGCGTTCGCCCATCTCGCCGCCGTACACCCCGCTGATGATGTTGCCGGTCGCCTGGTGGCGGCCGAAGACGTTCTCCAGAGCCAGGCTGATCTCGCCGACCGTGGCGCGCGCGCGCGCCGCCGTCACCGACAGGTCGAGCAGGTTGCCCCGGCCCGATTCCGCGCCGGCGGTCAGGTCCGCCAGCGCACGCTCGACGGCCGCCGGGTCGCGCCCGGCCTTCAGCTCGCGCAGCCGCGCGAGCTGGGCCTCGCGCACCTGCGTGTTGTCGACCTTCAGGACCTCGACCCGCTCGGGTTCCTGCAGGACGTGGCGGTTGACGCCCACGACGGTCTGCCGGCCCGCGTCGATGCGCGCCTGGGTGCGGGCGGCCGCCTCCTCGATGCGCCGCTTCGGGACGCCCCGCTCGATGGCGCGGGCCATGCCGCCCAGCTCCTCCACCTCGGCGAGGCGCTGCCGGGCCCGGTCGGCCAGCTCGCGGGTCAGGCGCTCGACGTACCAGCTGCCCCCCCAGGGGTCCACCGTGCGGCAGGAGTCGGTCTCCTGCTGCAGGTAGAGCTGCGTGTTGCGCGCGATGCGGGCCGAGAAGTCCGTCGGCAGCGCCAGGGCCTCGTCCAGCGAGTTGGTGTGCAGCGACTGCGTGTGGCCGTGGACCGCCGCCATCGCCTCCACGCAGGTGCGCGCCACGTTGTTGTGGACGTCCTGCGCCGTCAGGCTCCAGCCCGAGGTCTGGCTGTGCGTGCGCAGGCTCAGCGACTTCGGGTTGCGCGGACCGAACCCCTGCACGAGCTGCGCCCAGAGCAGGCGCGCGGCCCGCAGCTTGGCGACCTCCATGAAGTAGTTCATCCCGACGGCCCAGAAGAATGACAGGCGCGGGGCGAAGTCGTCAACCGCGAGTCCGGCCGCCAGGCCCGTCCGGATGTACTCGACCCCGTCGGCCAGCGTGTAGGCCAGCTCGAGGTCGGCCGTGGCGCCCGCCTCCTGCATGTGGTAGCCGGAGATCGAGATCGAGTTGAAGCGCGGCATCCGCTGCGCCGTGTAGGCGAAGATGTCGCCGACGATGCGCAGGCTCGGCGCCGGCGGATAGATGTAGGTGTTGCGGACCATGAACTCCTTGAGGATGTCGTTCTGGATGGTCCCGGCCAGCTTCTCCGGCGGCACGCCCTGCTCCTCGGCCGCCACGATGTAGAGGGCGAGGATCGGCAGCACGGCGCCGTTCATGGTCATCGACACCGACATGCGGTCCAGCGGGATGCCGTCGAAGAGGATGCGCATGTCGGCGATGGAGTCGATGGCCACGCCCGCCATGCCCACGTCGCCGACCACGCGCGGGTGGTCGGAGTCGTAGCCGCGGTGGGTGGCGAGGTCGAAGGCGATGGACAGGCCCTTCTGCCCGGCGGCGAGGTTGCGCCGGTAGAAGGCGTTGCTGGCCTCGGCGGTGGAGAAGCCCGCGTACTGGCGCACGGTCCACGGCTGCAGCACGTACATCGTGGGGTAGGGCCCGCGCACGAAGGGCGGCAGCCCGGGCAGGGAGTCGAGGTGGTCGAGGCCCGCCACGTCGTCGGGGCCGTAGCAGCGGCGCACCGCGATGCCCTCGGGCGTGGCCCAGGCCTCCCCGGCCGGCGGCGGGGCCGCGGCCGCGGTCGCGCCGCCCTGCAGGGGGATCCGGGTGAAATCGGGGAAGCTCGTCATCGCCGCACCTCCAGCCCGTCCAGCAGGGCGCCGAGGGTTTCCAGCACGTCGCAGCCGAGGAAGATCGCGCGGTCCACGCCCGCGGCGCGCCAGGCAGCTTCATGATCGCCCATCCGCCCGGCCACGACGACCGTCGCGGCGCCGGCGGCCTTGAGCGCCGCGGCCGCGGCCGGCAGGCGCTCGGCGTAGAGTTCGTCCGTGGAGCAGATCACCGCCAGCCGGCAGCCGCTGGCGCGCAGGGCCGACGCCAGGGCGGCGGGATCTTCATACCCGTCCTCCCCCTCGGCCGCGATGCCGCCCGCGGCGAGCAGGTTGCGGACGAAGGCCGCGCGTGCGGAGAACTGGGCCGGGCCGCCCAGGTTGGCCAGGAAGGCGCGCGGCCGCGCGCCGGTGTCGGCGAGGTGCCGGTCCGACGCGTCGCGCAGGGCCTCGAAGGGCTCGGCCAATCGCACGGCGGGCAGCGGCACGATGGCGTCCAGCAGGGGTGCCGGCGCGGCCGGGCCGCCGGGCGGCGGGGCCGGACGCGGGCGCGCCACGGACCGCTCGTCCAGCAGGGGGTACTCGCTGACACCGGTCAAGGGGAGCCGCCGGGTGGCCACGTCGCGGGCGCGGGCCTGCCGGCTCGCGGCGATCCGCGCCTGGAACCAGCCGTCGCTCAGGCAGGCGACCAGCCCGCCGCGACCCTCGAGCTCCTGGAACAAGCCCCACGCGCGTTCGGCCAGCGATGCGGTGCGCGACTCGAGATGCCAGCAGCCGCCGGCGGGGTCCAGCACCCGGTCCAGGTGCGCCTCCTGCTGCAGCACGATCTGCACGTTGCGGGCGAGGCGGCGGCTGAAATCATCGGGCTCGTTGACGGCGGCGTCGAAGGGCAGGACGGTCACGACCTCGGCGCCGCCGACCGCCGCGGCGAAGGCGGCCGTGGTGGTGCGCAGCAGGTTCACCCAGGGATCGCGCGCCGTCATCATCCGCCAGGACGTGCGCGCGTGCAGGTGGGCGCACCGCGCCTCGGGCGCGCCCCCGCACGACTCGACCAGGCGCGACCAGACGGTGCGCAGGGCCCGCAGCTTGGCGATGTCGCCGAAGAACCGGCCGTCGACCGCGACGCAGACATGGACCTGCCGCGCCGCCGCCGCCGGCGCCAGCCCCTGCGCGTCCATGGCCTTCAGGTAGGCGAGGCCGCCCGCGAGGATCGCTGCGAGTTCCTGCACGTCGTCCGCACCCGCGTCGTGGAAGGGGCAGCCCGCCACCTTCACGGCCCGCACCCGCGGCGCCTCCCGCGCGCACCGGGCGGCGAGCGCCGCCATGTCCGCCAGCGACGCTGCGATGCCGCCGGGCACGCCGCCCCGGACGACCCAGGCCCCCACCGGGTCGGCCAGCAGGTCGGCCCGCGCGTCGCCGGCCGCGACGCCGCGCCGGTCCCAGACCTCGCGCAGCTGCTGCGACGCCTGGACGAAGCGGGCGCCGGACTTCAGGGCGACCCGTGTCGTGGCGAGGTCGACGCCGGCCAGCGCCAGGTCGAGATCGTCGGCGTCGCGGATCGCGACACCCGCCCGCCCCGTGGGATCCAGGGCCAGTTGGACCGAAACCGCGCCCCGTTCCAGCTCCTGCCGCACCTGTCGGCCGGCGGTTCCCGGATCCGGATGCGTCACTTCCTGGCGGATGTCCCAGCCGGGAACCTCGTCGCAGCCCTGCGCCCCCCGGGTGAAGGGGGGCCGGCCGGGCCAGCCGGCGCCGGAATCGGGGTCGGGCCGATCCGCTCGCGTGTAGAGCGGCGGGATCTCGATCCCCTCCAGGGTCCGGGTCACCAGCTTCTTGGCGAAGGGAGCGCCGGCGAGGTCCTTGTCGACCAGGGTGCGCCATTGTCCGAGGCTGGGGGACGGGAAGATCGGTGGGACGACGGGGTCGTGGGCTGGCATCTCGAGACTCCCGGTCGATGGTCAAAACCACTTTGTTTTCAACGGGCTGCACCGGTTGGTTTCGTGCGGTCCCTCAACCGGGCAACGTTAGGCAACGACCTGTTAATTCGCAAACACAAGGTTGGGGGCACCCGACCGGCCGGACCGAGGGCAGCGGGGCGATGGTGTGGGTGCGGCGGGCGTTCAGCCCTCGGCGGCGTCCTTCCTGAGGGCGGGCGTGGTCGGACCCCGTTCGGTCTGGGCGTCCGGCGGGGGCAGGTCGGAAGCGGCGGCGCGGCCTTCGGCCACCTCGTCCTCGACGAAGGCCGTCAAGCGGTCGAGGTGGGCGGTGATCTGGGCCAGTTCCTCGGCGAGGCGCGCGCGGGCCGCCTCGTCCAGGTCGAGGGCCGCCAAGGCTGCCAGCCGGCGTTCCTGATCCTGGTCCATGCTACCTCCTGGGCTGGAACCCGTATGCTGCCGGGGCGACAGGTCCGCCCCCCCCGCCGACGGCCCGGGGTTGGGGCCGGCGGCCGATGTGTCGTAAGATGGGGTCATCCTAACCGATCCCGGTCCCGGAAGGAAGAGCGAGTCCGTGGTCCTTCGTCTCCCCCACCCCAGGCGGTCCGCCTCCCTGCTGGCCGCCCTCGCCGCCGCGGCGGCGGCCGCGACGGCGGCCCCGGCTCCCGCACCGGAGCCGCCGCCCGAGGCCGCCTACTGGGAACGGCCCGGTTGGCCGGCGGCGCTGCCGTCCGTCGTGGAGCCGGCGCCCCGCGCCGACGACCGCGGCTACGACGTCCTGTATTACGACCTCGACCTGCGCCTGGACCCGATCGCCGGCAGCGTCGCCGGCAGCGTGGAGCTGACCCTGGCCTTCCCGGCCGGCCGACCGCCCGACACGCTGGTCGTCGACCTGGACGAGCCGCTGGCCGTGGACGCCGTCGACTGGGACCAGTCGCCGGTGACCCTGGAGCGCGCGGGCGAGGAGCTGCGCATCGCGGCCCCGGCCGGGGCCGCTGCCGGCGCCATGGTGCGGATCGGCTACCACGGTCAGCCCCAACGCCACGGCGCCTATTCGGCAGGCATGCTGTTCCGCGTGCAGGGCGACTCCCCGCAGGTCCCGATCGGCCCGACGGTCCTGACCATGAGCGAGCCCTGGTCGGCCCACGCCTGGTGGCCCTGCAAGGACCACCCGGCCGACAAGGCCACGGTGCGCCTGGCGCTGACGGTGCCGGACTCGCTCACCGCCGTGGCCAACGGCCGGCTCGTGGCCGACGAGCCAGCGGAGCCCGGGTGGCGCCGCACCGTCTGGGAGACCGGTTACCCGACCTCCACCTACCTGATCGCGGTGCACGTGGCGGGCTACGCCGCCTGGGAAGAGACCTGCGACCTGGCCGGCGGCCCGCTGCCGCTGACCTTCCATGTCTTCCCGCGGCACGAAGCGGCGGCGCGCTTCGACCTGGCGCCCACCTGCGACATGCTCGGCTTCCTCGAGGACCTGGCCGGGCCGTACCCGTTCGCCGACGAACGCTACGGCCAGGTCGAGTTCAAGTGGGGCGGCGCCATGGAGCACCAGACCTGCACGAGCCTGGGCAGCGTCGTGCTGCGGGGAGACGGGCGTTTCCGCAACGTGATCCTGCACGAGATGGCGCACCACTGGTTCGGCGACCTGGTGACGCCGGCGGACTGGCCCGACATCTGGCTGAACGAGGGGTTCGCGACCTACTGCGAGGCGCTCTGGCTGGAGCACGAGGAAGGCCCGGCCGCGATGCGCCGGCGCCTGGAATCCATCGGACCCGGCCAGCACCCGTCCCTGTTCGAAGGCGAGGGCCTGCTGGCCGATCCCGAGCCCGTCCTGCCCAACCTCCTGGTCTACCACAAGGGCGCCTGGGTGCTGCACATGCTGCGCGGGGCCCTGGGCGACGCCGCTTTCCGCGCCTTCCTGCGCGACTGGGTCGGCTCGCCGCAGCGGGCCTACGCCCACGCCACCACCGCCGACCTCGTCCGCGTCGTCGGCGAGCACGCCGCCTTCGACGCCGCCGCCTTCCTGGAGCCCTGGCTGCACACCGACGCCGTCCCCTACCTGTCGTGGACGTCCAGCCCCGAGCCGACCTCCGACGGCGGCACACGCGTGACCGTCGCCCTGCGCCAGCTCCAGCGCCGGCCCTTCCAGCTGGCCGTACCGCTGCGGCTGCTGACCGACCGCGCCGAGCGCGACACGACCGTGTGGCTGCACACGTCTCAGCAGAGATGGACCTTCGACCTGCCCGGAACCTGGAAGGGGCTGGAGGTGGACCCCGACGGCTGGGTGCTGATGGCGCGCCGGCCCCTGCCCGACCCGCCGGTGCGGCTGCTGTCCGTGCACCCGACCCCCGCAGGACCCGATGGCGCGACGCTCGCCCTGCGGGTGACGGCGGGCGGGCCGGTCGCGGTGGAACTCGTCGACACGGCCGGGCGGCGGCGCGGTCGCTGGCAGCTGGGCGAACTGGCCGCCCGCGACGAGCCCTACCCCTGGCGCTGGCGTGGCGAGGACGGCGATGGACGGCCGGTCCCTGCTGGCGTCTACTGGCTCTCGGTCATCGGAGGCGGAGTGCGCAACGCCGCCAAAGTCGTGCTGATACGCTAGGTCCGGGCTGCAAAATCGTCCCTGCCCATGCCCATGCTGCTGTTCGACTCGGATCCGCACATCCTGCCGAGACAGGGGTGTCCTGCAGGCCCTGGAGCCAGGATGGCGGAAGGGCCGGAAGGCCAAGCGAGTCGGGCACAGGATGTGCCCGACGAGCGCCCCCTGTCTCGGCAGGATGTGCGGATCCGAGTCGCATCACAGCATGGGCAGGGACGATTTCGCAGCCGGGACCTCCACGAACCAGCAACGAGAAGCGGGGGACTCCCAAGAGCCCCCCGCCGGTCGCGGGCCGAGGCCCGCGCTGCGCGCCGTCGGGCTAGGCCGCCGGCGCCGCTTCGAGCAGGATCCCCGCGGCGCGGCCGTGGCACACCGTCCGGTTGCGGCCGCCCTCCTTGGCGGCGTAGAGCGCCTCGTCGGCGCGCTTCAGGATCGTCTCTTCCTTGTCCTCGCGTCCCTGCAGCCAGCTGATGCCGACGCTGACGGTGACCGGGATCTCCGTCCCGCCGTCGTTCACCGGCGTCGCGGCCACGGCCAGGCGGAGGCGCTCGCCCACCTTGACCAGCGCCTCTTCGTTCGCAGCCGGCACGATGACCACGAACTCCTCGCCGCCGTAGCGCAGCAGCACGTCGGTCTCGCGCAGCGCGCCCTGGGCGCGACGCGCCGTCTCGGCCAGCACGCGGTCGCCGGCGAGGTGGCCGTGGGTGTCGTTGACGAGCTTGAAGTGGTCGATGTCGAACATCACCACGCCCAGCGGGGTGCCGTGGCGCACCGCGCCCTGGAATTCCTCGCCCAGGCGGCGCATGCCGAAGCGGCGGTTCAGCACCCCGGTCAGCGGGTCGATCGCCGCGATGCGTTGCAGACGGGCGTGGGTGACGGCGTTGTTCAGGGCCAGCCCCATTCCCTGCTGGAACTGCCGGACCAGCCACATGGCGTCCTTGCCCAGCATGGCGTCCGAGGCGATCACCACGGCACCGAGCCCCTGCCCCTCGTAGACGACCGGCACCACCAATACCTGGCGCGGTTTGAACTGGGTGACCACGCCCTCAAGCGCGATGTCCCGGGGGATGCGCACGATCTGCACCTGCCGCGTGTCCAGGGCACGGCGGACGTGGTCGCTCTCCGGCAGGCGGCTGACGTCGCTCAGGCCGTGGTTGGCGGCGACCCTCAGCTCGGACTCCTCGCGCACGAGCACGCAGCCCGCGGTGGCCCCCGTCTGGTTCAGCACCAGTTCCATCGCGGCGCCGCAGAGCGCCTCGATCTCGAGCTTGGTGGAAAGGGTCTCGGTCAGCTCGCTGGACGCGGCCTCCATCATGTGGGCGTGGATCACCTCGTGCAGCAGGGCGTTGAAGGCCTCGGCCGTGTGGCCGATCTCGTCGTCGCTGGTCACCGGCACGGCGCAGTGCTCGGCGCTGCAGGAACTCCAGTCGCGGTTGAACGAGGCCTCGCGGACGCCCTCCTCGACCTCGCGCATGCGCCCGACCACGACCTGCAGCTCGCGGCGCACGACCCTGGCGGCCAGCCGGTGGTTCAGCCAGCCGACGGTGACGCCGGCGACCAGGGTGCCGAGGAACGTCGTCCAGCGCAGGGCCAGCCCCGCGGGCACGCCGATCAGCAGCAGGAAGAGGGGGAAGACGAGTCCCATGGCGACGCCCAGCCCGATCATCCAGTACCTGAGGTCCGCAAAGACCGATTCGGTGAATCTCTTCATCACGACATCCTGTTTGACATTTCTCCCTCCGGGCGAACGGGAGACCTATCGGCTTGGCCGGCCGCGACTTGAGGCTTCGTCGTGAGGATGATCGCGATTGTTCAACCGGGGGCGGGTCGAGCGGCGCCGGCCGGGACGCGTCAGTCCAGCGGGCGCAGCCGGGCGAAGCGGGCCAGGAAGTGCTTGCGCGCCCCGCCGGGGAAATCGACGCTCAGCTTGAGGCCCTCGCCCTGGCCTTCGACCCGGGCGACGATGCCGGCGCCCAGGGTGGGGTGCGCCACGCGCTGGCCCACGCGGAAGACGACGTCCTCCTGGCTGACGTCGTCGTGCCAATCGACGGCGCGCAGGCGCGGTGCGCTCGCAGCGCGGATGCCCGGGGCGGGTTCGCGGCGACTGGGGCGGGCGGCGTCGGACGCGGGCGGCGCCGCGTCCTTGCCCCACAGGAACGTGGACAGCGAGGGCTGCACGACCCGCAGCGATTCGCCGCTGCGCGCCGTCAGTTCGGCGGGGATCTCCGCCAGGAAGCGCGACGGCGCGCACAGCTCGCGCTGGCCGTAGCGGCGGCGCATGCGCGCGTGGAGCAGGTGGACGCGCTGCCGGGCCCGCGTCAGCGCCACGTAGAAGAGCCGGCGCTCCTCCTCCAGGGCGGCCTCGTCGTCGAGGTTCGAGGCGTGGGGCATCAGGTTCTCCTCGACGCCGCTGACCACGACCACGGGGAACTCGAGGCCCTTGGCCGCGTGCACCGTCATCAGCCGCACGACGCCCAGGTCGTCCCGGGCGGTGTCGGCGTCGGCGACCAGGGCCGTCTGCTCGAGGAACTGGGCCAACGTGCCCCCGTCGCTCTGCTCCTGGAACGCGTAGGCGCCGTTGATCAGTTCGGCCACGTTCTCGTTGCGGGCCGGCGCCGACAGGGGGTCGTCCTCCTCCAGGTGCCGCACGTAGTCGATCTGCTCCACGATGCGTTCGACCAGCTCGGGCACCGGCGTCTCGGCCAGCGCCGTGCGCCAGCCGGCGACCAGGCCGAAGAAGCCGCGGATCCGCTCGCAGGTCGGCGCGTTGAGGCTGGCCTCGAGCAGTCCCGGCCGCGCGGCCGCCTCGCCGAGCGACAGGCCCTCGGCCTCGGCGATCTCCACCAGGCGCGCCGCCGAGGCCTCCCCGATGCGCCGCTTCGGCACGTTCAGGACGCGCAGCGCCGACATCGCGTCGCGCGGGTTGTTGACGAGCTTCAGGTAGGCCAGGACGTCGCGCACCTCGCGCCGCTCGTAGAAGGCGGTCGCGCCCACGATCTGGTAGGGCACCGTCGCGCGGCGCAGCGCGTCCTCCAGGGCGCGGCTCTGGGCGTTGGTGCGGTACAGGACCGTCACGTCGCCGCGGTTGCCGCCGGCGGCGGTCTGCGCCCGCACCAGGTCGACGACGCGGTCGGCCTCGTCCTCCTCGTCGCCCACGGTCTCGATCCCCAGCGGCGCGCCCGGCCCGTCGAGCGTCCACAGGTTCTTGCCCTTGCGTCGGACGTTGTGGGCGATGACCGCGTTGGCGGCCGCCAGGATGTTGCCGGTGCTGCGGTAGTTCTGCTCCAGCCGCACGACCGCGGCGCCGCCGAAGTGCTGTTCGAACTCGAGCATGTTCTCGATGCAGGCGCCGCGCCAGGAGTAGATGCTCTGGTCGTCGTCGCCGACGGCGAAGACGTTCCCGTGCACCGAGCTGAGCGCGCGCACCAGGATCAGCTGCAGGGGGTTGGTGTCCTGGAACTCGTCCACCAGGACGTGGCGGAAGCGGCCGGCCAGGCGCAGCCGCACGTCGTCGTGCTCCTCGAGCAGGTGGACGGTGCGCAGGATGAGGTCGTCGAAGTCGCAGGCGTTGCTGGCCCGCAGCCCCTTCTCGTAGGCGGCGTAGACGGTGGCCGCCTTCTCCTCGCGGAAGTCGGCGGCGTCGTGCGCGGCCTGCGCGGGGGACACGTCCTCGTTCTTCCAGCGGCTGACGGCGGCGCGCAGCTGCTGCGGGACGTACTGCTTCGGGTCGAGACCCAGGTCGCCGAGCACCTTCTTCAGCAGGCGCGTGCTGTCGTCGGTGTCGTAGATGGAGAACGAGGGGTCCAGCCCCAGCGCCGCGCCCTCGCGCCGCAGGATGCGCACGCCGGTGGCGTGGAAAGTGCCGACCCAGCTCGGGGCGCGCGAGCCGCCCACCAGGGCGTCGACCCGCTCCCGCATCTCGCGGGCCGCCTTGTTGGTGAAGGTGAAGGCGAGCACCGACCACGGGTCGGCCCGGCGCTCTTCCAGCAGCCAGGCGATGCGCGTGGTCAGGACGCGGGTCTTGCCGCTGCCGGCGCCGGCGACGACGAGCACGGGGCCGTCCGGCGCGGTCACGGCCTCGCGCTGCCGTTCGTTGAGCGTGTCGAGATCCATCCCCGCGGGCTCCTCCTAGAATTCGGGTCCGATGCTGAACTGGAACTCCGCGCCGCCCGAACCGCGCAGGTCGGTGCGGCGGCCCCAGTCGAACTTCAAGGGCAGGAAGCCCAGGCGGGTGCGCAGGCCGATCCCGTAGCTGCCCCGCAGGTCGCGCAGGCCCCAGCTCCCGTCGGCGTCGTCACCGAAGGGGCTGAAGGCGTCGTCCCAGGCGGCACCGAGATCGAAGAACAGGGTCGCCCCCACCGGCCCGAAGCCCCAGCGCGCCGGCCAGCCGAAGTAGACGGCGTCCAGCAGGGGCAGCCGGTACTCCAGGTTGGCCATGGCGATCTTGGGACCGGCCAGGTGGCTGGTCGTGCGGTAGTCGTAGAAGTCGTAGCCGCGCAGCGTGAAGGGGCCGCCGAGGACGAAGGCGCGCGGGTCGTCGCCGGTGCTCGCGGCGGCCAGCAGGCGCAGGGCGAGCGTGTTGCCCCGGGCGGGCAACCAGTAGCGGCGCAGGTCGAGCAGCGCCGTGCGGCGGTCCAGGGAGCCGCCGCCGACCGCCAGCGAGGGCGCGAACTGCAGCAGCAGGCGGCTGCCGGTGACCGGGCCGTACCAGCCGTAGTAGGCGCTGTCGTGGACGTAGGTCAGGGTCGGCTGCAGCAGGGTGTCGGTGCGGGTGCCGTCGGCGACCAGGAGCGTCCCGCTGGGGTCCAGGCTGTACTGCGTGCGCTCCGAAGCGAAGGCCTGCAGCTCCAGCGACACGCGGCGGAACGTGCTGAAGGGATAGCTGGCCGAGGCGTAGCAGCCGTAGTTGCGCTCGCTGAAGAAGGTGTCGTCGGGCAGCAGTTCCCCCACCGAGGTCACGGCCGTGTTGTAGTAGTTCTTGAAGTGGAACAGTCCCACCCCCACGTCGACGCGGCGTTTCAGGTAGGCGAAGCTCGCCGCGAGGTCGCTGTCGGACAGCGAGCCGTAGACGTTGACCAGGAACGACAGGCGGTGGTCGCCGAGCAGGTCGCTCAGGTTGACGACGTTGGCCATGCCCAGGCCTGCCTGGGGGCTGAACGACACCGCACCGCCGCCGAGAGCATCGCTCATGTCGATCGAGAAGCGAGGGCTGTATTCCCTGATATCGCCGACGGTTGCAACATCCGGCGATGCGGACAGCTCGTAGTCCGGCGGCGCGGGCGGCGCGATGGCCACCTCCCCGGCCGGCGCGCCCGCCGGGTCGCGCCGACTCCAGGCCGCCCAGCCGTCGACGGCGAACAGGTCCCAGCCGCCCTCCCGGAAGGCGGCGAAGGCCAGGCGGTCAGCCCCCGGGGCGTAGCTGGGTTGGGACGCGGCGCCCGGCACGTTCGTCAGCCGCCGGCAATCGGCGGCGCCCTCCCCCGCCGCGTCCTCCCCCGCGGCATCCAGAGTGAGGCGAGCCAGGTTCTCGGCGCCGTCCCCGTCGGCCACCACGCAGAGTTCCCCGTCGGTGATCCAGACCGGCTCGCGCCAGCTCCCGGCCGGCGCCGTCAGTTCGCGACGGTCGCCCGTGAAGACGTCCAGCAGCACCAGGCGCGACGCCTGGCGGTGCCCCGGCCGCACGGCGGCGTCGCCGTCTTCGAAGCGGGCCCAGTCCAGCCGGCGTTCCCCGTCCGCGGCGACGGAGAACTGGTAGCGCACCTCCGCGACGGGGTTGTGGGCGAAGGCGAGGCGGCGGCCGTCCGGCGACCAGGCGGGGCCCGACTCGTCGCCAGCGTCGTCGGTCACGCGCAAGAGGACCGGGCCGTCGGCGGTCGGCGTGCCGGCGCTCGCGAGGACCGGCTCCTGCCCGCCGCCGGGTTCGAGGTCCAGCAGGTAGAGGTCCGTACGTCCGGCCACGGTGCCCACCAGCGCGATGTGGCGGCCGTCGGGCGACCAGGCCGGCGACGAGGCGCCGTCCAGGCCGAGGCGCACGTCGCGCGTGACCTCGCCGGTCGCGACCGCGACGGTGTGCAGGGTCTCGGCGTTGCCGCTGCGCGCCACGAAGGCCACCTCGCGCCCGTCGGGCGAGAAGGCCGGCCGGCTGCGGTAGGGGTGCAGCGACTCGAAGCGGCTGGCGCGCTGGCCGCGCGCCAGCTTGCGCAGGACCTCGCCGTCGATCGCGGACATCAGGTACAGGCTCATCAGGCCGTCGCGGTCGGAGAAGAAGGCGAGCTGGGTCCCGTCGGGCGACAGCGCGGGGCGGAAGTTGGCGCCGTCCTCGTCCTCGCGGTGGTCGGTCAGGCGTCGGGCGATGTCCTCGGGCTCCTCGAAGCTGCCGTAGGAGGGCCAGGCGAGGCCGCGCACGTAACGGGCGAAGAGGCGGTCGAGCGCCTCGATGTCGAGCCCCAGCGAGGCGTCCAGCACCCGGTCCATGCCGCGGGAGCGGTTCAGCAGGCGGCACATCTCGGGGATCTTCTGCTCGCCGTAGCGCTCGGAGATCAGGCGCAGCGCCGCCTGGCCCTCCTTGTAGACCAGGAACCCGCCGACCTGGTCCAGGGGCCAGAGGTAGCCGCTGGTCGCCGCGTCGCGCAGGTACATCTCGGCGCCGGGGTCCCAGCCCGAGCTGTACCACTCCGCGAGCCCCTCGGCGAACCACAGCGGGATGCGGAAGAACGGCGACCGCGACGCCGTGCCGCGCGAGCTGCCGAAGACCATGTCGAACATGAAGACGTGCACCAGCTCGTGGCGCAGCACGTGGACGAAGTCGGCGTGCGACTCCTCGTAGGGCAGGACCATCCGGTTGCGGACGGGCTCGGTGAAGCCGCCGGTGCCCTCGCCGAGCAGGTCGTCGGCGACGTTGGTCTGCGCGAACTCCGTGTGCGAGGAGTAGAGGATGAAAGGGATCCGGCGCTCCGGCTCGTGGCCCAGTCGGGCGGCGTACTCGGCGTAGGTGCGCTCGGCCACGATGGCGGCGCGCACGGCCAGCTCCTCGGCGTCGGCGGCGTGGGTGATCTCGAAGTGGGGCGTGACCAGGACGCGCCGCGCGACGTCCGCGGTCTGGACCTTGTTGCGGCCGAAGTAGTAGGCGTCCGCTGGCGCCGCCGCCAGCAGGAGCGCGGCGGCCAGGGCCGTGGCGAGTGTGCGGTGAACCGCCATCGTCCGCGTTCCTTTCAGTACTCGAACCGGTACTTCAGGTCCAGGTTGTAGGTCGTGTCCCCGAGGATCTCGTTGGCCCGGCGGCTGACTTCCGACTGCAGCAGCAGGTGGTCGTTGATCTGGTACTCGACGAGGATCTCGCGGTCCTGGTCGGTGACGGCCTGGGCGAACTTCACGTAGAGGTCGCGCCCGATGTACTTCCCGACGCCGATGAGCGTCTGCGTCGTGCCGTCCTCGCGGACGCGGCCGCTCTCGATGTCGAAGGTGTCCACCAGGTCCAGCTCCGCCGCCACCTCGCGCTCCAGGAGGTTGAAGCCGGCGGCCATCGTGCCCTGGCGGACGGCCGACGTGGCCGCGATGTCCGAGGCGTTCGGCGTCATCCCCAGCAGCATGCGCTCGATGTTGCTGCGCGCGTAGCCGCTCTCGGAGCGGAAGGCGACCTGCGGGGCCAGCGCCGAGCCCGTCACGTCCACGTAGATCTTCTCCAGTCGGCGCGAGCCGCCGTCGCTGGCCGGCAGCCGCACCGAAGTCTCGGCGGTGAGGCCTACCTGCGGGATCACGCCGTGCTCCTGCGAGAAGTCCAGGCCGCCGTAGCTGACCTTGAAGTCGTTGTTGAACACCGGCAGGCGCCCCTGGTCGATGTTCAGGTGGCCGCTCAGGTTCATGCCTCCCATGTCGCGCAGCAGTCGCACCTCGCCGCTCAGGAACAGCTCCATCGTGCGGTTGATGACCCGGCAGCTGCGCGGCGGCGCCCGCAGGCGCAGGTCCGCCAGCCAGTCCGGGGCGACGGTGGCCACGCGGGGGTCGCTCACGCTCGGCTGCTCCGAGAAGTCGCCGGAGAAGCGCGCCTCGATGATCTCCAGATCGCCGGCGAAGCTCGGCACGAGCAGCTCGTCGGGACCCACCTTGACGCCGGTCAGCGAGATGCCGCGCCCGCGGACCAGGGCCCGCAGGTCCGGGATCGAGGCGACCAGGAAGCGGTCGGCGTCCAGCTCGACGTCGAAACGCTCCAGCACCAGTCCCTTGAAGGTGAGCGTGCCTTCGCCCGCCAGCGTGCCGCGCGCGCCCTCGCGCGCGCGGATGTCGCGGAGCGTGAGCACGTCGCCCTCCCATTCGCCGTCGCACGACACGCCGGCGTAGACCTCGCTCAGCCCCCGCAGGACGCAGGACCCCTCGCGCAGGGTGATCCGGCCGTGGTACAGGGGGTGGTTCGCCGGTCCCGAGACGACGAGCGACAGGCCGCCGCGCCCCCCCGACTCGACGAAGGCGTTGCAGGTGCGCGCCAGCGGCGCCAGGTCGGTGTCGTCGGGGATGGCGAGGCTCATCAGGAACGGGCCGTCGACCGGCGAGACGGGCGTCGACAGGAAGTCCAGCTGCAGGGGGATCTCGAGGCGGCCGGTCAAGGGCAGCGTCTCGCGGCGGCCGGCGAGATCCTCCAGGGCCAGCACGCCGTCGGCGTAGGCGACGTTCCCGCGCAGCTCGTCCAGGTGCAGCCAGTGGACGTGGAAGGGTCGGCTCTCGATCCCGCCCGCGATCACGGGTCGACGGGTGTCGCCGGTGATCTTCAGGCTGCCGTCGAAGGCGCCGGCCAGCCGGTCCAGCGAGGGGATCGCGAACTGGTCGAGGAAGGCCCAGTCGCCGTCCACGACGTCGAGGTCGAGGTCCAGCGCGGCGCCGGGCCAGAAGTCCCGCGGCCCGGTTCCGGGGTGGGACACCATCCCGCGGGCGCGCACGCGGCCGAAGTTGCTGCGCAGGTCCAGGGCGCGCACGTCGAGGTTGCCCTCGTAGAACAACACCGAGATCGAGAGACTGTCCAGGTCCGCCTTGGGCAGTCGGCAACCGCTCAAGCTCGCCTCCAGCCCGAGCAGCGGCTCCGCCGGGCTGCCGCCGAGGCTGACCTGGGCGGTGACCTCGCCGTTGAGCACGTCGTTGCCGGACAGGAACAGGTTGACCAGGCCCAGGTCGAAACGTTCCAGCGCGATCTCGCCGTCGAGCGTGCCGGCCGGCTCGTCCCAGACGCCCCGCGCGTCCAGTTCGCCGTAGCGGGAGGCCAGCAGGACGCGGTCCAGCTGCAGGCGGCCGGGGCCGGTCTGGAACAGGGCGGGCTCCGACAGCGTCCAGCGGCTGCCCTCGAGCGAGATCTCGAGCTGCGGCACCTCGAAGTCGGCCAGCCCGTCGTGGAAGCGGCCCCGCCCGCGCAGGACGAGGGTCGTGTCGCCGCGCGCCGTGCGGAAGTGCTCGATCGCCACGGCGTCGCGCGACACCCCGCCGACGCCGGTGAAGGCGCCCATGGGCACGCCGGCCAGCGACAGCCCGTCGCCGACCGTCTCCATGGACACCGACGGCGCGCCCAGGACGTCCTCGATCGCCAGCACCACCCGGCAGCTGTCCAGGGACAGGGCCGACACGCCGGCCGCGCGCAGATCCGCCGCTCCCGAGAAGCGGTAGACGGGATCGCGGCCGGTCACCTCGCCCTCGGCGCTCAGGCTGCCCCGGAGCGCCGGCAGCTCCCACTGCGGCGGCAACCTGCCCAGGTCGCCGACGTCGACGGTCGCCCGGCCCGTGAACACGCCGGCGCTGTCGGCGCGGCCGGTCAGGTGCGCCCGCTGCTCCCGGTAGGCCAGGTCGAGCGCCCGGAAGGAGACGCCGGCCGGATCGGCGTCGACCTCCACGCGCAGGGTGTCGAACGGCACGTCGGCGACGAAGCCGTCGCACAGCCAGCCGCTCACCTGCGTGAGGTCGGCGGCGTCGCGCCGCCACAGGTTCATCCGGCCCCGCCCGCCCGTGGGCGGCAGGTCGGTCTCGGGCACCAGGCCCTGCGAGAGATCGACGTCGGCGACGTCGCCCTCCAGCACGAAGGTCACGTCCAGCGGATCGGCGATGTCGAACACCCCGCCGCCGCTGAACCAGGCGCCGTTGATGCGGCCTTCCAGGCTGTCCCAGACGAGCTCGGTCGGCGAGAGGACCGCGCGGCCGCGCACGCCGTCGAGCCGGTAGCCCTCCAGTTCCCCCGTGAAGGCGACGTCGAAGCGCACGGTATCGCCGCGCGCCGTCAGGAGCATCTGCGCGTCGCCGTTGGCGATGAAGCCCAGCGTCATGTCGATCAGGTTCTCGACCTCGGGCACGCTGACGCCCAGGGCGGAGATGTCCAGATCGAGGTCACCGTCGTGCTTGCGGACTCCCTCGCAGGTGACGGGGCTCCCGTTGACCAGCGCGCTGAGCTGCCGGACGGCGACGCCCTCGCCGTCGACCTCCACGTAGCCCGTCAGGTCCTGCAGCCTGGTGGAACGCGAGGCCCAATCGACGTCGGCGTCGCGGCACGCCAGGACGAGGCCGCCGCCGGCGCGGACGCCGCCGCGCCAATCCAGCGACGGGATCTGCTCCTCGACGCGGCCGTCCGCTCCCGACACCTCCAGCAGCGCGCGGCGCACCGTCAGGTCGTCCACGCGGAAGTCCGGCAGGTCGAAGGGGCTGCCCGGCACCGCCGGCTCCCCCGGCGCGCGGGGCGCGCCGCGCCGGGCGCGGATCTCGGCGCCGGCGACCGTCACCTGGCGCAAGCCGAGCGTCCCGCGCATCAGCTCGAACAGGTCGTAGCGCAGCGACAGGGTGTCGATGCCCACCACGACCACGGCGCCCCGCTCCCCGTGCAGCGACAGCGTCGCGTCGTGCAGCTCGATCCCGGTCAGGGGGTTGCCCGTGAGATCGCGGATGCGGATGCTGCCGTCGCTGTCGCGCAGCAGGTGGTTGGTCGCCAGCCGCGCGAACCACGGCGCCAGCAGGCGCGGGTGGGTCCCGACATAGGCCACCGCGCCCAGGAACAGCGCCAGGGCCAGCAGGAACGTCCAACGTGTGGTGCGCGCGACCATCGCCCTCTCTCAGAAGGGGAAGCCCAGGGAGAAGTGGTAGATGACCTTGTCCTCGGTCACGGTGTCGGACAGCAGGGCCCGCTTCAGCGGGAAGCCGGCGTCGAGCCTGACGGGGCCGACCGGGGTGTCGACCCGCACGCCGAAGCCGACGCTGTAGCGGTAGTCCCAGAGCTTCGTCGACACGTCGTCCTGCGACGCGCGGGCGTACGACCGCCAGCGGAAGCTCCGCAGCCGGATGTCGCGGGCGTTTTCCCAGACGTTGCCGCCGTCGACGAAGGCCACGCCGTCGACGCGCCAGGACCGCAGCAGGGGCAGCGGGAAGCGCCACTCGACGTTGGTCAGCAGCAGGTAGTTGCCCCCGCGGGCCGGCTGGTCGGACAGGGGCACGTCGCTGGCGAGCTCCAGCGAGTCGAGCACGGCCTGGTCCGTGATCTGGGGACCGAGGCTGCGCTCGAGGTAGCCTCGGACCGTGGTGGCGCCGCCGGCGAAGAAGCGCTCCTGATAGGGCACGCCGTCGGCGCCGCGGGCCCGGGAGTCGGCGTAGGGGCGCACGGTCCCGACGCTGGCCCGCATGGCGAGCACGCCGCCCAGGGGGAAAGGCCGGTAGCCCTGCCAGCTCGCGGAGACCTTCACGAAGGAGTTGTCGCCGCCGAGCGGGCCGCCGGCGACTTCCAGCCGCGTCGTCTGTGTCGCGCCCCGCCGGGGCCGCAGCGGGTCGTCGCGCCCCTCGTTCTGGAAGGACCAGCCCAGCGAGCGGGTGTCCCGCGGGCGCAGGTCGCTGGCTTCGAACGCCGCACGCAGGGGCGCCTTGGCATCGGGATGCAGGGAGGGATCGACCTCCTCGATGCGGGCCTCCACGACGTGGCTGACACGCGGGCCGCTCCCGAACCGCGTGCCGACCGAGAGACCGCGGGACATCAGGTTCAGCCCCGACTCGCCGCGCGTCTCCTTGCCGACGTAGACGCCGGAATCGAGCCGCAGACGGCCGAGCACGCCGGGGTAGGTGTGCAGCAGGTCGTAGCGGTAGTTCAGCTCGGGGTGCACGGGGCCGTCGGTCAGGCGCTGGACGTCCTCGTAGTTCAGGGAGGTGCGCGTGCTCGCGCGCAGGCGCTGGCCGGTCCCGAACAGGTTGTTGTGGCCCCAGGCGACGAGCAGGCGGATCCGCTCGCGGGTGCCGACGCCGAGACCGAACTCGTAGTAGGCGGGCTTGCGCTCGACGACCTCCACCAGAAGCCGGGTCGTGCCCGCGACGGAGTCGGTGTCGACCGGACGGAAACCCACGTCGCGGAACAGCGAGGTGTCGAGCAGTCGCCGCTGCGAAGCCTCGACCTCGCTCCAGCGGAACAGGTCGCCGGGCCTCAGCGACAGTTCGCGTCCGATCAGGTCGAGCCGGGTCCGGCGGCGCCCCTCGACCGAGATGTCTTCGATCCGGTAGACCTTGCCGGGCGCGATCTCGTAGACCAGGTGCGCCAGCCGGCGCGCGGGATCGGCCGTGGCCGAAGTCGTCATCACGGGCCGGATCTGCGCGAGCATGAGCCCGCGCTCCCACAGGCGGGTCCGCAGGAGGTAGATGTCGGTGCCGAGATCGTTGAGGTCCGCCGGGGCGGCCACCCCCGCGACGAAGTGGAGATCGGCCAGGAGTTCGCCGGTGTCCAATACTGCGATGTCATCGACGGCGGCCCGGTCGCCGGCGTCCGCGACCGCGGCCTCGACCACGTCGAGGAACGTCTGCGGCCCCTCCACGATGCTGATGTGCAGCACGTCGCCGCGCTCGTCGACGTCGGTCTGCACCGAATCGAGCTGGACGGAGACCTGGTGGAAACCCCGCTGCCGGTAGTACCGCGTCAGCAGGCGGAGTTCCGCATCCAGCAGGTGGGGCTGGTAACGCGCCGTGCGGTCGCCGAGACCCAGCAGGGTCAGCGGATGGAAGGGACGCGGCTCGCGGATCTTCATGACGGCCTTGAGGTCGGCCGTGGGAACCGCGGCGTTGCCGCGCAGTTCGATGCGTTGCAGCAGGTGCTGTTCCAGCCCGTACTCCAGCTCGCTCTCGGCGGACACGACCGCGGCGGCCAGGACGCAAACCAGCAGACCGGCCGCGGCCAGTAGGGCCCGCGGCGACCGGCCGGGCGGCTCTGCACGATGTGGGATCCGAACTTGCATCTTGCCCGTCGCGCCGCTTCGGTGTAGGAACGTGGGGTGCCCCGTCCGGGGCAGCATATCATGGAGGCTCCCGTGGACGTCATCTGGAATACGCGCCGGCGCCCCCGGTTCCCGCCCGCCGCGAAGGCGGCGGCGGTCCTGCTGCTGCTCACCGGGGCCGGCTGCGGGCCGGAAGGCGGAAGACCGCTGCAGCTGTCCGACCTGAAGCCCCCCGAGCGCGAATACCTCACCCGCTTCGTGGTGCTGGAACGGGCCCGCGCCGTGGCGCTGGTCGATCGCGGGGTGGGCGAAGCGCTGCTGGATTCCCTGGCCGCCGCCTGGGGGGACAGTTCGCTGGCCGGAGCGCAGGCGGCCCTGCCCGCCGACCCACGCCGCCAGGCGCTGCTGCACGGCCTGCTCGGCCGGATCCTGCGCGCGGAGCAGGACTCGCTGCTGGACGCAGCGCGTCCCGACCGCCTGGACTCGCCCCTGCCCGATCCGGCGGCAGACGCCGCCGACGCGAACGACGACGAGAGCGGCACCCCCGCGCAGGGTTGACACGGGTCATTGCCCCGGCAGGATCTTCAGGACGTCCACCACGATCACGAACGTCATGAACAGCAGCAGCATGATCAGGCCCACCTGCGTGGCGATGGCCTGGACGCGCTCGTGCACCCGGCGGCCCATCGCCATCTCGAGCAGGATGAAGACCACGTGGCCGCCGTCCAGGACGGGGATCGGCAGCAGGTTCAGCAGGAAGAGGTTCACCGAGAAGAAGGCGATGAACTGCATCAGGTGGCTGAAGCTCCAGCGCAGCATCTCCCCGGCCACCTGCCCGATGCGGATCGGGCCCCCGACCGCCTCCATGCCCAGCCGGCCCAGGAAGAAGTTCCCCAGGACCTCGACCGTCGAAGCGATGGTGCCGACGGTCGCCGCCACGCCGATGCGCACGGCGTGGAAGAGCCCCACGGGGCGGGACTCGTAGCGCCGTTCGAAGAAGATGCGCCCGATCGTCGAGTCGGGCTGCACCTCTTCGGCGGTCGGCACGATCGCGCGCTCGAAGGTCTCCCCGCCCCGCTCCCAGCGCACGAACACCGGCACGCCGGCCTTGGCGTTGATCACCCGCGCGATGTCGTTGAAGGACGTCACGGGCTGCCCGTCCAGGGCGACCACCCGGTCGCCGCTCTGCAGGCCGGCGCGCCCGGCCGGCCCCCCCTTCTGCACCAGGCCCACGACGTTGTCGTGGGGCTCCAGCCCGAGCTCCCAGCGGCCGGCGGCGTCGCGTCGCGGCTGCAGCGAGGCCGAGGCCCGCGCGCCGTCGCGCTCGTAGGTCAGGGCGGCGGTCCCGCCCGCGGCTTCGCCCGCCGCCAGCAGCGCCGCGGTCAGCTCGTCCCAGGTCGCGACGCCCTTGCCGTCGACCTCCAGGATCCGGTCCCCCACCTGCAGGCCCGCGGCCGCCGCCGGCGAGCCGTCGGCCACGCCGCCGACGGTGGTGACCGGGATCACCAGCAGGCCGCTGCCCAGCACGGTCAGCGTGTAGAGGATCAGGGCCAGCAGCAGGTTCGCGGCCGGGCCCGCCGTGACCACGGCCAGCCGTTGCCAGGCGGGGCGGTTGCGGAAGTGGCGCGACTCGGGGATGGGGTCGTCCCGCAGCGCCGCGGCGCGGTCGCCCTCGATCGTGCCGATGGGGTAGTGGTGGGCGTCGCGCGTCGCGGTGTCCTGGATCTCCTCGAGCACGCCCTCGCCGGCCATCTTCACGTAGCCGCCGAAGGGGGCCACCGAGATCGCGTACTCGGTCTCGCCGTAGCGGCGGCGCAGCAGCTTGGGGCCGAAGCCGATCGAGAAGGTCTTGACGTAGATGCCGGTCCACTTGCAGACCGCGAAATGACCCAGCTCGTGGATGATGATGACGATGCCCAGCGTCAGGGCGAAGGCGATCAGGGTCGAGAGCACGGGACCTCCCCGGCGGTCGGGTCTGGCGGCGTCAGCGCCGCGCGCGGGCGTCGATCAGGCGCAGCGCGACGCGCCGCGCTTCGGCGTCGGTATCCAGGGCTGCGGCCAGGTCCGCCACCGGGCCGCCCGGCAGCTCGTCGAGAGCGGACGCGATGACCGGGGCAATATCGGCGAACCCGAGGCGATCGTCCAGCAGCGCGGCCACCGCGGTCTCGTTGGCGGCGTTCAGGACGATGGGCGCGCGCCCGCCGGCCTCCCCCGCCCGGCGGGCCAGCGCGAGGCACGGGAAACGCACCGGATCGGGCGCCTCGAAGCGCAGCTCGCCCAGGCGCGCGAGGTCCAGGCGTTCGGTCGCCAGCGGCCAGTGGCGTTCGCCGGCCAGGGCGTAGAGCAGCGGGACCCGCATGTCCGGCGCGCCGAGCTGGGCCACCACCGAGCCGTCGCGGAACACCGCGAGCGAGTGGACGATCGAGCCGGGGTGGACCACCACGTCGATGTCGCGGTAGGCCGCGCCGAACAGCACGTGCGCCTCGATGACCTCCAGCCCCTTGTTCATCAGGGTCGCCGAATCGACGGTGATCTTCGCGCCCATGATCCAGGTGGGGTGGCGCAGGACCTCGGCCTTGCGCGCGGTGGCCATCGCCGCGGCCGTCCAGGTGCGGAACGGTCCGCCTGAGCAGGTCAGCACGAGCCGCTCGAGTTCCTCGGCGGTGCGGCCCGACAGGCACTGCGCCAGCGCGGAGTGTTCGGAGTCGACCGGGACGACCACGGCGCCGCCGCGCGCGACGGCCTCGCGCACGAGATCGCCGCCGACCACCAGGGACTCCTTGTTCGCCAGCGCGATCCGCCGGCCGGCGGCGGCCGCGGCCAGGGTCGGGGCGAGCCCGGCGGCGCCCACCAGCGCGTTGACGACGCAGTCGGCCCCGTCCAGCGCCGCCAGATCGACCAGCCCGTCCGGTCCGGGCGCCAGCAGCCGCCGGCAGAGCCGGGGGTCCCGCGCCGCTTCGCGCGCGGACTGCGGGTCCGCCAGCGCGACCGCGGGCCGGCGCGCGGCGCCGGCCGCTTCGAGGCGGCTCACCAGCGCGCCCAGGTCGTCCACCCGGGTCCGGGCCGAGACGCCGACGACCTGCAGCCGGTCGGGATGCCGTTCGGCGAGATCGACGGCCTGCCGGCCGATCGAGCCCGTCGCGCCCAGGATCACGACCCGTACCGGCAGCCGCAGCGCCGGCGTGGTTCGGCCGATCCTGTACAGCGGCACGGTCGCGGACCCGGCGGGTCCGGCGGGTGCGTTCCCGTCAGCGCGCAACGGTCGCCGCTCCGGTCAGGACCAGGGCGTAGTACACCACCGGCGCGTTGAACAGCAGGGAGTCGAAACGGTCCAGGATGCCGCCGTGACCGGGCAGCAGGGCGGCGGTGTCCTTGACCCCCGCGTCGCGCTTGAGCATCGACTCGACGAGGTCGCCGATCTGGCCGGTGACGCCGCAGACGGCGCCGAGCAGCCCGCCCTGCAGCGGCGACAGGAAGGGCGCGAAGGTGGCGGCGGCGACCAGGCCGGCGGCCGTGGCGCCGAGGATGCCGCCGACGGCGCCCTCGACCGACTTGCGCGGGCTCACCCGCGGCAGCAGGGGCCGTCTGCCCACCGCGACGCCAACCAGGAAGGCCAGCGTGTCGCAGGCCCAGGTCAGCGCCGCCAGCAGGGCGAGCGCCCGCAGGCCCGTGAAGGCGTCGGCGGCGCCGCTGCCCGTGGCCTCGCGCAGCAGGACGAGGAAGCCCCCCAGCCAGCCGACGTAGAGGGCCCCGAAGAGGGTCACCGCGACGTGGTTCAGGGAACGGTCCACGTTGCGGCGCATGAGCTCGACGGTCATCACGGCCATCAGCGCGGCCGTCAGGACGGGCACGGCCGCCGCGGGCCCGCGCGCGACCGCCCAGGCGCAGGCCAGGCCGGCCAGCGTCCCGATCACCTTGAAGGGTCCGTAGCCCTTGGCGCTCATCAGCAACAGGAACTCGCGCACGCCCAGCAGCACCAGCACGCCGATCAGCGACCGGTAGACCAGGCCCCCCTGCACCGCGGCCAGCGCCAGCAGCGGCACGCCGAGCACCGTCACCAGCGCGCGGGGCAGCAGGCCGGCTCCCAGCAGGCGGCGCCAGAGGCCGGCGCGGGCGGCCGGGCTGCCGTCGGCGCGGTTCACGAGCGGACCTTGAACATCTTCCGCCAGCGGGAGGCGTCGAAGGGACCGGCCGCGGGGACGTCGCCGTCGGGCTCGACGCCGACGTCGCCGAAGCGCCGCTCGCGGCTCTGGTAGTCGGCGACGGCCTCGAGCAGGTCGCGCTCGCCGAAGTCCGGCCACAGCACGGGCGTGAAGTAGATCTCGGCGTAGGCGGCCTGCCAGATCAGGAAGTTGGAGAGGCGCAGTTCGCCGCTGGTGCGGATGACCAGGTCGGGATCCGGGATGTCGGGCGCGTAGAGTCCGCCGCGGAACGCCGCCTCGTCGATGTCGGCGGGGTCCAGCTCGCCGGCGGCGGCCTGCGCGGCGAGGCGCGCGCAGGCGCGCAGGATCTCGGTGCGACCGCCGTAGGCCAACGCCAGGTTGAGCACCATGACGCGGTTGCCGTCCAGCGAGTCGATTGCGGCCTGCAGGGCCGCGCGGGCCCGCGGCGGGATCAGGTCCAGCTCGCCGGTGGCCACCAGCCGCACGCCCTGGCGATGCAGCTCGTCGCGTTCGCCGGCGAGGACCTCCTCGAGGAACGACCAGAGGGCGCGGACTTCGGCCTGGGGCCGTTTCCAGTTCTCCTGGGAGAACGTGTAGAGGGTCAGGTGGCGCACGCCCAGCCCGACGGCGGCCTCGACGGTGCGGCGCACGGCGTGGCGGCCGGCGCGGTGGCCGGCCACCCGGGGCAGGCGGCGGCGCTGGGCCCAGCGGCCGTTGCCGTCCATGATGACGGCGACGTGCTGCGGGACATTGCCGGCGGCCAGGACCCGCTCGCGCAGCCCCCGCAGCTCCGGCTCCTCCCGATGCTCGCCCATGCTTCAGATCTCCATGATTTCTGCTTCTTTGGACCGGACGATCCGGTCGATGTCCTCGCAGAAGCGGTCAGTGAGCTTCTGGACGGCGTCGCGGGCCGCGCGCTGCTCGTCCTCGGTGAGCGTGTCGCTCTTCTTGATCCGGTCGTTGGTGTTCTGGCGGGCCTTGCGCACCGCGACCTTGCCCTGCTCGCCGAAGTCCCGGACGGTCTTGGTGAACTGGCGGCGGCGGTCCTCGTTCAGCTCGGGGATCGGCACGCGCACCACGACGCCGTCGTTCGAGGGGTTCAGGCCGAGGTCGGCGGCCATGATCGCCCGCTCGATGTCCTTGAGCGTGCTGCGGTCGAAGGGGGCCACGGTCAGCAGCCGCGGCTCCGGCGCGCCGATGCTCGCCAGCTGGCGCAGGGGGGTCGGCGCGCCGTAGTACTCGACGCGCACGGAATCCAGAAGCGCCGGGCTGGCCTTGCCGGTGCGGATCTTGGCCAGGCGGTGGGTCAGCGTCTCGATCTGCTCCTCCATGAGAAGCTCGGCTTCCTGCGTGAGTTCGTCGCTCATGATTGGCGCTCCTTGGCGACCAGGGTCCCCGCGTCCTCGCCGCGGATCACCCGCAGGAGGTTCTCCGGGTCGCTGATGTCGAAGACCAGGATCGGCATGCCCTGCTCCGCGCAGAGCGTCACGGCGGTCAGGTCCATCACCTGCAGCCGGCGGTCGATCACCTCGTCGTAGGTGAGGAACGGGAAACGGACGGCGTCGGGATGGACGTGCGGGTCCTTGTCGTAGACCCCGTCGACCTGCGTTCCCTTCAGCAGGGCGTCCGCCTGGATCTCGGCGGCGCGCAGGGCGGCGGCGCTGTCGGTCGTGAAGAAGGGGTTGCCGGTGCCGCCGCCGAAGATCAGGACCCGGCCGGCCTTCAGCTGCGGCATCGCGCGGTCGCGCGTGAAGGTCTGCGACAGGGGCGGCACCTCATGGGGGCTGAGCACCAGGGCGTTGGTGCCCTCGGCGCGCAGGTAGTCGCGCAGGACGGCGGCGTTCATCAGGGTGGCGAGCATGCCGATGTTGTCGGCGGTGACGCGGCCCAGCACGTCCAGGTTCGCGCTGCGGGCGCGGAACAGGTTGCCGCCGCCGACCACGATGCCGATCTCGACGCCCTCGGAGACCGCGCGCGAGATGGCCTGCGCCAGGCCCGTCAGCCGCTCGTGGCCGAAGGGGCCGGCGCCGTCGGCGAGGCCTTCGCCGCTGAGCTTCAGCAGGATCCTCGAGAAGCGGGGGTGGGACACGCCACATCCTTTCGCCGGCACGGCGTCGGCTGCCGCGGGTACGGAAAAGGCCCGGGCCCATGGCCCGGGCCCGTCACCCTGGCCGGGGAGCGGCTCAGCCGCCGATCTGGTAGCGGACGAACCGCCGGATCGCCATGTTCTCGCCGAGGGAGCCGATCTTCGACTTCAGCAGGTCCTCGATCGTCACGTCGGGGTCCTTGACGAACTTCTGTTCGAGCAGGCAGACCTCGCCGTAGAACTTGTCTATCTTACCCTTGACGATCTTGTCAATGATATTGTCCGGCTTGCCCTCTTCCTGCATCTGCGCCTTGTAGATCTCGGCTTCCTTCTCCACCACGGCCGCGTCGACCGACGTGCGGTCCAGCGCCACGGGCGCGGCGGCGGCGATGTGCATGGCCACGTCGTGGACGAAGTGCTTGAACTCGTCGGTGCGGGCGACGAAGTCGGTCTCGCAGTTGACTTCGAGCAGCACGCCGACCTGGCCGCCGGGGTGGATGTAGCTCTCGACCAGGCCGTTGGCCGTCGCGCGGCCCTCCTTCTTGGCGGCCTTGGCGATGCCCTTCTTGCGCAGGTAGTCGGCGGCCTCGTCCATGCTGCCGTTGCACTCGGTGAGGGCCTTCTTGCAGTCCATCATGCCCGCGTTGGTCTGCTGGCGCAGATCCGCGACCATCTTGGCGGTGATCTCCATCGTTCCTCCCGTCGCGCCCGCTCGCGGCCGCGACCGTGCTTGCTGGTTGGCTGCCTGTGGCTGTCGTCGTTCAGGGCCGTGGCGGGATCATTCGCTGGCGGCCCCGGCGTCGTCCATCGACACGGCGGCCGGCGCCGCGCGCCCGGCGCGGTCGGCCTGGATCTCCACGCCGCCGTCGCGGCCCTCGTGGCGCGAGGAACGGCCCTCGGCGATGGCGGCGGCCGCCACCGAGACGTAGAGCGAGATCGCGCGGATGGCGTCGTCGTTGCCGGGGATGGGGTAGCGGACCATCTCGGGGTCGCTGTTGGTATCGACGATGCCGACCACCGGGATGCCCAGCTTGTTCGCCTCGCGAACGGCGGTCTCCTCCTCGACGGTGTCGATGACGAAGACGGCCGCGGGCAGGCCCTTCATGTGGCGGATGCCGCCGAGGTTCTTCTCGAGCTTCTCGTAGGTGCGCGCGATCTCTAGCTGCTCCTTCTTCGAGAACTGCTCGATCTTGCCGGTGGCGCGCAGGCTCTCGATCTCGTCGAGCTTCGCGACGCTCTTGCTGATGGTCTGCCAGTTGGTGAGCATGCCGCCGAGCCAGCGCTCGGTGACGTAGGGCATGTTGCAGCGCGTGGCCAGTTCCTTGACGGCGACCTTGGCCTGCTTCTTCGTGCCGACGAACAGCACGGTGCCGCCCTTGGCCGAGACGCCGGTCAGGAAGTCGCGCGCCTTGTTCAGCGCGCGCAGCGTCTTCTGCAGGTCGATGATGTAGATGCCGTTGCGGGCGATGAAGATGTAGGGCCGCATCTTGGGGTTCCACTTGCGGGTCTGGTGACCGAAGTGGACGCCCGCTTCGAGCAGATCCTTGAGTCCGACGTTGGCCATGACGATCCTCCGTTGTCCGGTTGATGCCTCCCCGACGATCGACGGACGGGACGAACGCCCTGGGGCGCCACCGGTCCCGTCCTCCCGTCGGGTGCGTGATGTGGGGCGCTAGGCGCCCCGCGGCAGACGGCTAGACTTCCAGAAGTCTACCGCTTCGAGAACTGGAAGCGCTTGCGGGCGCCGGGCTGGCCGTACTTCTTGCGCTCCACCATGCGGGAGTCGCGCGTCAACAGGCCGGCCTTGCGCATCGCGACGCGGTTCTCCTCGTTGGCCGCGACCAGGGCGCGGGCGAGGCCGTGGCGCAGGGCGCCCGCCTGGCCGGTGGGCCCGCCGCCGTTGACCGAGGCCCACACGTCGTAGGTCTGGTTCTCGACGAGCGCCTTGAGCGGCTCGTTGATGGTCTGGATGCGCATGGCGTCGAAATAGGTCTCGGCCGCCTTGTTGTTGACCGTGATCTTGCCGGTGCCGCCGGGGGTCACCCAGACGCGGGCCACCGAGGTCTTGCGCCGGCCGGTCGCGTAGTACTTGTCGTCCAAGCTGATCTCCTTTGCCCGCCCCGCGGGGCGGGTTCGGTCCCTTGATCTAGACGCTCACCGCGTGGACGCGGGGCAGCTGGGCCTGGTGGGGATGATCGCTCCCCGGGTAGACCCGCAGGTGCTTCAGCTGGTGCCGGGACAGCTTGTTCTTCGGCAGCATGCCGCGCACGGCGTTGGTCACGACGAACTCCGGGTGCTTCTGCGTCATGGTCTGCAGGGGCACCCGCTTCAGCCCGCCGATGAACTGGCTGTAGTGGTCGTAGATCTTGTTCTGGCCCTTCAGGCCCGTCAGCTTGACCTGCGCCGCGTTGATCACGATCACGTTGTCGCCCATGTCGAGATGGGCGGTGAACGTGGGCTTGTGCTTGCCCCGCAGCAGGCCGGCGATCTGGGTGGCGAGGCGACCGAGCGGGATGTCCGCCGCGTCGACCACAAGCCATTCCTTGTCGATCTCGGCCAGCTTCATGTTGTAGGTATTCTGGTCCTGGGTCTTCAAGTCCAGCCTCCACGCGCGCCGCCGTCGGCGCGCCACTCGTCCGCCGCCGCCGGCCGCGCCGTTGCCGTGCGCGTCCCGCGATCCCGCGGCGCAACAGACCGATGCCCGACAGCCCACCGGTTGTCGAGTCGCCCTCTTCAGGGTCCGGTCCCGTGAATGCGCCCCGATCCGGGGCGCGGACCGCGCAACCAGCGTCCTGGACGCAAGCTGCGCAAGAACTCCGACGGAGCAGATACTCCAGGGGGAGAAGGGGAGAAATCTAGCAGAGCGGCAGGTTGCTGTCAAGGAAGGGAATCGGGCGCTCAGGGACCGATCCCCGCCAGCGAGACGTCGTACGGGGGCCGGTGGACCCCTCGTTCGGTGACGATGGCGGTCACCAGGTCGGCCGGCGTCACGTCGAACGCCGGATTCCAGGCCGCCACGCCGGTTGGCGCCACGGCAACCCCTTGATATTCCAGGATTTCCGACGGGTCTCGCTCCTCGACGACGATCGCGCTCCCGTCCGGCGACCGCGGGTCGAAGGTCGACGTGGGCGCCGCCACGTAGAACGGCACCCCGTGGGTCCGGGCCAGCACGGCCAGGGGGTAGGTCCCGATCTTGTTGGCGACGTCGCCGTTGCGCGCGATGCGGTCGGCCCCGGTGATCACGGCGTCGACGCCCCCGCGGCGCAGCAGGCTGCCGGCCGCCCCCTCGCAGATCAGCGTGACCGGGATCCCGCGGGCCTGCAGTTCCCAGGCCGTGAGACGGGCCCCCTGCAGCAGCGGGCGCGTCTCGTCGGCGAAGACCCGCACCCGCTTGCCGGCGTCGGCGGCGGCGTACACCACCCCGAGGGCCGTGCCGTAGCCTCCGGTCGCCAGCCCGCCGGCGTTGCAGTGGGTCAGCACGGTCGCGGGGTCCGGCAGCAGTGCGGCGCCGGCGGCGCCCAGCGTCCGGCTCATCGCGATGTCCTGGTCGCGCAGCTCGTCGGCAGCCGCGGCCAGGGCCTCCCCCACCTGCGCGACGTCCGCGCCGGCGGAGACCAGCCGTTCCGCCAGCGCCGCCTGGCGGTCCAGGGCCCAGAACAGGTTGACGGCCGTGGGGCGGGTCGCGGCCAGCAGGGCGCGGTCCTCACGCAGGCGCGCCAGGGCGCCGGCCGCGTTGCGGCCCGTGCGGCGGGACAGGTCCCAGGAGAGCGCCAGGCCCCAGGCCGCCGCCACGCCGATCGCCGGCGCCCCGCGCACCGCGAGCGTGCGGATGGCCTCGGCGAGTCCCGGCACGTCCCGGCATTCGAGGATGGCGTACGCGCCCGGCAGCCGGCGCTGGTCGATCAGCGCCACGGCGCCGTCGCGCCAGGCGACGACGGGGAAGGGGAAGGGAAAGGGGATGGGGTGAGGGATGACGGCGCGGTGCGGGTCCGCCGGCGGCGTCGGGATCATGCCCGCTCCCGATCGCGTCGACGCTCCAGCGTCGCGCGCAGGGCGACGCCGAGCAGCGCCAGCGGCAGTCCCATCACGTTGAAGTAGCAGCCCTCGACCCGGCGCACCATCAGCGCCCCGTAGCCCTGGATGCCGTAGGCGCCTGCCTTGTCGCGCGGCTCCCCGGTGGCGATGTAGCGGCGCAGGGTCGCATCATCCGGCTCGAGGAATTCGACGCCCGTGGACTCGTGCCCGCGCCAGGCGCGTTCGGCGCGGTCGTAAAGGACCAGGGCGGTGACCACGACGTGGCGGCGCCCGCGCAGGCGCTGCAGCAGGTGCAGGGCGTCGTCGTCGTCGACGGGCTTCTCCAGCACGTCGCCGTCCAGCACCACGACCGTGTCCGCGCCGAGCACCAGCCGGTCCGGCCGCAGCGCCGCCACGGCGCGCGCCTTCGCGTCCGCCAGCGTGGCGGCGTAGGCCGCCGGATCGTGCAGCAGCGTCGCGGCCGCCGTCGCGTGCGCGGCCTCGGCGCCCGGCGCGGGGTGCACGGCGAACGGCACGCCCGCGACCGCGAGCAGCTCGGCGCGGCGTGGCGAGACCGAGGCGAGGACCAGCTCCTCGCCCGCCGGCCAGTCCAGGAAGGGGCTCGTCAGCATGCCGGCGCGTTCCTTCCCCGCGCGCTCGCGCGGTCCAGGATCAGGGTGACGGGGCCATCGTTGACCAGCTCGACCGCCATCGCGGCGCCGAAGCGGCCCTCGGCGACCGCGGGCCACTGCGCCCGCAGCAGCCCCGCGAACTCCTCGTACAGGCGCCGGGCCGTCGCGGGCGGCGCCGAACCCGTGAAGCTGGGGCGCAGCCCCCGGCTCAGGTCCCCGTAGAGGGTGAACTGCGAGACCAACAGGATCCCGCCACCCACCTCGCGCAGCGAGCGGTTCATCAGCCCCGCGTCGTCGCCGAAGAGCCGCAGGTCCGGCAGCTTGCGCGCCGTCCAGCCCAGTTCGTCAGCGGTGTCGTCCGGCGCGAAGGCGGCCAGCACCAGCAGGCCGCCGCCGATCTCGCCGACGACCTCGCCCGCCACCCGCACCGCGGCGCGGGACACGCGTTGCACCACACAGCGCACGGCCGTTCCTCCGTACCGGTCCGGGGGTCAGTTGAGCTGGTAGCGCTCCACGCGCTGCACGCCCTCGACGCGCCTGACCGCGAGCAGGACCCGCTCGAGGTTGTTCAGGTTGCGCACCTCGACCAGGAACGACACCACCGCCAGCTCGTGGTCGCCCTTGAAGTCGCCGCTGTGGATGTTCGTGCCGACGCCGCGGATCGCGTCGCTGAGATCGGCCAGCAGGCCGCGGCGGTCCAGCGCCGTCACGGAGAGCTTCACCTGGAAGACCTGCTCCTCGCCCACGTCCCAGGAGACGTCGATCAGGCGCTCCGGCTCGATGTTCGCCAGGTTCGAGCAGCCGAGGCGGTGGACCGACACGCCGCGGCCGCGGGTGACGACGCCGATCACCTGGTCGCCGGGGATCGGCTCGCAGCAGCGGGCGTAGCGCACCATCAGGCTGTCCAGTCCCTGGATCCTCACGCCGGACACGCGACGCCGCAGCAGCGCCGCGTAGATGTCCTTGCCCATGTCGACGAGCTTCTCGGGCGGCTTCTTCTCCCGCGGCTCGAGCCGCGCCAGGACCTTGGTCGACGTGAGGTCGCCGCAACCGACCGCCGCCAGGAGCTTCTCGGTCTCGGTGTAGCCCATCTCCTGGGCGACCCCGTCGAGGTCCTTGTCCGGGTTCACGTTCAGCTTGTGCCGGCCGAACTCGCGCACGAGGATGTCGCGCCCCAGGCGCACGCTCTCCTCGAACTGGGTCGAGCGGATCCAGCGGCGGATGTGGTGGCGCGCCTTGCCGGTCTTGACGATCTCCAGCCAGGACGTGCCCGGGTGCGCGGCCTTGCTGGTGAGGATCTCGATCGTGTCGCGGTTCTTCAGCTCGGTGGTCAGGCTGACGATGCGCCCGTTCACCTTCGCGCCGACGCAATGCAGGCCCACCGCGGAGTGCACTTCGAAGGCGAAGTCCAGCGGCGTGGCGCCGCGCGGCAGCTGGAAGATGTCGCCGCGCGGGCTGTAGACGAAGACCTCGTCCTGGAACATGTCGAGCTTCATGCCCGCCATGAACTCGCGCGGGTCGGTGACGTCCTCCTGGTACTCCATCAGCTGCTTGAGCCAGCTGACCATCCGCGAGAAGTCGATGTGCTCGTCCCCCGGGCCCTCCTTGTACTTCCAGTGCGCGGCGATGCCGATCTCGCTGCGCTCGTGCATCTCGTAGGTGCGGATCTGGATCTCGACGAACTTGCCGCCGGGCGCGCGGATCGTCGTGTGCAGGGACTGGTACATGTTGGGCTTGGGGTTGGCGATGTAGTCCTTGATGCGGTCCTGAAGCGGCGTGAACAGGCTGTGGACGATGCCCAGCGCGTGGTAGCAGTCCACCTTGGTCCGCACCAGGATGCGCAGGGCGTGCAGGTCGTACACCCGCTCGATCGGGATGTCCTGCGCCTGCATCTTGTTCCAGATGGAATAGAAGTGCTTGGGCCGGCCGACGATCTCGGCCTCGACGCCGGCCTCGGCCAGGCTCGCCTGCAGCGGCCGGCTCACCTCCTCGATGAGGTGCTCGCGGTCGGCGCGCGTCTGGAGCACGCCGTCGCCCACCGCGTAGTAGGCTTTCGGGTTCAGTACCTTGAAGGCGCGGTCCTCGAGCTCCCACTTGATCTTGGCCAGGCCGAAGCGGTGGGCCAACGGAGCGTAGACGTCCATCGTCTCGCGCGACATGCCGGCCTGCCGCTCGTCGGCCAGGAACTCGACGGTGCGCATGTTGTGCAGGCGGTCGGCCAGCTTGATCAGGACCGTGCGGGGGTCCTGCGTGATCGAGAAGACGAGTTTGCGGTAGTTCTCGGCCTGGCGCGTCTCGGGGTTGTGCGAGCGCAGGTCGCTGATCTTCGTCACGCCGTCGACCATGTGCGCCACGTCGGGCCCGAACTCGCGGCGCACCGTGTCGAGGTCCAGCGAGGTGTCCTCGACGACGTCGTGCAGCATGCCGGCCACCAGCGTGTCCACGTCGAGCCGCAGGTCGGCCAGGATGTCGGCCACGGTCAGGGCGTGCACGAAGTAGGGCTCGCCGCTCTTGCGCAGCTGGCCCTCGTGGGCCTGGCGGCCGCGGCGGTAGGCGGCCCAGAGGCGGTCGACGTCGGCGCGGGGGTTGTAGGCCCGCACCTTGCGCACGACCTCCTGCATCCCCGCCTCGAGGGCGTCCCCGGCGGGGGCCGTGTCGCGGTCCGCGTTCACGACGCGTCGCCCGGCCGGATGTCCAGCAGCTGCAGCTGCACGGGCTCGACGGTCGCGCCGTTGCCGGGGCGCCAGTTGTTCGTCGCGATCTGGAACAGGATGTCCCAGCGCCGGTCCGGCAGCGAGGTCCGGCCGCCGGGCAGGCTCCCGAGCATGGCGTGCCAGGCCTTGCCGCTCCCGAAGCTGATGAACGGCAACGCGAGGGAGGGCGTGCCCCCGGCGCGCGGCTGGCCGGGCCCGGCGAAGCGGAAGCGCAGGTGCTCGCCCCCGCGGCCCACGGGCGCGGGGGCCGCGGACATGCGCAGACCGTCGCAGCGGAACACCGGCGCGCGGTTGCCTTCGCCGAACGGCTCCAGCAGCGCGCATTCCTGGTTCAGCTGCGCCACCTCCTGCACCGTCATCGAGCCCATCGACAATGCGAGGTCGTAGGTCTCGGGCACGCCGGCCTGCGCCGGCGCCTCGCGCAGCGCGGCCAGGAAGGCCGCGCGGAACGCGTCGAGGTCGCGCGTGCGCAGGGTCATGCCGGCCGCCTGGGCGTGCCCGCCGTAGCGCACCAGCAACCCGGCGCAGCGGTCGAGCACGGCCTTGATGTCGACGCCGGGCACGCTCCGCGCCGACCCCCGCGACTCCTCGCCCTCGAGCGAGAACAGGATCGACGGCACGTTGAAGCGTTCCACGAGCCGGGCGGCGCTGATGCCGATCACGCCCCGGTGCCAGCCCTCGTCGCCCAGGATCAGGCCCGGGTCGCCGCGCTCGGCGAAGGGCAGCGCCTTGATCACCGCCTCGTCCATGACCCGCTGGTCGGTTTCGCGGCGGCGCTTGTTCGTCTCGTCGGCCTCGTCGGCCAGGGCGCGGGCCTCATCGGCGTCCCGCGTCAACAGCAGGTCCAGCGCGGCCTGGACGCGGCCGATGCGCCCGCAGGCGTTCAGGCGCGGCGCCAGCTGGTAGGCCACGTGCGTCGCGGTGACGGCCTGGCCATGGTCGAGGCCCGCCTTCTCCAGCAGCGCCCGCAGGCCCGGCCGGACCGTGCGGCGGTCCGAGATGCGTTCGAGCCCGCGGCGCACCAGCACGCGGTTCTCGTCGACCAGGGGCATCTGGTCCGCGATCAGGCCCAGGGCCGCGAGGTCCTGGACCGAGGCGAGGAAATCCTCCGGCAGGCAGCCGGGCGCCAGCTGCGCCAGCGCCTGCGCCAGCTTGAACGCCACCGCGACGCCGCACAGTTCGGCGTTCGGGTAGCGGTTGCCCGGCCGTCGCGGGTTGACCAGCGCATGCACGCCGTCGGGTCGGACGTCGAAGAGGTGGTGGTCCAGCACCACGACGTCCATGCCCCCGGCCAGGGCCACGGCGATCTCCTCGTGCGCGGCCGAGCCGGTGTCCACGGTCACGAGCAGGCCCACGCCGGCGGCGCTCCACTCCCCGAGCATGCGCCGGGCCACGCCGTAGCCGTCGCGGGCGCGGTCGGGCACGAACGGCGGCTGCAACGCGCAGCGTCGCCCGTCCACGTCCAACGCGCGCAGGAGTTCGGCCAGCAGCGCGGTGCCGGTCAGCCCGTCGACGTCGAAGTCGCCGTGGATGGCGACCTTCTCGCCCGCTCCGGCGGCGCGCAGCAGGCGCCGGGCGGCCGGTTCGATCTCGTCCAGCAGCAGGGGATCGTGGAGGTGCTCGATCTCGGGGTAGAAGAAGCGCTCGAGCGCCCGTTCGCCGACGACGCCGCGCACCGCGAGCAGGGCGACGAGGTGGCCGGACACGGGGCGCGACAACGGCAGGGCGCGGCTGATCGCCTCGAGCGTCTCCGGCTCGGGCACGCCGGCGGCGCGCCAGGCGCGACCGCTCAGGACGCCGGGACGACCCGTCGCCGCCGGCGGGCCCACGACCGCCGCCGGACCTTCGGCCGCCGCCGGTACCGGGTCCACGCCGCCGCTCCCGCCGAATCCCAACTCGTACTGCAACGCGTCTCCATACTGCGCCGCGGTCCGCGACCGCGGCGCGGCGAAAGGACGGGAAGTCGGTCGTAAGCCGGGTTCTGTTGCCGCGTCGCGGCGACGACCATGTATCTGGGTCCGGCGTTGCCGCCGGCCTCAAGCGACCTACCCGGGAGTCATGCGAGGCGGGCCGCCTCTGCTCCCCTATGCGGTCTTGCTCCGGGTGGGGTTTGCCATGCGACGCCTGTCACCAGGCGCCCGGTGAGCTCTTACCTCGCCTTTTCACCCTTACCGCGACCTTGCGGCCGAGGCGGTATCTTTTCTGTGGCACTTTCCGTGGGATCGCTCCCCCTGGGGATTACCCAGCACCCTGCCCTGCGGAGCCCGGACTTTCCTCGAATCCCTCGCGGGACCCGCGGTCGTCTCCCCGACTTCCCGGCACCCATCATAGACGCTGGCGCCGCCCGTGTCACGGACCGGCTGCGGGGAAAGTCGGGAGCGGGAGGGTCAGTCCGGCAGGTGCCCGTCGAGGGCGAGGTTCGCCAGGACGTCGGCGAGGGTGTTGCGTTCGCGCCGGATGTGCCGCACCGAGAAGCCGTCCAGCTCGCGGATCAGGTCCATCACCTGGCGGTAGAACGGCAGCAGGTCCTGGCTCTTGACGCGGTACTGCCCGGAGATCTGCCGGGCCACCAGCTCGCTGTCCAGCTGCAGGCTGATGCGGGAGGCGCCCCAGCCGGCGGCCAGTTCGAGGGCGCGCAGCACGGCCCGGTACTCGGCCACGTTGTTGGTGGCGACGCCGATCGTCTCGGCGTGGCGGGCGAGCAGGTCGCCGCCCTTCAACCCGAACACGATCCCCACCGAGGCCGGACCGGGGTTGCCGCGGCTCGCGCCGTCGGTCCACACTTCCAGCACCGGCGAGCCCGTCGCCGGCAGGGGCGATGCGGAGAGGCCGGTCGCCGCGGGCACCGCGGCCAGATCCGGGGGCAAGGGGGCGGCCGCCGGCTTGCGCCGGCCGCGCGTCGAGGCGCCCTTCGTGGCGGGGGCAGGTTCGGCGGCGGCGGGAACGGGAGCGGCGTCCGGCGTGGTCGCTTCGGCCTCGTCGGCCAGCTCGCGCCGCCACTGGCGCAGGCGACGCTTGAGATCGCCCGGCGTCAGGCCGCACTCACGGGCGAGCGAGCGCAGGTTCTCGGTGCGTTCCAGGGCGAGCAGCAGGTCGCCGAGGGTGACCGGCTGTGAGGGTTCGGTCATCGACATCTCCATCGTCACCCAGGAAAATCGCCACCCAAGAAAAAGGGTGCCAAAGCACCCTTGACCTGGGGAAGCGGTCTGCATCCGACCGACGGCCGGCCCGCGGACCCGCGGGCGGGGCTGGTGGGCGATACTGGACTCGAACCAGTGACCTCTCGCGTGTGAGGCGAGCGCTCTAGCCAGCTGAGCTAATCGCCCGGTCTTGCCGGATTCCCCGTCCCTGCGGACTCGTCGCGGTCCTTCGATCCCTGCAGGTTCAACAGCCTGGTGGGCCCACCAGGATTCGAACCTGGGTTCAACCGGTTATGAGCCGGTCGCCTTAACCGCTTGGCCATGGGCCCACGATCCGGCCGCCCATGATAGGAAACCCCGCGATCGGGGTCAAACGATTTAGTTCTGGCTCTGAAATTGTCCCTGGCGCGGTCGTTGCCGCGCCGGGGACATGACCACCAACACCCCCGGCTGGCAACCGCCCCACTGCCCCAACCCCGACTGCCAATTCCACCAACAGGTTAGCCCCGCCTGGCGCTACAAGCGCAAGGGCTACTTCACCCGCCGCTACGCCCCGAAGCGTATCCAGCGGTTCACCTGCCTCCACTGCGGACGCAACTTCAGCACACAGACCTTCTCCACCTCCTACTGGCT